>Ga0209415_10014334_pt1 | contig 12950 bp, 11 predicted proteins | sample PeaSoiSIISIP2007_FD_187696 | JGI IMG/M metagenome (GOLD analysis project Ga0209415, IMG submission 187696) | Peat soil microbial communities from Weissenstadt, Germany - SII-SIP-2007 (SPAdes) (version 2) | ecosystem: Environmental > Terrestrial > Soil > Wetlands > Peat | place: Germany...
TGGCGATCCAGATTCCTGCGTCGTTAGCCAACGGGGATTACCCGGTTGTTGCGACCATCTCTGGTGCACAATCGCCCTCCACGACATTGATCACGGTGCAGCAGTAACCGTTCGAGCTACTCTGAGCTACTGCCGTCGCGACTCGCGCCGCAGCCCTTCATGGACCAGCATCTTCAGCAGCGTCTGGTACCCGATCCCCTTGCGGCCGGCGATCTCTCGCGCCTTGGCGAGATCTGGGGCGGGCAAGCGTAGCGCGATTTGGACGCTGCTTGCGCGGTTCAGGTTGGTCACGAGCGAGGATCCCTTTTGGCTCTTGGAACTTCCCGCGGCAGATTTGTCTTTGAGGAACTCCCGGCCGCTGGCGCTTGCCCACCATTTGGCTTCATCGTCTTCGTTCTTGAACTTCGGGGTTCTCCTCATTTGCTCTTGCAATCATTCCTTGGAGGGGGCGAGTGTCCGCCGCCTTAGGTGGTAAATTACACTGTCCGAGAGAGGGTAGGGTTTGCTTTCCGGGCTTACGCTCTCAAGCTCCCACCCCTGCTTGCCAAGTTGGAGCAGCGCCCTCGCCATAACGGCCTGCGGAGATCCAAGATGATTGTTGTCGGATGAGGAAGGCCACTCTAAGTCCACAAGCTCTTCCCGAGGCTTTTCGACACCGTACGTAATCAGCGCTTGACTTGAACAGCCGAGTCCATCGCAGTGCTGACCGCCGAAACGCAAAGTGCAGTGCTGCTCCGTGTTTCCTTGGGATGAGGGGGACTGGGCGCACTACCCTGTTGCCAGAATAACGACAAGAACCGGCGATGAAGGTAATTGCACGACGACCACCCCTTTAGGCTTAGCCTAGCATTCAGGCGCAAAAAAAGCGCGGAGGATATGTCTGAAACTCCTCCGCGCCTGTTGTCTACAACCCGGCTTTGCGGCTGTTACGCCGCGTGAATGATGGGCCGGGTCTTGGTGGCGTCCATCCGCTCGCTGAGCTGCGGAATGGTGACCCGCAGGACGTCTTCCACTCGGCTGGCGAAGATGAACTCCATCTCTTGGCGAACTTCCTCGGGAAGGTCGCGCAGATCTTTCTGGTTCGCTTTGGGCATGATCACTGTTTTGATTCCGGCCCGCCGCGCAGCCAGCACCTTCTCCTTGATACCGCCGATGGGCAGCACCAAGCCGGTGAGCGTGATCTCGCCCGTCATCGCGACGTCGCTGCGAGCCGGCAGCTTCGTATAGAGCGACGTCAAAGCGGTCGCCATCGTCACGCCGGCCGACGGTCCGTCTTTGGGGATCGCGCCCGCCGGGACGTGCACGTGCACGCCCGAGTTCTTGAACAGCTCCGGGTCGATATCGAAATCGGCGCAGTGCGACCAGATGTAGCTCTGGGCCGTTTTGGCCGACTCCTGCATCACTTCACCTAGCTGGCCGGTGAGGGTCAAGCCCTTGCCGTCCGGCAGCAGCGTGCCTTCGATATACAGCACATCGCCGCCGCTTTCGGTCCAAGCCAGCCCGGTTGCGACACCGGGAGGCAGGTCGCGCCGCGCTTCTTCCTGATTGAACGGCTCAGGTCCGAGCATCTCCGATAGCTCTTCCAGCGTCACGGTGAACGGTCCCGGCCCTCCTTCAGAAAACTTCCCTTCGGCGAACTTCAGCGCGACTTTGCGAGTCACGCGGCCAATCCCGCGCTCCAACCTTCGGAGCCCAGCTTCGCGGGTGTAACCGGAGATGATCTTGTGCACCGTTTCATCCGGAAGAGCGCACTGCTCGTCGGTCAGCCCAGTTTCCTTGAGCTGTTTCGGGATCAGATACTTCTTGGCGATTTCGACTTTTTCTTCTTCGCTGTAGCCGGCCAACCGCAACACTTCCATACGATCCAGCAACGGCTGCGGAATGGTGTCCAACGCGTTGGCGGTGGTGACGAACAGGACCTTCGACAAATCGAACGGAAGATCCAGGTAGTTATCGCGGAACGATTTGTTCTGCTCCGGATCCAGGATCTCGAGCAAGGCGTGCGCCGGATCGCCCCGGAAGTCGCGGCCCAGCTTGTCCACTTCGTCCAACATGAGCACGGGATTGTTTGCGCCCGCGCGCCGCATGGCTTGAATCAAACGTCCCGGCAATGCGCCGATGTAGGTCCGGCGATGGCCGCGCAGTTCGGCTTCATCATGCAAGCCGCCCAGGCTCATGCGCTCGAACTTGCGGTTCAAGGCACGCGCGATAGATTGGCCAAGCGACGTCTTGCCAACTCCGGGAGGTCCGACGAAGCACAGGATCGGGGCCTTGGCGTTGGGGTTCAGCTTCAACACGCCGAGATGTTCGAGGATGCGCTCCTTCACATCTTTCAATCCGAAGTGATCTTCATCCAAGACCTGCCGCGCCCGCGCGATGTCGAGTGCATCCTCGGTGCTCTTCTTCCACGGCAGCTCGAGGACATAGTCGAGATAGGTCCGGATCACGTTGTAATCCGGCGCGCTGGGAGGCAGCTTTTCCAGCCGGTCCAGCTCGCGCTTGGCTTCCTTCAGGATTTCCTCGGGCAGGTCGGCCTTTTCCAGGCGCTCGCGCAACTGCTCCGCTTCGGCCTGTTCGCCGCCTTTCTCGCCGAGCTCCTGCTGAATGGCTCGCATCTGCTGGCGCAGCATGTAGTCGCGCTGCTCCTTGGTCATCTCATTGCGAGCTTCGGTGGTGATCTTGTTGCGCAGCTCGAGCACTTGCACTTCGTGCATCAGATAGCGGTGCAGCATGCGCAGAGCTTCCGCCCGCGTCGGCGCTTCGAGCAGTGACTGGCATTTGTCGGAATCTAAACTGAACATGGATGCCAGCACGAACGAAAGCCGGAGAGGATCGTCGTTGGATGCGATCAAGCCACGCAGTTCTTGCGGAGCGCCCGGTTGAGCCAGCGTCAAAGCTTCGCCTGCGAGTTCAATCAGCGCGCTTTGTAGCGCCTCAATCTCGGGACCCTTATCTTGCGGCAACGGCAGTGGCGTCGCCCGGCCTTTTAGAAACGGCTCGGAGGCGTCGAGCTTTAACAGCGTGACGCGCTCCATCCCCAGCACCATGAGCTCGAGATGGCCTTCGCCGGAGCGGTTCATTTTGCGAATGACGGCTTTGGTGCCGATGGCGTACAGGTCTTCCTGAGTGGGAATGTCGAGATCGGGATCGCGCTGCGTAAAGACCAGGATCTCCTTCGATTCGGTGGCCAGTGCAGCCTCCACCGCGGCGATGGAACCCGGACGTCCCGCCGAAAGCGGCATCAACAAGTACGGGAACAGCACCGCGCTTTTCAGAGGTAGTACCGGGAGTGTGTAGACAACTGGTTGTTCAGACATTTTAGAACTCCTGCTAGAAGTTGGATGCGGCTGGAGACAAAAAGAAGCAGGCTTCTTACTCAAGGAACCTGCTTCCCTTGGACTAAAGTCCCAGCTTACTTGTTCGCAACCACAACAAAACGAGTGCCTTGTCCGCTCCTTACTAAGAGCAGAGTTGACTCCCGGGAAGCTCCCGCCTTGACGGCAGCATTGAACTCCGAGACCGTCGTCACGGGTTTCCGGTTCACTTGGACGATGATGTCGCCCTGTTGGAGTCCGGCCGCCGAGGCAGCCGAGTCCGGGTCAACTTCGGTGATGACGACGCCCTGGGTCCCTTCGGGAGTCTGCAGCTGCTGGCGAAGTTCAGGCGATAGAGCCTGGACCGAAAGGCCCTTCAGAGCGCCTTTTTCGCCGCCGCCAGGGAGATTGCCCTCGCGGTCGCCTTTGTTCTCGGCTTCGAGGTTAAACTCGTTCAGAGTCACCGGCAGATCGAGAGTCTGGCCGCTGCGATCGATTTTCAGGTGTATGGTTGTTCCGGGCGCGAAGCCGGCAACTTGCAGACGGAAAGAATTCACGTCCTCCGCGGGGGTACCGTTGACCGCTGTGATGACGTCACCAACCTTGAGGCCGGCTTTGGACGCCGGGCTGTCGGCAACCACCGTGGCAACCGCCACGCCATGCGTGTTCGGAACACCGAAGGCCTTGGCCATTTCGGGCGTTAGCTCTTGCGGCGTAATTCCCAGGAAGCCGCGGGTGACCTTGCCCTTGCTCATGATCTGGTCCATGATGTTGCGGGCCAAATTCGCCGGGATCGCGAAACCAATGCCCTGGTTGCCGCCGGTTTCACCGGACAAGATGGCGGTGTTAATGCCGACCAGGTTGCCACGGGTGTCGATGAGCGCGCCTCCCGAGTTACCGCGGTTGATGGCGGCGTCGGTCTGGATGAAGTCCTCAAACCGCTCAATGCCTAAGCCCGCACGGCCCTTGGCGCTAATGATGCCCATGGTGACGGTCTGGCCCAAGCCGAACGGCTCGCCGATCGCCAAAACAACATCGCCGACTTCGGCGTGAGCCGAGTCCGCGAAAGGCAGCGTGGTGAGGCCGGTTTTGTTGATTTTGATCACCGCGACGTCCGTATATTTGTCGGTTCCGACAACTTTGGCCGGGTATTCTTCCTTGTTGGCGAAGGAAACCTTCACCTCGGTCGCGCCATCCACGACGTGGTTATTGGTCAGGATGTAGCCATCCGCGCTGACTACTACGCCGGAGCCGAGACTGGTGGCGCGTTCCGAGCGGGGCTGCTGCTGCGGTATGCGGCCGCCGAAGAACTGCCGGAAGAACGGATCGTCAAAAAGCCCTTGCTGCGGCTGATCCTTCACAACTTTCGACGAAGAAATATTCACCACCGCCGGCATGGCGCGTTTCACGATGGGAGCGAAAGTGGTGACGGGACCCGTCTCGTTACGAGAAGTGTCCGCAAGAACTGGAACGCGATTGGGACTGCTGATGGTGACGACGAGCCCACCCGCCAGCAGGGCAATGACGGCGAATAAGGCCGCCGTGGATTTGCTGATATGACCCTTCATAGTGTTTGTTTTTTCCTCTTGTAAACTCAAACTCGGTCTCACTTGGTAACTTCCTCGGGAGCCGCTTCACGCTCGCGGCTCGCGACTTTCGATACAAAACTCAAATGGCCATCAGAGCCCAGGTCCACCAGCACGTGATGTCCGTCCCTGACTTCGCCTCCGAGAATCCGGCGCGCCATTGGCGTTTCAATTTCGCGCTGGATGGCCCGTTTCAACGGCCGGGCGCCGTAGGCTGGATCGTAGCCCGTGCGAACCAGTTGTCCGCGGGCCCGATCCGTCAATTCCAAATCGATGTGCCGGTCGGCCAGGCGTTTCCGCAGGCCATTCAACTGAATATCCACAATCTGCTTCAGGTGCTCTTCGCTGAGAGCGTGGAACACAATGATCTCATCAACGCGGTTCAGGAACTCCGGCCGGAAATGTCCGCGCAACTCTTCGAGCACTGTTTCCTTCATGCGTTCGAATCCTGCCCCGGCAAACGCGCCTCTGTACTCTAAGATGCGCGGGCTGCCGATATTGGATGTCATTATTACGATGGTGTTCTTGAAATCGACAGTGCGGCCCTGGCCGTCGGTGAGGCGGCCGTCATCCAAAATCTGGAGCAGCACATTGAACACGTCGGAATGCGCCTTTTCGATCTCGTCGAAAAGGACTACACAATATGGACGACGCCGGACGGATTCGGTTAGTTGCCCGCCTTCTTCATAACCCACGTAACCGGGGGGCGCGCCCAGCAGCCGGGCTACGGTATGTTTCTCTTGATATTCAGACATATCGATCCGAATCATGGCCTTATCGTCGTCGAACAGGAACTGGGCCAGCGCCCGCGCCAGTTCGGTTTTGCCGACCCCGGTGGGTCCCAGGAAAATGAAACTGCCGATGGGACGCTGCGGATCCTTTAACCCCGAGCGCGCCCGCATGACCGCTTCCGACACCGCTTGCACGGCTTCGTCCTGCCCGATCACCCGTTTATGCAGCTCGTCTTCCAGGTGCAGCAGCTTCTGCATCTCGCCCTCCAGGAGCTTCGAAACCGGCACGCCGGTCCAGCGGCTGACCACTTGGGCGATGTCTTCTTCGTCGACCTCTTCCTTGAGCAGGCGTTTGCCGTGCTGCTTTTCGGCCAGGCGAGCTTCCTCGGTTTTGAGCTGGCGATCGAGCTCGGTTAGTTTGCCGTATTTCAGCTCGGCGGCTTTGTTCAAGTCGTATTGGCGCTCAGCCTTCTCGATTTCGACCCTGGTCTGTTCCAGCTGTTCGCGCAACCCGCGCAGCCGCTGCACGCCTTCCTTTTCGGCCTGCCACTGGGCTTTGAGGGCGTCGGATTCCGACTTCAGGTCGGCGATCTCCTTCTCGATCTTCTTCAGCCGGTCCTTGGAAGCGGTATCGGATTCCTTCTTCAGGGCCTCACGCTCGATTTCGAGCTGCATAATGCGGCGCAGGATTTCGTCCAGGTCGGCCGGCATGGAGTCGATTTCGGTGCGCAGCTTGGCGGCGGCTTCATCAACCAGGTCGATGGCTTTGTCGGGCAGGAAGCGATCGCTGATATAGCGGTTCGAAAGGATGGCCGCGGCCACCAGAGACGAATCCTTGATGCGGACGCCGTGATGAATTTCGTAGCGCTCACGCAGTCCGCGCAGAATGGAGATGGTGTCTTCAACGCTGGGTTGATCGACGAACACGGTCTGGAAGCGGCGTTCCAGCGCGGCGTCCTTTTCGATGTATTTGCGATATTCGTCGAGCGTCGTAGCGCCGATGCAATGCAGTTCGCCGCGCGCCAGCATGGGTTTCAGCAGGTTGCCCGCGTCCATGGCGCCCTCGGCCTTGCCTGCACCGACCACGGTGTGCAGTTCGTCGATGAACAGCACGATCTGGCCTTCAGAGCTTTGAACTTCCTTCAACACGGCCTTGAGGCGCTCTTCGAATTCGCCTCGAAACTTGGCGCCGGCGATCAACGCGCCCATGTCGAGCGAGACCACGCGCTTGTCCTTCAAACCCTCGGGAACGTCGCCGCGGATGATGCGTTGGGCCAAGCCTTCGACGATGGCGGTCTTGCCGACGCCCGGCTCGCCGATGAGCACCGGGTTGTTCTTGGTGCGGCGCGAGAGGACTTGAATCACGCGACGGATCTCCTCGTCGCGTCCGATCACCGGATCGAGCTTCCCTTGTGAGGCGAGTTGCGTAAGATCGCGGCCGTATTTCTCGAGAGCCTCGTAAGTGGCTTCCGGATTCTGCGTAGTCACCCGCTGGCTGCCGCGAACCTCTTGGAGAGCGCGCATGAGGCGCTCGCGCGTGATGCCGAACTCGCGGAACAGCTTTCCCGTGGCGCCAGCATCATCGGTTGCGGCTAGAAGTACATGTTCAACCGAGACGTAATCATCTTTCAACCGCTTGGCTTCTTCTTCGGCCTGCGTCAGCAGCTTGGTGACGCGATTGGTGACGTAGACCTGATCGGGACCGCCAGTCGCCCCCGAGACTTTTGGCAGCCGGTCGACTTCCTGCTGGACGCGGGTACGAAGGGCGTCCACACGGATATCCGCCTTGTTCAAGATGGAGGGGGCGAGCCCGCCTTGCTGGTCCAGGAGGGATAGCAGGAGATGCTCGGTATCAAGCTGCTGGTTGCCGTGCTGGACAGCGACGGATTGGGCGGCTCGAACGGCTTCTTGGAGCTTTTCGGTGAATCGATTGAAGTCCATATGGGGTGACTCCAGACACACAATCTTAGTCTGTTATTATCAACTAAGATAAGCATATCACCATGATAGAGCTAATGCAAGTCCATGCAACTCGCTTATTATGATAGATCTGCAAAGATAAACCCATCTCGTTCGACAATCTCGCCGACCGAGACCTCGATCGGCTGGCCGAAACCGGGGCCATCATAGACAAAGGAGTGGAACTCTCCGTTTTCGCCGCACGGATCGATGCCCGGCGGCAGGTCGGCGAGGAATTGGGAGTCGAAATCGCGGCCGGCGAACTCTCGGGGCAGCATCTTGGGATCCACGCAGGTGATTTTGGCGCGGAGTCCGGAAGCGATCATCGTCCGGGCCAGATCTGCGGTCGGGATTTGCCAGACGGGAAACAAAGGCTCCAGGCCGGTGCCGGCGAGCTGCTTTTCACGATAGGCGCGGATGTCGGCCAGGAAAAGGTCGCCAAAAGCCATCCCATCTACTTGCTCGGCCACGGCACGGGCACAAAGGCCGCGCATTCGGGCTTCATATTCTTCGTTGGAACAGGGCCAGGGTAGGGGAACGGTCCACAGCGGCAGTCCTAAGGACTTGGCTTGCAGCTCCAGCAGCTCGCGCCGGACGGCGTGCATGGCGACGCGATCGAACTGCTCGTTGAGGGTGGTGAAAAGGGCTACGACTTCGACGTTGGGATCTTGCCGGAGAAGATGGAGCGACCAGGCGCTGTCTTTGCCGCTCGACCAGGAAACAGCGACTTTCAAGCCGCGATGGCGGTGCGTTCGCTAGTGGCGACCGTGCGGCTGAGCCAGGCGTACAGGCCGAACAGAACGGCGGTGTAAAGGACATCGCTAGCCAAAGTCCAACCGAAGAACGGGATCGCGGCCACGTAGCAGCTCGCGAGACCTGCCGCCGTGCGAGGATACGCCTGGAACCACAGCCAGCTCCCGAAATTGGTGATCACAAAGAACTGGATGCTGTTCACCACTGTGACGGCCGCGATGCGCGAAATGCTTTCGGTGTTCCGCAATCGCCGGCCCAGCCACACGCTGATCAGAAAGCTCGCGTAGATGAAAAGTGAGTATTTGGTATAGGGCTGGACTCCATAAAACGAAGCCAGGATCGGATCGGTGACGGCCATCAGGGCCAGTGGAACCAGGTAGGCTTGCCAGCGCGGCAGTCGCGCTCCGGCGAAGAGACTAGTGGCGCCGACCGGAGCGAAATTCGGCGGATGCGGCAGCAGCCGAGCGATGGCGCCCAATACGGTGAGTGATAAAGCAGCGGGACGCCAGTTGGTGTTGGTCATCAACCTCGATTATAGACGTTTCTCCGGCATCAGTCGCTTGCGCAGCACGATCAGCCCGATCAAGCCTGAGCCGATGAGCAAGTAGGTGCCGGCCTCAGGAGCCGCCGATAGATCGGATGCGCCGAAACTGAAGTTGTCGAGCAAGGCTTGCGACCCACCGTTGAATGCGGATCCCGCCAGCGTGAGTTGCAGAGAGGTGACCGGAGTGTCGGACGTGATTCCCCAGAAGGCCAGCGTGGGCTGAGTGAAAGTCGGGACGACGTATTGGTTTCCGGCCACGGTGATGGTGAAGCTCAACGCTTGCGGACTGGCGGTCCACAGGTCCAGGCCAAGCGCGGTCACGCTCGCGGGCAGAACGATGTTGACGTAGGGAAGCGGCGAACCAGAGTTCGGGCGATCCGTGGCTTGTATCAAGGCATCACCGGTGCCATCGTTGTACCAGGAAAACGCGCTGGTATCCACCGATTGAAGGTCTGATACTCCCCCGGAAGTATATCCGATGAACTCCACACCGGAGGCTGTCAGACCAGTGCCGGTGGTGTAGTAAGTGACGCCCCCGGGAGTGGCCGTGCCTTCAAACGTGACGGTTTGATATCCCGGCGTCGTCGCGGCGGCCCAGACGGTTGGATCGCTATACGTGGTGATGGTGGTGGAATAGGCCGGCGCAAGCGTGAGCGCTAGACCGCAGATGGATAGAATCAAGAAACGAATGTTCGATTGCATGCTCACTCCAGTTTGAAATCTTGAAACTGGTAAGTGGATGCGGCGCGGTGTAGCTCTCGCCCGATTTCGAAATTACTTCTGAAGCGCCTGCGGCTACTTTTGCAGTGACGCAGTCACCTTAGCGGCATATTCCTTAGCCTTGGCGAGGATGGGTGCAGCATCCAGAGTGAGCGATCGGCCCCCGCGCACGATGGGCTTCCCCTCGACGACTGTGTCATCGACATCCGATCCTTTCAGCGCATAGACGATTTGCGAATACACGTTGTAGAGCGGCACGGCGTGCGGGCGATCCAGGCGCAGGGTGATGAAGTCGGCGCGCTTGCCGGTTTCGAGCGAGCCGATTTGTTTATCGAGGCCGGCGGCGCGAGCGCCGAGGATGGTGGCCATGGCGACGGCCTGTTCGGCCGGAATCACGGTGGGATCGCCGGTGGTGACCTTCTGCAGGTCGGCGGCGAGGTTCATCTCTTCCATCATGTCGAAGCGGTTATTGCTGCCCGCGGGCCCGTCGGTGCCGACTCCAACCGCGACGCCGAGCGCGAGCAGCTTGACCACCGGCGCGATGCCGCTGGCAAGCTTCATGTTGCTGGATGGGCAATGCGCCACGCCGGTCCCGTGCGCCTTCAGGATCTGCATGTCGGCCGCGTCCAGGTAGATGGCGTGCGCGACGATGGTCCAGCCGTCCAGAACCCCGAGTGATTCGACCAACCGCGTGGGCGTCATGTGGCGCGTGCGCACTGCGTCGTCATATTCGAATTTCGCCTCGGCCAGGTGCATCACCAGCGGGGCGTGGAATTTGTTGGCGAGCGCTCGTGCGGCTTTCAGATCGTCGTCGTCGTTGGTGTAGATGGCGTGCGGGGCGACGGCCGGGGTGATGATGGGGTCGCCCTGGTATTGGTCTAGAAACTTCGCGGTGAATCGCAGCATGTCCTTGGGTGTGGCGGCGTCGGGCGATTTGAAGCGGATCATGGTTTCGCCGAGTATTCCGCGCATGCCCGCTTCCTTGGCGGCCTGGGCGACGCGGTCCTCGAAATAGTACATGTCGACGAAGGTGGTGGTGCCGGAGAGCATCATTTCCAGGCAAGCCAGGCGAGTGCCCCAGAGGACGAAGTCCGGCGTTACGTTCTTGGCCTCGGCCGGGAAGATGAATTTGTTCAGCCAGTCCTGAACCACCATGTCGTCGGCGATGCCGCGGAAGAGCGACATGGCGGCGTGGGTGTGGGTGTTGATCAGGCCGGGCATCAGGATGGCGTCCGGACGGTCGGCATGCTGGCGCGCCTGAAACTGCTTCTCGATATCGGCGCGCTTGCCAACGCCGACGATGCGCCCGCCGCGCAGCGCCACTGCGCCATTCTCGATAAGATCGCGGCGCGCGTTCATGGTGACAACGTAGCGAGCGGTGTAGATCCAGTCGGCCGGCTCGGCGTGGAGAGTTGCGGCGAGGAGCAGGAGGCAGATAGCTATGTGGGGCGGACGCCCTCGTCCGCGCCGGACCCCCTGGTCCGGCTTTTCGATTGCGAGAGAAATGGAGGCCGACGAGGGCGTCGGCCGCGGTCCAGGGGGACCGCCCCACATACTATTAAGGAACAGAATCTTAAAGGAATGAAGCATCGAACGGCCTCGGGAATAGATCTTTCAAATGGAGCGTTTCGGTTTTGCCATGCAGGTTGGTGAGCGTCACCTCGATGTCGCCGCAAAATTCCCACAGGATCTGCCGGCAGGCGCCACACGGGGGCGTCAAAATGTCGGTGTCGGCCGCGATCGCGATGCGCTGGAATTTTCGCGCGCCTTCTGAAATCGCTTTCCATACCGCGACGCGTTCGGCGCACACGGTCAGACCGTAGGTGGCATTTTCTACGTTACAGCCGGTGAATATGCGGCCATCGTCGGCTTCGAGCGCTGCTCCCACTTGGAAGTGCGAATAGGGCGCATGCGCATTGTTTCGGGCGGCGAGGGCAGCGTCGGTCAAGGTCATAGTTTCGGAAGCAGCGCCTTCAAGAACTGGATCAGCGTGTCGCGCACCTTGCGGCCCGCCTCCAGCACTTCTTCATGATTGATCTTTTGCGGTAGAATCCCGGCGGCCATGTTCGTGACGCACGAGATTGCCAGCACGCGCATGCCGATATAGTTCGCCACGATCACCTCGGGCACGGTCGACATACCAACCAGATCCGCGCCGATGGTTCGCAGGTAGCGAATTTCGGCGGGCGTTTCATAACTTGGCCCAGTGAGCGCCGCGTACACGCCTTCCTCGAGTTGAATCTTGAGCTGATGCGCGACGTCGTGGGCCGTGGCGCGGTACTTGGCGGAGTAAGCCTCGCTCATGTCGGGGAAGCGAGGTCCGGCCGAATCGTCATTGGGCCCGATCAGGGGATGCGAGCCCTGAAGATTAATGTGATCGGAAATCAGCACCAGCGCGCCCTGGCGGTAAGAAAGGTTAATGCCGCCAGCGGCGTTGGTGAAAACAACGGAGCGCACTCCCAAACGATGCAGCACGCGGACACCAAAAGTGACTTGCGCGGGAGGATAACCTTCGTATAAATGCGCGCGGCCAGCCATCACGGCGATGTCGAGCTTGCCTAATTTGCCGAAGACCAGCTTGCCCGAATGACCAACCGCGGTGGACACGGGCCAGCCCGGAATCTCGGAGTAGTGAATCGAAACCGGGTCCGCCAGCACATCGGCGAAGGCTCCCAGTCCGCTTCCCAGCACGACCGCGATACGCGGCTCGCGCCCAGTCACGTTTCGAATATGGGCGGCCGCTTCCTGCATTTCAAAGGAGCATGCCCGCGATGCACGCGGACATAAAGTTGGCCATAGTTCCCGCGGCGACGGCCTTCAAACCCATGCGCGCGAGATCGGATTTGCGGCTTGGCGCCAGCGCTCCGATGCCACCGATCTGGATCGCAATGGAGCTGAAGTTGGCAAATCCGCACAGGGCGTAGGTGGCGATGGTGAATGAATGTGGATCGAGGTTCGGCTTCATCGGCCCGAGCTGCTGAAAGGCCACGAACTCGTTCAGCACCAGGCGCGTGCCCAGCAGGTTTCCGATGGTCCGGCAGTCGTGAAACTTCACGCCGAGCAGCCAGGCGATGGGCGCGAATACGTAACCGAGAATCTGTTCGAGAGACGTGTGGAAATAGCCGAGGATGCCGTTGCACATGGCGATCAGGGCCAGAAACGCGATGAGCATGGCAGCGATGTTGAGAGCCAGATGCAATCCGTCGCCTGCGCCGCGCGCCGCCGCGTCGATGATGTTTACGCCAGGCCGTTCCACGACTACTTTTACGCGGCCCGCGGTGACCGGCTTGCCGACTTCCGGCACCAGGATCTTGGCCAGCATGATGGTGGCGGGCGCGGTCAT
>Ga0209415_10014335_pt1 | contig 12950 bp, 14 predicted proteins | sample PeaSoiSIISIP2007_FD_187696 | JGI IMG/M metagenome (GOLD analysis project Ga0209415, IMG submission 187696) | Peat soil microbial communities from Weissenstadt, Germany - SII-SIP-2007 (SPAdes) (version 2) | ecosystem: Environmental > Terrestrial > Soil > Wetlands > Peat | place: Germany...
CAGATCAACCCATCATCGAGTCCCGAGCTGGGGAGGCCTTCACCGCGGTCCGGTTTACCAAGCCGATATCTCGATGGGGCCAAGTTCACCGTCACCCTCCGGGCTGGCCACGGGAGCTGACTCGACAACAAGGCGGCCCGGACGCGGTCGCGCGATTCGCGCACGGCGGCGTCGGGCAGGCCGACGATGGTGAAGCCGGGCAGGCCGGCCGAGACGTGGACCTCGACCGACACAGGGCGGCCATCGACCCCGTGCAGTGTCGCGGTGGGGATACAAGCAAGCATGGGCGGGACTCCGGTGGCGGTGACGCGGGAGAACCGCATCCGTCGGGCACGAGCGGGCCACCGTATTCGGGCGCCGGCCACGCGAGGCGCTCGTTCGAGAATAGGCGTCGGTTGTATCAGGCTGGCGTCTGGTGTCTTACCTCGGGCTCCGGCCCTTCGTGCACCGCCTCACCCATGAAGGGCGACAGATGGCGGAGGGGAACACCCTTCACCGACAAAGCTCACGGCACAACAGCCCAGACTCGATAACGCAACGTCTCGTCACAATGCTTGGTTGACGAGCCGACAGGGTCTTTGCTGACGGGCGGCATCCGCTGCGACCCACGTGCGATAACCACCGTCGAGGTTGCGAGCCTCAATCCCCAACTCGTGGAGGAACGATGTGGCGGTGTGTCCCCGTTGGCCCACCTCGCAGTAGACGACAAACGGGCCCTTGGCTCGGCCGAGTTCCTCGCGCAATTGGTCGAGCGGCAGGTTGACCGAACCTGGAATGGCACCTCGCCCGTGTTCCTCGTTGGTCCGAACATCGACCAGCGTCCAGCCCGCCTCGGCCAAGGCCGAGAGCTCGTCGTATTCGACCACGTCACACGCCCCCGTGCGCACATTCTCCGCCATGTAGCCGAGCATGTTGACCGGGTCCTTGGCCGATGAGAAAGGAGGAGCGTACGCGAGCTCCAGGTCGGCGAGTTCATCGGCAAGGATGCCACCGGTGATGGCCGTGGCGATGACATCGATGCGCTTGTCAACGCCGTCCTTCCCGACGGCCTGGGCTCCGAGAATGGACCCATCATCGGGGTCGAAGAGGAGCTTGAACGACATGGGCTGTGCGCCCGGGTAGTAGCTCGCGTGGCTCATCGGATGGGAGTGAATGGCACGGTACCTGCGTCCTGCGGCCAGGAGCCGCTTCTCGTTCCACCCTGTCGTGGCGGCGGTGAGATCGAACACCTTGACGATGGCGGTCCCGAGCGAGGGGCTGGCGCGCGTGGGAAGGCCGCAGATGTGGTCTGCAACTCGTCGTCCCTGGCGGTTGGCGATATTGGCGAGCGCGATGAGCGAGCAGCCACCTCCGACCCAGTCCTCCTTCTCGACCGCGTCGCCGACGGCATAGATGTCTTGGTCACTGGTCAGGTTGACCTCATTGACTGCGATTCCACCATGGGCGCTGAGCGCGAGACTCGCCATCTCCGCTAAGCGGACGTCGGGGCGTACACCGATGGACCCGACGACGAGCTCACCTGGGATCGTTCGGCCGTCGGCCAGAGCGATCCCGGTGTCGGTCACCTCGGCGACGGCCACGCCGGTCTCGACGACAACGCCGTGGGAAGCGAGTTCGGCCGCCACCAGGATCGCAAGCTCGGGGTCAAGCGGGCTGAGGACCTGATCAACCGCCTCGACCACCGTCACCGCGATCGAATTGCGGGCAAGGTTCTCGGCCGTCTCGAGCCCGATGAACCCCGCGCCGATGACCACGGCCGAGCGAGGTCGTCCCGTGACGTCGGCCGCCAGCCGTTCGGCATCTTCGACGGTCCGAAGTACACGGACGCGGTCGAAGCCCGGAATCGGAGGGCGAACAGCCACCGCACCGGGGCTCAGCACCAATTTGTCGTATTCGATCGATGCCGTTCGACCATCGACAGTGGAGCGGGTCGTGACCTTGTGGTCGCTGGCGTCGATGTCGATGACCTCGGTGTCGACGCAGACATCCAGCCGGAATCGATCGAAGAGGCTTTCGGGTGTCTGGAGGAACAAGTCGTCCTCATCCTCGATCACGCCGCCGACGAAATAGGGGAGGCCGCAGTTGGCGTAGGACACGTGACCCGATCTCTCGACCACCGTGATGGTGGCCGTTTCATCGAGGCGTCGGAGGCGTGTGGCCGCCGACATCCCTCCGGCAACGCCGCCGACGATAACCACTCGCAATGACGACCTCATCGCTGCAACCTGTCGGCCGCGAGCGTGCCGCCCGTACCCCCGCCCGAGATGACGACGCCCGCAACCATGAGTCCAGTGTCGCAAGCGGCAGGAATGCGGGATAGGGACCTACGTCCCGTTGTCCAAGGCCCGTCGAGTGTCGGCATCGGGACGGGTCGCGACGTTCGGGGCCGGCGGCGGCGGTGTCCGCGGCACCGGCCGAGGCGGAGCGTCTCTCCCGAGCTCGCAGTCGAGCTCGGCTCCGAGCAGGACGGCCAAGCCGGTGAGATACATCCACAGGAGCAGGACGGCTACACCGGCGAAGGCGCCATAGGTGCGCGACTCATGCCCGAAATGGTCCAAATAGAAGGAGAACGCGGCGGACGCACCCAACCATGCCAGCGCGGCCACGACCGCGCCCGGGGTCACCCTCGGGAGGCGGCGCATCCGGCGTTCCGGGGAAACGGCCTTCCGGTTCGGCCCCAGGAGGTAGTACGCGGAGAGGAGCACGACCACCAGTGCGACGGCGCCCACCCACCGGAGCGTGACCCAGGCAGCGTCGAAGGTGGACCGGGCCAGGGCGACCGAAGAGGGCAGCAGGGCCCGGATCGGGTCGCCCAGGACCAGCAGACCCGACGCGGCACCACCGATCAGCGCGGTGAGCGCCAACAGTGGAACCCCGCGCAACCGCCGACGGACGAAGCTGCGGTCGGAGGGCACCTCGAAGGCCACGTCCAATCCGACCTGGAGTGCGGCCATCGCCTCGATCCCGCTCCACAGGGCCACGGCGAGACTGAGGCCGACCTCGACTCCCCCACCAGCGCCTTTGACGGGGTTGCGCAGGGCTTGGTCGATCGCCTGCGACATCTGCACCGGAAGGACGACGTCGACGCCGTGGACGAGGCTGCGGAGTTCTGAGGCCGACAATCCGACCAGTCCCACCATTCCGACCGCGGCGAGGAGGGCCGGGAACAGGGCGAGGAATCCGTGGAACGCCAGGCTTCCCGCGCTCGTCGTGACGCGGTCATCGACCGCCTCGGCCCCGACCTTGCGGACCAGCGCCGGCCAGCCACGCACGTCCAGGCTGCGGAACCACACTCCCGCCCGGCCCGGGCCCGGGGGACCGGCGTCCGGGGCTGAGCCGGTCTCTGGGGCGGCGGCGTCCGAGGCGGGGACGGTCTCGTCGGCGGACCGGCTTTCGGCGCTGGTCGTGTGGTCCACTACGCCGCTCAGTGAACGGGCTGACCGGCGTCGTCGACCGCGTACCACAGACCTCCGGAGTTCCGGATACCTTCGCCGGTCGACTGGCCCGCGGACGTATCCCCGATCCAGCGGTACAGCGGCCAGCCGTTGTAGGTCACCTGGATCACGTTGCCGCGACGCGTGGTCCCCACCAAGGTCCTGTCGACACCGGCGCCGATCACCGGCGCGGTGACGCCGGCGGGGAGGGTGGCGGGCGGCCATTGGGTGGCGCAGTACCCACTGCAGGTCGAACGCCCCGATTGGTGATCGGGGACGAACAGGTACAGCGTGAGCCCGTACCCATCGACGAGAACGGTGCCAAGGCCCTTCACCGTGGCCGACTGGACCATGTACCCCGGGCCTGCCGGTCCGGTGGTCGGAGCGCCGTTGGTGGGAACCCCCACCACGTGTCCGTCGGACTGCCCGCATGCGCACACGACCACGGGGAGCACGACGAACAGGACCAGACGCGCTTTCAACGACCCGTGAACCTCGGTTCCCGCTTTTCCGCGAACGCCCTCATGGCCTCGCCGGTGTCCTCGCTGTAGAAGTTGATGGTCTGGCAGCGCGCCTCGTCCTCGAGCGCCTGGGCCAGGGTCAGCGACGGGGAGTTGTCGAGCAGCGCCTTGGTCATCGCCAGCGCTAGCGGCGGGCCTTGGGCGAGGCGCCGGGCCCAATCGTCGACGAAGGCGTCGAGCTCGTCGTCGACGACGACACGATTGAGAAGCCCGTAAGAGGCGGCCTCCTGGGCGGAGAGGATGTCGGCGAAGTACGCCAGCTCCTTGGCCTTGTGCAAGCCGACGAGCCTGGGCAGGAGCCACGAGGAGCCGCCATCGAGTGAGAGGCCGCGCCGGACGAAGATCTCGGAGAACCTGGCGTTGTCGGAGGCCACCGTGAGGTCGCACGTGAGCGCGAGGCTCATGCCCGCTCCCGCCGCGATCCCACGGATCTTGGCGATGGTGGGCTTGGGGAGCTGATGCAACGCCAGCATCACTTCCCCGAAGAACTGCATGCGCACGATGTGGGGATCCGCCGGTTCCCCGCTCACCCCGCTCGGATCGGCGATGTCGGCACCGGAACAGAATGCGCCACCGGCGCCGGTGACCACGACCACCCGGTCATCGCGCCGGTGCCTGACGTCGGACAGCGTGTCGAGCAGCTCCCGCCACATGAGGCCGTTCCCGGCGTTCTTGCGCTCGGGTCGGTTCAAGGTGACCGTCACCACCCCGCTGTCGCGCTCCACGATGATGGTATGCGTGCTCACGGCGACACCCTACCCACCCTCACCCCGCCGTCCCCAGGCCGGTCCCCGAACCCGGGTGGCACTGCACGTCCCACTCGTGCAGCACCTCGAGGGTCGCCACCGTCCCCGGCGCGAGCCAGGCGGGCGGCGAGTCAGAAGGCGTCCTCGATGACCTCCACCTCGAGAGCCCCACCGACCCCTGACGTCACCGCGGCGACGTCGAAGCGGATGTGCTCGTAGCGCGCACCCGCTCGGCGCCCGCTGCGCAACCACAAGGTGGCCAGCCTGCGGACCCGGCGTTGCTTGGTCGGGGTGACTGCCTCGAGCGCGGTGCCGCAGACGGCGGAGTTCCGGGTCTTCACCTCGCAGAAGACGAGAACGCCACCATCCGCGCTCCTCGCCACCACGTCGAGCTCACCCTCGGTGCAGCGCCAGTTGCGGTCGAGCACCTCGTAGGAAGCCCCCCGGTACCACGCCACCGCGGCATCCTCGCCCCGCACACCCAGAACGGTGCGGTGGTCCGAACCCACGTCAGCTGTCGCGGTCGGGCAGTCGCTCCACGTTGACGTCTCGGAACGTGAGGACCCGGACGTGGGGGACGAACCGCGCCGGGCGGTACATGTCCCACACCCAGGCATCGTCCAATTCGATCTCGATGCAGGTGGGCGACGATGCATCGCGCACCGTGACCTTCACCTCATTGGCCAGATAGAACCGGCGCTCACTCTCGACCACGTAATTGAACAGCGGGAGCACCGTCCGGTACTCCTGCACGAGCGCCAATTCGATCTCGGCCTCGTATCGTTCGAGGTCTTCTTCGCTCATTGTCCCCGGGGCTACTTCGGCTTCGGTCCGAGCACGCTGGAGCGCCGCATCAGGTGCGCGCAGCCCGCTTCTCTTTGATCTTCGCCGCCTTCCCCACGCGGCCGCGCAGGTAGTAGAGCTTGGCCCGCCGAACGTCGCCACGCGTGACCAGCTCGATCTTGGCAAGGATCGGCGAGTGGACCGGAAACGTGCGCTCCACACCGACGCCGAAGCTGACCTTTCGGACGGTGAAGGTCTCGCGGGCACCGGTACCTTGGCGCCGGATCACGGCACCCTGGAACACCTGTGTGCGTTCGCGGTTGCCCTCGACCACTCGGACATGGACTTTCAACGTGTCACCCGGTCGGAAGTCGGGGACGTCGTCTCTCAAGTTCTCGCGATCGACGATGTCGGTGGGATTCATGACGCGCGTCCCTTCACAGGTTCGACTCCGTGCGGCCGGGCAGCGCCTGCGGGGCCACCGCATCGACGGGGCGGCCGAGCCATGCAGAGCCTGCCGAACACGCCACGATAGCCGCGCCGTGGATGGTCCCGCTACGGGCTCGATTGGGCTCCCGGGCCCGGCGACGCCTCATCGGGCTTCTCCTCGAGCAGCTGGAGATCGTCCTCGCCCAGACCGCCCATCGAGTCGATCAGGTCCGGGCGCAACTCGAGCGTCCGGCGCAGGGCCGCCGCCCGTCTCCACCGGGCGACGCGGCCGTGGTCACCGCTCAGCAAGACATCAGGCACCGCCCACCCTCGGAACACGGCCGGACGGGTGTACTGCGGGTACTCGAGCAGGCCCGAGCTGAAGCTCTCGTCGACGGCCGAGGCCTCGTTCCCCATGACTCCGGGAACGAGACGGGCCACGGCCTCGATCACCACGAGCGCGGGCACCTCGCCCCCGGCCAGGACGTAGTCGCCGATCGACAGCTCGCCGTCGACCAGATGGTCGACGACCCTCTGGTCGACCCCTTCGTAGCGTCCGCACAACAACGAGAACCCGCCCGCGGGCGAGTCTCCGGTGCCGACGAGCTCCTCCACCACCGCTTGGTCGAGGCGGCGCCCGCCCGGTGCGAGCAGGTAGAGCGGGCGCGGGGGCGAGGCAGCCTCGACCGCCGCGAAGATCGGAGCCGGGCCGAGCACCATCCCCGCCCCTCCCCCGAAAGGGGCGTCGTCGACAGAACGCCGGGGATCCCCCGCACCGGACCGCAGATCATGGACGCGCACGTCGAGCAGACCGTGCTGGCGAGCCCGGCCCAGGAGTGAACCCTCGCAGTAGTGCTCGATCAGATCGGGGAAGATCGTGAAGACATCGACTCGCACCGCGCCGGGCTCCTAGTCCTGAGGAGGGTCCAACAGGCCGGCGGGGGCATCGATTATCGCGCGGCCCTCGGAACGCTCGACCACGAACCTCAGCGGGACCAAGGCTCCCCCGTCGAGCTCGAGGAGGTCGCTGGCGGGATTGGCCACGACGGCCCGCACCGTCCCGAGGCGTCTGCCGTCGGTGTCGAGCACTTCGGAGCCGATGAGCTCGTGCACCCACCACGCGTCCTCGTCGTGAAGGGCACGCCCTCGCAGCACCGTTCCCCGAAGGGCCTCGGCCTGCTCGCGGCTTCCAACGCCCGCGAACCTCATGAGCCAATGGTCCCCAAAAGGACGCGAAGCCTCGATGCGCAGGTCGCCGGTGTCGGTGAGGAACACCGAACCCACCGCGACCCGCTCGCTGCGGTTGCTGACGAGGAAGACGACGAGCTCACCCGTCAGACCGTGGGGCTTGCCGACGCGGCCGACCTCGAGCAATCCCTCGACGCCCGCGCTCGGCCGGGCGCCCGGTCCGGGATCGTCAGTCGTCGACGAAGTCGACGTTGGTGTCAACCCCTTCGCGCGATCCGGCCACTCGCACGACGGTGCGGATCGCCTGCGCGACCCGACCGCGGCGTCCGATCATGCGGCCCATGTCGCCGGGGGCGACGTGGATCCGGAAGCGCAGACCGCGACTCGACTCCTCGGTCTCGACGACGACGGCGTCAGGCTCACCGGCGAGCGAACGGGCGATGTAGTCGAGCACGGCGCGCGGGGTGCCGCCCTCCACGCGGTTTCCCGCCATGTCGTCGAGGTCGACGTCGTCGTCGACGTTTCCGACCGCGGTGTTGCCCACGGCACTGTTGCCGACGTCGTCGGCATCGTCATCGGTGTCGACGTTGCCCTCCTCGTCGAAGCCTGCGTCGCTCACTTCGAGCCCGGCTTGAACTCTTCCCACGCGCCAGACGTGCGCAGGAGCTTCTCGACCCGTTCGGTGGCCTGGGCCCCCTGGCGCAGCCACTTGAGAGCCTTGTCGTTGTCGATGGTCACGATGGCGTCAGGCTCGGCCGTGGAGCGACCGCGCGGAGCGTAGGTCCCCACGATCTCGATGAATCGGCCATCGCGCGGCGACCGGCTGTCGGCCGCGACGACGCGGTAAGTCGGCTGCTTCTTCTTGCCCATCCGCATGAGGCGGAGCTTCACTGCCACCGTCTGGTTCCCTGCCTTCCTCGTCGTGGCCGCCTCGGACTCGAGGTGCACGGACCTCCTATTGTGGCCTGCCGCCGGCCCGGGGGTCGAAACACGGCCTCGGCGCCGCCCTCGAGAGCTGGTCGGGACTCCCATCCCGAGCTCTGCTAGCGCCCGCCGCGGCCCCCACTTCCCTTGGGGGTGACCCGTCCGCCCTTCTTCTTCTTGGAGCCCGGGCGGCCCTTGGAGGCACCGGGGGAACCGAGACCCGGAGCCGATCGGCTCCCCAGGGCGCCGCCTCCGAGAGCGCCGCCTGGGGCACCGGCACCGGGGTGATCGACTCCGAATGAGCCGCCTCCGGGAGCGGCACCGAGTGCCTCCAAACCCGACGCATCAGCCCCTCCGCCGTCGCCCATCCGGTCGGCCAGGGCCTGCGCGAGCTTGCCCTTGGCTCCCCCACCGAGCATCCCGCCCAGCATCCCCGGGGAACGCATGAGCTGCTGGGCTTCTTTGAATTGGCGCAACAACTGGTTCACGTCCTGGGTCGTGGTGCCACTGCCCCGGGCGATGCGGGACCGGCGCGAGCCGTCGATGACCCCGGGTTCTCCGCGCTCGCGGGGGGTCATCGACCGGATGATCGCTTCCACCTGGGCCACCTGCCCGTCGTCGATGTTGGCGTTCTGCTTGACCTCCTTGGGGATGCCGGGCATGAGCGAAAGGAGCCCACCGAGCGATCCGAGCTTCTTCACCTGTTGGAGCTGCGACAAGAAGTCCTCGAGCGTGAAGCGACCCTCGAGCAGACGGGAGGCACCCTCGGCCGCGACATCGTGGTCGAACTCGCGCTCTGCCTGTTCGATGAGCGTGAGGACGTCTCCCATGCCCAGAATGCGGCTTGCCATTCGGTCGGGATGAAAGAGGTCGAAGTCTGCGAGCCGCTCACCGGTGGACGCGAAGGCGATGGGACGTCCCACCACCTCCTTCACACTCAGCGCGGCACCACCGCGGGCGTCTCCGTCGAGCTTGGTGAGGATCACCCCGTCGAGGGCCAACGCGTCATGGAAGGCTCGGGCCGTGGCCACGGCGTCCTGCCCCGTCATGGCGTCGATGACCAGGAACGTGTACCGCGGGGACACGGCGTCGGAGACGCGGCGTACCTCGTCCATGAGCGCTTCGTCGATCGCCAGGCGCCCCGCGGTGTCCACGATGAGCACGTCACGTCCGAGACGCTGCGCCTCGCGTAGACCCCCGCGGGCAACGGCAACCGGATCGGTGGGCTCGCTGAAGACCGGGACGCCGGCTTGTTCACCCAGAATCCGCAATTGCTCGACCGCCGCGGGGCGCTGGAGGTCGGCACCCACCAACAGCGGATTGCGCCCCTGCTGACGGAACCAGCGCGCCAACTTGGCCGACGCGGTGGTCTTGCCCGATCCCTGCAGCCCGGCGAGAAGCACGACCGTCGGTGGTGCCGACGCGTAGGTCAGCCGGAGCGTCTCACCCCCGAGCACCTCGACGAGCTGCTCGTGGACGGCCTTCACCACCTGTTGTCCGGGGCTCAGGCTCTTCGAGAGTTCCTCACCGACGACGCGGGCGCGGATCCCCGCCACGAGCGAGCGCGCCACGCCGACATCGACGTCGGCCTCGAGCAGCGCGGTTCGGATCTCTCGCAACGCATCGTCGACATCGGCGTCACTCAGGCGACCCCGGCTGCGAAGGCGGCCGAGGATCCCTTCGAGGCGGTCTGACAGAGCGTCGAACATGCGAATCTTCAGGCTACCGTTCGCCGGGCCGAGCCCGGTGCAGATCCCGACTGGTGAAGCGGACGTACCGGCGAGCGAACCGGCCCCCTATTCGAACAGGGCGTCGACGAATTCGTCCGCGTCGAAGGGCACCAGGTCGTCGGGGCCTTCGCCCAGCCCGACGAGCTTGACGGGAAGGCCCAGCTCGCGCTGGATGGCGATGACGATCCCACCCTTGGCCGAGCCGTCCAGCTTGGTCAGCACCACACCGGTGACACCCACCGCGTCGAGAAACTGGCGGGCCTGGGTGAGACCGTTCTGCCCGGTGGTGGCGTCGAGCACCAAGAGCACCTCGGTCACCCGGCCCGGCGGGCGGTCCGCCACGCGTCGGATCTTCTTCAGCTCCTCCACCAGGTTGACCTTGGTGTGGAGTCGCCCTGCAGTGTCCGCTAGCACCAGGTCGTTGCCGCGGGCTTGGGCTCGCTGTACGGCATCGAAGACCACCGCACTCGGATCGCCACCCTCGGCCCCGCGCACGATCTCCACCCCCGTGCGCTGCGCCCACTGCTCGAGTTGTTCGGCTGCCGCGGCCCGGAAGGTGTCGCCGGCGGCGAGCAACACCGAGCGCCCGGCCGCCTTCTCGCGACGGGCCACCTTGCCGATCGTCGTGGTCTTGCCCACGCCATTCACACCCACGAAGAGCCAGACCGTCGTGGCCTCATCGTCGAGCGAGAGCCCGGCTCCGTCCACCGTGTCGAGGGAACGGCGCAGGTCCTCGCGCAATGCCGCGACCACGGCATCGACACCGCGAATCTCACCGGCGTGCACGCGGCCCCGGAGGTCGTCGAGCAGTGCCGTGGTCGTCACGACACCCACATCGGCGCGCAACAGCGCCTCTTCGAGATCGTCCCATGCTCCGTCGTCGACCGAGGACCGGCTCCGCAGTGCCCGCACGTACCCGGAGAACAGCCCGCGCGTCTTGCCCATGCGTTCGCGCAGCTCCGGGACCGGCACCGCTTCGGGTTCGACGACGCGTCCCGGTTCGGGGCCTGGTTCGAGTTGTTCGGTCTCAGTCGGTTCGAGGGGGGCAGCGACCGGCGCCGGGGTGGCCTCGGGTGCAGCAGGTGCCGCCCGAGACCGGTCGATGGTCGCCGTGGTCGCATCGACCGCGCCTCGTTGTGCTCGAGTCCGGCGCGGGACGGCCACCACGAGGCCCAGGACGAGGGCCACCAGCACCACGGCCAGGACGATCCACAGCACGAGCATGGCGTCGCAGCCTAACGGTGTCGGTGTGGGGCACCCGGTCCACGGGGGGCGCCCGAGGCTTCGGCCCGGTCAGGCAGGAGCTGGAGCAGGCTCCGCATCAGAGGGTTCTTGGCGCACCTTCTGGCTGACCACCTTGGAAGAGCCGCCCGGGGTCATGGTCACGCCGTACAAGGCGTCGGCCGCCTCCATCGTCCTCTTCTGGTGGCTCACGATGATCAGCTGCGCCTCTCCCCGGAATTCGTGGAGGAGGTCGAGGAAACGGTGCAGGTTCACGTCGTCGAGTGCGGCCTCGACCTCGTCGAGGAGGTAGAAGGGCGACGGTCGACTGCGGAAGACGGCGAAGAGGAACGCCAGTGCCACGAGCGAGCGCTCACCCCCCGAGAGCAGCGACAGCTTCCGCACGTTCTTCCCGGCCGGACGTGCTTCGACCTCCACGCCGGTGTCCAGGAGGTCGGCGGGATCGGTGAGGATCAGCCGGCCTGTCCCCCCCGGGAAGAGGGTGCCCACCAGAACCTGGAAATGCTCGTTCACATCGGCAAAGGCCTGGGCGAACACCCGCACGATCTCGTCGTCGACAGCGCGGATCACCTGATGGAGTTCCCTCCGGGCCCGACGCACGTCTTCGACCTGCTCCTCGAGGAATCGGTGCCGCTCCTCGAGCGCTCCCAGCTCCTCGAGGGCCAGAGGGTTCACAGGACCGAGCGAGGCCAGCTCGCGCTCGACCACCTCGGCCCGACGCGCCGGATCCTCACCCTCGGGGAGCTCCGGGCACGGCGCTGCCATCGCTTCCTCGGGTTCGCACCCCAGCTCGCGGCGGAGGGCCTCCGCCGCCGTGTCGCGTCGGACCTTGGCCTCGGCCATCTGCAGCTCGAGCCGCTGCGAACGTTGCCGGACCTCGGCGAGGCGGTTGTCGGCTTCGGCGCGCTGCTTGCGCAGGGATTCGAGCCGTGCGCCGCCCGCGCGCACGTCGTCGAGCTGTTGGCTGCGCCGCGCCCGCAGACCTTCGAGCCATTCCCCCAATCTGGCCGCGTGCCCTTCCACCGCCGCGCCCAGCCGATCGGTGGCCAGCGCGCCCGCCTCCAAACGGCGTCGACGCTCCCCCGCCCGCTCCCTCGCCTCGACGTGCCCGGCCAGTCGACGTTCGGTGTCCTCGAGGCGCGAGCTGAGCACAGCACGGCGCTCGACCAGTCCCGCCACCTTGACCTCGAGGTCCCGGCGCAGCACCGCCACATGGGACCTGCGCTCCTCGAGGCGCCGCCGCGCCTCATCGGCTTCGGCCAATCGACCCGCGGCCGCCGCGGCAGCGGCTTCGAGTTCGGGCAGAGCCTCGCTCAGCGACACCAACTGTGCACCGTCGCGCTCAAGTCGTTCCGCCAGCGAGGTGCGGTTCCGCACGGCTTCGGTCCGCTCGCGTTCCACCTGTTCGAGCTCGGTCTCCGCCCGCCTCCGGGTCGTCTCGCATGCCTGGAATTGGGTCTCGGCCCGTTCCACCTGGCGCACGGCCTCACCGGCGTCGGTGGCCGCACCGGCGGCGCGTGCCCGCGCCTCGGCCAGGAACCTCGACGCCCGTTCGGCCGCTTCGGCGGCCATCTCGGCCTCGGCCGCGGCCTGGTCGGCGAGAACCGCCAGCGCGTGCGCACCGGCCCGCACCACCCACCCGGCCGACGAGAACCGATCGCCCTCGGTGCTCACGACGACGACGTCGGGCCGTTGCAGCGCCACCTCCACCGCCCGGGCCCAATCGCCCCGCACACCGACGACACCCTCGAGAAGGCGGTCGAGGACGGCGGCTACCGCCGCCACCCGGGGCCGGACGTGCCCGCGCAGAAGCTCCGAGCCATCGGGCTCGACGCGTCGGGATCCCGTGCTCGAGGAGCCCGTGTTCCATTCGTCGGACGACCGTTCACTCAGTGAGGTGCCACTGAGTGACGTGCCACTCAGAGATGTGGCACTCAGAGATGTGGCACTCAG
>Ga0209415_10014337_pt1 | contig 12950 bp, 11 predicted proteins | sample PeaSoiSIISIP2007_FD_187696 | JGI IMG/M metagenome (GOLD analysis project Ga0209415, IMG submission 187696) | Peat soil microbial communities from Weissenstadt, Germany - SII-SIP-2007 (SPAdes) (version 2) | ecosystem: Environmental > Terrestrial > Soil > Wetlands > Peat | place: Germany...
GCTTCAGGCGGCTTCAGCCGCAAACCGACTTTCAGTCGGGAAGGAATCTACCGGCTTTTAGCCGGTAGTCTTTAATCGATAGGTGAGGATGCTATTGCCACGGACTCGACTCTTCGGCAATGTCATCGTGGTCGAGACATCCATTCCTGTGTACCGCATCAACAGCACGAAGGCTTCAGTCTGTGCGGCGATGGGTTGCCCAAGGCGACCGTACTCATCCGGGAATGCTGCCAGCGCCTTCCAGACCTTTTCAAGTTCGTCGTCTTCAGGACTGATTTCGGGTTCGGTCGCACAAGACCTGAAAGGTTCCTTTGGCGCTTCGTCATCCTTCCAGTTCATCGCCTGAAAGAGTCCTTCTCCGATGTTGGTTGGCGTGTACCCGGCACGATGGCAGTACTTCAAAAACGATGTAAGGATGCCCAGGTCACGGAGTCGAGATCGCTCCGCACCGTCCCAACTCGAACAGAAGTCGGTCAGGTCAGGAAACTGAATCTCCGTGATGAAGTGGTAGTTGTGGGGACTCGCTTCCATGTAGGACGAGAGCAGCGCCAAGACACTTCTGTTCTTTCGGTACGTGTCCCGAGACTTTTTTTCCTTTGGCTTGATGAAGTGTTCGACTGCCTCTTTGATGGGCGTGCGCTTTTCAGCCACCAACACTTGCGTCGGCGCTTCGAGGTCACGCAAGACTTCGTTCGCTCTGGACCAATCTCGAATTCCATTCCCTGTGCGGGGATCAATTAGAGCCTTCGGCTTGATCCGCCGACCCTGACCATCGACGCCTTCATAGTGGATCGGGCACGGTGGTTTGCGACCGCACTTACCGTTCCGGGTCCGCTTGCCGTGATCGGGACATGCTGCAACGTGGCGTCGGAAGAGGTTCAGCATACGGAAATCCATCGGCAGAACCTTACGTAAAACTTACGCAAGGTCCAGATTTGTTCGTATGCTTTTATTTTACAACAAGATAATAGTGGTGGAGGCGGCGGGAGTTGAACCCGCGTCCGAGAAAGTCCAAGGCAAAAAGACTACGTGCGTTTCCGGTTCGTTAGTTTTCGTCCGCCTCTTGCGGAGCCGGCAAGAGGGAAGCGGCTTAGCCCGATTGATCTCGGCTTTCAGCTCCGGACAGAAGCCTTGGGCCTATCCTGCAAAATGACGTTCCTAAACCGAGTGCAGGCCCACCGGCTCGGAACGGCTGCCTAATTACTTAGGCTGCGTATGCAAACTGCTGATTGTTGGCAGTTTTGGTTTTCCGATCGTTTTACGGGAGCTCGGAACCCGGCACGACTTTCCACGATAGATGCGATCCCGTCGAATCCGTTGCGCCCCCCTTCCCTTTCATTTTACCCTGGAATCACAGTGACTGCGTCGCTCCCGCAGTCATGCTCCGGAATTTATACGCGTTAGCATGCCGCGAACCATCGCCACGCCCGAAGTTGGGTCGTCTCAACAGGATCAGCTCGCGCCGCGCTTTCATGTGGTGCTGCTCAACGATAACGACCACACCTATCAATACGTGATTGAGATGCTCGGCGCCATCTTCTGTCTTTCGGCCGAGGCGGCCTTCCGCCACGCCGTGGAAGTGGACACCACGGGACGGACCATCGTCATCACCTGCGAACGCGTACAAGCCGAGTTCGGGCGCGACCAGATTCAGTCCTACGGCGCCGACCCGCGCATGCCGGCTTCGAAAGGATCCATGAGCGCGGTCATCGAACCGGCGGAGTAGAGCGGTTTCGGCACTGAAAAACACTGGGACAGGCAGCTCTGCCCACGTGCCACCGGGGTTCATCCCGCCGATTCGGGGTTGGAGGGGCTTGGGACAGAGAAGCCTGTCCCGGTTTTTCATGAGCGCGGTCATCGAGCCCGCGGAATAGCCCGCAAAGGGTGCGGCGCACCCCCCTCAGTGCAAGCCAAGTAACGCTGCTGCCGCGCTCCGTTTTGCGGGCAGTTACTCAGATGCCTTACTCCGGCTTCCCGGCCCAATAGTAGCCGTCGCGGGTGCGAACCTTCGCATCGGCTCGCCGCACCTGCACCACGATTTCGTGGAACCCGGCCTCGGTCTGGTTGTTCGGGCTGTAGGTGAGCAAGTATTGGCTGCGCAGCTCCGAGCCGATCTCCGAGATCGCGCGGTCCAGCGTGTTCTGCTTCATGAACGAATACTCCCGCCCGCCGGTATAACGCGTATAAACCGTCAGCGGGTCCGGGATGAATAGCTTCTTCGACTCCTTGAAAATGTCCACGAACAGCGGTATCCAATTCCCCATGTCCATCTGCGAGTCGGTGGTCGGCGTGTTGACCTCTCCCGCGGGCATATGCATTCCGCCCGGCGGAATCAGGTTCGGACGCCCCGGCTGCGGGGTCGCGGTCAAGGCCGCCAGAAGCTGGGACATATTCACCGAATAAATGACCACATTTGCGAACTCAGCTTCGGAAAGCACTTGGCGCGGCTTCACCTCACTCGCAATGTCGCGCGCCTCGCTAATCAGCAGGAGTACCTTGCGGCGCGCGTTGGGCCGGTTCTTCAGCATATGAACGCCCGTGATGGCGGCATCGTTTAACCGGCTGGACGAGCTGCCCGGCTTCAATTTCTTCAGAGCCGCGGTAATCTTATCAGGGTCCGAAGTGAAGTCGCTGAGCGTTTGGATGCGGTGATCGAAGGCCAGGATCGCCACTTCTCCCTGGTTGTCGAGCGCCGCCTCGCCGCCCAGCAACTGGTCATGCAGCACGTTCCCGATCCTCTGCACCTGCGGCAAAATCTTTTCCACGTTTCCGTTGGTCTGGATCGCCACCACCAGCGAGAGCGGGTGCGACCCGATGTCGGTCGTGACCACCTGCAGTTTGCCGTTGTCGAACAGCCGGAAATCCTGCGAGTTGAGGCCCGGCACAAAAGTTCCGTCGCGGTCCGTGACGGTCACGGGCGCCAGCACGAAAGTAGACGTCACGCGGATGGTCGGTTGCCCGTTGTCCGCTGGATCCGCGGGCGAGGAGACGTCCGGCTGTTGGCCAAAGAGCGGGGCAAGGAGCGGGACGAAGAGCACGCCAGTCGCCGTCACAGCGGACAACAGAACCATAGTGACTCTTTTCATTAAAAATCGCGCACAACGCAGCGGGCCGCGATTGTTTTCACTCAGCAGCGAGCGCGTCCCGCGCTGTGCGCTTCTCATTCGATTCCTTCCAGCCTCGCTTAGCTTCATGGGAAGCTCAGGCGAACAGCCGATAGGTTGGATGCCGGGACTAAGACGATGGTTTCGCATGATGCTCCGTTTTGCCGTGAAGCAGGTCCGTAACGTGTGGAATTAACTCGAGTACCGCATTCAAAGACTCTACCGCACCGCGCGGCGATCCGGGAAGGTTCACGATCAAGGTACAACCACGCGTCCAGGCGCCGCCCCGGGAAAGGGGAGCGAGCCGGGTCGATTTGCGGCCCTCGCTGCGCATAAGTTCTCCGAATCCGGGGATCTCCCGGCCGGCCACGGATCGCGTGGCCTCCGGTGTCACATCGCGCGGAGCGACGCCGGTTCCTCCCGTGGTCAGGACCACGTCGATCGAGCCCGAGTCGGCCAGCTTGGCGAGCAACGCCGAAATCTTCGCCACGTCGTCTTCGACCACCCTCATGTCTCCGGCCGTCCAGCCTAAGCCGATGACGCGATCCTTCAACGCCGGCCCCGAACGATCTTCGCGAGCGCCCGCCACGGCGGAATCGCTGATGGTGACGATCGCGACGCGGATCATTGTTTTTCGCTCCGGCGATTTTCGCCCCGTCGCTTCCCGCCCCGGATTTCCTCATTCATGCGGTTTACGCCCGTGCCTTTACTATTCTTGCGCGTCGCCAGGGCAGACCGGCGACCGTCGCGTTTGAAATCCCCGCTCTTTCCGCCGGTCTTCGTGAGCAGGTACAGATCCTGAATCTCGATGCCTTTGTCCAGGGCCTTGGTCATGTCGTAGACGGTGAGCGCGGCGACAGCGGCGGCCGTCAAAGCTTCCATCTCGACTCCAGTGGGACCCGTTGTCGTCGCGGAAGAAACGATACGGACGCCTCGCGACTCCACCTTCACCCTCACATCCAGATGCGACAACATCAGGGGATGACACATCGGAATCAGCTCCGAGGTCCGTTTGGCCGCGGCGACGCCGGCAATACGGGCCACTTCGAGTGGATCGCCCTTGGGATTGCGCGGCAGCATTTTCAGGACCGACGGGCGAATGCGGACGAACGCTTGCGCCGTGGCGGTGCGCCTGGTATCCTCCTTCGCCGAGACATCCACCATCTGGGCGCGGCCGCGTTGGTCGTAATGGGATAGCTTCTTCTTCATTTCAACGGCTTCGTCATTTCAACAGAACACGAATATCGTCGCCGGCCGCCCACGATTCGCGGTCCTCGCCGGCCACCAGAAATGCATTGGCCCGGGCAAGAGCCGGAATGTCCCCGGAGCCCTGCCAGCGTTCGGGCGTCACAGTTGAGCCATCCAGGCTAACCTGCGCCGGCAAGAAACGCGTGATCCCCGGTTTGTGACGCAACGGTCGGGTCAAACGGCTGCGCATCAGCGGCAAAGGGGCCTCCCTACAACCACTGAGCAGGTCCAAGGCCGCTCTGGCGAAGAGTTCAAATGTAACCATGGTGGAGCTCGGATTGCCCGGCAGCCCAAAAAAGAACGTCCCGCGCGCCTTTCCGAACACCAAGGGTTGCCCGGGCTGGATGAGAACACGAGTGAAGAAGAAGTCCGCCCCGAGGTCCGCCAGGACCTTTTCCACCAGGTCGTACTTTCCCGCCGATACGCCGCCCGAAAGCAGGAGCAAATCCGCGTCGAGACCGCGTTCAATCCCTTCGCGAGTGGAGTCGTAATTGTCGCGGGCAATCGGAAGCAAGTGGGGCCGTCCACCCGCCCTGCGCACCTGCACGGCCAGCGACATCGCGTTCGAATTGCGGATTTGAAACTCTTCCGGTTGTTCGCCCACTTCCACGATTTCATCGCCGGTTGGAAGGATCGCCACCAGGGGCTGGCGGTGAACCGGGACGCATTGACGTCCAACCATGGCGAGCGCCGCAACCTGCGTGAAATCGATTCGACGGCCGCTTGAAACGACCACCCGTCCGCGCTGAGCCTCGATGCCGCGCGGGCTGAAATTGGCTCCGGTTTCAAGTGAACGGCTGACGTGAATCACGTCGCCGGTGCGCATGGCGTGCTCGATCCCGACGTGCTCCACTATGGCGTGTTCAATCACGGCGTGCTCAATCATGGCGTGCTCAATCATGGCGTGCTCAATCATAACGACAGCGTCCGCGCCTAGGGGCATGGGCGCGCCGGTCATGATCTCGACCGCCTCGCCGGCGCCGACCTTGCCGTCGAACACGGCGCCGGCCCGAACCTCGCCGATCACTCTGAGATCTCCAGGGAGATCCGCCGCACGAACTGCGTAACCATCGCGAGCAGAGCGGGGAAATGGCGGATAGTCCCGATCGGCCTGGATGTCCTCCGCCAACACACGGCCGGCCGCGTCGAGCAAAGCCACTTGCTCCGTCGGGATGCCACCCTGCGTTTGAGGCCGCACTTCGCAAAGGACGCAGGCGCGGGCTTGTTCGAAGGTCAGCGCCATTCCCTTCTAGCTTACAGTGCCTCCCAGTTTGAAAAGGGGCTTCTCCTAAGTAACAGCCCGCAAAACCCGGAGCGGGTAAACTCTGCGCGGCGGCAGCGTACCGTGGCGTGTAATCAGGGCCGCCGCACCCCTTGCGGGCTGGCAAGGAACTCGCGCGTATCCGTTCGCGTTTTCGAAATCGGGCACGGACGGCTCGGTCCGCGGCCGCGCCTCGCTGCGGATGAATTAGTCACGCAAGGGGATAGCGAAGTCTGTCCCCAATGGATGCATGCGCGCTCTTGTCCCGATTCTGTAACGCCACCATCTGTACCGCATCATAGCTGTAGCACATGTTTACAGTCAGGCGAAGACAAACACGGATACACTTGATTCAGGTGCCCCGCGAAGGGGGAAAGGCTGTTTTGTCCGATGGGGAAAGATGCACGACCTCGGCCGGTGATCCGTCGCGCCGGGACAAGCTTAGCGGGAGATCTCGTTCTGATTTTGGGAACGCTGGCGATGGCCAGCGCGGGCGCCGGTTCCGCGCGCGCACAAACCTATAGCGTCAGTACGTTCGCGCAAGCCAGCGTGAGCTCGACCACCAATGGAAACGTCAAATACGACGGCAATTCCGCCACCCAGTCTATTACTCAGGGCAACCAAGCCACGGTCGCCTACAGCAACACCCCCAACCTTCCCCATCTCACCCAATCGACCGGTCAAATCTCAGCTTCCGCCGCGTTGACTGGCTGCCCCTCCACAGGGTGCGTTTCCGGCACGGTCACGGCATCCGCCAACGCCACTGCGGATCTCACCACGGGATCGATCCGGTTGATGGCGGGGGGCAACTACATCGCTGGAATCGCCCCAGGCGCCTCGACCGCAACCGCGACCCTATCGGATATCCTGACGTTTCAAGTGCCAGGCGCAAGCAGCACCACGGTCACCAACCTGCGTGTCTCGCTGCAACTGGACGGAACCTACTCGCTCGCGAGCGCAAGCGCCAACCCAGTCGACGACGTCAAGGTGATCATGAGCGTGGGAAACGGCACCATCTGGTACGATTTCGGCACCGAGAACACTCCATCCAGCATGGTTATTCAAAACACCGGGTGGGTGTCGGAAGACGTCTTGTCGCAGACCGGGAATAGTTTCATATTCAATGGCGTGTTTGCCGTCACGGGGTCGTTCGCGGCGGTTCCGGTGTCGTTGCAGATGTCCCTGAATTGCCAGGCGGCGACCTGCGATTACAGTCATACCGGCGCCATCAGCTTTAACCTGGGGCCCGGGGTCACATTCACGTCCTCTTCCGGAGTGTTCCTAAACAGGCCGCTGGCACACGCGGCGGACGGAAACAATTTCAAGACCACTGTTCTGCTGACCAACGCCGGAACTGCGGAGGCGCCTTATGCCCTGCGTTTCGACGACGAGCAAGGCAATATCCCCGCGTCGGGATTTCAACTGGACCTGGGCTCTATGACTGGAACAATTCCGCCGGGCGGCTCGACCACCATTCGAACCGCCGGCCTCGGGCCCCAGACTTTTCAAGGATGGGCCGAACTGAGCGCTCCGCCTTCGGTGGCAGGAAGCGTCATCTACAGCCAGCAGACCGGGTTGCCGTCGCTCCAGGAGGGGACCACCGGGGTCGGCCTCGCCGCCACGGAGGACTTCTTTGTCCCGTTCGACAACACCAACGGCGCGGTTACTTCGATGGCATTGACCAATCCGGGCCTCGGTGCATCGGTCATCAACGTCACGTTGCGCTACACCAGTGGCTTCTCGGAAACGGTCGCTTACCCGGTGCTCCCCAGCCGCAGTCACCAGGCATTTGAGATTCTTGCCGCATTCCCCAATAGCCGGAATCGCAGCGGTGTGGCGGAATTCGTTGCCAGTGTTCCGCTGCTGGCGGTCGCCTTTCGCTTCAACTCCACCGGTGGGTTCACGGCGTTCGACGTGGTGCCCGCCACTGGGGCAGCCGGGGTGATTACGCGAACGCTGGCGCATGCCGCGGATGGGAATAGCTTCAAGACCGCGATCCTTCTGACCAACACGGCCGCGACGCCGACCGCTTATGTCCTTCGTTTTGACGATGGGCAGGGGAATCTTCCCGCGTCCGGGTTTCAACTGGAGTTGGGATCGCTGGCAGGCACCATCCCCCCCGGCCAGTCGGTCACCATCCGTACCGCCGGGCTGGGGACCCAGACTTTCCAAGGGTGGGCGGAGCTCACCGCGCCCGCCAGCGTGGGCGGCAGCGTAATCTACAGCCAGCAGACGGGCCTGCCATCGCTGCAGGAGGGCACGGCCGCCATCGTCGCCTCCGGCAGCCAGGACTTCTTCGTCCCATTCGATAACACCAACGGCGCAGTGACTTCGATGGCGCTCACCAATCCGGGGATTTCAACGGCCAGCGTAACGGTCACGGTCCGCTACAGCGACGGGACCTCCGAAGTGGACCAGTATCCCGCCCTCGCGAGTCGCAACCACCAGGCTTTCGAAGTCCTGAACCAGTTCCCGAATACGTTCAATCGCTCCGGTGTGGTGGAGTTCGTATCTAACGCTCCGCTCTCGGCGGTTGTGTTCCGGTTCAATTCCACGGGAGCATTCACCGCGCTTGGAGTCGTGACTCCCTGAGCCCCCCTGTCTGGCCCCTGGCGTCTGGCCCCTGTCCTAGGCGATGGTATGCCGGCGGATGGACGTCGCGCGGCCGGTGTTTTCGTCCACTTCGACGATCACCGAGTGGAGCTCCGCGCCGTGGCGCGCGGCCTCCATGCGAACCGGCAACTGGGTCAAGAATCGCTGCAGGATGATGTCCTTATCGACGCCGATTACGGAATGATAGGGGCCCGTCATCCCCACGTCGGTTTGATAGGCCGTACCGTTCGGCAGAATGCGAGCGTCGGCGGTGGGCACGTGGGTATGCGTTCCGATCATGGCCGAAACACGTCCGTCGAGGTGCCATCCCATCGCCATCTTCTCGCTGGTCAGCTCAGCATGAAAATCGACCAGTCGCACTTTGACGTCGGAAGACAATTCCCCTAGCAGCCGGTCGGCTTTGCGGAAAGGACAATCGATCGGGGGCATGTGTGCCCGGCCTTGCAGATTAATCACCGCGCAAGAGACGCCGTTTCGAGCTTCCATCACGACCATGCCGTACCCGGGTAATTCGTCGACATAGTTGGCCGGACGGAGCAGGCGCGGCTGGTGCGGGAAGTAGTCGTAAATTTCGCGTTTGTCCCAGATGTGGTTTCCAGTGGTCAGGACGTCTACGCCGTAACCGAACAACTCGTCGGCGAGCTGCGGGGTGACGCCAAAACCACCGGCGGCGTTTTCACAGTTTGCAATGGACAGATCAATCTTCTCCGACGCCACAATCTGGCGCAGATGTTGACCCACCAGGGCCCGCCCCGGCGATGCAAAGATGTCCCCGATGAAAAGAAGAGTAGTCACAAGTGAAGAGTGGGGGCCCGCGCCCGTGGACGGAGGCGCAATTCAGTCTAAGGAGCGCACCACACGGCCGTGCCAACCTCCGTCATTTGACCCCGAACTAAAGGGGGGAATCCTCCGAGCGCCTTCAGGCTTCTCCATGGCGGCCTTGCGGCTACCGGAGCTTGCTCACCGGCGCATACAACGAGACGGACTCCATGACATTGAGCATTGGATCAATTTTTGGAGATCAGCCAAACTTAGCAGGAACGCTCCTTACTGATCATAACAGCACTCATCGAGGCAGCTCTGCGTCGGGCGTCTGGCCCCTGGAGTCCGCGCCGTCAGTAGTACACTCAAAGCGTAATGCGGATATTCGCCTGGGCGATTACTCTACCCCTCACCACATGCTGGTTGCTGCCCGGACAGTCCGCGTCGCCGTCCACGGCACTCTCCGCGCCTAGGCGAGCCCCCACCCACACGGCCTTGGCCGAACCGCCGCCTGATCTCAAAGTTGCCGGAGCGCCGCTGGCGACCGAGAAACTTACCTACGATATCGAGTGGCGCCTGATCCACGCCGGCGCGGTGGTGGTTGAAGCGCAGAAGTCGCACGCCAAGGTACGGATCGAGACGGGCGGCCTGGTGTCCGCGTTGTTCAAAGTGGAGGACACTTACTCGGTGAACTACGACGATCCCTTCTGTGCCTCGAGCAGCCTCATGGATTCGCAGGAAGGAAAGCGCCATCGCGAGACCACGGTCACCTTCGACCGCGCTCAGGGCCGGGCCATTTATCTCGAACGGGATCTCCTCGCCAACGCCGTGATCCACTCCGCTCAAGTGGATACGCCCTCTTGCGTGCACGATGTGCTGGGGGCATTTATCACTTTGCGAGGCATGGCGATCGAGCCCGGGAATGCGGTGCAACTGCCGGTGAGCGACGGACGCCGCAGCGCGTCCGTAAGAGTCGATGCGCAGGAACGCGAGGAAATCCAAACGCCGTCGGGAGCGTTCAAGACGGTTCGCTGCGAGGCTCATCTGCTGAACGGAGTGGTGTATACGCGCAGCGGGCGAGCCTTCGTATGGTTCACGGACGACGCGCGGCGTCTGCCGGTGCAGCTTCGCCTCCGCATGCAGTTTCCGGTCGGAACCGTCACGCTCCAACTGGCCAAGGAGGAACATTTGTGATCCGGTTTCCCTGGGCCCGGCGCTTCCTGATCATCCAACGCCTGCCGGTGGCGCGGACCATTGCGGCGTCGATGGCCCTATGGGCAATTCCGTTGTTTGCGCAAGGGCCCGCGGCCGGCCAGGCGCCGAGCCCGATCCTGAGCACGCAGCAAGTGGATCAGATGTGCCAGCGGATGACGCAGTTGATGCAGGCTGGCGGCGTCGCGATCCCGGAATTGCAGCGCGCGGCCGCACCCGTCATTGAGAACGTCCGGCAGGCTTGCGGTGAATTACAGATGCGTCCCGGACGGGGGCAAGCGAGTTACGTGCTGCTGATGAACTTGAGGGCCTACCTCACGCTCGCCGACGCGGTTCCCAAGCCGTTTCCTTTCCCCGAAGTCGCCCAGCGCCAATTGACCGAGCTGAGAGACGGCTCGACGCGCCTCGATTCCCACTTTCGTGCGTTGCTCGAGTCCAAGGATACCCAGCTCTCGAGCTCCGATCCCGACAACCGCAAGCGGTATGCCGACGCCAACCGCAGATTGGCACAGCCGGCTCCGTCCAAGCCGCGAGTGGTTTTTTACGGCGATTCGATTACCGATTTCTGGCGTCTGAACGAGTATTTCCCGGAGAGCGACTATCTCAACCGCGGCATCAGTGGGCAGACCACTGGGCAGATGCTGGGCAGGACTAAGCCCGATGTGATCGATTTACATCCCCAGGCGGTAGTGATTTTGGCGGGCACCAACGACCTGGCGCGAAACATCCCATTGACCGAGATCGAGGATAACTATTTGATGATGGCCGATCTGCTGTCGGCGGGCAGGATTAGAGTGATCTTTGCTTCGGTGCTGCCGGTGAGCGACTATCATAAGGATCAGAACCCGGCTTATGAACGCACGCCGGGCCGTCCGCCGGCCTTCATCAAGGCCTTGAACGACTGGCTGCAAAGCCTTTGTGTCCAACGCGGATACACGTACTTGAACTACTACTCGGCCATGATCGATACCGCCGGCCTGATGCAGAGGGACCTTTCCGACGACGGGTTGCATCCCAATCCCATGGGCTACCGCATCATGGCGCCGCTGGCGAACAATGCGATCGCGAGGACCGCGGGACCGGCCGAGCCGCCGAAACCTCGCAGCCGCCGGCAGACGTCTAAATAGGTATCGATGAAGCGCATACGACAACTGTGTCTGCTGGCGGCCATGGCCGTGGCGGCTCATGCCCAACCGAAAACCGCCATGACGGTGGACCAGCTAGTGACCTTCATCAAGTCGTCGGTGCAGATGCGCGAGGACGATCGTAAAGTCGCCGACTACATCCGGAAAAGAATCAAACTGACCAACAAACTCGACGACCGCACGGTCGAAACGCTGCAAGGGCAGGGAGCTGGTCCCGCCACCGTAGCGGCGTTACGCGAATTGACCGACTCATCCGCGAGTTTGCCGCCTCCTCCGCCGCCCGCGCCGAAGCCGGTGGTGGTCGCGATCCCGGCTCCCAATTCGGCTGAGCAGAAAAAGATCCTCGCCGAGATCACCGAGACCGCGCGCAACTATGTCCAGAGCCTGCCCAATTTCATTTGCCTGCAGGTGACGCGGCGTTATGCCGACTCGGCCGGCAAGGAAAACTACCGGCTTCTCGATACCATCGCCGAGAGGCTCAGCTATTTCGAACATAAAGAAGACTACAAAGTCATTTCGATGAATGGCATTCCGGTCACCAACATGAAGCACGACCAGCTTCGCACGGGCGTGACGTCGTCCGGCGAGTTCGGCAGCATGCTGGCCGACATTTTCGACCCGGAATCCGAAACCGATTTCACCTGGGAGCGGTGGGCTACCCTGCGCGGACGCCGCATGTACGTTTATAACTACCGCATTCTGCAGTCGCATTCGAGGTACAGCATCTCGCATCTCGAATCCGGGCGCACCATCATCGCCGGATATCACGGCCTGATTTATGCGGATCGCGATACGGGGATGGTGATGCGGATCAAGATGGACTGCGACATGCCGCCGGATTTTCCGATCCAGAGCGTCTCGCTCGATCTGAACTACGATTTCGTCAAGATTGCGGAGCAGGAATTCGTGCTGCCGATCAAGTCGGAAGTGCAATCGCACGAAGGCCGTTTCCAGGTAAAGAACGAGATCGAATTCCGTATGTATAACAAGTTTGGCGCCGAGGCGACGTTCCTCCCGGATGTCCCCGAACCGCTGCCGGACGACAAGACCAAAGAACAGCCCGCCAAGCCCGAGGGCGCTGGGAAGCCGTAGGTTGCGCTTTGTGAGCCGAAATGCTCTAGACTACCTGAGCCAAGAAAGTTGTTGTAGTTGAGTGTCTCTGAAGTTCGTTGCAGGAATTGGACGATCCGCCGGCCCCCGCTGATCCTCGTCATTCCTCGCGGAGTTTACCCGTATCGGGTTCGGAATGATCGGGTTGGATTGCTATTTTAGTCCCGGCGGATTGTGCGGCGTTCTTCTGACTCACTACAGTTAGGTTGAGGCGACTTTGACTCCGGGCGTGGCAGGCATCGTTTCGAGGAGAATGGCGTTCACCAGCCGGGCGAGATCGGACTCGCCGATCAGCACTCGCACAACCTCGATCCCGGTGCGAAACGGCTGCCCTTCGGCGCTGGTTCCGGCGTGGTTTTCCATGCCGGCGTCCGTGGAATACGTCACGTAACCGAACAATGCGCAATCTCCGACCTGTACCTTAACCGTCGTACCGACCGCGAAGGACAGGGAAAGATCCGAGCACACGCCGGATTCGGAAACGTCGACGATCCG
>Ga0209415_10014341_pt1 | contig 12948 bp, 9 predicted proteins | sample PeaSoiSIISIP2007_FD_187696 | JGI IMG/M metagenome (GOLD analysis project Ga0209415, IMG submission 187696) | Peat soil microbial communities from Weissenstadt, Germany - SII-SIP-2007 (SPAdes) (version 2) | ecosystem: Environmental > Terrestrial > Soil > Wetlands > Peat | place: Germany...
GGCGGCACAGACCCGCGCCGCTGAAAAACAAAAAGGGGAGGGGATGGCTGCGCGGGTGCTATAAACAGGCCACCCCTAACGGGGTTTTGAACTGAGCCGCGTAACGTCCAAACTCCAGGGTCTGGACAAAGGTCCCGGCAAAGGTGCCGACAAAGGTGCCGACAAAGGTTTGGAGGGGGCGCTGTCGGGGGAGGCTAATGGCTTGAGTGCCCTGGTTCTTTGCCATCCAGGATGCTCTCGATTTTGGAGGGTCTTCTGGAGGGCGCGAGCATGGGTTGAGTGGGGTTCTCGGAATAATCGTACCTCCTATTCCACCAGTACCAAAGGCTGCCATCGGCTGCCAGGGACACGGTGCCGCCCAACGCGTTGCCAACGCCGAGCCAGTCGTTGTGCGTGCCGAGCCGGACAGGGGCTTTCGTCGCCAAGTCAAACTCCCGTTGAATGTCAGATTGTCGAGGCCACCGCCAGAGCGAGCCATCCGTTTTGAGAGCCGCCAGGCTGCCATAGTCGCCCCCAACGCTCCGCCAATCCCGCTCGTTTCCAATTTGCACCGGCGGTTGCGCCAGGAAACTTTGGCCGTTCTGCGACACCGTCGGCGGCACATTAGTCCAGCCCCACAAGGTTCCGTCCTCACGGACGGCTGCGTGCCAAGGCCAGCACGGTGCGAGGCTGAGCCACTTAAAACTATCGAGATTTGCCGACCGCTCCATGACGACGTCGTCCCCAACAATAACCTGGCCGGTTTGGGTTTTACGTTCCGGACGGTGAATCACCCAGGCATGCCCGTCATTTTCCCAGGCATACACGCTGTTGTCGCGCGAGGAAAGAATCCTTGCCCAATCGGATTGGGTTCCCAGGCGATGTGGTTCAAAGGAACGAAGTCCCAGCCCTTCCGGGTCTTTCGCCAGCGGGTGGTCAACGCTCCAGAACCAGAGCGTGCCATCCCGCTTTTGGAGGATTACGGACAAAGACTCGTAATAGCACTGAACCACGCTCTGCCAGTTGGTTTCCTGCCCGAACCTGACCAAAGGGGCCGCTTCCTGCAGAGGTGGCCTATAGTACCGCCCGCCACCAAACTGATCTTCGCGACGCGGCTTTTCGGACACCCAAAGAGTTCCGTCGGCACGGATGGCGACGGTTTGGCGAAAATTCGCCGCCACCGCGACCCAGTTCGAGCCGGGTTCGATCTGACTTCCGCTCACGCTCGCCCATTTTCCCCCAACCCCGAAACCGGTTTGTTCTCCAAATGCCAGGACGGGCCGGTCAGGCTCATACCAGATCCGGTCCACCCAAAGCCTGCCATCCGGCAGCACAGCCGCCAGGGCGCTGCCGCCATAGCTGCAGAGCTGTAGCGGACGGTTGGGGCTGAGGGTGCTGCCGCCTTCCGCCTTCGCTGAAGCTACGGCGGACGTGGAAGGCGGCGCTCCAGATGGGCTGGCGGCGGCTGGCTCGAGGAGCGTGGGAGGGCCGTGCTGTGGCTCGAGCGGCGTGACCAGCTCCCAGGCGCGATAGTAGCCGGCGGTCGTCAAGGTTGCGATCAGCAGGAGGCTACCCGCCAGGCTCAGCAAATTATGCCGCCAGAGGCGCCAATCCTCGGAGCCGCGCCGGAAGTTGCGATAGGCCATTGTGAAAAAGGTGGCAACCAGCACGGGCAAGGCGATATAAAACACCAAATACCCGCGCCAAAGATAGACGCCGAAGATCGGCGAGTAGCCAAAGGCGATCGCTGACGCGAGCCCCCAGGCCATCAGCACGCCGGCCGCCGTGGCGGCCGCGGCCGCCAAGGCATGGACGATGCTGCGCGTGAGCGTCGAGGCGTAAAAGCAGATCAGGGAGAGGCCCAGGCAGAGGAGAGTCGAGAGCACCAGGGTCCCGCCGTCAAACGGCGTTTTGAACGCTTCGATGTTCGAACTGCTGCCGACGGCGCTGCCGATGCTCTCGGCTATCCAAGGCAGCAGCCCGCTCAGGACCCCGCCCAGGACCAGCACAAAGACCAGTTTGAGGAGATACTGGAGGCGGCTCGAGAGCGGCAGACACAGTTGGTTCGGGGCGGCGCCGAGCTTGCGTTCCTCCGCCACGCTTGAACTCCCCACGAGCAACGGCACCAGCAGCCAAAGGCCGCCGAACACTTCCAAGCCCGAGTGCAGCGTGGGCCCGAGCGAATCCTGGCCGTATTTGCGGACCGCCACGACGCCCAGGTGGGCGAGGAATAGCAGGCCTATTCCCACCAGGCTGACCTGCTGCAGTTGCAATTCTTTCCAGAACAAGGCGGCCAGCGGACGGTGCGCCCGGCGGGCCGGCTGCAAGGCCGCGTCTGCCTTTCGCCAGCCGGGAAATGAGACGACACCTCCCGTCCAGCCCGCCTCCTGGAACTGGAAAAACAACCGCCGGGCCAAGAAAAACGCGAGGATGGAATAAACGACCAGCGCGGCCACTACCAGGGCATCCGAGCCGCCGAGCGCCCCAACCGCGATGAAGATCGCGCCCGGGACCAGGATGGTGAACCAGAACGCCGCGGCGGCCTGGCGCAGCAGCAGCGTAGTCCAGAGCCCGCCGGCGAAGGTGACTATCACGGCGGTGCCGCCGATCGCCAGCATCTGCCCAAACTCGTCGCCTCGCATCCAGGGCATAAAGACCGTGCAGGCGAGGCACCAGGCCGCGAACGCGCTCGCCATAGCGCCGGCCAACACGGCGATTTTTGTCCGCCAAATTCGGTGGCGCTCGAGCGGTTGCGCCAGGATGAGGGGGAAAGTGTTCAGGCTGAATTCGCGGCCGAAGGCCGACAATGCCAGCATCATGGCTCCAAACCAAAACGCGGGCACGAACGCCTCGGCCGGGGTGTATCCAGGGCTATTTGACTTTGACAGCAGCCACACCGGCACGATCGCCAGGAGCAACGCCAGCACGTAGGCCGGCGCCAGCAGCCGCATTTCTTTTTGAACGAGGGTTTTCATATTTTACTTTCTTAGCCCGGATAATTCATAGCTTCGCGACCCGGAAGCCGTAGCGCAGGTTTCCAACCTGCCGTATCGCCGACTTCCAGTCGGCAGGCTGCACCTGCGTGGTCGCACCTGCGGATTGGAAATCCGCGATACAGCAGACTGGAAGTCTGCGCTACGGGTTCGAGTCATTGGCTCAACCTCTCCGGTTTACCCGAGGCCGCTTGAAACCCCGCCTTGGCCAAGGTCCCCGCGGTGACGAAGATCTCCTCGAGCGTGAGGGAATCGCAACGCAGCTCTTCGGGTTGGCGAGCGCGAAGCTGCTCGAGGAGTTTTTCGCTGTTGCCGTCGGCCAGGATTTCGAGGTCGCGGCCGGATTGCCGCACGTGGAGCGCGCCGGACAGGTCCAAGCCCGCGGGCGCTTGCGGAAAACTGGCTCGGATTTTGCGGAAACGCTGCCGCGCATCCTCCGCGGCCATGGTCAGCAGTTCCCGGCCTTGCTCGATGATGGTGAACTGGTCGATGAGCCCCTCGAATTCCGAGATCAGGTGCGTCGAGACGAAGACTGTCCGGCGCTCGGGGTCGCTGCCGTGGTAGGCGCCAATCACGGTCTGGATAAACTCCCGGCGCACGATGGGGTCCAGGCCGGACGTGGGCTCGTCCAACACGAGCAACTCCGGTTCCGGACAGACCGCGCCAATCAAGGCGAGTTGGGTCTTCTGTCCTCGGGACAAGTTGCTGGCCTTCTGCGCGGGATCGAGTTGGAAGCGCTTGAGCAAATCAGCCTCGATCTCCTTATTCCAGTGGCGGCGGAAGGCGGCCAGAAATTCCAGCGTCTGGCTCACGGTCATCCAGGGGTAGAAGGCGACCGAATCGGGCACGTACGAGAGGCGCGATTTGACCGTCACCTCCTGTTTCCGCGGGTCCAGGCCGAAGACGCGCGCCGAACCGGAATCGGGCCGGAGCAGGTTCAACAGGCACTTGATGGTGGTTGTCTTGCCGGCGCCGTTGCGGCCGAAGAATCCGTAACAGCGGCCTGGGCGGACGCTCAGGCTCAGGCCGTTGACCGCTTCCAACTTGCCGTAGCGGCGGGTCAAGTGATTCAGTTCAATTACCGGGGTGTCAGTTTCCATAGAGTTTGTTCTCCTTTACGTGCTTATCAGCGAAGATTAGCGTGGATTAGCGGTTTTTTGTTTTTCCTTATTTCCCGTCCTTGGCGGCCGCGGATTTGCGCTCAAAGTATTCGACCCGTTCCTCCACCATGCCCAGGAACTTGTCCCGGCCGATTTGCAGGTGGTGGGCCAGCACCACCGCCTCGTCAATTTCCGTGAGCAGCAGTTTTTCCCGGGTCTGCTGGCTGAACGGGGAGCTGTTCTTTTTCAGAAAATGGCCCTTGCCCGGGAGGGTCTCGATGATGCCCTGGGCCTCGAGTTCGGCGTAGGCCCGGGCGATGGTGTTGCGATTGATGCGCAACTCTTCTGCCAGCGGGCGCAGGGAGGGCAGCGGCTCGCCGGGGCGCAACCGGCCGGCGGCGGCGGCGTAGCGAATCTGATCGGCGAGCTGGAGGTAAACCGGTTTGCCGGCCTGGAAATCAACTTGGAGCATCATAACTGTTCAACTGTTATAGTCCACTATGACAGTTAGGCCGAAAAGTGTCAACATCTTTGTTTGTAACCATTCAGAGGTTGGACCAGGCCGGACGCAAAGGCTCACGCGGGGACACAGGCGACTTTGGAGTGCGGTGGCAAGCGAAGCGCGACACCGCTTTGGCTCGGGCGGCGTTGGGACGTCCCAGGCGGCCGAAAGCCCGAGTCATCGGGGCGCTTCGCTCTGCCGGCGCACTCCAGATTCCCGCTTTGTCAACCTCGCTGGTTTCAGTCGCTTTGCTGAGGATTTGGCATGACACGTGCTTTGGTTTCCGATTGAGTTGCCGCGCTATGGAAACAACACTGCAAACATTCGTCAGGAAGCTTTTGCATCTGGCGGTGGCTCCACTGGGGCTGCTCCTGTGCCAGGCGATGCAGGCCGCCGTCACCTTCACCGTCACCCCCGACGCCGTCAGCAACACTTACCAGGGCGTCATCACCTTGCAAGTGAAGGGCCTGACCAATACCGAGGCAGTGGTCGTCCAGAAATTTATGGACCTCAACGGCAACGGCGTCATTGACGCCGGCGCTTGGCTCGTGCAGCAGTTTCAACTGACCGATGGCCGGGCGGGCATGATCATCGGCGGCGTCGTCAATTCCAACGTGCCCGGTGACACGGACGCCACGGCGGGACAAATCACGGCGCCGCTCAACTTCCTGAACGGCGGCTTTAACCAAAACTTTGCCGGCAAATACCTGTATAAGCTTTCCAGTCCGGCCGGGCGTTTCACGCCGATAACGAATCGTTTCACGGTCACCACTTTTCCTTATGCGCAGAAGTTCACTGGCAAGGTGCTGGTCAGCGGCGCCGGCACGGCCGTGCCCAATGCGGTTGTCATCCTGCAAAATGGGACCGGCGTGGCCGTGGGAAGCGCGGTGGCGGACAGTTCCGGCGGCTACACGGTGCCAGCGCCCCCTGGGACTTATGCCCTGGCGGCGTTCAAAGGCGGCTATGTCTTTCAGTATCCCCAGCAAGGGGGCCCGGCCCTGGTTTTGAGCAGCGGGCAGACCGTGACCACGAACCTGGCGATGGCGAGCGCTACGGCCAGCATCTCCGGCAAAATGGTCGATGCCAACGATTCCAGCAGCGGACTGCCCGGGATTCTTTTGTCCGCACAATCGACGAACGGCCTCATGGGCGTGGGCGTAACCGACACCAACGGCAATTTCACGGTGGGCGTCCAGTCCGGCCCCGGCCAGTGGGGTCTCAAGACCGATGACACCAGCCTGATTGCCTACGGCTATCTTGGGTTGCAGGGTCGAACCGATGCCAACGCCGGGCAAACCGGCATTACCCTCGCCGTGCCCAAGGCCACGGCACTGTTTTACGGCAGTGTGAAGGACAATCTGGGGAACCCCTTGCCGGGCATCGACGTTTATGTCAACGACAGCAATGACAACTTGTATCAAGCCGACGGCTACACAGATGCGAACGGGAATTACACCGCCGCCGCGCTGGGCGGTTTGAATAACGACCCGTGGCAAGTTCAAATCAGCAGCGACGCCGGCCCCGCCAATTACCTTTTTTCCCAGCCGGCGTTCGATCAAAATGGCGGCGCGAACCTCAGCGACGGCCAAGCCGTGCCGGCAAATTTCACCGCCCTGCTTGCGACCGAACAGATCTCCGGCTTCCTCAAGGACAGCAGCGGCAACCCCATCGCCGGCGTCGGGGTGTATGCCTACGCCACGATCAACGGGGCGCAGTACGACCAATATGTGGACACCGACGGCAACGGCAACTATTCGCTGAGCGTGGCCAACGGCGACTGGACGGTCGGTGTCAATTGCAGCGGCGGCAGCGACAGCTTGGACAGCCTCCTTGGCAGCGGCAATTACCAGTGCCCGAACAATCAGAACGTAACCATCAACGACAACAACGGCGCGGCCAGTTTTACCGTGTCACAGTCACAGGGCGGTTCAGGACAAATCGCCGGCTATGTCAAGGACACCGGCGGCAGTCCGGTCGCCGGCGTAACCGTGTATGCCAATGGCGGCAACGGCCAGAACTATTCCACCACGACGGACCCGAACGGCCACTATTCGTTCAATAACGTTGGGAATGGAGATTGGGATGTGAGTGTGGATTGCGGTGGTTTGAACTCGCTCGGCTATCAATGTGTGGGCGACCAACACGTCAATGTCTCGAGCGGCAGTGTGGAACAGGATTTTACCGTGCAATCCAGCAGCCGATCGCTGCAAATCACCAATGTCTCTTTGGCCGCCGGCACGGCCGGCGTGCCTTACAGCGCGCAGCTTGGCGCCATCGGGGGACAACCTCCTTATGGCTGGGCCCTCGCGCTGGCTTCGGCCGGTTTGCCGGCAGGCTTGACCCTGAATTCTGCCGGCCTCATCTCGGGCACGCCGACGAACAACACGGTCTCCACTTTCAGAGTGGAGGCGACCGATGCAAACATGGCCATCGCCTACCAAATCCTGTCGATCACCATCAATCTCAGGCCCGCTCTCGGTTCGCCGAGCTGGGTCGGGAACCAATTTCAAATGCGGCTCACGGGCGCGGCCGGCCAGAATTACACGGTGCAAATGTCCACGAGTTTGAGTTGGCCCAACTGGACCTCCCTCTTCGTCACCAACAGCGCGACCGCGAGTTCATTCGTCGTGACCGACCCCACCGCCACCGACAAACAGCGGTTCTACCGCGTGCAGGCCGGACCGTAGCCCTCACCCAAGGCGTACGGTCACCTGAGCCGCTCCCGGCACCGGCTGCTTCGAGACTACCAACAAATAGCCACCGCCGCACCCGGAGTACATCGCGCCCGGGTAACGGCGTTGATAGGCGTGCAGAATGGCCTTCAGGTCGCGTCTCAGGCTCGGGTGATGAAGGACTTGTGGCAGGATGGTTTCCCAGCAGACCATGCATTCATTCATCGAGGCGCCCAGCGCGTCCAGGTCCAGGCGGCGGATGGCTTCAAAGCAATGTTTGCCGGTCTCGCCCAGGCGGGCGATCCAGGCGGGCGCGAGACGCTTTTCCCCGAGCGGATGGTAACCCTCGGGGCGCGGCTGGACCGGCAACAGGTAAAGGACCCGCTGCAACCAGCGCGCCGGGCGGGGGTTGTCGAGCGATTCGATGTGCGAGGGGAACACGCCGCCCTGAAACGCAAAATCATAATCGAGCCGGTTAATACCCGGGTAAACCAAACCGATCATGTCCTGCGAGCCACTCGGGTCGGGCTTGCCGTGGTTTTCGGCTGCATAGAGCTCGCGCACCAGTTGGTCCTTGGGGCGGTTGGGCAGGCGTCCGTTCCACAAGCTTATGGCCAGGGCCCGGGTCCCGCTGGCGCAACCGGCGCGGTCCATCACCGGGAACGTGGGCTCGAGCGCGACCACCACCATCGAGCCGGGGGGCGTGGGGTTGTGGCGCGACACGAATGGCTGGTCGATCCAACCCCCAGCCAGCGCCAGGCGGTGGGGAATACGCCCGATAACGCGGGTGAGCGCCGGTTTGACGGTGGCTCGCGAGGCACTCGGCATAGGGCGGATGTTTGCGCTGGACCGGCTATAATGTCCAGCGTTTTCAGGTGGGGCCGTGCTTGCGTTCTTGTGGCCCCGTTCACCTCTTCGGGCCGCCGCCTAACCGCGATCTTAATCCTGCTGCTAATCTTAATCTTAATCTTAATCTTAATCCTAATCTTAATCTCCTTTGTGCAACTGGTAGGCGGCTCACTCGGGTTAGGATTAGGAGTAAGATTAAGATTAAGATTAAGATTAAGATTAAGATTAAGATTAGGGGCACCTTATGATTAGGAGCCTGAAACTGCTATCCAAAAAAGTGAAAGGCGCCCCGTCCTTGGCTCTCGCCCTGGCCGGTGGTGTGTGCTATATTCGCCGCCACGTTCATGCGAATCGGTCCGCTCACATTAGCTTCCAACCTGTTCCTGTCGCCTTTGGCCGGCTACACGAACCTGCCGTTCCGCCTGGTGGCGCGCGAACTCGGCGGGCTCGGCCTCGCCACGACCGACCTCGTCAACGCCCGCTCGCTCCTGGAAAACAAATCCAAGGCCCTCAAGCTGATTGAAACGCGGCCGGCCGACCAACCGCTGGCCGTCCAGCTATTTGGGAGCGTGGCCGAGGAGATGCGGGACGCGGCGGCGCGGCTCGAATCGCGCGGAGTGGCCTCGGTGGACATCAACATGGGGTGTCCGGCGCGCAAGGTCTGCCGGGTGGGGGGCGGCTCGGCCATGATGACCGACCTGGACAACACGGTTAGACTCGTCCGGGGCATGGTGGAGGCGGTAAAAATCCCGGTCACCGCCAAGATGCGGCTGGGCTGGGACGAGGACAACATCACCGCCCCGGACCTGGCCCGCGCCCTGGAAGGGGCCGGCGTGGCGGCGGTCTTTGTGCATGGACGGACGCGGCAACAGGGGTTTGGCGGGGCGGTCAATCTCCGGGGCATCCGGGCCGTGGTCGAGGCGGTCAAGACCATCCCGGTGGTCGGCAATGGGGACGTTACCACACCGGAGGCGGCCAAAATGATGCTCGAACGGACCGGCTGTGCCGGGGTCAGCATCGGCCGGGGCGCGTTCTACAACCCGTGGATCTTCAAGCACACCCTGCATTACCTCGAGACCGGGCAGCTACCGCCGGAACCGCGTTTCGAAGAACGCTTGGAGGTCCTGCGGCGTCACCTCGATCTGATGGTCGAGGTCTTCGGCGAGGAGCATGGTTGCCGCCTTTTCCGCAAGGTTGCGCCCTGGCATGCCCGGCGGTTCGGCCCGGTCCATGAATTCAACCGGAACGTGGTCCGCATCGCCACTCGGGCCCAGTTCGAGGAGGTGCTCTCGGACTACGTGCGTTGGCGGCAGCAGTTCCTCGACGAGCAGGGGGAACTCAAACCGAGGTTCCGCCCTGCGCCAGAGCGGAGTGCGGAGTGCGGAGTGCGGAATGCCGAGCCCGGGAGCCAGGAGGTGACCGTGGGCCGTGCAATGCCAGTCCCGAAGGGGCCGGTAGAGGTGTGGTGAGACGAGGATTCACACGACCTCGATCGGGCACTTGGGCAGGGCTTCGACAAAGGCCTGGCCGTATTGCTTGGTCAGCAGGCGGTTGTCCAGGACGACGACGATGCCGGTGTCGCTCCGGGTGCGAATGAGCCGGCCGACGCCCTGGCGGAACTTGAGGATCGCCTCGGGCAGGGAAAACTCGCGGAAGGAATCGCCGCCCCGGGCTTCGATGGCTTCGAGGCGCGCCTCGATGAGCGGATGGTCGGGCACCGCAAAGGGCAAGCGGGTGATGATGACGTTGGACAACGCGGCGCCGGGCACGTCCACGCCCTGCCAGAAGCTGTCGGTGCCGAAGAGGACGGAATCAATGTCCTCCTTGAATTTCTGGAGCATGAGCGAGCGCGGGGTGCCGGTGCCCTGAACGAAACAGGCAAGGCGCATTTGGTTGAAAAACGGCTCCATCAACTCGCCGACCTCGAGCATGAGCTTGAAGTTGGTGAACAGCACAAAGGCCTTGCCGTGGGTCAACCGGACAAAATGCTCGATCCAATGGATAAGGGCGTCGCGGTATCCTTCTTCGCGCGGGTCGGGCATTTGGCGAGCGACGTAGAGTTTCATTTGGCGCTCGTAATCAAAGGGCGTGCCCACCTGCAGCAAGGCGGCCGCCTCCGCGCCGACGCGCCGGACGAAATAGAGCAGGCCCGGAGCGCCGGCCGGACCCTTCTTGCCCAAGGCCGGCTTGGGCCCCAGGGCGGTTTGACCGCCCGCGCCGGCCTCGGGGCCGGAGAGGCCCGGCGCCGGCTCCGCTTTGGTCGCCAGCGTGGCGCTGGTCATGATGACCGAGGTCTGGCCGACGAAGAGCCGACGGCGCAGAAACTCGGCCACGTCCACGGGGGCGGCATTCAGCGTCAAACTCTTTTGGGCCCGTCCGCGGCGCTCGACCCAGTACACGTGTTGCTCGGCACTTTGGCTCAGGAACATCGCGACCTCCTCGCGCAGGTCGCCCAGGCGACGATTGCACTCCATCAGCTCGAGGCCAATCTCCCGGTCCTCGCTCGACTTGATCAACTCACTGACCGCCTCGCGCAGCCGCTGGATGGGCAAAGTGAGATTGTCCGGCACCAACTCAGGCTGGCGAATGCGCAGCTCGGTCCAGTCCCGGCGGCGGCCATCCTTTTCCCCGCCGCCAAAACTCCGTTTTGCGGGGGTCTTCCGCAGCTCCTCACAGGCCGCCTCGACCTTCTCAAAGAACTGCTCGCACTCGGCCAGGAGCGCCGCCACCAATTTGACCGGCCCGCCCTGGCGCAGGGTGGCGAGCAACCCCCTCTCGGTCCGCGGGTTCCAGAGGCGCTGCAAGGCGTAACGCACCTGCCCGCTCGAGACGCTCAGGCCAATGTGCTGGGACGCCACGCGCTCCATCTGGTGGGCCTCGTCGAAGATGACAAAGTCATTCCGAAACAGAATGCCGCCGTCCGACTCCTCCTCAAGCCCGCCCAACAGCGTGAAAAACAACGTGTGGTTGAGCACCAACACGTCCGACGAGAGAATCCGCTGGCGCGTTCGCTGGAAGAAACAGACCTCGTGCTGTCGGGCGAATTCGGAGGGGTAACCGCAGGTCTTGGGCGAGCATAACCCGCGCTCGGAACAAACCTGCGCCCAGACCTTTGGGTCGGGCTCCACCTCGAAATCCGACAGGCTGCCGTCGGTGCTGGTTTTGGACCATTCGTAAATCCGCTGTAATTCCCCCGCTTCGGACGAAGTGAAGAGATTGCCGGACTGCTGCAGGGCCTTGTGCAGGCGCCGCGTGCAGAGGTAATTGGCCCGCCCTTTGAGCATCGAATAGCTGAACTCGACCCCCAGCACCTTCTCAAGTATCGGCAGGTCCTTGCCCATGAGCTGTTCTTGGAGGTTGATGGTATGGGTGCAAATGACGGCCTTTTTCTTATTGGCCTTGGCGTACAAGATGGCCGGCGCCAGGTAAGCCAGGCTCTTGCCCACCCCCGTGCCGGCCTCCACCGCGAGGTGCTCCCCTTGCTCGAGCGCTCGCGCGACCGCCAACGCCATCTGCCGCTGTTGCGGGCGGAACTCATATTTGGGCGAGCGCGACAGAATTCCGCTTGCCGAAAAGATCTCCTCGACCTGTCTCACCAGGTCACTGCCGGCGCCTCCCGGTTGGGTCTCTATGACGCTGATCATCGGGTGCCAGTATATGCTTAGGCTTCGCCGGAGGGTTGCCGGGTGACCACCTGGATGGCCGCCTGGTTCTTGGCGATCCGGTTCGCCGGCAGGAAGCCTCGCCAGTTCGCATTGGGGTAGATGGCGGCGCCCCGTCCGATGATGCTGCCCGGGTTGAGCACCGCGTTGCAGCCCACTTCGCTGTGGTCGCCCAACAACGCGCCGAACTTCCTCAAACCCGTGTCGAAGGACCGGCCCTCGATTTGCACGGTGACGTTGCCGGGCGCCAGTTTGACATTGGAAATCTTCACCCCCGCGCCCAGGTGCGCCTGGTGACCCAGGACGGAGTCGCCGATATAATTGAAATGCGGCGCCACCGCCCCATTGAACAGGAGCGAATTCTTCACCTCGCACGAATTGCCGACGATGCAGTTGTCTCCGATAATGACCTGCTCGCGAAGGTAGGCATTGTGCCGGATTTCGCAGTTGCGGCCAATAATGGCCGGGCCCTTGATCATCACCCCGTCCTCGACCACGGTTCCCTCGCCGACGAAGACCAGCTCCCCGATATAGGCGACGCCCTGGCAGCGGTTGTGCAGCCCGGGACGGAGGTGCCTCCGGAGATAATCCCCTATTCTGGTGAGCGCCTCCCAGGCGTACTCGCACCCCTCGAAGAGTCTGGCGTGCTCGGTCTGGCTCAAATCAAACAAATCGGTTGCGGCAAACATGGGGGCATTTTAGGGCGCTCAGCGCGGGATGGCGATACATTTGCTTCGCGCCCCCTGTGCCCTGAGACGCACAGGGGTGTGCCTTCAAACGCACAATTGCCGGGACGCGCATCCGTGGTAGAAAGGGCGATGGAGACCACGCAAGCTGGTTTGCGAATGGTCCTCCAAACGGGGCTGAGGGAGAAAATCACACGCCTGGCAACTGGGAATTGAACTGGCACCCTCAGCCCCGCAGCTCCCCTCCTCGCGCCGGGCTGCCCACAGTTAGAACCTGTCCCACACGCTCCGATTCCGGACCTTTCTCGCAAACTTTGTCGAACTCCTTTGTCGAACTCCTTTGTCCCGAAACCCAGATTCGGAATCGGGACGACAAAGGTTCCGACAAAGGGTTCCGACAAAGGGTTCCGACAAAGGTTCCCGTCCGCCGGGTGCGCATCTCACATTTTTCCGGGACAGCCGACCTAAATGAATCGGAGCGCGGACATTCTTGTCCGCTTCTGCG
>Ga0209415_10014342_pt1 | contig 12947 bp, 18 predicted proteins | sample PeaSoiSIISIP2007_FD_187696 | JGI IMG/M metagenome (GOLD analysis project Ga0209415, IMG submission 187696) | Peat soil microbial communities from Weissenstadt, Germany - SII-SIP-2007 (SPAdes) (version 2) | ecosystem: Environmental > Terrestrial > Soil > Wetlands > Peat | place: Germany...
CTCGGCGAAGAGCTCGAGGAGCGGCTGAGATCCGGAAAGAGCGGCCTGCTGCAAGCAGGCGCGACGTTCGCGCTAGTGAAAGTGCCGCCGGTTCGCCTCGTCGTCTTCGGCGCGGCTCACATCGCGCAAGCTTTGGCGCCGATGGCAAAGCTCGCCGGCTTCGATCTCGTCATCGTAGATCCGCGCACCGCCTTTGCGACGCTCGAACGGTTCCCCGATTGCGAGGTGATCGCCGAATGGCCGCAGGAGGTTCTGCCGCGCCTCGGCCTCGACCTTTACACCGCGATGGTTTTGCTCACCCATGAGCCGCGAATCGACGATCCGGGCATTACCGCGGCGCTCGCGGCGCAATGTTTCTATGTCGGAGCGCTCGGCTCGCGCAAAACGCACGCCAACAGATTGGAGCGCCTGCGCGCAGCGGGGATTGCCGAGCCAACTCTCGCTCGGATTCACGCGCCGATCGGATTGGATATCGGCGCCGTGAGTCCGGCCGAAATCGCCATTTCCATCCTCGCCGAAATCATCGCCGCGCGGCGCCAGAAGCCGCTGCGTTCGGAGCGAGCGGTAGGAATCTCGGGCCTGCCCCGCCCGCGCCGAGCAGGATCGCCGCGATCATCCTGGCGGCCGGGCGAGGAAAGCGGTTCGCGGGGCCGAAGGTGGTTGCCGAGCTCGATCGAAAACCGCTCGTCCGGCATGTCGCCGAAGCGGCACTTGCTTCGCGCGCGCGTCCCGTCCTGGTGGTCGTTGGCCATGCCGCCGCAAAGACGACAGCGGCGCTCGCCGGCCTCGATGTTGGGTTTGTTCATGCCGTCGATTTCGATGCCGGCTTGTCGCGGTCGTTGCGGGCCGGGCTTGCCGCCGTGCCGGAGAGCGCCGCCGCGGCGCTCGTTCTGTTGGCCGATATGCCTTGCGTCTCCGCCCGACTGATCGACCGGCTGATCGAAGCCTTCGACACGGCGGCCGCGCCGCTTGCAGTGGTGCCGGTGCATGCCGGGCGGCGCGGCAACCCCGTCCTCATCGGCCGCAAGCTTTTCTCGGCAATCGGCGCCCTCGAAGGTGATCGCGGCGCCAGCCAGATTCTGGGCGCTACGGCTGGGGTGGTCGAATATTCTGTCGAAGATGCCGCAGTGACTGTCGATATCGACACGCAGGAAGATTTGTTTCGGCTGAATTCGGGCCGGCGCTGAGCCGCCTCGGATCCCGGCGCGGCCAACCACGTTTCCGGGTCGAGACACTCAGATTGACCGATAGGCGGTAAGGCTCCGTTAACTATAATGGGACGCAATTGGGTTGGCGCCCATGGATACCGGGCGCGTCGAATCGGAGACCAGATACAGCGCGGAGGTCAGGGGGATGAACATCAGAAACATACTCGAACCTTCGCACGATTTTGTGAAGCAACTCGCGGGCTACGGTCTGACCACGGCGGAAATCCTCTACCACATGCCGGACCACCCGACATTCCTCCAAACCTATGTCTGGCAGGACTACGACATTGCGCCCGGTTTTCCGACTTTGATGAAATTCTTGGCTTTCTGGCGGGAGAAACTCGACGGTCCTCTGCACAGCGTTCGCATCGGCCATGCGATGCTCATCAAGCCGGCTGAAATCAGGACCTTCGACGCCGAGTTCAAGCTGCATTGAACGCCGCAGAGCTGCTCGACCCTCTCCCTGTGGGAGGGAGAAGGTTCTAGGCGACCGAGCGGGCCGGCTGCGCGAGGCCGCTCTGCTCGGCCAATTTGGCGTCGAGTTCATCGGCCGTGAGCGGCTCCGAATAGAGGAAACCCTGCAGTTCGTGGCAGCCGAGCGCCTCGAGAAAGCGGGCCTGCTCGGTTGTTTCTATTCCTTCGGCCGTGACCGTCAGGCCGAGCGAGCGAGGGCGATCCATCTGCGCCGCTCAAAGGCGTGCTGATGGCGGTCCGGCAATAATCGAGCACCGCCGAGAAGCTTCCCATGGCCGGACGTTTTTCCAACCTGACCTTGGCGAAGCGCTTGGCGGCCTCCGCGACGATCTTCAATTCGATGATCGCGGCGTCACTCAATCCTTCGATTTCCTTCAGCCGCTCGGGCCTTGCCGCGACGACCTCAACAAAGGATCCGAAGCGCGCCAGCAGCGCCTTGGCGAGCGGCTTGACGTCGCGCCTGGGAATGGCGCGGAAGAGAACGAGCTCGAGCAATTCATAATCGGCGAGCGCGCCGCCGCCGGCCTTGCGAAAGCGCTCGCGCAGCCGCTCGCGATGTCCGAGATAATGCGGGACGCTGGGCTCCGAGCGGGGATCCGGCGATCTCGTCATTTCGAGGTCGCCAGATCATAAGGCGGGCGATGCAGTCCCTTCGGCGAAAGGGTGAAGATCTCATGGCCCGTCTCGGTGACGCCGATCGTATGCTCGAACTGCGCCGACATCGAGCGGTCGCGGCTGACGGCGGTCCAGCCATCGGAAAGAATTTTCACATGCGGCCGGCCGAGATTGATCATCGGTTCGATCGTGAAGAACATGCCCGGCTTCAGCGTGATGCCCTCGCCGCGCCGGCCATAGTGAAGGATGTTCGGCTCGTCATGAAAGAGGCGACCGACGCCGTGGCCGCAGAAATCGCGCACCACGGAGCAGCGTTCCGCTTCGGCATAGTCCTGGATCGCCGCGCCGATGTCGCCGGTGGTCGCGCCGGGCCCGACGACCGCTATGCCGCGCATGAGCGCTTCATAGGTGACCTCGACCAGACGCTGCGCCCGCCGCGACACGTCGCCGACGAGATACATCCGGCTCGAATCGCCGTGCCAGCCGTCGAGAATCAAGGTCACGTCGATGTTGACGATATCGCCGTCGCGCAGCGGCTTGCGATCGGGAATGCCGTGGCAAACGACGTGATTGATCGAGGTACAGATCGATTTGCGATAGCCGCGATAATCGAGCGGCGCGGGAAAGGCGCCGTGCGAGATAGCGAAATCGAAGACGAGATTGTCGAGGAACTCGGTGGTCACGCCGGGCCGCACATGCTCAACCAGCATGTCGAGCACTTCGGCGGTGAGCCGCCCAGCCCTGCGCATGCCCTCGAATGCCGCCGGCCCGTGCAACTTGATCTGCCCGGTCTTGCGGCCGGGGACTTCCAAAGCATCGACGAATGTCATTGTTTATCGTCAGAAATTTCCGCCTTCACGCCTGATTTCGTAATTTAAGCCTTCGGCGCGGCGAAGCAAGGCCGTTGCGCGACGCTCCATTCTCGGGAGTCGCCCATGCTCTCGGAGCCCAGCCCGCGCCGCTGATCGCCCGAAGCGGTCGGCCGGCTCTGGCCAGAGCCGGTTGGCCCCACTACAATAGTCCAATCCTGCGAGCTTCCTTGGAGAGAGACCCTGTCGAGCGAAGACTTGGATGAGAAACTGCGGAATGGACCTTTGACGCCTCCGGCGAAGCCGCAACGCAAGCCGCACCCCCTGGCGTACGGCATCGAGCGCATGGGTCTCGTTTCCTTGCGCTTCCCCTATGCGGTCGCGGTCGTGCTCGTGGTTGCCGCGATCCTCGCGGCGTTCGGGGTGGAGCGGATCAAGGTCGATGATTCGCTCAGCCAATTGTTTCGCTCGAACACGCCCGCGTTCAAGCAATACGAGCAAGTGACGCAGCGCTTCCCTTCGAGCGAGTTCGACGTCCTCATCGTCGTCGAAGGCAAGACCCTTCTGGAGAGGGACTCGCTCGAAAGGCTGCGCAATCTCGTGACCGATCTGCAGCTGATCGACGGTACGCGAGGAATCATCTCACTGTTTTCGGCGCGGCAGCCGCCCGAAGGCGATCATCTGCCCACGCCGCTTTTCCCGGAAGAACTGCCCCAAGGCGCAGCCTACGACGAACTCATCAAAAAGGTGATGAGCAACGAGATCATTCGGGGCAAACTTCTTTCTGTAGACGGTCGGCTCGCGCTGGCCGTGCTCGCGCTCGATCCCGACGTCGTCGAAAGCAACAAGCTTGGCGGCGTCGTCGATGAGATACGCCAAACCGTAGACGAAGATCTGGCCGGCTCGCGATTGACGGTTGAGCTCTCTGGCGTGCCGGTGATGCAGCTCGAGATCCGCAATGCGGTCGAGCGTGACAGAATTACTTACAATGCGATCGGCTTTCTCGGCGGCTGCCTGATCGCCATCCTGTTCTTCCGCCGCATATCCTTCATGATCATCGCGGCAGCGCCGCCGCTGCTCGCCATTCTGCTGGCGCTCGGCACCCTCGGCTGGCTCGATTTCCGGCTCAACATGTTTCTCAACGTGATGACCCCGCTCATCATGGTCATCAGTTTTTCCGATAGCATGCAGCTGACGTTTGCGACACGCGATCGGATTCTCGCCGGCGAAAGCAAGGCCGACGCGTTGCGCAACGCAATCTATGTGGTCGGGCCAGCCTGTGTGCTGACGCATGCGACCGCAGGCCTCTCGTTCATCGCCCTCACGTTCTCCGACTCCCATCTGATCCGCAGCTTTGGCCAGGCCGGCTTCATCTCAACCGTCATCGCGCTCGTGTCTGTCCTGACCGTCATCCCGCTTCTCGGGCTCTTTCTGCTGCGCCGCGAAGCGGCCTTCGTCGCCCGAATCAAGGGCGCCGACGTTGCCGTCGACGCCTTGCGTCGCTTCTGCGGCTGGATTGCCCACCGCATGGTGAGCCGGCCCGGCCTGTATAGTTTGATCAGCATCGCTGTGGTCGTCGGCCTCGGCATCGTCTACGCCAATCTTCAGCCACGTTATCAGCTCGCCGATCAGGTTCCCAATCATAAGCAGGCCATCGAGGCCAACCGGCAGCTCGATGCCGAGCTTACCGGCGCCAGCCCGATCGATGTCCTGATCGAATTTCCGAAAGGCGAATCGCTCTATGCTCCGGAGACGCTCGCGACCATCGCCGCCGTCCAGGCGGCGGTCGAGAAGCAGGCGGGCATCGGCAATGTCTGGTCGCTTGAGACGCTGCGCCGCTGGCTCGCCGAAAAGGCCGGCAAGTCGGACGTCGCCACCCTGAAGCAATATGTCGACATGCTGCCGAAATATCTCGTCCGCCGGTTCATCTCGGAAAACCAGGATGCCGTCGTCGTCGAAGGTCGCGTCCCCGATGTCGATTCGAGCCGACTGCTGCCGATCATCAATTCGCTCGACAAGTCCTTGGACAAGGTGCGGGCGGAGCACCCAGGCTATGAGATCGCTGTGACCGGCCTCTCGGCGATCGCGGCGCGTAGCAGCTCCAACATGATCGAAAAGTTGAACCATGGGCTGACGATCGAGATCATCTTCGTTGCGGCCTTCATCGGCGCCGCATTCCGATCGATCGCGGTAATGCTCGCCGCCATCATGCCGGCGGTCTTCCCAGTCTTCGTTGCTGGGGCCGTGCTCTGGCTTCTCGGTCAAGGCCTGCAATTCGCCAGTGTCGTTGCCTTGACGGTATCCTTCGGGCTGGGCTTGAGCGCCACGATCCACTTCCTCAATCGCCTGCGGCTCGAGGACAGACCCGGGGAAGATCCGGCGATCGGCGTCGAGCGCGCGACCATTCTCGTCGGACCCGCGTTGATTCTCACCTCGGTCGTGCTGGCCTGCGGTCTTGCGATGACGGTCTTCTCCGATCTGCCGTCGCTGCAGCTCTTCGGCTGGCTCAGTTCCTTTGCCATGCTGACCGCGCTCATCGCCGATCTCTTCATCTTGCGACCGACGATCATGTTCCTGCTGCGCTGGCGCAAGCGCACGCGATGGACGTGAATGGATCTTTGGCGGCAGGAATCCGCGCGCCCCGCGTGTTTGACTGATGCGAATGCCTGAACTCGGAGGCCCGAGTCCAGGATTTCTCCTGATCATCGCTCTCTGTGAAGGGTGACCGTCACGCCGACGACGTCGGTCCCGCCTTGCGGCTTGATCGACACCGATTGCGTTCTGCTATGCGTCACAATCGAGATGCCCGCCGTGAAGCCGGCTCCGGTGACCGCTACTTCAATGACCGACCCATTGACCTGGCCGCTCACACTGCCGCTGGCATTACGCGTCGTCTCGGTCCAGCTGCCGGAAATCGCTCCGTCTTCTTCCGTTACGCTGCTGTTGACGTCGAACTTATAGCTGTCGCTTGCGCAAAGCAGAGTTTGGTTGAGACTGTCTCCGGTTTGCGAGACGGCATAGGTCGCTCGACAACGAAGTCTCTCGCGCGAGCCATCCTTCATGGAGATGGTGCCGTCGCCTCTCCAGTACCCTGCCAAGGATGTGAATGGGCCGGGCTCGGCACGGGCGTCAACCGCATAAAGCGAAAGGACTGCCAAAATCGCCGCAGCGAGCGCATGCGGCGCAAATTTTAAAGGTTGAACCGGCATGAATGTCTCGACCCTCCCGATATTGCATCGCCATTGCGCCGCTGACCGGCGCGAACCAGACCTGATTTCGTTCGATCTTTTCTTCCAACCGACCAAGCCGATCGCGGAAAAGCGCTGCATGATCGATCGCCCCCACTCTCCTGGCCGCGAATTCTAACCTACCTGCCATCGATCGCAACATTCCCGTCCGCAGATCGAAAAGCGCGTTGATCGGCTTCGTCGAAAGAGCATCGCCTCCTGCGCTCAGCCTTTCCAATGCAAGGCCGTGACAAGGGTGAAGATGCGCCGCGCGGTATCGATATCGCAGACCACTTTCCCCTTCAACCTCTCCTGGAGAAGCGTCGCCGCCTCGTCGTGGAGAGCCCGCCGGCCCATGTCTATGGCTTCGATCTGGGCACGCGAGGCCGAACGGATCGCGTCATAATAGCTTTCGCAGATCAAAAAATAGTCTTTGAGCAGACTGCGGAACGGCGTCAGCGACAGAACATGGACGCAGATGGTCCCCCGTCCTTCGTTGCAGACCTCAAGGGCGAGCTTGGCGTCGTGGAGAGAAATTTTGAGCCCATAGGGTCCGCCATCCTGGTCCGGCAAGCCGAAATCGTTCTCCTCGAGCAGGTCGTAGATGGCGATCTGCCGCTCGTGCTCTTGATCCGAAGTGCCGCGGCCGATCGAAGCCTCGTCGAGAACCACCGATACGAGACGATTTCGCCGGCCTGGCTCGCTTGCGTTCATGGTTGACCGAGGCGCAAGGCGACGGAGCGCGCATGGGCATCGAGCCCCTCGGCCTTGCCGAGCGCGACCGCAGGCGGCCCGAGCACGGCGAGGCTCGCCGCGGAGCATTTCAAGACCGAGGTCCGCTTCATGAAATCGAGAACGCTGAGGCCGGAAGAAAACCGCGCCGAACGCGCCGTCGGGAGAACATGGTTCGAGCCGCCCACATAATCGCCGATCGCCTCAGGCGTGTAGGCGCCGATGAAAATCGCCCCGGCATTGCGGATGCGGCGGGAGAGATCCTCGGCGCGAAGCGTCATGATTTCGAGATGTTCGGGCGCGAGCCGGTCGGCGAGCGGTACCGCGTCGGCAATCGTTTCGACGAGAATGACGGCGCCGAAGTCCCTCCAGCTCGCGCCGGCGATCTCCCGGCGCGGCAGGTTCGCCACTTGCCGTTCGACCGCCGTCTCGACCGCGGCCGCGAGTTCCGCGCTGTCGGTGATGAGGATGGATTGCGCCGCGCGGTCGTGCTCCGCCTGAGCCAGGAGATCGGCGGCGATCCACTCGGGATTGCCGGTCTCATCGGCGATGATCAGCACTTCCGAAGGGCCGGCGATCATGTCGATGCCCACGACCCCGAACACCCGGCGCTTGGCCGCCGCCACATAGGCATTGCCGGGACCGACAATTTTGGCGACGGGCGCTATGCTCGCGGTCCCATAGGCGAGCGCCGCGATCGCCTGAGCGCCGCCGACCCGGTAGATCTCATCGACGCCGGCGAGTTCGGCCGCAGCCAAAACGAGCGGATCGATATGTCCATCCGGCGCCGGAACCACCATGACCAGGCGGGCGACTCCCGCCACTTTGGCCGGGATCGCGTTCATGAGAACGGAAGACGGATAGCTCGCCGTGCCGCCCGGCACATAAAGGCCCGCGGCTTCGATCGGCTGCCAGCGCCAGCCGAGTTCGACGCCGAGCGCGTCGGTGAACATGAGGTCCTGCGGCCGCTGCTTTTCGTGGAAGGCGGTGATGCGCTGATGCGCCAGGCTGAGCGCCGCAAGCGCGTCCGGCGCCGCAGCCGCTTTGGCCGCGGCAATGTCGCTTGCCGAAACGGCGAGGCCGAGGGCGGCGAGATCGACGCGATCGAACTTGCGCGAATAATCGACGAGCGCCGCATCGCCGCGCGCGGCCACATCGGCGATGATCCTTTGGACCACCTGATCGACGTCTTCCGACACCTCGCGTTTGGCCGCAAGGAGAGCGTCAAAAGCCTTGTCGAAATCCCCGCTCCGGCTGTCGAGTTTCAGCGGCATCATCGTTTCCTTGCGGCCCGCTTCTTGTTAGCCATGCCGGAGCGAAGTGGCAATCGGGCTGGCGGCCGTCGGCGCGACCACGCGATCTCAAAGCAGGCGCTCGATCTCCGGTTCGAGTTTGGCAGGCGCGGTCGTCGGCGCGAACCGTGCGGTCACATGTCCCTGTCGATCGACGAGAAATTTGGTGAAATTCCACTTGATCTCACGCGTTCCGGCCACGCCCTTTTGCTCGCTCTTGAGGAATTGGAAGAGGGGGTGGGCGCTGGCGCCGTTCACCTCGACCTTGCCGAACATAGGAAAGGTCACGTCATGGTGGAGCGAACAGAACGCGCTGATTTCGGCCGCCTCGCCAGGCTCCTGCGCAGCGAACTGATTGCACGGGAAGCCGAGAACCGCGAAGTCTGCCGGACCATATTTGCGATACAGCGCTTCGAGCCCCCCGTATTGAGGCGTAAAACCGCATTTGCTTGCCGTATTGACGATCAGCAAAACCTTGCCGCGAAAATCCCCGAGCGACTTTTCTTCGCCGCTCAATGTCGTTGCGGCAAAATCATAGACCACGCTCATCATCTCTCTCCGTCAGCCGAGGGCATCCCGCGCATTTGGCACCGGTCTAATGCGAAATCGACTTCATTCGCAAGCGCGAAGGCGTCGATGTCGGCGCCCTCGTCCGGTCTTCCGCTGGCACACCGGGCCAAGGAATGACAAGGGAATAAAAAAAGCCCCCGTCCGGGTTTCGGACGGGGGCGCGGGAGGATGGACAAGCAGAGAAGCTAGATCGTGGGTCGAAGCTCCAAGGCCGCGGTTGCGCGGGCGTCGTTGAGATCGGCTTTGAGAACGTCGATTTTCGTCTCGAGCTGGCTGATGTGATCGGGAAGATCGCGGATGGTCCTCTCGTAGATATCGATCTTTTCTTCGAGCCTGACGATCTCGGCGCGCAGCTCGCCGATGGTTCTCTCATAGATCTCCATCAGCACCGAAATTCGCGCGTCGACCACCGCGGCGAGCGTCGGTTGGCGGCCGATCACGGCGGCGATGATCGTCGCGATCGAGCCGAACAAAGCGCCGAAGAGGCCAGCAATGAACGTGATCCAAAATCCATCGAACGTCATTCGCGTCTCTCTGGCGCAGGCTCGGGCGGCGAAGCCATGCGCCGCTCCGCCACGCCGCTTCCATTTCATGAATGCCGCTGCGGCGCGTGACATTTCAGCCTGACGATCACCGCGCGCCAATCCCCGCTGAGCGGAGCCTCGGCCCGGTAAGAGCGAAGATGACAGGCCGCGGGCTCGACGCGGAACTGCTGCGCCGCGCATTGCGCCGGATTGGCCTGCAAGCAGATCGAAAGGACGGCAGCGATCATGGAATCACCGCCGTGGGCCCGATGGCGCCGCCCAGCGCGGCGCAGACCGTCGCGGAGGCGACATAGACGTTGCCGTCCGTGCCGATCATCGATTGTCCGGCGCCGGCGCCGGATTCGATCTGGGCCGCGACCGCGCTGACGTCGGCGACGGCGCAGGTGAAGGCCGTCGCGCCGGATTTGAGCGAGCTCAAGGCCTGTTGCGTCTTCGGCGCATCGATGAAAGCGACCGCGCCATCGATGGCGTTGTCGAATTCGGCGCAGCCGCAAAGCGTCGAGGCGAGCGCCATTGCGCCCGCAAGAAGCAGGTGTTTCATCAGTCTTGTCCTTTCACTTAGGAGATCACACCGAAGACGGTGTCTGCTTGAACGGCCGCTCGAACCGCTCTTCGATATTTTCTTCGGTATCGAGCGTGGTTTGCGGAATCTTGCCGTTGGCAAATTGCAGCAGCAGATCGAAGCCTGCGACCGCCGCGGCGAGATCATTCGCCGCAACCGCCACTGGCGGCACGAAGACGCCGACGACTTGCATCACATCTTCGACGGTCTGAATCTCGCCGGCGAGATTGGCGGTCTCGAAGGCCTTGGCGGCCGCGGCGAAATCGATTTGCTGGGCATATTCGAGCGCCTTGCCGATCTTTGCGGCATCGGCCTCGAGGGTGCCGAGATCGAGGCTCATGACGCTGCCGCCTCTTTTTTCAAATCCGCGCAGGGATCGAGATCGAGGTTCGTCGCACTGGCGCTTGCCGGCAGAGCACCGGCCGCGGAGAGGCGAGCGACCAGCATCGGCCCGAGGCTTTCGCCGAGTTCCTTGAACAGATCCGGCGCTTGGTCGACGGTATATTGGGCAGCCTTGCGGATCACCTCGTTGGCGACGGGTATCTCGAGAACCTTGCCTTTCTCGGCCCCTTCGACGAGCCCGAAACCGGCATCGATCGCATGCGAGATCACTTGATCGACATGCGCAGAGCGAAGAGCCTTGGCCACTTCGGGACCGAGCCTCGTCATGAGCCAGGTCAACATCAGGCCGACGAGTGACAGGGCCAAAGGCTCGAGAATCGAGAGAGCCTGGGTAACGAGAGTGCCCAAGGGCACGCTGACCGAGCCGCGATCGGCGGCGAATGCCGCCGACGAGACAAGCGTCATCGCCGCCGCAAGCAAGATGCGCGCGCGCATGGGATCGTCCTTTTTGGGGAGGGCCCGGAACCGCCGGGCACGGCATCAGGGGTGCAACATCAAAATGAATATGCGTGCCGAGCCGTAAGCTGGCGGAGCGAAAGCGCGGGGCCCGTCATCATGCAGCCGTCCGGCTCCATTCAGCCGCTCCTTGCCTTCTTACTCGTGCGGCACCGGAACTGAGTTATAGGTAGCCCCCATTCCATCTTCCTTGCGGCGCCGATAATAGGAGACTTGCATCGTATCCTGATTGATGCAGACGATGTTTACGTAGACGCTTTGCTTGTCGTCGGTCGCGTTGTAGCCAAGCACGGATGCTGGATTGATCGTCTCGGTGCAGACGCATTTGCCCTGCCCCTTGCAGGTGAAATCTTCGGCGTCCGCGGCGAGCGGAATGCCGCTCGCAACGAGTCCAGCCATTATTATTGTTCTGCGCATGAATTCATCTCTCCGCTGCTGGATGATCTGCTCCCGGCGAAGCGGCGGCGCTTGAGAACGCATCCATCTTCGCCAGAACGCGTGCGACGACGTCGGCCTTGACCACGTTTCTCCCCGGACAATCATGGTGATCCCGGCTACATTCCTTGTGGAAGTGCAGCCCACTCACGCCAACCCGATATTGATCCGGCCGCAATCCGAGCCTGTGATGCAGGACCGCCATGACGGCGACCGCATTGTCGCGGACCTGTGCTCCGGGGCCGGCGTCGAACGCCTCCGTCGCAAAGTCCCCGATCATCTCGATACCCAACGTGAGATGATTCCAGCACGAGACGGAAACACCCGCTTCCCTCAGGTCGCAAAGATTCCATATCAAGTTTGGTGCCACGAAGAGGCGAACCCCCGAATGCCAGTGCAGAATGTCGCGCTCATAATGCCTCTGGCCCTCGATGCGCTGTTTAGCCGCATGGCCCGAATCGAGCCACTCCGCAAGGGTTGGAACCCCGGTATTGTGAAGCGTAACGAACTTGGGCCGCCAGCCGTTCCATTCGAGGCTCTCGACGAAAACCGCGAATTCCGCGGGCGTGTAGCCTTTGGGCTCTGCGAGGAAGCTCATCATATTCGAGCCCGAGGATTTTTTCGACTCTCTCCTTGTCGTCGAGGGCGCCGACCCAGATCCGCGCGCCGTTCGGCAATTCGAAGAATCCGTCCTGCCGATGCTCTTTCAGCGCGACGCGCGGAAAGCAGAGGCGCATCACATGCGGCAGAGTATCGAGCGAGATCGAGGCGCGCGCCGCATTGGCGTGGAAGCGCAGGATCGCATGGCGCGACTCGGACGCGGCGAGCCCGCGCGCGACGATGGCGCGGATGATCAGAAAGGTCTTGCCCGAGCGGGTGCCGCCGGCGAGGCAGGTGTAGCGCTGCGGCCCTTCGAGGAGGAGGCGCGCGCTCTCCTGCCCCGGGCTGAACGACACCATGCGAGTTCCCCTGCGGCGGACGCCGCAAGGATGGTGCGGCCAAAGCAAAAGGCCACCGCAAACGCGATGGCCTTTCGAAACGGTCGGTGCAGCGGGCGCAGATGCGGCGCTGTCGATGCGCGTGATATGCATCGCAAATGATCGCAAGGTCAAGCCGGCGGCGACGCGCGATTCTGCGGATTCGCACAACGATGCGTCGAAGACCGCGGCCACTTCCCCGGACGCATGAAGCGAAGCGGAATGCGATCCGGGGTCCAGCGTGGCGTGAGTTGCGCGAAGCGCAACGCTGACTCTTTTTTAGTAAGGGCGCCTCGCGAACGTCTTGCGCTGGATTCCGGGTTCCGTTCCGCTCCGGGCCTACAGCCCTTCGCTGCACGGCCCCGGAAACCTGGGAGCGTTAGCTCGGCAAGATTATGCGGGAAGAGCGCAGCGCGCAGCATGGGCGCTGTCGATGCGCGCGTTATCCATCGCAAATGATCGCAAGGTCAAGCGGGCGGCGGCACGCTGTTTTGCGGATTCGCACATGGGCGAGGCGAGCGTGTTGAGGCCTCGCTCTCCTTCTCGCAAGCGGGAGAAGGACCCCACCCGGGCGCCATTAGCCCGTCGCTTGCGACGGGCGTCGCAAGCGACGCCCTATGGCGGCCACCCTCCCCTCTGCGAG
>Ga0209415_10014343_pt1 | contig 12947 bp, 9 predicted proteins | sample PeaSoiSIISIP2007_FD_187696 | JGI IMG/M metagenome (GOLD analysis project Ga0209415, IMG submission 187696) | Peat soil microbial communities from Weissenstadt, Germany - SII-SIP-2007 (SPAdes) (version 2) | ecosystem: Environmental > Terrestrial > Soil > Wetlands > Peat | place: Germany...
AATCCAGACCGACAGCTCTTCCATCAGTTGCTGCTTCAGCAGGCGCGTGTCATTGATCTGTTTGCGGGACGCAGCCTGTAGACGTTTGGCCTCGCCCAGCGTAAACCCCAGTTCCAGGAAGAGATTCGCCCCCGGCTTTGTTACATGGCGAATTTCGGTGTCGATTTTCATTCCTTTTCCTTCCTCATATTAACCACGGCGCGATAGCGCGTCGCGGCAATTGCCCTGTCCTGCTTGCTGGTCACCTGAGTCTTTTTTGGGAAGCAATGCAGGACGTAGATGGCTTCCTCGAACTTGGCGACGTACAGCACGCGATAAATACCGCTTGTCTCCCTGATTCGAATCTCCTTTGTGCCCGCACCTACTTCGTCGAACGGCTTCCAGTCGGCTGGCTCAAGCCCGGCCTGGACCTTCCCCAACTGGAAGCCCGCTTCCTTCCGGGCGTCTTTTGGAAATGCCAGCAGATCGTCGTAGGCAGACCCTACCCAACGGATCTGTTTTTCATCGTCCATACAGCCATCGTGTATAAAATTTTATACACGCCTGCGAGCGCAAGTCAAGGACTCGGTGAGCGATGCTCAGCGGAAAGTGAAGCGGTGCTGTCAACAGGGATCGTCGAAGTTGGAAAGTGGCATTCCTGGGAGCCCAGGATGTGGCTCCCCAGTAGAGATTCGAACAACGATTCACAGCTACCAAGGTCGCTGTCCTGCCATTAGACGATCCGCGATCTCTCAGTGGGAACTCGCAGGTGTTCTGTTGGATCGTGACTTCGCCCTCTGGCGCAACAGGCCGAAGCCATCTGAAATGGTAGCCAACGTATTCGATTGCCGTACCCCGCTCCAAACTTTCCTGGATTCCGCCCGTGAGCAATTCTGAACAGACTGCCCCGGGGTAAATACCTGATACTGCATTTAGCTCCCTGTTCGTAGTCGGCGCGGATTTGTCTACGGACCGCCGGCCCAGAAGCATTGAGATCCCGGCAAAGGAGGTAGAAGGCCCTGACACGCGACGCGCAAGACCTGTCGAATTTGGTCGTTGACGGTCGCTTTCCCATCGAGGACGGTCGCGGTGTCACACCTGCCGCTTTTCCTGAAGTTATTTGCTCGAAGTGCCGGTGGAACTGTGCGCATCTTTCCAGGCGTCGAAACGCTCTTGATTTGCTATTAGCGCTCTTCTTCCTGCGTCCGTTCCGCTGCCGTTCGTGCGGTAGCCGGTACTATCGTTTGTCGTCTGGATCTAGCTAGGGATACCCTTCGCCATGCGCGGCAAAGCCAGCTTGAAGCTGGTCCCTTTGCCGGGAGCCTTGGTGGTGAAGAACGGATCGAACAGACGGCTGAGCGTCGCTTGGTCCATGCCGGTTCCCGGATCGGTAATCGTCAGGTCTCGATCAGCAATCTTCCGCCATTAGGCATGGCGTCGCGAGCGTTGACCACCAGGTTCATGATCACTCGTTCGAGTTGTTTAGGGTCAGCCAATCACCTGGTCGATCCCAGGCTGCAGCGTCGTGATCAGCTCAACATTCCGCCCAACCAAGCCGCGCAATAATGGTTCGAAATCGGAGATCACCTTATTCAGGTTCAGCAGGCGAACCTCGGGCGACTGGCGCCGGCGACACGTCATCAAACGTGCTGGCGTGAAACGACACGCTCAACACCGCTCATGGGCGTGAATCAATCACTGGCTCAGGTCCCGGACTTCCTGCTCGGCCTTGATACGCTCGTTCAGTTCGCGGGTCAGCCAGTCGTAGGTCGTCCGGAGTTCGTCTTCGGCGCGTCTGCGGCTCGAAATATCGATGATGATTCCGGAGTAGCCAAGAAACTCGCCCGTGGCGGAGAACCGGGGGGCCGCCTTGACCAGCACCCAACGATTTTGGCCGTCCGCCCGGCGCAAACGATGTTCGTCAGTGTGATCGGCGCGGCGAGCCAGGCAATCGGCGAACTTTTCGCGAGCACGAGCAGCATCGGCGGGGTGCATGACGTATGCGCCTTCCGGTAGCGTGGCGTGTTCCGGAACGCCCAGGAAATCCGCCAGAGGCTTGTTGATAAAGCAGTTCTCGCCGGTGGGTGTGGTCATCCACAGCAGTGCCGGCATGGTGTTGGCCAGCTTGCGGAAGTTCTCAATCGCTTGCTCATCTTCTACTTCTAGTAGTGAGACGTTGTTGATCGACATGGATCGTTCTTGCATTGCCATCCTCTTCTTTTGTTATTTGCTACTTTCTTCGAGCGTCGCCCGACCACATGTCGTCGACCGTTCGCAGAAGAACATCGGGCGCGATGGGCTTGGCCAACGCGGCGTTCGCCCCCAAATGCGTCGCGAGGTTCAGAAAGCGGCCGCCGAAGGCGCCGGAAACCGCTATGATCTTGGCGTGTGGCGCTAGGCGCCGGACCTCCGCGATGGTCTCGATCCCCTCTTTGTGCGGCATCACGAGATCGGTGATTACAATGCCGGGAGTGTGTTGGCCGCGTTCTCTCGGACTGCTCCCACATGAAAATCACACGGACACCCGGCCGCCTCCGGCGAATGTTGTCCACCAGTTCTCGCGCGGTCACGCCGGCGATCAGCTCGCCGGTGAGCAGCAGGTCGATGGTTTGGCCGTGCTGCCGGCACAGCATCTCGGCCTCGGCCTGATTTCGTGCGGCCAAGACGGTGTAACCGAGCAAACCCAGGCTGCCCGAGATAAGCCCGCGAAGGCTTGTGTTGTCCTCCACCACCAGCACTGTTTCGGTGCCGCGCAGATCGCTCGGTGCCGCAAACTCATGGATTGGGAGCATCGAGTTCACCGAGGGCCGGTCATCTGGATCGGATTCGGAGGAATCGGATTCGGCTTCGCACCAGGGCAAAGAGACCTTGAAGGTGGTGCCTTCTCCTGGCTCACTGGATACCTGGATGTGCCCGCCGCTTTGCTTAACGATTCCGAACGTCGTGGAAAGTTCCAGCCCCTTGCTTTTCCCGGGTTCTTTGGAGGTAAAGAACGGCTCGAACAGATGCGCCCTGGCAGCCTCGTCCATGCCGATCCCGTTGTCGGTGACTGATATCGTTACGAACTCTGCGGCAGACCGCCCCGCCATCCTCGCCGCACCAGCCACGCCCGTGTTCAGCCTGGCTGTATCGATCAATAGCCACCCACCGTCCGGCATCGTCTCCTTGGCACGCATCACCAGGTTCAGGAGCGCCCTCTGGAACTGTGACGGATCCACGCGAACGTGTCCTGCGCCGGGATCGAGCGAACTGGCAACCGTAATACTCTCGCCGAGGAGCGGGCGAACGGTGGCGACCAAGTCGCGCACCAGTGCGTTGATTTCCATCACCCGCGGCTGAAGCACTTGGCTGCGTCCAACCTCCAGCACCCGCTGGCCAAATTCCGCGGCTTGTTCGCCGGCCTTGCGAATCTCCATGAGGTAGGCAAACACCGGGCTCGACATCTCGGTCGACATGAGAGCCAGTTCGGCGTAGCCATTGATGATGGTCAGCAGATTGTTGAAGTCGTGAGCGACTCCGCCCGCCAGGCGGCCCACCGCCTCCATGGTCTGGGTTTGCCGCAATTGGGCTTCCAGCCAGCGAGCTTCGCGGATATCGCGAATAATGGCGACGAACCCGGCCGTTGAATTGTCCTGATGCTGTACGGGAAACACCACCGCGCACTCGTCGTCGGCCACCAGAGCAAGCAGGTCCGCGCCGATGTGGACCTCTTCGGGGCTGCTAAAGATCCGTGCGAACGCCGGATTGTAGTAGCACACGGCGCCGTGGGGATCGGCAACCGCGACGGCTTCGGAGATTTTCTCCAGTGCAACGGCGTACCCAAGGCTGAAAAGTGGGGCTGCCGGCGGGAGGCGGAGGCCGGGATCGGTGCGTCGTAGTTGAGAGATACGTTTCATGGTGTCGCGTCCTGCCGGCTTCGAAGCGGCTGGCCAACTGAATCAAGTTTAGGGATCCACGTGCAAATTCTGGAGTCAGAGATAGTTAGCTAACCGCCGCACGTTTCCAACCCAAACGCGTAATGTCGTGGAAGTCCATTGTTTTCAGACACCCAGTGTGATAACCTCGCAGAAACGAAGGACATCCGTTGGCGGGCAGTGGACGGGATATGAGTGTCAGCCCTGGTCTAACATCTGGGAAATCCCCCGGAATCGCCGAGTCGGAGATACGTGCGCAGCTCGAACGCATCGTTCTAAGCCGTGGCTTTGCTGGCTCTGAGCGGCTGTGCCGCTTTATCCGCTGGACGGTGGAGCAGACGCTGGCCGGCAACTCCGAACCCCTGAAACAGTACGTCATTGCCCGGGAAGTATTCGACCGCCGGGCCGACTTTGATCCCCGCATCGATTCCATCGTGCGCACCGAAGCCCAGCGGCTCAGGCGAAGGTTGACCGAATACTACGACGGCGAAGGCGCCCGGGACCCCGTGGTTATCTCCTTCGCGCCCGGCAGTTACGTGCCCGCGTTCAGCCGGCGCGACCAAGCCCCGGACTCAACCGTCAGTGAAACCGACCAAACTCCTGACCGGCGGTATGTAGCTGTTCTCCCGTTTGTCAATCTGTGTGGAACGCCGGACCAGGATTACCTTTGCCAGGGGGTAAGCGAAGCGATTATTGACCGGCTGGCCGGACTTCCGGGATTGCGCGTAACGGCCCGAGCTTCCGCGTTTCGCTTTCCGGACGCTGAACCGGACTTGAGCGCGGTTGGGCGCAATCTTGGAGTGGGAACCGTGGTGCACGGCAGCATCCGGACTGCCGGAACGCAGGTTCGCATCTCGGCTCGCATTGCCGATACGCACACCCAGGAGTGGGTATGGGGCAGCACATTCAATTGCGATATGGCCGGTTTGTTCGCCGAGGAGTCTACAATTTCAGAGGCGGTGGCGGCTTTCCTGCGAGTGCAACTCTCAGAGACTTGGCGCTCGCGAGCCAAGACGCCTTCCGCGGAGGTTTACGATCTCTATCTTCGCGGCCGTAATGCCTGGGACAATATCACCGTCGAGAGCTGCCGCGAGGCCGCCGAGTACTTCACTCGTGCCGTCGCACTGGACCCCGAGTTCGCCAAGGCGTACGCCGGTTTGGCCGACGCCCACACTTGGCTAACATATTTCGAGCGGCGTCCACCCTCGGAACGGATGGCTCTGACACGGCGCATGGCGCAGCGGGCAATTCAATTGGACGAGTGCTGCGCGGAAGCATACGTGGCGCTGGGAAATCTGACCGGCGTTATCGAATGGCAATGGGAGGAGGGCGAACGCATCATGCGGCTGGGAATGGAGCTCCGTCCCAGCTCCATCGCCGCGCACACGCAGTTCGCTTTCAATCAAATCCAGCGCGGTAATCTAACCGGCGCCAGGGAAACCCTGCGGCGGGCCATCGAACTCGATCCTTTGTCCAGGCGCGCGCACCGCACCATGGCTCTTTTTCACTACCACGCGCGAAAGTATGAATCGGCGCTCAAATCCGTGGAACGCGCGTTGGAGCTCAGCCCGGAAGTTCCCGACACGCGTTACTTCCTCGGGATGGTGCTATTGCAGTTGGGCCGGCTTGACGAAGCCATCACCGCTCTGGAGGGAGCCGGCGATTCGCACCGCGGCCAGGTGCTGGGCACTCTGGTGATGGTGAACGCCGCGGCGGGACGAACGGCTGTGAGTCAGAAGCTGCTGGATGAGTTAAACGATCTAAAGAAGCGCGAGTATGTCTCGCCGTCCGGGTTCGTCTATGCCTGGCTTGGCGTGGGAGACAAAGAACGGGGGCTGGCTGCGTTGAACGACGCGTTGGAGACACGCTCGGCCGGTCTCATGGGTCTGCTCCTTGATCCCCGGCTCGATCCGCTGCGTAGTACTGTCGGCTTTCAGCAGATTCTTCGCCGCGTTAACCTCGCGTAACCCTGGCGATAACAGCAACGTCGATGCATTGTCTTGAGGCTCACCTTGTGATAACCTCGCGGAAACGAAGGACATGTTGGTGTCCAGTGGACCGGATATGAGTTTCAGCCCCGGTGTTTCTGCTGGGGAATCCCCCGGACCCGCCGAATCCGACATTCGAGCACAGCTGGAGCGCATCGTTGGCAGCCGCGGTTTTGCAGGCTCAGAACGGCTGTGCCGGTTTATCCGTTGGACCGTCGAGCAGACGCTGGCTCACAATTCCGAGCCCTTCAAACAATACGTCATCGCCAGGGAAGTATTCGACCGTCGGGCTGACTTCGATCCCCGCATCGACTCAATTGTGCGAACCGAGGCGCAGCGGCTCAGGCGCCGTCTGGCTGAGTACTATGAAGCCGAAGGCATGCGGGATCCGGTGGTTATCTCCTTCGCGCCGGGCAGCTATGTGCCAACATTCAGCCGGCGCGACAATGCCCCGAACGTTGCGAAAACAATCGCTACGTCAACCGCCGACGAAACCCCGGACCGGCGTTACGTAGCCGTGCTGCCGTTTGTGAACCTGAGCGGGGCTCCGGAACGGGATTACCTTTGCCATGGGATCACCGAGGCGATCATTGACCGGCTGGCCGGCCTCCCGGGATTGCGCGTGACCGCCCGGACTTCCGCATTTCGCTTCCCAGAAGCAGAACCCGACCTGACTGCGGTAGCGCGCAATCTCGGCGTGGGAACCGTGGCGCACGGCAGCGTCCGGATTTCTGGAACTCAGGTTCGTATCTCGGCGCGTATCGCCGATACGCACACCCAGGCCTGGGTGTGGGGCGGTTCATTCGACTGCGATCTCTCCAGCTTATTCGCGGTTGAGGACCAGATTTCCGAGGCGGTGGTGGGTTTCCTGCGGGTGCAATTGTCGGACGGGTTGCGGACGCGCGGTAAAGCGCCGTCGGCCGACGTCTACGATCTCTATCTGCGCGGCCGGCATGCCTGGAACAACAACACTGTCGAGAGCTGTCGCGATGCAGTGGGTTACTTCACGCGCGCCATCGCGCTCGACTCCGAATTCGCCATGCCGTACGCTGGATTGGCTGATGCGTACAACTCGCTGACCTACTTCGAACGGCGTCCGCCGGCGGAATTGATGGGCTTGTCACGGCGCATGGCGCTGCGCGCAATTCAGCTGGACGAGTGCTGCGCCGAAGCTTACGTGTCGCTCGGAAATCTGACCAGTCTGCTGGAGTGGCAATGGGAGGAAGGCGAACGCCTGATGCGGCTGGGAATCGAACTTCGCCCCAGCTACTTGGCCGCGCATACGCAACTCGCCTTTATGCAGGTCCAGCGGGGCAATCTCACAGGCGCTAGGGAAGCGCTCGAAAGCGCCCTCGAACTGGATCCTCTCTCCGTGCGTGTACACCGCAGCATGGCCCTTCTTTACTACTACGGACGCCAATATGAATCCGCGCTTGTTGCAGTGGAACGCGCGCTGGAACTGGCTCCGGAGGTTCCATACACGCCCTACTTCCTGAGTATGATCCTGCTTCAGATGGGGCGCTATGACGAGGCCATCGCCGCCATCGAGGGGGGCGCCGATTCCAAGCGCGGCCAGGCTCGCGGCACCTTGGTCATGACGTACGCCGCAGCGGGACGAATCGCCGCCGGCCAGAAGGTTTTCGACGAGTTGACTGAAAGCGCCGGACGACAGTTTGTTTCACCGGCTAGTTTCGTGTATGGGCGGATCGGTCTGGGGGACCTCGAGCGGGCGCTCGGCGCCTTGAACGACGCGTTAGAGGCGCGTTCTACCGGCTTCATGGGCCTGCTCCTCGATCCCCGGCTCGACCCCCTGCGTGGCGCCGAAGGCTTTCAGCAAGTCCTCCGTCGCATGCACCTGGCATGACTCTACAAATTAGAATCGGACTTCTCGGCATCCTTGCACTGGGTGCGTACGGCCAGAGCAGGTTAGACGGCGTGATCGACATTCACGCGCATAGCGGTCCCGACAGCACGCCGCGATCCATCGACGCTGTCGATTTAGCCAAGCTCGCCAAACAGCGCGGCATGCGCGGCCTGGTGCTCAAGAATCATTACGAGTCCACCGCGGCGTTGGCATACGTGGTCCGGCAGGCAGTGCCGGGCATCGAAGTTTTCGGCGGCATTGATTTAAACCGCTCAGTCGGTGGAGTCAACCCCGCCGCCGTGGAACGAATGGTCCTCATGAAGGGCGGTTGGGGCCGCGTGGTTTGGATGCCAACGTTCGACGCTGAAAACCAGGTTCGGTTTTCCAAGGAGAATCGCCCCTATGTATCCGTCGTCAAGGATGGCCACCTGATTCCAGAGGCGATACAGATAATCGCGCTGGCCGCGAAGAACCAGTTGACACTCGAAACGGGACATTCTTCTCCCGAAGAAGGACTGCTGATTCTTCGGGAGGCGCGCAAGCAAGGCGTGCGGCACATGGTGGTCACTCATGCCATGTCGCCGCCGGTGCGAATGACGATTCCGCAAATGCGGGAGGCCGCGAAGGAAGGCGCATACATCGAATTCGTCTACAGCGCGCTGCTCGGGCCCAATGGGTTGAAGATCGAGGATTACGTTAAAGCGATTCGGGAAGTGGGCCCGGCTTCCTGCATCCTTTCGAGCGATCTGGGACAGCCGCAAAACCCGGTACATCCTGACGGCCTGGCGGCATTTTTTCAAGCTCTGCTCAAGCAAGGGCTATCGCAGGCGGATATCGACTTAATGTCAAAAACGAACCCAGCCCGGGCGTTGGGACTCGAATGATCCAGAGGGACCTTGACTTCGCAGGCTCAGTAGTTTATATCTAAACTCACAGCTGCATGCAGGAGCTTGCATGCAGAATTTCCAGGGAGGGCCAAATGGGCATTCCGCGCCACGTTACCCACTTGAGTGTGGGGCTTCTGATCGCTGCCGGTGCGGTGTTTGCTTCGGTCCCTGATGCCCGGCTCGCGGACGCAGCTCAAAACCAAGATATTACGGCAGTTCGCACATTGCTGGCTCAGCATGCGAACGTGAACGCTCCCCAGGTGGACGGCATGACCGCCCTGATTTGGGCAGCGCACAACGATGATCAGGAGTCCGCGAAACTTCTGATCCAGGCCGGTGCCAACGTCAAAGCGGTGAACCGCTATGGGGTTTCGGCGATCACCGAAGCCGCCAGCAACGGCGATGCGGCGATGCTCGAACTGCTGCTTCAAGCGGGCGCCGACGCGAATACGTCGCTACCCGAAGGGGACACGGCGCTGATGTTTGCGGCACGAACGGGGTCCGTCCCTGCTGTCCAGGTGTTGCTCGATCACGGTGCGACAGTGGACGCCAAAGAGAGCTGGCACAACGAGACCGCTTTGATCTGGGCCGTCGGCGAAAATCATCCCGATGTGATCCGACTGCTGATCGAGCATGGAGCCGACAAGAATGCCTACACGAAGCATGTCGAATGGCCCGAGATGAAGAAAGATCCCGCCCAGGTGATGTCGAAATATCCGGCCGGGGGCCTAACGCCCTTGATGGAGGCAGCGCGTCAGAATTCGTATGAGGCTGCCGAAGCGCTGCTCCGGGCCGGCGCGGACCCCAACCTGCGCGACCCCAACAAGCTCAGCGCCATGGTGATCGCCATCACAAATATCCATTGGGATCTCGCGAATTTGCTGCTGGAGCATGGAGCGGATCCAAATGATGGCTCGCTCGAAGAAGCGGTCGAGGTCCGGAACGCCGATATTCTCCGGCCCGGCAACCGGCGTCCGGACAGCATCGGCGTGATGGACATGATCAACGCACTTCTGGCGCATGGAGCGAAGCCGGATTCTACTTTGCCTGGGCCGATCCCTGACAAGAAAGCGCTGGGGGGCGGATCGCCAGTTGCGGCCGACGCGACACCTCTGTTCCGCGCCGCCAAGGCGGTGGATCTGGTGGTGATGCGTCTCCTTCTCGACAAAGGCGCCGATGCAGCGCACGTCCTCAAAGACGGGTCCACTCCGCTGATGGCGGCGGCCGGGATCGCGCCAAAGATCTTCATGGCGGACGAGGAAAAAAGAGAACCTACCGACGACGAGAGGCTGGAAGCCGTGAAGTTGTGTCTGGATCATGGCGCCGACGTGAACGCGGTTCAAACTGCCGAAGCCGGAGGGTCCACCGCCTTGCATATCGCCGCGGGGAAAGGATCGGATCGCATTGTGCAGCTTCTGTTGGACCACGGAGCCAAGACCGACATTAAGGACAAGATGGGCCGGACGGCACTCGACGTTGCGAACGGCGTCACCCATGGTCCCGCTTACGGAGGGCCTCCCCCGGTGCATGAAACAACGGTGGCTCTGATTCGCAAATACATGAAGCCCGCGCCCGAACCATACGAGATCGTTCAACAATGAGGATGGGTTTTCGTTGCAGCGTGGTGGCGGTTCTGTTTGCGGGCATGCTCGGCGCGGCCCCAGCGGCTGAAGGTCCATCCACCGAAGCTTTCACCGCCCTTCTCAATAAGTACTGCGTTACGTGCCACAGCGAAAAGACTCGCACGGCGGGGCTGGTTTTGGAGAAGCGCGATTTCTCCGCGGTCGGGCAAGACGCACAGGTCTGGGAAAAGGTGGTTCGAAAACTTCATGCCGGCGCGATGCCGCCCGCGGGATTGCCGCGGCCGGAGAATGCCGACGTCGATCGCCTCACTGCGTGGCTGGAAACTTCGCTCGACCACGCCGCGGCCGAGCATCCGAATCCGGGCCGGACGCTCATTCACCGCCTGAACCGCACCGAGTACGGCAACGCCATCAAGGATCTGCTGGACATCGACGTCGACGCCACCGATCTTTTACCGCCGGATGATGCGATCGACGGCTTCGACAACGTCGCCCAGATGCTCACCATCTCTCCGGTTCTTCTGGAGCGCTATCTTTCGGCATCGGCCAAGATCACGAGACTTGCAGTGGGCGATCCGGCGGCGGGAGTTACCACCACCATCTATCGCGCGAAGCCCGATCTCTCGCAAGACGCGCACGTGGATGGTTTGCCCATCGGAACCGTGGGTGGACTTGCGGTTACTCATTATTTTCCGCGCGACGGCGAGTATTCCTTTCAACCGCAGCTTTCGCGTTCCATTCTGTTTATCGTGCATGGAATGGAGGAGCGCCACACGCTGGAAGTGACCCTCGATGGCGCTCGTGTAAAACTGGCGGAATTTGGCGGGATTGAGGAAGATACCAGATCGCATTTGAACGCGGCGCAGGTTGGCGACGAGATCGACGCCCGCATGGCGTTCAAGATGCGGGTGACAGCGGGGCCGCACAAAATTACTGCCGCTTTCCTCAGGCTAACGTCGGCGCAGTCGGCTGAAGTTTGGCAGCAGTATCTGAGGACCGCTCTGGACGCCAACGAAACCAAGGGCGCGCCGCATTTCAACCGGATCGTCATTAAAGGGCCGTACGATTCAACGGGGCCAGGAGATACGCCGAGCCGCAGCCGCATTTTCGTTTGCCACCCGGCCGCGGGTCAGGAAGAGTTACCCTGTGCACGAAAAATCCTCACCAATCTGGCGCGGCGCGCGTATCGCAGGCCGGTGACGGACAACGATATGGAGACCCTGCTCACCTTCTATCAGCAGGGGCGGAACAAGAAGACTTTCGACCAGGGCATTGAATCGGCGATACGGCGTATTATCTCCGGACCGGAGTTTCTGTTCCGCACCGAGACCGATCCCCCTAGCGTGGCGGCCAACACTCCGTATCGCATCAGCGATCTTGAACTGGCTTCCCGATTGTCGTTCTTCCTTTGGAGCACCATTCCCGACGACCAACTGTTTACTGTCGCCAGCGAAGGCAAGCTACATGAACGCGCCGTGCTGGAACAGCAAGTGCGGAGGATGCTGAACGATCCAAAGTCCGACGCGCTGATCAGCAACTTTGCGTCGGAGTGGCTGCAATTACGAAACCTGCGCGGCTTGATTCCGGATCCCAACGTTTTTCCCGACTTTGACGACAATCTGCGGCAGGCGTTTGGCAGAGAAACGGAGCTGCTCTTCGGCAGCATCCTACGAGAAGACCGCAACGTAACGGACCTGCTGACGGCGGACTACACGTTTGTGAACGAGCGCTTGGCCCGGCATTATGGAATTTCCGGCGTCTACGGAGATCGGTTCCGCCGAGTGCCAGTTACTGAAGACGCGCGGCGAGGATTGCTGGGGCAGGGAAGTATTCTCTCGCTGACTTCCGTCGCCACCAGGACCGCGCCGGTACTGCGGGGTAAGTGGGTGCTCGCTAATCTGCTCGGTATCCCACCCACGCCGCCTCCGCCTGATGTGCCGACTCTGAAGGACAACGCCGGAGGTACGCCGCTTTCCATGCGTGAGCGCATGGCGCAGCACCGCGCCAGTCCAGTGTGCGCCGGCTGCCATCGGGTGATGGATCCCATCGGCTTTTCGCTCGAGAACTTCGATGCGCTTGGGCAATGGCGAGTGAAGGACGGCGGGGCGAAGATTGATGCCGCCGACACCCTGTATGACGGCACGAAGATCGATGGCGCCGTGGGACTGCGCAATTTTCTGTTGAGTCGCCGGTCGGTCTTCGTTCAAACCATGACGGAGAAGCTGTTGGGCTATGGCTTAGGCCGCGCTCTGGGTTATTACGATATGCCCGCCGTTCGGAATATCCTTCGGGATGCTTCGCGGGATGACGATCGATTCTCGTCGATTGTGATGGGGATTGTTACCAGCGCGCCTTTCCAGATGAGAATGAAGCCGGTTGAAGCAGTGGCTGGCGCTTCAGCGGCCTTGGAACAAGTGCACCATAATGAATAGGGGAGCGGAAGCATGTTGATTACCAGGAAACATTTACCTCGCCGCACGTTCTTGAAGAGCATTGCGGGTGTCAGCATCGGCCTGCCGCTATTGGACGCGATGATCCCCGCATTGACTGCGGGAACATCGGCCGCGAAGCCACAATTGCGCTGCGCGTTCATCTATACGCCGCACGGCGTCATCCTGGACAAGTGGGTTCCTAAGACGGCCGGCGCGAATTACGAGATCACGCCCATCCTGGCTCCCGCTGAAGCCTTCCGCGATCGCTTCACCATATTGAGCAATCTGGCCGAGAATCCA
>Ga0209415_10014344_pt1 | contig 12947 bp, 7 predicted proteins | sample PeaSoiSIISIP2007_FD_187696 | JGI IMG/M metagenome (GOLD analysis project Ga0209415, IMG submission 187696) | Peat soil microbial communities from Weissenstadt, Germany - SII-SIP-2007 (SPAdes) (version 2) | ecosystem: Environmental > Terrestrial > Soil > Wetlands > Peat | place: Germany...
CCGCTGCTTGCCGGTAATTCCCGGCATCCGCCTGGGCGATGGCTTCGTCCTTGGCGACGGCGGTGAGCACCAGCACCTTTTCCGCATTGACGGCGGCGTTGACCGACCGGTCGGCGACCGTGGGCTCATCCGTGTAACGGATTTTCACCACGCCGTCGGTGGGCGAGGTCACGGTGGAGCGTCTGGCCTGATCAGAGGCCTGGATCATCATTTCCTTGGTGCGGGCCAGATTCAGTTCGGCATCGGCCAGTTCGGCCTGGGCGGTACGGCGGAACTTGATCTTTTCCTCTTCCATGCGGCCCCGGGCTTCTTCCAGGGCAGATTGGGCCTTGGGCACGGAACTGCGCAGGGTGTTGGCTTGACCTTCCAGGGCTTCCACGTCGTTCTTGGCCTGCACATGATCCATCTTCGATGTCAGGCCGTCTTTCAGCAGATTAACGGACATCACCAGCTTTTCGCGGGCCAGGCCCAGGCTGGAGTTCACCGAATGTTGTTTGGCCTCAAGCTCTTGAATTTCCAGAACCTTCTGGCGCTCCTGCTGTTGCAGGACGGCCAGGGTGGCTTGCAGATTTTGTTCGCGGGCCTCGTGGGAATGGCGTTCGGCCTCGACCAGAGCAGGCTGACGTTTGGCCTCGACCTCGGGGAAGCTTAGGGGCTTGTCCTCGACCTCGGCAGTCAGACGGGCGCGGGTCAGATTCAGGCCGTCGATCCGTACCTGAATCTCGTCCTTGTTCACCGACGATACAGGAAGATCTAACTGAACCAGGGTGTCTCCCGCTTTCACCAGGCTACCATCATGCACGAAGATTTCGCGGACGATGCCGCCTTCCAGATGCTGGATCATCTTCACCTTGCCTTCGGGCACCACTTCGCCGGTGGCGGTGGCCACCTCGTCGAGCATGGCGAAGCAGGACCAGATGAACAGCAGGGTCAGGATGCCCATCACCGCCCGTCCGGCAGGCCGCCAGTCGGGCAGGGGGTAATGTTCGGCCAGATCGCGCAGCTTGCTCATGACGTGACCCCGGCAGGAGTAGGAACCGATGCGGGGGGCTGGGCTGGGGCTGGGGCTGGGGCGATGGGCTGGGCTCGGAAGCCGGGGAACAGCTTGGGCAACAGCTCGGCTGCCGGTCCTGCCGCCGCGACCTTGGCATTGTCCAGCACCACCAGGCTGCGGCAGGCCGGCAGCAGAACGGTGCTGTGGGTGACCATGATGATGGAGTGGTCGTGCGACAGCTGAATCAGCACATCGCGTAAAGATTCCTCGGCATGGCGGTCCAGGCTGGCCGAAGGCTCGTCCAACAGCAGTACCGGGGGATCGCCGATCAGGGCGCGGGCCAGGGCCAGGCGCTGGCGTTGCCCTGCCGACAGCCGCGACCCGGCCTCGCCGATCTCGGTGGCGTAACCGTTGGGCAGGTCGATAATATATTGATGCACCCCGGCCATCTTGGCGGCGCGCAGCACATCGTCGTCAGTGGCGTTGCTCATGCCCTGGCTGATGTTGTCGCGGATGGTGCCGGTGAACAGCACGCATTCCTGCGGTACATAGCCCATCCACTCGGCCAACTCGCGGCGGGTGAATTGGGAAATGTCGGCTCCGTCCAGCAGAACGCGGCCCTTGGCGGGGTGGTAAAGCCCCTGCAGCAGCTTCAGGAAGGTGGTCTTGCCAGCCCCGTTTTTGCCCAGAATGGCGGTGATGCCGCCGGCGGGAAGGGTCAGGCCGATGCCGTTCAGAATGGGAGCCAGACGGGGATCATAAGTGAACGTCAGATCTTCCGTGGCCAGCGTGCCCTTGGGGCGGTCCATCTTCAGGGCCGAGGTGCGGCGTTCCTCGTCCTCGGCCAGAATGGTCCCCAGGCGGGTGGTGGATTGGCGGAAGGCGGCGAATCCGCGCCATGCCCCCACCAACTGGTTCAACGGCGACAACAGTCGTCCGGCCAGCATATTGCCGGCCACCAGCGAGCCCATGGTCAGCTTGTGGTCGATGATGAACAGCGCACCCACCGAGGTCATGGCCACATTGGCTCCCAGGGTAAACAGCGCGCCCAAATTGACAAAGCCGTCGGAACGGGCGCCGCGCAGCATGGATTGTTCGATGGTGGCGGCCTGACGCTCTTCCCACAGGGGGCGCATACAATGTTCCAGGGCCAGCGCCTTGACTGTGGCCCGTCCGGCGATCAATTCGGCCATCAGGGTGTCGCGGCTGCCTTGGCGAAGGCGTTCGGCGCCGGTGGCGGATTTCAGGGCCGTGCCCGATCTCCAGGCCAGGGCCAGGAACAGGGGAAACACCACCATGAAGACCATGGCGATGGGCTCGGCCACCACCACCATCACTCCCAGGAACAGCAGGATGAAGGGCAGATCCAGCAGCAGCAGGGCGATGGAGCCCGACAGGGAATTGCGGATGACGTCCACATCCTGGAACAACTGCTGCCAATAGGCGGCGGGGCGGCTTTCCAGGGTGCGCAGGGGCAATGCCAGGATTTTGTCGAACAGCATCTCGCCCACTTCGATATCGATCTTCAGGGCCACCCTTTGCATGATGCGCGAACGGGTTTGGCGCAGAACGAAGTCGAACAGCAGAATGATCGCCATGCCGATCAGCAGGCCATACAGGGTATTGATGCCCTGATGAGCCACCACCCGGTCATAAACCTGCTGAATGAAGATGGGCAATGCCAGCGCCAGGGCGTTGACGAACAAAGATACCAGAATCACTTCGTGGAACACCGGCTTGAGCGGCGCGACGATGGGGCGGAGCCATTCTGGGATCTGTTTTTCCATGGCCTCAGTTGTGCGTGAACAAGGGTTCAGGATGCAAACAAAAAGTTCGGCCCAACCAGCCGGTTGATGTAGGATTTCAAAGCTTTTTTCGCGTTTCGGTCGATAGGGGAACCAGATGCCGGCATGGGGTGTGTTCAAGCGGTCGTGGTGGGCGGGAGTCCTGGCGGGAGCTTTGACGGGTGGGCGTCTGGTCGCTTTGGTTTTGCTGCTGGCTTTGGTCGGGTTGCGCATCAGCGATCCGGCGGTTCTGGAAACCGCCCGCGCCAAGACTTTCGACCTCTATCAGAAATGGCATCCCCGCCCGACCCCCGAGACTCCGCCGGTGGTGATCGTCGATCTTGACGACGCCAGTCTCGGTGAATTCGGCCAATGGCCGTGGCCGCGCACCCTGCTGGCCAAGATGGTCGATAATCTGACCGCTGCCGGCGTTGCCGCCGTGGGCTTCGACGTTGTCTTTGCCGAAGAAGACCGCATGTCGCCGGACAAAGTGGCCGCTTCGGTGCCGGGCATCGACGGCGAGACGGCCAAGCGCCTGTCGGCCATGCCCAGCAATGATCTGCTTTTTGCCAATTCCATCAAAAACAGCCGGGTGGTGCTGGGCATGGCCGGTTTGGAGGCGTCCCGGGCCACTCAGTCGGCGGTGCCTCCCGATGTGCCCAGTTGGGCCAAGTTCGGCGCCGACAATCCGTTGGACTGGCTGAATTACCGTGGGTCGTTCTATCCGGCGGTGCTGCGCAATACCCCGGTTATCGACAATTCGGCCAGCGGGTGGGGCGTGTTTACGGTGACGCCGGAAACCGATGGCGTGGTGCGCCGGGTGCCCGCCGTAGTCACTGACGGCACGGACCTTTATCCCGCTTTGTCCACCGAGCTTCTGCGCCTGGGCACGGCCAGCGAAAGCTTTGGCATCAGCACCATGGAGGATGGCGTTCAGTTCATCAAATTGGGCCGCAACAAAGTTCTGACCGATGGTCGTGGCCGTATTTGGGTCTATGCCCGTGCCCATGATTCCAGCCTGTATCTGTCGGCCAAGGATGTGGTGAAGGGAACGTTCGACCCGGCCAGGGTGGCTGGTAAGCTGGCCATCGTCGGCACCTCGGCCATTGGTTTGGGCGATATTCGCGCCATCGCCACCGAGCGGCAAATCCCCGGAGTCGAGGTCCATGCCCAGATCATCGAAAGCATTCTGTCGGCGCAACAGCTGATCTATCCCTCGGATGCTCATCTGGTGGAAATGCTGGCGGCGGGTGTGGCCGGTCTGCTGATGATTGTCCTGGTGCCGTTGATCGGTGCCCGCTGGACCATGGTGCTGTTCCTGACGGTGGCCGGCGTCATTGGCGGAGCGTCGTGGTACGAGTTTTCCCAGAAACTGACGCTGTATGATCCGGTGTTTCCCACGGTGACGGCGCTGCTGTGCTACATCATCACCACCTATTCCAGTTTCGCCCGCGAAGAGGCGCAGAAACGCTATGTGCGCGGGGCCATGGGCCGCTATATGTCGCCGGCTCTGGTGGAAAAGGTGGCGGGTAATCCGGCGCTGCTGAAGTTGGGCGGCGAGACCAGGGACATGACCCTGCTGTTCTGCGATATCCGCGGCTTCACCACCATTTCCGAGACCTTCGGCGCCGATGCCCAAGGTCTGACCAAGCTGATCAATCGCTTCCTGACGCCCATGACCAACATCATCCTGGAGCGTAAGGGCACCATCGACAAATATATGGGCGACTGCATCATGGCCTTCTGGAATGCGCCGCTGGACGATCCCGACCATGCCCTGAATGCCTGCCGCTCGGCCCTGATGATGAAAGAGGATCTGGCTCCCCTGAATGCCCGGCTGGAAGAGCAGGCCAAGGCTGAAAACCGCCGCTATATCCCCATCAATATCGGCATCGGCCTGAATTCCGGCGATGTGGTGGTAGGCAATATGGGGTCGGATCAGCGCTTCGACTATTCGGTGCTGGGCGACAACGTCAATCTGGCCTCGCGCCTGGAGGGGCAGTCCAAGCCCTATGGCGTCACCGTGGTGATCGGCGAGAACACCTATCAGCGCGCTCCCGGCTTTGCTTGTCTGGAACTGGATCTGATCAAGGTGAAGGGCAAGACCGAAGCGGTGCGCATCTTCACCTTGCTGGGGGACGAGACGCTGGCCCAGTCGCCGGAGTTCCTGGCCCTGAAGGCCGAGCATGATAAAATTCTGGTCGCCTATCGCGCCCAAGACTGGGCGGCGGCGCGCGGTCATATTGCCCGCGCTCTGGAGCTGGGCTCGGCCTTCCATCTGGAAAAGCTCTATCACCTCTATGAAGAGCGGATGCAGGAATATGAAGCCAATCCCCCCGGCGACGACTGGGATGGCGTGTTTACCGCCACCAGCAAATAGGGGCGTCCGTCCGATTGATAAAACAAAAAACCCCGCCGGAAACGGCGGGGTTTTTCTTTGGGAGTGGCTTCGCTTACTGAGCCTTGGGGGCCGGGGAATTCGTCGGAGAGCGACGGTCCAGGTCGGCAACCTCCAGGCGGCCGATGTCATGCACCACCTGATAGGCGGCGGTGCGCAGGTCGTAATCGGCCATGGCATAGGTGATGTCGGCGTTGGTGATGGCGCTTTCGGCATCCAGCACGTTGATCAGGGTTTCCTTGCCGGCTTCGCGCATCTTCTTGCGGGCCTCGTAAACTTCGTGGGCCAGATTGACGGCGTTTTCCAGCAGCTTCAGTCGTTCCTTGGCGGTGGACAGCTGGGTCCAGGCCAGGCGCACCGCTTCCGAAGCCTTGCGGCCGGCTTGGGTGGAGCTATCTTTGCTGGCGCCGTAATCATAGGACGCCTGCGCCACCTGGGCCTGGGTGCGGAACCCAGAGAACAAGCTCCAGTTCATCTGCAGCAGAATGGACCAATCGTGGCGCATTCCATCGGTGCCGCTGGAGAAGCTGGCATAATCGGCATGGCCCACCAGATCGAGGGTCGGGTAATAGCCAGCCTCGGCGGCGCGGGTGCGCTCGGACGAGGTGATGACGTTCTTTTTCGCCACATCCACCGACGGGTTCTCGTCCAAGGCGACCTTTACCGCTTCATCCAGGCTGGCGGGGATCAGATCCACCGGCGGCAGCGGCGATTTGGCGAAGTCTGAAACGTCGGGCGCATGACCATAGACCTGAAGATAACGGTCCAGCGCCTGCTGCAAAGTGCCTTCGAAGGCGATGCGGCGTTCCTTGGCCACCTGCAGGCGTTGCTTGGCCGACAGCACGTCGACGGCCATGCCGGAGCCGCGCTGCACGCGCTCGTCTTCCAGGCTCAACTGGGTCTGCACGCGCTTTTCATTTTCGCGGGCCAGGCGCACCAGGGTGGTCTGGCGGTTGACGTCCAGATAAGCGGTGACGCCTTCCAGAATGGTGTTCTGGCGGGTCATACGCAACTGAGCATCAGAGGTGTTGCGGGTGTCGATGGCGGTATCAACCGCGGCATTGGTGGCGTCGCCGTCATAGATATGCTGGCTGACGGTCACCCCGGCGGTGTCGCCGGTGCGCATGAAGGGCTTGCCGTAGCTGGTCTGGCGGTCCTTCGAGCTGGTGAAGTTGGGGCCGGCATTGCCGTCCAGTTTGACGTCGGGAAGATAGCCGGAGCGGGCGGCGGTGATGCCTTCGTCGGAAGACTGCACGGATTTCTTGGCGGCCTGAATCAAAGGGTGGCTTTCCAGCAGTCCGCCGATTTCGCTTTCAAGGCTGGCGGCGCAGACGGCCTGAGCCGAGATTAGAATGGCGGTTCCGGCCAGCAGCAGGACCTTCATCTTGGCGACTGTGGAATTCTTCTTCACGCACGACCCCCCTTGAATTCTTGTGGCTCCCCAAGCCGGCTTATCATGCGATAGCTACCTTAAATGGCAGGCTAAATCAATCATGGGCTGACTTTAAATCACGTTTACCAAGTGAGTGCAAAAAACTCCCATGAAATACCCCAAGAATTATTTCCCTTATCTCGGTTGGGCGGAATCTGCGCTGGTGCTGACAATCTGTCAGTTGGCGTCGCGGGGGCTCAATGCGGGATGCTGACAAAATGTCTTTTTGGATACGGCGTTGATGCGTTTAGTGAAAGAATAATTGTTCAACATCAACTGGTTGTGTTGTCGCTGGCGATTGGCCTGAATCTTGCTTTGGATGGGGGTGACCCATTGAATGAAAGCCTCGGAAGAAGGCTGATAAGAGCAAGTCATAAACAGGGAGAGGACTAGAGGACGCGATGCGACAACATGCGGCAGGTCAGGGTAATGCGGGGACGGCGGCGGACTGGGCGCTGTTCCGGCTGCCTGAGCCGAAGCGGCGGGCACGGCATCGCGTCCGAACTTATCTGGTCCAGATCAATGGGGTGCGGCCATGACCGTCTGTCTTGACACCAGTGGCGATCCGTTCGCCAATCCGTTGTGCGGGCGGGCGATTTTGCATGATCTTTCCATCCTGGCCCGGCTGCATCAGCGCGAAGTGGATTGCTGGGCGTTGCGCGCCCTGATCCAGGACGGTTTTCCTGATGGCGTCAGTTTGCCGTTGAACGGGCCGGAAGCGGCGTTGGCGGTTTCTGATTTGCGCTCAACCATTCTGCCGCTGACGTCGGAGGCATCTTGTCTGCGCCTGCTGGCGCGGGACTATCAGGCCACCTATATGGCCCCCTGTCATCTTGACGAAGCGGGGCGGATGGTTCGCCGGGGCGATCGTTTCGTCTCTTGTTTGAACGTTGTGCTGCAACTGGCTTCGGACGCCCAGCGCAGGGGCGGCGGCGGGGCTTTGGCCGATTATTTGGATCGGGTCTTTCTGCCGCAGTTGGCGTCGTTCCGCGCCTGGGTGGAAAGTCGCGGGCGCAGCGGCTTCTATGGGGTGGTGGCGGCCTTTAGCGACGTCTATTGCCGCGAGCTGCGCCGTCGTTTGGGCAGCCTCAATTTTGGCGCGACGATGGGGGCTTTCAGTCCGGTCGAGCCGGTGCCGGTCAAGGCGGTCAAGGCGGCGCGATCTTGAGTGCAAAAGAGTTCGGTTGTATAGCATCGGATATGCGCAATTGGATCGCAGCCCGACTCGGCCGAAAATTCACCTTCTTCCTCGCTGTCGAACTGTTGACTGCGTCGTTGATCTTCCTTGCCCTTTTCCTGTGGCTCTATAGCCATCAGCTGGAAAAGGAGCGTGGCCAGGCTTCGGCCCAGGTCAATGCCCTGCTGCAGGTGGCGTTGGAAAACGCCATGCTGAAACGTGACCTGGATGGTCTGCGCGACATCATCTACTACCTGGGGCGGCAGCAGAATATCCGCCGGGTCACCATCATCAATCCCGATGGGCAGGTGCGGTTTTCCTCTTTGCCCGAGACGGTGAACGATCAGATGCCGGTGACGGCTGGGGATCTGGGGGCGGTGCGCACCCGTTTCCTGGTGGATGAATTCGGCCGCGAGGTGCTGCGCAGCACCAATCCTGTTCACAACCGCGAACCTTGCAGCCGCTGCCATGGCCCGGTGGCCGATCATCCGGTTAACGGTATTTTGATCGTCGATTACGATGCCGCCAACATCCGCCAAGCCGCCGAACGCGGAGCCTTCCTGCTGATCGGCTCCGGCGGATTGGTGGTGGTGCTGGTGATGCTGGGCGTCTGGTTGGGGCTGAAGCAGCATGTGCTGCGTCCGGTCTGGCTGCTGCGCAAGGCGGCGCTGCGTTTTGGCAAGGGCGATCTTGACAGTCGGGCCGGATTGGCGGGCCTGGACGAGTTGTCGGACCTGGGCCGTTCTTTCGACTCCATGGCCTCGAACCTGAAGGACAGCATGGAGACGGTGCGCCGTCAGGAAGCCTTTTTGCAGACGGTGATCGACACCGTGCCCGACGGCATCCGGGTGATCGACCAGGATTTCCGCATCGTCAAGGCCAACCGGATTTATTGCGAGCAGGTGGGGGCGTCCAAGGACAAGGTGGTGGGCAGCATGTGCTACGCCTCGTCCCATGGCCGGACTGAACGTTGCCCCTCGACCTATGTGACCTGTCCGCTGGTGGAAGTGTTCTGCGACCGCAAGCCGCTGAAATGTATGCATCGCCACAAAGGGGCCGATGGTTTGGAATTTCCCGTGGAAGTCCATGCCGCCCCCCTCGAACTGGCTGACGGGCGTTTGCTGGTGATCGAAGCCATCCGCAATCTGTCGGCGGATATTCGTTTTTCCCATGAACAGAAGCTGTCGGCTCTGGGGCAGTTGGCCGCCGGCGTTGCCCACGAAATCCGCAATCCCCTGGCTTCGGTGCGGCTGGCTTTGCAAGGCTCGCTGCGCTTGGCCGAACAGGGGGACGTGGATGCCGGGATGATGTCCAATTATCTGCGGCTGGTGGATGGGCAGATCGATAAATGCATCGACGTCACCGACCGCCTGTTGCGGTTGTCGGCCAACACCTCGGCGGCAGAGCGTCAGTTGGTGTCAGTCAATACGGTAATCACCGAAACCTTGTCTCTGCTGGGCTGGGAAGCCAAGGCCGCCAATGTGGATGTGGTGACCGAGCTGGACACCGAAGAGCCTCGGGTGATCGCCAACGATGGCGAATTGCGCATGGTTGTGCTGAATCTGGTGCAGAACGCCTTTCATGCCATGCCCAATGGCGGGCGGCTGGTGATCAGTTGCCGGGCGGTGCAGGGACAGATCCACCTTAACTTCCGTGACGATGGGGTGGGGATCAGCGCCGAAAATCTGCCGAAAATCTTCGACCCCTTCTTCTCTCAGCGGGCCAATGGCGGGCAGGGGACCGGGCTGGGTCTGACCATCTGCCGCTCGATCCTCGATAGCATGGCCGGCGAAATCTCGGTGCGCAGCAATTTGGGCGGCGGTACACGCTTTACGGTGATCCTGCCGGCTGCCGAAGGAGGCCTGGCGTGAAGCTGAACATCTTGGTGATCGAGGACGACACCTTGCTGAACCAGTTGCTGGTCAGCCAGTTGCAGCGTTCCGGCTATTCGGTCCAGGGCACCTCGCGCTGGGCTTTGGCCAAAGACATCATCGAAGAAATGGAGCCCGATCTTCTGCTGTTGGATGGGCGTTTGCCCGATGCCGACGGCCTGGAATTGCTGCCTCTGATCGCCCAGCAGCAGCCGGTGATCGTGTTGACCGCCTATGCCTCGGTGCAGAACGCCGTTCGCGCCATGAAGCTGGGGGCGGCGGAATATCTGGTCAAACCGGTCAATCTGGAAGAGCTGGAACTGGTGGTGAAGCGGGCGCTGGACAATGCCGCCTTGCGCCGGGAAAACCAGTTCCTGAAAAGCCGCATCGCCCAAGCCCCGGACTGGGCGGAGTCCATGATCGGCTCGTCGCCGGCTCTGGACGAGGTGAACCGCCTGATCGGGGCTGTGGCTCCGTCGGATATGACGGTGCTGATTCAGGGCGAAAGCGGTGTTGGCAAAGAGCTGGTGGCCAACGCCATCCATGCCCGCTCCCACCGTGCGGGCCGCACCTTCGTGCCGGTGGATATCTGCACCCTGCCCAAGCATCTGTTTGAATCCGAGCTGTTCGGCCATGAACGCGGAGCCTTCACCGGAGCCGAAAAGCTCAAAAAGGGGCTGATTGAAGGGGCCGAGGGTGGAACATTGTTCCTCGACGAGATCGGCGAGATTGATCCGGCGGTTCAGGCCAAGCTGTTGCGCGTGCTGGAAACCGGACGATTCCGCCGGGTGGGCGGCACCAAGGACCATGACGCCAATGTGCGCATCGTCGCCGCCACCAACCGGGATTTGGCCACCATGTGCCGCGAAGGTTCGTTCCGCTCGGACCTGTTCTATCGGCTGTCGGGGTTCCTGATTTCGGTGCCGCCGCTGCGGGAGCGTCGCCAGGATATTCCGGCTCTGACCGGGCACTTCATCCGCAACCACGACTTCTCGCGGCGCATCGAAAAACAGCTGTCGCCCGAGGCCATGGGGCAGATGCTGGCCTATGACTGGCCGGGCAACATCCGTGAGATGAAAAACGTGGTGGAGCGGGCGTTGATTCTGTCGGTCGAAGCCGAGCTGATCGAGCCCCGCCACCTAGCCATTACGCAAGTGCCTTCCGCCGAACCCCAGATGCTGGGACTGGCCGAAATGCCCCTGGATTTGGCCGTCGAGCCCAGTCTGGAAGACATAAAGCGCAGCTATCTCAAGATGTTGCTGGAACGCTACGACGGCCATCGCGGTCGGGTCGCCAGAATTCTCGGTATAAGTGAACGCAACACCTACCGCCTCATCCGCAAGTTTGGGTATGGCGAAGGTAATGAGTAAACAGATTTACACACTGAAGGTTGTGTTTCGCTATTGCTTCTCTTAGACTGCGCCCTTCTTAAATCCATGGGGCGCCCTGCATGGTCGGCGGGTTGAATACCGAATCAGACGGTCAGGAGAGGCGGCGGCGGGGGCCGCGCTTCAACAGCGATCTTATGGGAGTGCTGGAGGCGGCGCGCGATCTGTTTTGCGTGACCATCAATGGCGTTGTGACGGCGGTGAACTCGGCTGGTTTGACTCTGTTGGGGTCTGCCGATGGCATCGAGGTCGAGGGGCAGCGGTTCCTGGATTTTTTGATCGCCGAGGATGAGACCGTCTATGACGATGGCTGGCTCGACCGCAACGCCTATCGCAAGGAGCCTCTGCCAGTTCGGATGCGGCGTCTCGATGGCGGCGTGCGCGAGGTGCATCTCTATATCTATCGCGCCCGCGAACTGACTCCCGGCGCCATCGTCGTGCTGGGCCGCGACGTCACCGAACAAAGCCAGTTGGTCAACACCATCCAGCGCACGGAAATCCGTTTCCGCATGTTGGTGGAGAATTCCGGGCATTTGGTGGCCCATTGCCGCAATCAGATGATCGACTATGTGAACCGCGCCGGCGTGCGGATGCTGGGGGCCGAGGATACGGCCCAACTGGTGGGCCGCCCGGTGTGGGATCTGTTCGAAGACGCGCAGCGCCAATTGCTGGCCGGGCAGGTGGAGCATCTGCTGGCCTGGAGCGGCACCCGTCCGGTGCGGCTGGTTCGCCGAGACGGCAGCCTTGTCGATGCCCAACTGTCGGTGACGGTGTTCCCGTCCGGCGACGGGCTTGATTATATGATCGAGGCCTTCGACGTTTCCGAGCATTTGCGCTCGATGGATCAGTTGCGCCTGTTCAATGAAGAGCTGGAGCAGCGGGTGCGCGAACGCACCGCCGAGTTGGAGGAGCAGCGCCGCGAGGCGGTCGAGGCCAGACGCTTCAGCGAAAGTCTGCTGGACGCCGTGCCCAGCCCGGTCTGGTTCAAAGACGGGAACCTGCGGTTCCGTAACTACAACCAGGCTTTCCGCGAGGTCAATCGGGTCGAAGGCGACGGCTGGATCGGCCGCACTTTGTCCGAGGTATGGAAAACCGACCTGGCCATGGAGCATGAGGAACTGGACCGCCGCTTGTTGATGGGCGAGCCCCATCATCCTTGCGAAGTGGTGTCGCGCTTTGGCGACGGCAGTGAACGCGACGTTTTGATGTGCAAGACCGCCTTTAACGACGCCGACGGCAAGCCGGCAGGCATCATCGGCATGATGGTGGATATTTCCGAACGCAAGACCATGGAGCGCGAACTGCGCCGTATGGCCACCATCGACCCGCTGACCGGGGCGTATAATCGCCGCCATTTCCTGAATTCAGCCGCCCATGAAGTGGAGCGGGCGTTGCGTCACAACCGCCCGCTGACGGTTTTGATGCTGGATATTGATCATTTCAAGGCCATTAACGATGGTTACGGCCATGCCGTCGGCGACGAGGCCATTCAGGCTTTCGTGCGGGTCTGCGGCCTGACCTTGCGGGAACATGACGTCATTGGTCGTCTGGGCGGTGAGGAATTCGCCATTCTGCTGCCCGAAACCACCCTGGACGGCGCCGCCGACGTGGCGGAACGACTGCGGATCAGGGTGGCCGCCATCGTTTTGCAATGCCCCTGCGGCCCGGTCAGTTTCACCGCCAGCATCGGCGTCTGCCAGGCCTTGCCGGGCGATAGCGTCAGCAGCATGTTGCTGCGGGCGGATCAGGCTTTGTATGTGGCAAAAAACGCCGGGCGGGATCAAGTCTGCGTCCAGGAGTGACGGCGGGGGCCGGTCCTGGCGTTTTGGGGGGTTAGCTCCGGCGGAAAAGTCGTGCTAGTCTGCTCGCTATAACCGCTCGACGAAGATGGAGCGGTGTCTCG
>Ga0209415_10014345_pt1 | contig 12946 bp, 10 predicted proteins | sample PeaSoiSIISIP2007_FD_187696 | JGI IMG/M metagenome (GOLD analysis project Ga0209415, IMG submission 187696) | Peat soil microbial communities from Weissenstadt, Germany - SII-SIP-2007 (SPAdes) (version 2) | ecosystem: Environmental > Terrestrial > Soil > Wetlands > Peat | place: Germany...
CTCCTGTACGTGGTCACCGACACTACAGGCAGATCCGGATTTGACGGATCAAAGACAGATGGACCCAACGGAGCGCTGGCCAGAATCAGATGATTATCCGTCTGGGTGTAGTTGCGCTCCTGCTTCTGCTCGGGCTGTTGTGTTGTGTCGTTCTTGTTGACTTTGTCCTTGGCCGGACCGGGCTCGGCGGGAGCGACGTCGCGTCTCACGCGATGCGCGACCGCCTGCACCTGGTAAACCCAGCGCATGTTGTCGTAATACCGCACCACCCGGGCCTGCGCGTTGTAGTACGTGTGCCGGATCGCGGTGGGACGAAGGCTGACCTGGCGCAGGTCGGCGGGTTTTACCCCGGCGACCGTCAGGCCCACCGACAGCGCAAAGAATGCCATACCGAATGACATGGCAAAACGCGGCTGGCGGACCACTGCCCAGACCGGCTCGAGAAACGAGGCCTGCACGTGTTCCAGCCATGAAATGCTCGGCTGGGGAACTCGCACCGGGACTCGCAGGCGCTGGCTGTCAACGCCCGTCGTGGATGCCAGAATGCTCGAAACCAGGCTGGCTGGAGGCTCCACCTCCGTGAGACCTTTCAGCCAGTTGCGGCCCGCCTCAGCTTCAGCGAGCAGCGGGCCACACGCCGGGCAAGCCCGGGAGTGCGCCTGGAAGCGGTCGAGTGCGGCTCCGGTCAGGACGCCGTCGAGCGCGTCCGTCACCAGGAGATCGAACTCCTGACACTGCATTCCGTTACTGGTGTGGTCTGGCATCACATCACCTGCCTATAGGTACGTTGTAGGAGGCGGGCTAGTTCCGCCCGTCCTCGATTTATTCTGGATTTCACGGTACCCTCCGGAACCTTCAAAACGTTGGCAATCTCGCGGTAGTCCATATCCTGTAAGTCCCTTAGAATCACTGCTTCCCGAAGCTCGGGGGAAAGTCTGCCCAGGGCGGTGTGAACCGTTTCCGAGACCTCCCGGCGGCGCACATGCACATCGGGCGGTGCAGATTGGTCCTGAATTTGCTCACTGAGCGGCTGCGCGTCCTCGTGTTCGGAGGGCGCAGCATCCATCGAATCGGTCATCCGGTCCTGCTTGGTCTTGCGGAAATGGTCCACCAGCAGGTTGCGCGTGATGGTCGTGACCCAGGTGACAAACGCGCCCTTGGACGGGTCATAACTGGTAAGCGTGCGGTACATCTTGATGAAGACTTCCTGGGTGAGGTCTTCGGCGTCGTTGCCCGACCCGGCAAAGCGATAGCAGATGTTGTAGATCCGGCGATTGTAGGTTTGCACGATTTCTTCCCAGGCGGCGGCATCGCCGGCAACACAGCGCCGAACCAGCATCGCAACGACCTGGATGTCTTCCACTCGCGCTCCCCGGAAGTAACTGTTTCCTCAGGTTGAGACTCAGGCTTGGGCTGTTAGCTCGGACGAACCAGACAGTCTGAGAGACCGCCCCAGGCCCTGCCTACAAGACAGTACGTCTTTGTAGACCTTGAAGTTCGCGCCCAACCCCGGACCATGCGGATGAAACAGGGGCATTGTAGCAGTGCGGGCAGCAATTCCTGTGTTTGAGCAGCCAGGTTCACGGTTGCCTGTCCGCTGCGAAGACAATTGCCTATTTCGGTGGTGGAGGAATATTCTGCCGTTCTTGGGGAATTTCCATGATCGGGCAGCGGTTGTCACATTACCGCATCGTGGAGCGGCTCGGCGCCGGGGGCATGGGCGTCGTCTACCGCGCCCATGATGAGCAACTGGAGCGCGACGTCGCCATCAAGGTCCTGCCGCGCGGGTCTCTGGCTGACGATACTGCGCGCAAGCGGTTCCGCAAAGAAGCGCTGGCGCTGGCCCGCCTCAATCACCCCAATATTGCCACCGTGCATGAATTCGGCAGCCAGGATGGCACCGACTTCCTGGTGACCGAGTTCATTGCCGGCATCACGCTCGATACGAAACTGGCTCGGGGGGCGCTCCCTCCTGAGGAAGTTGTGCACCTGGGGATCCAGCTTGCTTCTGGCCTGGCAGACGCGCACCGGCAGGGAATTGTTCATCGCGATCTGAAGCCCGGCAACCTGCGCCTGACCACCGACGGACGCTTGAAGATTCTGGATTTCGGCCTGGCCCAGTTCATGCCCCAGGCCGGTGAACTCGGCACCACCATCACGCTGACCCAATCGCAGGAGACCAGCGGTACTCTGCCCTACATGTCGCCCGAGCAACTCAGCGGGCAGGGATCCGATGCGCGCAGTGACATTTGGGCGGCGGGTGCGGTGCTCTATGAGATGGCGACTGGGAAACGGCCGTTCCCGCAACGAGTGCCGGCGCTGCTGATCAACGCCATTCTCAATCAGCCGCCCGAGCCGCCCAGCAAGCTGAATCCACAAGTGCCGCCGGAACTGGAATCCGTGATCCTCATGGCGATCGCGCGGGATCGGGGCCAGCGCTACTACAGCGCCAGTGATCTGGGCGCCGACCTGGAACGGCCCAGGCTCCGCAGGGCGCAGCCCGCCACGTCCGCAAAACGGCGGGGTCTGGATTGGCGGTTCGTCAGCGCGGCGGCGGGATTGGTTCTGCTGCTCTCGATCGGCGGATACCTCTTCCTGCATCGCCGGCCGCGCGAGGTTGCAACCCCGGCTCCGCATCGCAAATCCATTGCCGTGCTCGGCTTCAAGAACCTGTCGGAGAATCCTGAGAAATCTTGGCTTTCGACTGCCATCTCGGAAATGCTGACCACCGAACTGAGCCAGGGAGACCAGTTGCGCACGATTCCCGGTGAGAGCGTGGCGCAGATGAAGGCCAGCCTCGCCTTGCCCGACGCCGACAGTTTCAGCCTGCCCACGCTGACCCGCATCCGGCAGAACCTCGGCAGCGACGACGTGGTGATGGGATCGTATGTTCCGCTGGGAAACGGCCTGCTGCGGCTGGATGTCCGGCTGCAGGACGCGGTCGGCGGAGAGACGCTGGCTTCCGTCTCGGAAAAAGGCAGCGAGGCGGAGATTGACGATCTGGTAAACCGCGCCGGAACGGAACTCCGCGCCAAGTTGGGGATCGGCGCCCTTTCCGAGGAACAATCGGCGCTGGTGCGTGCCTCTCTGCCGTCGAGTCCGGAGGCCGCGCGCCTGTACTCCGAGGGATTGCAGAAGCTGCGCGTATTTGATGCCCTGGCGGCACGGCAGTCCCTCGAAAAAGCGGCAGCACTCGCCCCGGATCATGCCCCCACGCGCTCCGCATTGGCCGAGGCTCTCTCGACTCTCGGTTATGACGAGAAGGCGAAGGATCAGGCCAGGAAGGCGCTGGAACTCTCTCCGCGCTTCTCACGCGAAGAGCGGTTGCTGATCGAGGCCCGCGCCCATGAGATTCTCGGCGAAACTCCGCAGGCCATTGAGAGCTATCGCGGGCTGTCGGAGTTTTTCCCCGACCACGTGGACTACGGCCTGGCTCTGATTCGCAACCAGATCGCGGGCGGACACGCCGGCGACGCCGAGAGTACGCTGGCCGAACTGCGCCAGCGGACTGCCTCCGAAGCCGACTTGGCCCGCATTGATCTTGCAGAAGCCAGTATTGCGGCATCGTTGAGCGATTTCAAACGGCAGCAGGCCCTGGCGGAGCGGGCCGCAACAGGCGGACGGAATGTGGGAGCAAGCCTGCTGCAGGCCAACGCTCTCTCCCTCGAAGCCGGGGCCGTCGAGCGCATGGGCCAATCGCAAAAGACGATTGAACTCTTGAATCAGGCAAAAGCCCTCTATGACTCGGCTGGAGACCGCCGTGGATCGGCGCTCATCGTGGTGAGCGTGGGAGATCAGCTTTTCGACGAAGGCGACTATGAGGGTGCCAAGAAACGGTTTGATTCCACCCTGCCGGTATTTCGGGAGATGGGCAGCCGCAAGAGCGTTCGTTCGACGCTCGAGCGCATCGGCAACGTTTTTTACGCCGAAGGCAAGATGCAGGAGTCAAAACAGTATTACGAACAGGTTCTGCCCTTCGACCGCGACAGCAACGATCGGGTCGGGCTGGCCAGCGACTACGGGAACCTGGCCAATTCCCTCGACGGGCTGGGCGATCTGCAGGGCGCGTTGAAAATGCAGCAGCAATCGCTGGCGGCGTTCTACGAAGTTGGCGATCGTCGGGGAGCTTCTGCCACCCTGAATAACCTCGGCAACCTGTTCGTAGAGATGGGCAATCTCGACGAGGCCCGCAAATATTTCGATAAGTCGCTGGTCCTGAACCGGGAAATCAACTTTAACCGCGGCGAACCGTATCCGATCTCGGGCCTGGGCGACACTCTTTTTGCCCGGGGAGACCTGGCCGGCGCCCGCCAGCAGTACGAGCATGCCCTGGATCTGTGCAAGCAAATGAACGATGAGGACTTCACCGCACAGTTAAATGCGTCCCTGGCTCAGATCGCGCTGGCGGAAAAACGATATTCCGACGGAGAAACTCTGGCTCGCCAGGCCGTGGTGGGCTACGAAAAATCCAACTCAACCGGCAATGGAGCCTGGTCCAATGCTGTCCTGGCTCGAAACCTGCTTGGCGAAGGCAAAGTCGCGGAAGCGGAACAGGCTGCCACCAAGGCCGTTGCCCTTTCTCACCAAACCACCTCGGAAACTCCTCGTTACGATGCGTTCCTGGCCGATTCTCGAGTCAAAGCCCGCACCGGCAAATTTGTGGAGGCGCGCCAGGAACTGGAAACGGTTCTGGCGGCTGCGCGCAAGTTCGGCTATCGCCTCTATGAATATCAGGTGCGCCTGGCCCTCGGGGAGATTGACTTGGCTGTAGGCGCGGCCTCGGCCCGAGCCTCTCTGAGTGCACTGGACAAAGAAGCCACAGCGCACGGCGCTCTGCTCGTGGCGAATCAGGCGCGGACTCTGCTGGCGGAGAAAAAAACAACCGGCCAGTGAGGAACAAACCGCGTCCAAGCTGTTGATGCCAAAGGCTATTAACGATCTTAACCTGTTGTTAACAGCGGCTTGGTAGGATCGAAGTGGATCGGAGATGCCTTTTCGGAGGTGTTTATGATTCCCACTCAATCCACTCTTTCCGGCAGTCTCACCTGGTCGAAAATTTCCCGTTGTGGCAGCTATGAACTCAGGCAGAGCGCCGCAGTCGTGGGGACGTTGCGGCGGCCGAGCTTCTGGTCGCCGAAGTATTTCGCGGAAACTCCAGAGGGCCGCTGGATGTTTCGCCGCAGCGGTTTCCTCAGCACGGGAGCAGTCATTCTGGACGCAGCTACCCAACAGCCGATCGCGACCTTCAAATCCGCGTGGGGCAGCGGCGGCATTCTGACCTTTACCGACGGGCGGGCATTCGGCTTCTCCCGCCAAGGTTGGTTGCGTCCGGTATGGACCGTCACTGCTGACGGTGGCCAGCCGGTTTTGCGCCTCGACCGCAGAGCAAAGACGGTGGAGATCATGACCGCCGCGCCGGCGGCGGACCGGCTTACTCTGCTTGCCATGTTTACCTGGTATCGCGTGCTGCAGAGCGAGGAAGAGGCAGCCGCGGCCTCAACCGCCGTCGTGGCGGTGATCGCCGTGTCCTAGAATCTGTTGCCGTATCGGGCTAAGACGCCGGAGTGAACTTCACGTTGATGAAGGCCTCCCGCTGCAGCGGGCGATCCTGGCGCTGCGCCGGCAGGTACGACGAACGCCAGACCACGCCGAGAGCAGCGGCCGCCAGCGACGGATCGGAACTTTCCACCACCTCCGCATCGAGCACCTTCCCTTTCTGATCAAGAATCGCGTGCACGATGACCGGCTTCACCTCGCCGCTATATCCCGGAGGCGTGCGCACGGACTCAGGAAAACGGAAAGGGCCAACCATGATCGCTCCCGGCCCATGCGAGAGCATTTTCTTCGTGGGCACGAACTGGTTGGGATCGTTACTGGCGTCTTCGAGATTTTCGAGATGAATCTGCAGCACGGTAGTGCCGCCTTCGACGATGGTGATCTGCCGCGGAAAAGTGCGCCCATGGAACTGAACCGCGCCGTCGTAATCAAAGACGGAGTAGATTCCCGGTGCTTCCGAGTGAATCCGCAAAAGGCCCGTCTTCGGCTCGACGCAGTATTCGTTTTCTTCCCAGCGGCGTCCGGCAGTGGCAGTCGCATCGTTCATTCCGCCTGAAATCAGCATGCAGGCGACGTCGGCGCCTTCCCACTTGGCTGACGCCATGCGAATCAGCGCCGGCGCGAAATTTCCGCCCACCGGCCAGAAGACGGCATTGCGTACCATCTGGAGGCGGAGTGGCATGTGGCCGCGGGGCTTGTCATCATAAGCGGACCCGCCATAGAAAATGCGGAGCTGCGAATAATCTCCCAGCCGCGCCGACCAGCGCCAGGTCTGACCGTTAAGCCAGGTTTCCTCCAGTTCGCCGTAGCCCTGGCTGTGCGAGTCGCCTCCTAAGGAATTGAACGACACCTTGATGCTGAACGGGGCGGTGCCGGGCGTATGCATGGCGCTGTTCTGGCGCGCGCGTTCCAGCAGACTCAGCAGCAGCGCACGCTTCTCAGGCGTGTCCGGAACCTCGGTCGGCCCGGTCGCCAGCTCCAGCGGATCGTAGGGCAGCGGCGCGGTTTTGGGAACTTCCTGGGAAAAAGAGAAACCGCTCAGAAGAAGCAGCGAAAGCGCAATGCGCACGGCCCGTTTGGACATAAAACACTCCCCAGGCGGACAGGAATCAATCGTACCCAATTCGCCGTAGTCCAAGCAAGCTTCAAGCCGACATCGCGGCCATGGGCACTGGGCTGTGCTCTCGACCAATGACCACGATGCCCGATTCGGTGACGTGCCATCCGCGGGCGCGGTCGGCGTCGAGATCGTAGCCCACCGTGGTATCCGGCGGAATCCGCACATTCTTGTCAAGAATTGCCCGCCGCACCTTGGCGTGGCGCCCGATGTCGCAGTTGTCCATAATCACGCAGCCTTCGACCAGGGCGCCGGTATGGATGCGGATTGCCCGTCCGAGAACGGATTTACGCACCACTCCGCCGGAAACGATGCATCCGCCCGAAACGATGCTGTCAATGGCCACGCCCCGTCGCTTGTCTTCGTCGAACACGAACTTCGCCGGCGGATCGGGGTAGCTCGTGCTGCGCACCGGCCACTCGCGGTTGTAGAGATTGAGGTCCGGCTTGACGTGATTAAGGTCCATGCTGGCTTCGTAGTAGGCATCAATGGTGCCGACATCGCGCCAGTAAGGAGTAGACGGTTCGGCCTCACCGGGAATCCGGTTGGTCTCGAAATTGTAAGCATAGATCGGTGCTTTGCCGGCAAGCTTGGGCAGGATATCCATGCCGAAATCGTGACGGCTGCCGGGATGCTTGGCATCGGTGTTGAGCAGATCCAAAAGCGTGCGCGTGGAGAAGATATAGTTGCCCATCGAGGCGTACACCCGGCCGGGATCGCCCGGCATGGTGGGCGCATCGCGCTTCTTTTCATGAAATGCCATGATGCGCCCATCGTCGCCTGCCTCAATGACGCCGAATTCGACCGCGTGCGCTTTGGGTACGGGGATGGCCGCGACGCTCACTTCCGCCTGCTTGGCGAGGTGGAAGTCAATCATGCTGGCGACATTCATGCGGTAGATGTGGTCGCCGCCGAAAATGGCCACCAGGTGCGGATCCGACTGCTCAATCAGGTTCATGTTCTGAAAAATGGCATCGGCGGTTCCCTGGTACCACGATTCGCTCTCCGACCGCATCTGCGCCGGAACATGGGTGATGAAGTGGCTCTTCAGCAACCCGCCGAACTGCCAGCCCTCGCTCAGGTGCTGGAGCAGCGACTGGCTGCGAAACTGGGTGAGCACGTAGATCGAGTGGATGCCCGAATTGACGAAATTGCTGAGCACGAAATCAATGATCCGGTACTTGCCGCCGAAGGGAACGGCCGGCTTGGCGCGTTCCCGGGTGAGGGGATAGAGCCGCGTTCCCTTGCCCCCGGCGAGTATGATGCCCAGCACTTTCAGGTGCGAGGTCGCTGGCGCGGCGAACTTGGATTCTGGTTCGGCGATCTTCGTTTTCTTAGGCAAGGAGCCCTCCCAGCAGCAATTCGTCCGCAGCATGTTATCAAAGCTGGGAAGGGATTGTTGTAGGCGTGCGACCGGGCTTCCCGCGCCTGACGGGTCTATTCGGTGGTGAAGTAATCCACCGTGACCGGATTTTCGAACAGCGAGTAGTCCCGCGTGACGACAGTGATGCCGGTTTCGGTGACAAAGTAGCGCTGGCGGTCTGCTTCGGCGTCGAAGCCGATGGTGGTGCCTTCGGGCAGGTGTACGTCGCGGTCAATGATGGCGCGGCGAATGCGGCACCGCCGCCCGACGCTGACGTGGGAAAAGAGAATGCTTTGGTCCACTTCGGAATAGGAATTGACCCGCACGTCAGGGGACAGCACGCAATTCTTCACCGTCCCGCCCGAGACGATGCAGCCGTTTGAAACGATGGAGTCGAGGGCGGTGCCGGTGCGCCCAGTCTCGGCAAACACGAATTTCGCAGGCGGATACTGCCGCTGGTGCGTCCGGATCGGCCACTCTTCGTCGTACAGATTGAAAACCGGCGAAACCGAGACGATGTCCATGTTGGCTTCGTAATAGGCTTCGAGCGTGCCCACATCGCGCCAGTAGTCGGCCTCTTTCTTGTTCTCGTCCACGAACTCGTAGGCGAAGACGCGGTAGTCGTCCACCATTTTGGGCAGAATGTCTTTGCCGAAGTCGTGGCTCGACTGCGGATTTTCGGCGTCCTTGAGCAGCACCGGGATCAGCACATCGGCGTTGAACAGGTAAACTCCCATCGAGGCCGCAACCTTGTCGGGGTTCAAGGGCGAGCGCAGTTTGGTGGACTTGGGCTTTTCCTCGAACCCGGCGATGCGGCTGTCGCTGTCCACGGCAACCACGCCGAAACGCGCGCATTCCTCCGGGTCAATCTGGATGGTGGCCATGGTGATGTCGGCAGCCGAATCCTGGTGCTGCTTCATCATTTTGCCGTAATCCATTTTGTAGATGTGGTCGCCCGACAGGATGAAAACATACTTCGGCTGCTCCGAGCCGATGGAGTAAATGTTCTGGTACACAGCGTCAGCCGTACCTTGATACCACTGGTCGCTGACCCGCTTCATGGGCGGCAGCACTTCGACAAACTCACCCACTTCCCGGCCCAGGATATTCCAGCCTTCGCGGATATGCCGGTTCAGCGACAGCGCCTTGTACTGGGTGAGAATGTAAACCCGGCGCAGATCGGAGTTCAGGCAGTTGGAAAGGGTAATGTCAATGATGCGGTAGATGCCACCGAAGGTCACGGCAGGTTTGGCCCGATCTCGGGTCAGAGGATAGAGACGCTCTCCGGCGCCTCCCGCCAAGAGAACCCCGAGAGTGTCTTTCATAACAGCCTCTCAGATTCCGGACGCGTACCGCTCCTGCCGGCGGCACCTTACTCTCCGCAGGTACACGCGAAAAGAACACAAAATGGTAGCACAGTCTCCGCGGCGGTCTCAGGCATCGCGAAACGGGAAAAGCGGCTGAGTTTGAATTCTGAGCGGGGTGCTTGGAACAGGCGTCATCCTGAGCGGAGCCGCTTTTCAGGCGGAGCGAAGGATCTCCCCGATCGAGAAATGCCGTCGGACCTTAGCAAAAGGAAGCGCGGACCCGAGCGTTACTGATCCTGCTTTTCCTCGTCAATCTTGATGCGGAGCGATTTCAGGAACTTGAGGTCCTGGTCGCTGATTTTAAACTCCGGGTTGGTCGAGAGGGTAGTGACGAGTGACGTTTTGTCAGTCGGCTTTTCGCCCTGCTTGCTGACGCCGATGGTGGCTTCGAGGACCAGAAAGATGTCGTACCCGCCCTCTTTGATGCGGGCCACTACCTCGGAGATCTGCTCGGAATCGGACAAAGATTCGTTGATGGCGTCGCCGAGTTCTTTCATCAGTTGCTTCAGTTGCGCGTCCACGGATCCCCCTGTTACCACCAACTTATCACGATCCCGGGTCAGGCGCGAATGGCCCGAACGTCCAGGTATTCGCCCTCGACGGCGGTGGTGCCGTCGGTCGCCAGGTTATGTTCCAGCCACACTGATTCCAGCTGTGCGGCCAGGGCCGCCTGTCCGGTCTCATCCAGCCTGGAAAACGCCATCTGCGTCGGCCCGAAGTACCGGCGGAAGAACCACACAACGTCCTTCGGAGGAAACGGATATTTGAAGTGCATCTTTTGCGGCACGCAGTTCAGTTTGACCACGGCATCGCCGAAACGTTGCCGGACGACCGATTCTTCGCCCCACAACAGTGGGGGCGGGACCGGCGGTGGCGGAACCATTTTGGCCGTGACCTGAAAGGTTTTGCCGACGAATCCACGCGGCGTCCAGTTGGCCATGGCGATCAAGCCTCCCGGCTTGCAGACGCGAACCAGTTCGGCCGCCACGCGCTGGGGACGCGGTGCAAACATCGCGCCGAACATCGTCAATACTACGTCGAACGCCTGATCCTGATAAGGCAGTTCCTCCGCATCCCCTTCCTGGAAGCGAATCTTCAGACCTTCGTCAGCGGCTCGTTTGCGGGCCTGCTCCAGCAGGTTCGGCGCAATGTCCACTCCCGTAACTTCGGCCCCTTTCCTGGCTCCTGGAATCGCGGTATTGCCGGTCCCGCATGCCACATCCAGCACTTTCATTCCCGGCTGGATCCCCAGCCGCTCGACAAAATTTTCAGCTTCCTCGGTGATGTAGCCGGCGACCTGGCCAAAGTCTCCGGCCATCCAGGTAGCCCTCATGCCTGACTTGAGTTGAGCAAAATCAGGCGAACTGGTTTGCATGGCTGTTCTCCCCATTCGATTGCTAAGAGCAATCGAACCCACAATCTATGGCGCAATTGTAGCCTTCGAGGCTGCTAAAATCGAGGCCGTGAGCAAAGTCTCAACCCTGCAGAAACTGGGAGTGGCAGCGCGTGTTGCCAGCCGGCAGGCAGGACGCAGCCGCACCTTCAATGCCCTCCTGAGCGGTGTTCGAACCACATGGCAATCCATGACAAGCGTGGTGCATCAACTGTGGCTCGAAGTGGCCGGCACCGTGTTTCTGGCCATGGCGGCATTCGGAGGCACTGCTCTGATTCGCGAATACATGAAATACCAGGCCGGGCACGCCACCGCCGGCCGGCTGGCAGTGGCCGCCGCTTTCACCCTGATGTTCGCCTGGTTCGGGTTGAGTTCATTCTGGAGAGTACGAAGAAATCGCCAGCGGCCATGATCGCTGGTTTCTGATGTTGAAGTTCGGGAGTCCCGATGACCGAGAAGTTGAAAACCCGCCCTGATGTTCCCGCTGAAATCGAAACCTCGTCGCATATCCCGGTGAACCCGCTCTACACGCCCGCCGATCTTAAGGGAGCGGACTACGACAGCGAAGTCTGCTATCCCGGCGAATATCCCTTCACTCGCGGCGTGCAGGCCACCATGTACCGCGGCCGCCTCTGGACCATGCGCCAGTACGCCGGCATGGGCGACGCCGAGGAGTCGAATAAGCGCTACAAGTACCTGCTGGCCAACGGTACGACCGGGCTATCCGTGGCGTTCGACCTGCCGACTCAGATTGGCATGGATTCCGATCATCCTCTCTCGGCGGGTGAGGTTGGCAAGGTGGGCGTAGCGATTGATTCGATCGAAGACATGCAGCGCCTGTTCGATGGCATCGAGCTGACGAAGATTTCGACGTCCATGACAATCAACGCCACCGCGTCCATTCTGCTGGCCTTGTACCTGGCGGTCGCGCGGCGGCAGGGCGGGGACATCCGCAAGCTCTCCGGCACCGTGCAGAACGACGTGCTCAAGGAATACATCGCCCGCGGGACCTATATTTATCCGCCGCAGCAGGCCATGCGGATCATCACCGATATGTTCGCCTGGGCCAATCAGAACGTGCCGGAATGGAACACGATTTCGATTTCCGGGTATCACATGCGCGAAGCCGGTTCGACGGCAGTGCAGGAAGTCGCATTTACCCTGGGCAACGGCATGGCCTACGTGGAAGCGGCCATCAAAGCCGGACTCGACGTGGATCAATTCGCTCCGCGGCTTTCTTTCTTTTTCAATGCGCATAGCAATTTTCTCGAAGAAGTGGCGAAATTCCGCGCCGCCCGCCGCATGTGGGCGCGCATCATGCGCGAGCACTTCAAGGCCCAGAACCCGCGCTCGTGGATGCTGCGCTTCCACACTCAGACCGCCGGTTCAACGCTCACCGCGCAGCAACCGGAGAACAACATCGTCCGGACAGCAATTCAGGCGCTAGCGGCGGTGCTCGGCGGAACGCAGTCTCTGCACACCAATTCTTACGACGAGGCATTGGCGCTGCCGACCGAGCAGGCTGCCCGCATCGCCCTGCGCACGCAACAGGTCATCGCTTACGAGTCAGGCGCTCCGCAGACGATTGATCCGCTGGCCGGATCGTATTACGTCGAGGCCCTGACCAACGAAATCGAGAAGCGCGCCGCTGAATATCTCGGCAAAATCGAAGTCCTCGGCGGCATGCTCAAAGCCATCGAGCGCGGCTACGTCCAGCAGGAAATTCAGAATGCCGCCTACGAATATCAGCGCCAGGTGGATCATCAGGAAGCGATCGTGGTTGGCGTGAACCGCTTCGAGGTAGAAGAAGAAAAGCCGATTCCGATCCAACGCATTGATCCGGCGCTCGAACCAAAGCAAATCGAGCGGGTCCGCGCACTGCGGGCCAGGCGCGATGCAGGCCTGTGGCATGAAGCGTTAACCAGCGTGGAAGATGCCGCCCGCTCCGGAGCCAACGTCATGCCGCGAATTCTGGCCGCGGTCGAGGCCAACGCCACCGTTGGCGAAATCTCCGACGCCATGCGCCGCGTGTTCGGGGAATATAAGGAAGCGGTGGTGATCTAGGTGTATCGGGGAGTTTTGAGTCTAAGCGCCTGATCCCAGCGGCCGGCTAACCGTCGTCGTCGTCATCCCACTCATAGCCGCACGAC
>Ga0209415_10014346_pt1 | contig 12946 bp, 9 predicted proteins | sample PeaSoiSIISIP2007_FD_187696 | JGI IMG/M metagenome (GOLD analysis project Ga0209415, IMG submission 187696) | Peat soil microbial communities from Weissenstadt, Germany - SII-SIP-2007 (SPAdes) (version 2) | ecosystem: Environmental > Terrestrial > Soil > Wetlands > Peat | place: Germany...
TCTCCCTTGGCATCTCTAGTGGGAGGTTGTGGCCGCAGTCCAGCAGAGCGAGGCGCGCCCCCGGTATTTTCGCCGCAACTTGCTGGCGCAGGTAATCCGGCGTGAGTATTGGGTCGTGCAGGCCTCCAATCACCACCGTCGGGACCTTCACGAGCGATAGCTTCTCCGCAAAGCCCGCCTGCGCGCACATTCGCAGCGTCTCCCGCAACGAAAACTCCGGTGTGCTCTGTACTGCGGCAAAACAGTCGTCCAGGATGTCGTCGGGAAGCGCATTCTTCGTGAACCGGGTCTCAAACCGATGGTAGCCCTCGCGCGTTGCAACGCTTTGCACCCAATCGTCGGCGAGCTCCGGGGTCAGCGGCATCGCCGATGCCGGCGCCGGGCCGACCAGTACCTGTCCAACAACACACTCTGGGCGGCTGCACGCCATCCACTGCGCCCACCTCCCGCTCATACTGTAGCCGACCGGTATCAACTCCCGCGCTCCCACGTGGTCGGCCACTTCAAACATATCTTCTGCAAACCGCTCCGTGGTGAAGCCATCGCGCGTGTGCTCCGAGCGGCCGTGGCCGCGCAAATCCACCAGCACAAAACGCAAATTCTCCGGGTCAAGATGGCGCAGCAGTGGCGTCCAGAACGATCCTGATCCACTGCCGCCCCAACCGTGCATAAACAACAGGGTTCTCTCGCCTTCCCCGGCGGTCCGGTAGAAGATGCGAACCCCGTCGCTGGTGTGGACAGCGCCTTCTCCTTCGCTGAATACATTCAACATGAGCTTCTGAACAGTTTACACCGTGACGGCGCCGAAGACTTACCGAAGGCGACCGGGCCGCCTTTCCCCGCTCCGCGGCATTCGTTTCACAATCCCAAAACCCAGTCTCATATCCAACCGTGGCGCAGGCACTCCTGCCGCTTGATCCGCTTTATCTGGGATATTGATTTGCAGATAAAGAAACCTTATACTCTGTTTGAAAGCAAAATATCGCATCGGTTGGTCGATGCGGGTCCCAAATGCCTTGCCACCTTCAAGGAGGTGGAAATGAACGGGGAGCCTCCGGCAGAAACCGATTGTGTCGTGGCTCCTCGCTTTCGAGCGGGCGACTCAAGTCCGCGCTCTGCTCCCACCTTTTCCCCTATTCTTTGAAAGGAAGAAGAGCCATGAATAAGCACCTGTTGGTTGTTGCGCTGGCTCTGCCGGCGCTACAAATCCTGGGCGCTGAACAGCGCCCGGAAACCAATGCGCCGCAGCGTGTCAACGCCGACCGCGGATTCCGCCCGCAAGCCAGGCGTGGTTTCCACAACGCCGCTTTGGCAGCGCAATCCGCTAACCTCCCGCCGATCGTGAAGCAATTTGAGGAGACGTCGTATTACCTCAAAGACATTGCCATAATTGATGCCGACACGGGTTGGGCGGTGGGAGAACCGTATTGGAACCAGACCGGCAAACAATACGAGGGAACGATCGTCAAGACCGTGGACGGGGGACAAACGTGGGCTGCGCAAGCGGCCGGCGTAGCCGAAACGTTCAACGGCGTGTACTTCGTGAGCGCCAACCAGGGCTGGGTGGTGGGCGCCAACGGCACTATCCTTCATACGACCGACGGAGGTGCGCACTGGGTCAGCCAGGCGGCGCCGACAACGGATGAGTTCCGGAGCGTGTTTTTCACGGATGCCAACACCGGTTGGGCGACGGCGGTACGACCCATGCACTACAACCAATACCTGTTCGAGATGGCCGCTGACGACTGGCTGGCCAGCATCTGGCACACCAGTGACGGGGGCAAAACCTGGAGCCAGCAGCAGGTACCCGCGAATGCCAGTCTCCTGAACCGCATCAAGTTCGTCGACTCGCAAACCGGCTGGGCCGCCGGTCTCAAACTCGATCACTATGACATCATGGGTCCCGAGCATCTCGGCGCTGTCTATCACACCACCGATGGCGGGCGGACGTGGACCGAGCAATACGCCACCAGTGTCGGGTTCACTTTCACAGCGATGGATTTTGTTGACGCCTCAAACGGCTGGGCGGCAGGATTTCCGACATCGTCCGATTACACCGGCGGCTGCACGTTTCACACATCCGATGGCGGCAACACGTGGCAGGTCCAATCGGCAGGTGGTTTCAATGAGCAGGTTCGCGCTCTCCGTTTCGTGGACCGGAACCGCGGGTATGCCGTGGGAACCGCCTACCTCGGAGATGGCACGGCGGTCTGGCGCACGCTGGATGGCGGGGCGACCTGGACCGACGTTAACATGGGCCAACATAATTACCTCGTATCGGCAGGCATGTATGGAGTGGCCATCGTTGGCGACCGGGTCTTCGTGGTCGGCGATCTCGATTACCTGGCAAGATCCACCCGGCCCTGGGATTCCTGTGGCACATTGGAGACGTGTGGCTACAACTGCGGATGCCTCTTCAGCCAGTCGTACATCAACACCCACTACCTCCTTCATGACGTATTCTTCGCCGACAACTCCCACGGGTGGGCCGTGGGAAGGCGTTCTTTTGGAGTGAGTTTCTGGGGGCAGGTCATTCTGAACACTGGGGACGGCGGCGCGACGTGGAAAACCCAATATGAGCATGCTCCTCGCCTCTCGTTATTCAGCGAACACCAACCCTCCAGTCGACACGGACAGCCTGGTCACCCAACCCGCACCATTGGCTACACCCGTCACTTTCTACTTTGGCCGAACCCCGGCGGAAGTAGTCTGGGCCGGGCTGGTCGGTTCGGGACTCTACCAGTTCAACATCAGGGTCCCGGATGTGCCGGACGGCGCCAGTGTGATTGTCGCTGAGATTGGCGGGTATCGCAGTCAGGTCGATTCCGTGATTTCGGTACGGCGATAGGGCGCACACATCGGGATCCCGATCGGATGTGCTTGCCGCTATACTGGTCGCGCAGGCATCCTGAAAGCCGGTCATGCCCGATCTCACCCTGTCCCCCGCCGGACTGTTGATGGCGGCCGCCATGTCGGTCACCAATGTCCTCACCGACGTCGCCCGCAAGCGCGCGCTGGAGGGCCGCGACCTCATCCCCACTACCTTTTGGATGCGGGTCGCGGTCACCGTGTGCTTCGGAGCGGTCTTACTTTGGCAGATCCTCCGCGGGACGCCGGTCGTGATCCGCGATGGCGGCGCCCTGTTCGGCGTCGCGCAACTGCACCTCGAGCCCATTCCTACTTTCCTCATCTACCTGGTGCTCGACGTGGGCCTGATCGCCTGCGTCATGTGGCTCTACTTCCGCGCGCTGCAAATCTCGCCGCTTTCGATGTGCGTTCCGTTTCTCGCCTTCACCCCCGTCTTCCTAATCCCCAGCGGCTTCATCCTGCTGGGCGAGCTGCCCTCGCCGCTCAAGCTGCTGGGCGTGGTTCTGATCGTGGTCGGGTCGCTGGTCATGCACCGGAAGCTGTTCGCGGTCGGCTGGACGGCCCCCATCAAGGCCGTCATCCAGGAGAAGGGCAGCCGCTACATGCTGATGGTGTCGTTCATTTTCTCCATCACCAACCCGCTCGACAAGAAACTGGTGGTCATGAGCGACGTTTTCACCGAGGCGTTCAGCTACGGGCTCGGACTGTGCATCGTATTCTTCGCGTGGGGAAAGCTGCAAAGGGCCGATTTCCGTAAGGCCGCCCGCAACAACGCCAAATGGATTTCGCTGGCCGGCCTCTCGGATGCGGTCTCGCTGCTGTTCCAGCTCGCCTCGTACGCCTACATCGCCGTAGTGATCACGGTGAGCATCAAGCGCGCCGGCATCATTCTCTCGGTCTTTGCCGGGTGGTTGTTCTTCCGCGAGCGCGGCATCACCGACAAGGTGATCGCCGCATCGGTAATGTTCTGCGGCGTGCTGATCCTGTACCTGCCGCTTAGCGCCGCCCAAACCGTGGCTCTCATGGTGCTCACGCTCACCGGCATGGCCGTTGCGTTGTACTCCACGCGGCAGCCGGCCGTCGTTGCTGCCGGTCACACAAAATGATACTCAACGTCTCCTTCGTCGGCTGCGGCGGCATGGCCGCCCACTACCTGAACGTCTATCGCGATCTCGACTGGGTCCGCGTCGTTTCCTGCATCGATGTCAATCCCGAAAGCGCCAGGCGCGCCGCCGATGCCGTCAGCGCCCCCATCGCCACCGCCGACTACGCCGCCGCCCTCACCGAGGACGTAGACGCCGTGGTGATCAGCACGCCCAACTCGGCGCACCGTTCGCAGGCCGTCGCCGCCATCGAGGCCGGAAAGCACGTCCTGCTCCAGAAGCCCGTGGCCGCCAACCTCGAAGATGCCGAAGCCATCGCCCGCGCCGCCGAGCGCTCCACCCGGACGGTCGGCCTCTACATGAGCTATTTCGATCAGCCGCTCATCCACGATCTCCGCGACATGGTCGGGCAAGGCTGGCTGGGCGAGATCGTGCACTGCTACGCGCGCCTCATGCACAAAGGCGGCATGATGTGGTCCGAAGAGGCCCTCCGCGGTAACCGCACCTGGCGCGGCTCCATCGAAGAGACCGGCGGCGGCTGTTTCATCCAGCTCGCGGTGCACTACATCCACATCTTCGAGTGGATCGGCGGAGCGCGCGTGGTTCGGGCCGCCGGCTTCACGCGCAACCTGCATTGTCCCGGCATCGAGGGCGAAGACCTCGCCTGCGCCGTGTTCGAAACGGATTCCGGCGCCATGATCACGATCGACGCGGCCTGGTGCGCGGACGGCGAGGAGCTCGCGGTACATGGCACCCTCGGCCGTTTCCATTACCGGGGTAATGCGCTCGCCGTGGCCTCCAGCGCGGGACCGTTCCAGGGACGCGTGGTGCGCTACTCCGGCGGTTTGACGCAGGCCTTCGGCGGTCCCCAGGGCGAAGAGCAGCAGATGCAGATCGCACCGCCCGCTTTTGACGACATCGCCAATCCGCTGAACCAGCACCGCGCGTTCTTGGAAGCCGCGCGCGACGGCCGTCCGGCGCCGGTGTCGATCGCATCCGGAGTTCACGACATGCGCGTGGTCGCCGCTTTCTACGAATCCGCCAGGACTAGACGCAGCGTGGAGGTGGCATGAAACTCGGAATTGTGGCCGACGAGATCAGCCGCGACTTCGCCACCGCCGTGCGCATCGGCAAGGATCTCGGACTGCTGCGCTACGAGATTCGCAATCTCCCGAGCGGCCGCGCTCCTATGTGCGGCCCACAGGAGATGCTGGAGGTCGAGCGGATCGCGGCGCGCGAGGAAGTCGAAATCACCGCGCTCTCTCCCGGCCTCTTCAAACTCACGGACGACGCCGCTGCATTTGCCCGCGAGATGAGCGAGATCTATCCGCGGGCGGCCGAGTGGGCGCACCGCTGGCGCCTCCCCGGCCTGATCGTGTTCGGCTTCCACAAGCCCAGCCCGCCGAACCAGGTGGTCGACTGGCTTGCCGAGGCCGGCGCACGCGCCCAGGCCGATGGCTTGCGGCTCATGGTCGAGCCCGAGCCGATCTGCTGCGCCGATACCGGACTGGCCACCGCCGACCTGATCCGCCGCGCCGGCGGCTCCTCACTCCGCATCAACTACGATCCCGGCAACGTGGCCTGGCAGACCAACCGCGACCCCATCGACGAATTCGATACGGTGGCGCCGCTCATCGCCAACGTACACATCAAAGACTACCGGCCCGGACCCACATGGCTTCCGGCCGGCGAAGGCATCATCGACTACCGCGCCCACTTCCGCGCGCTGCTGCGAATCGACTATCGCGGCCCCATCTCGCTCGAACCGCACATGGACGGGAGTGCAGAGACCACCCGGGCGTGCAAGAATGCATTCGAGCGTCTGTGGGAGGGAACATGAAGATCACGCGGCGAAATGCTATCGGAATCCTGGCGAGCGTATCCACCGCGGCCTTGGAACAGGATGCTGCCGCACAACCCGCCAATGCGGTCGCGATCAACTGGCTGGGTGGCGCGCCTCCGACGATCGAGAGCGGAGTCAGTTGGGGTGTGCCCTGGCCGCGGGGCGCGGTCCGTAAGGACCAGACCTTCACCCTGACCTCGGCCGACGGCCGCGCCCTGCCGCTGCAGACGTGGCCGCTGGCCTACTGGCCAGATGGCTCCATGAAATGGATCGGGTACGCCACGGTGGCCGGACCGAACACCACCGGCGCACTACGGCTCGCGCCCGGCGCCGCCTCGCCTTCCACCGCGATCAAAATCAGCCAGAGCGCCCAGTCCATCGATATCGATACCGTTGCGCTCCAATGCCGCATTCCCAAACAAGGCGCAAACTTCATCGACTCCATGACCGCCGGCGGCCGCGTGGTCGCTCGCCAGGGACGCTTGGTCTGCACACTCGACAACGGCTCGGAGTTTACCAGCAGCATCAAGGCCGCCACGCTGGAACAGAGCGGCCCTGTGCGCGCGGTAGTCAAAATCGAGGGCGTCCACAAAAACAGCGCGCGCGAATGGCTGCCGTTCATCGTGCGCCTCTATTTCTGCGCCGGCCTCGAACAGGTCCGGCTGGTGCACACTATCGTCTTTGATGGCGACGATCAGAAGGATTTCATCCGCGGTCTGGGGCTGGTCTTCTCCGTGCCCATGCGCGAGGAGGTCCACAACCGCCACGTGCGCTTCTCGGGCGAGAACGACGGCCTCTGGGCGGAGCCCGTGCAACCGCTGACCGGCCGCCGCTTCCTGACGCCCACGGCCTTCGCTGATCAACTGGCCGGCAAGCGCATCGCCAACCGCGAGACGTTCGACGCGCGCGGCCAGAAGCTCATGACCGACTGGGCGGTATGGGACGCATACAAGCTGGTACAACCGACCGCCGATGGCTTCACCATTCAGAAGCGCACCAATCCGCAGAGCTGCTGGCTGGATGCCGCCGCCGGCCGCCGCGCGTCCGGCCTGGTCTTTGCGGGCGATGTTTCGGGCGGACTCGCCGTCGCGGTAAGAAACTTCTGGCAATCGTACCCCGCGTCGCTCGAAGTGCAGAGGGCCACCACGGACGCGGCCGATCTCCACGTCTGGCTGTGGTCGCCCGACGCCGCGGCCATGGACCTGCGCCACTACGACACCAGGGCCCACGACCTCGATTCCAGCTACGAAGATGTGCAGCCCGGCTTCAGCACGCCGCACGGTGTGGCGCGCACCAGCGAGATGACGCTCTTCCCCAGCGCCGGTCTCCCCGCCAAGGACGAGGTCGCGCGGCAAGCGAAAATCGGCCAGGAGCCGCCGTTGCTCGTGGCCACTCCGCAGCACCTGCACTCGGTGCGCGCGTTCGGCATCTGGAGCCTGCCCGACCGCTCGGTTCCCGCCAAGGCGGCGCTCGAAGACCAGCTCGACGCGGCCTTCGCGATCTATCACAAGGAAGTCGAGCAGCGGCACTGGTACGGCTTCTGGAACTATGGCGACGTCATGCACCAGCACGACGGGCCGCGGCACACCTGGCGCTACGACATCGGCGGCTTCGCCTGGGACAACACCGAACTGGGCACCGACGTGTGGCTGTGGTACAGCTTTCTGCGCACGGGGCGCGCAGACATTTTCCGCATGGCTGAAGCCATGACGCGGCACACCAGCGAAGTGGATACTTACCACCTCGGCCGGTTCGCGACGCTGGGCTCACGGCACAACGTTCGCCACTGGGGCTGCGGGGCGAAGGAAGCGCGCATCAGCCAGGCCGCCTATCGCCGCTTCCATCACTATCTCACCACCGACGAGCGCACCGGCGACATCATGCGCGAGGTGGTGGACGCCGATTACAAATCGACCGAGATCGACCCCATGCGCCTGGCCGCGCCGCTCACCAAGCCGATCCCCTATCCCGGGCGCGCCCGCGGCGGTCCCGACTGGCTGGCCTTCGCCGGCAACTGGATGACCGAGTGGGAGCGCACCGGCAACACCAGGTACCGCGACAAGATCATCGCCGGCATGGATTCGATCGCCAAGATGCCTTACGGGTTTTTGACGGGACCCGATCAACTGTACGGCTACGATCCCGCGACTGGCAAATTGTATGCGCTGCACGAGGAGGTGGGCACTTACAACCTGGCCACCATCATGGGCGGCGGCGAAGTGGTCTTCGAGTTGAACGAGTTGATCGACCACGCCGGCTGGCGCCGGGCATGGCTGCAATACTGCCGGCTGCACACCGCGAACAAAGCCGTCATCGAGCGGGACAAGGCGACGGGCACCGAAGGCAACGATGGCCAGTATGCCCGCCCGGGCCGTCTCTCGGCGTACCTTTACATGGTCACCAAGAATCCGGCGTTCGCCAAGAAGGCGTGGAGCGGTGTGATGGGCGGCCCGAACCGCCCGCGCGGCGGACGGTACGCCACGACGAGCCTCAAAGGCCCGGATGTGCTGAACCCCATCGACGAAGTGACCGGCCTTTCGACCAACAGCGTGGCGCAGAACTGCCTGGAGCTGATCGAGGTGTTGGAGATGTGCGGGGAGCAGATGTAGGGACCGCTCCCTCCGGTCGCGGCTCTGTCAATTCGTTTTGCGGCTGGAGTACTTGTTCAGCTCCGCGATGAGCTTGGCGGCGGCAGCCGGCGTCTTGGCGCCGCTGTTCAGGATATCCTTACTTTCCCAGCGCTGTCCGTACATGATTTTGTTCTCGTCGATATCGTTGCGCAGCGTGGCGCCATCCAGCGAGATTCCCGCGAACAGGCCTTTGGATCGTGACCACGACAGGATCTCCGCTGTCATGAGGGCGTCGGTCTGGGCGGTGGCGTCGCGGCCCACGGGGCCGGCAGCCGCGGTGGCCTCCGCGCCGATCGTGAACTTGCTTTGGGTGAGTTTCTTCATGCCTCTCTCGTTCATGACCAGCAGGACCACATCGCTCGAGGAGAAGCCGAGTTGCAGGCCGAAGCTGCCGCCTTCGATGCGCATCGCGGCGGGCGGTCCCCAGCCTTCTCCACCGGCAGCGCGGCACAGGGCGAAGCCGCGGCCGTACTTTCCGCCGAACCCAATGGCGCCCTTCTTCAAACCGGGCACGAGCACGATGCAGGCGGACTTGTTGAGCAGGTCCTGCGGGATGGATTTATCGGGGGCCGACATGATCTCGGAAAAGAGCACGGCCGCATCGTCCAGGCGGTCGGCGTTCTTGGTCTTGTCGTCCTTCGCCAGGAGCGGTGAGCATCCCAGCGCGATGGCAAGCGTGAAAGTAAGGAAGCGCATGGATCTATGGTAACGCAGCGGCGGTTACTCCTCCCGCAGCGCCGCCATGGGATCGATGCGCGAAGCCCGCCGCGCCGGGACGAAGGAGGCGGACACTGCGATCGCGGCCAGCAGGACCGGCATCGCGGCGAACGTCGGGCCATCCAGGGCTGTCACGCCGTAAAGCATGGAGTGCAGGTAACGGGTGAGCCCCCATGCCCCAGCCAGGCCAGCTACCACGGCCACCAGCGACACCGCGAGACTCTCTCCCACGACCTGACGCATCACCTGCTCCGGGCGCGCTCCCAAGGCAATCCGGATGCCGACTTCGCGGGTCCTCCGGTTTACCAGATAAGACATGACACCGTAGACACCGAGGGCCGCGAGGATGATGGCGATCGCGGCGAACGTTCCGATGAGCACCAGGTTGAAACGCTGGGGCGCGAGCGAGCCGGACAGGCGCTCCTCCATGGTCCTCACGTCGGAGACGGGCTGGCCGCGGTCCACCGCGTAGATCTGCTCTTCGACTGCGCGGATGGCGGCGCGCGGATCTCCGGCAGTGCGGAAGAACAGGCCCATGCGCGACAGGTACGGGCTGGTGGATTGGCAAATGCAGCGATAGGCCAGGGGCGGGGGCTCGGCCCCCAATTCCCTTCCACGGATGTTGCCCACGACGCCAATGATGGTCCACGGCGTGCCCTCATCGCGGCTCGTGAAGATGCGGCGGCCCACCGGATTCTCGCCGGGGAGGACCCTGCGCACAAAGGCGTCATTGACGACGATGACGTCGGGGGATTGGGTGGAGTCGCGCGAATCGAAAAGGCGGCCGTCGCGGAGGGGGATGCCAATGGTGCGGAAGAAGTCGCGGCTGACCAGCGTCAATTCGGAGGAAGGCTTTTGCGCGATGGGAACCGGAGGCCGGCCGCCGACTTGAAAGGCCACGTTGCTATACGGGCGATCGGCGCCGAGGGGCATGTCGGTCGAGACTGCGGCGAGCCGCACCATGGGAAGCTGTTTGACGCGTTCGACGATGGCTTCGTGGTAGGCGGTCTGGCTCGCGCTGGTAGTATAGCGGGAGCCGGTGAGGTTGACCCGCATGGTGAGCAGCGTGTCCGCCTGGAAGCCGAGGTCGGTGCGCGCCAGCTTGACGAAGCTGCGGGCCAGCAGGCCGGCGAGGATCAACAGGATCAGCGACGCGCCGAGTTCCACCACCACCAGCAACTGGCGCAGGCGCGTCGCGCCGCGGCTGCCGCTTTGCGCCAGTCCGGCGGCCTTGAGGGATTCCTGGATGCGCACGCGCGCCGAGCCGAGGGCCGGCGCCATGCCGAAGACCAGGCCGGTGACGAGCGTCAGGACGAAGGTGAATGCCAACGTGCGAAGGTCGATGGAGATGGCGGGGTAGCGATCGAGCACCAGCGGCTTCCAGGTGTTCAGCGCCGCGACGGACAGGAAGGCGATGGCGATGCCAGCCAGGCCGCCGGGCAAGGCCAGCATGAGGCTCTCGGTCAGCACCTGTTGGACGATCTGTCCGCGGGCCGCGCCGAGCGCCATCCGCACGGCGATCTCGCGTTGCCGCGATGCGGCGCGCGCCAGCAGCAGGTTGGCCAGGTTGGCACACGCAATCAGCAGGACAAGAGCGACCGCCCCCGTCAATACCAGCAGCCTCGGCCGCAGATTTCCGGTGAGGCGGCGTTGCAGCGGCGTGGCGACGATTCTCATGCCATTGAGGAATCCGGCTGATTCGAACTCCTTGGGGTACTCGGCGCGGATCGTTCCGGTGAGCCGGACCATTTCCGCATCCAGTTGTACAGGCTTGACGCCAGGCTTGACCCTGGCGACCATGCTGACCAGCATCACCGGCCGCGTCACGGCCCGCGGCCGTTGCGAAGATTCGTCCATTCGCAGCGGCCGCCAGACTTGCGTGCCTTGCGGATAGTCGAAGCCTTGCGGCATGACGCCGATGACGGTGTGCGGCAGGCCATCGAGCAGGATGGTCTTGCCGACGGCCTGCGGATCGGCGCCCAGGTGGCTTCGCCAGAATGGGTAGCTCAAGATGGCCACCGCGGGTGCATTCCGCCCTTCTTCGCCGGCCGCCAGGTAGCGGCCCAACATCGGCTGCGTGCCCATGACTCCGAAAAACGATGGCGTGGTCTGGGCCGCCTGGACCTGCTCGGGCTTCTCCGGGCCGCTCCAGTTGAGGGTAATCCGGTCGAAGAAGGCCGCGACCTCCTCGAACATCTTGTTTTGCTCGCGGAGACTGTAGTAGTCGGAGCCGAGACCGACTTCCGACTGCTCGCGGCCCAGGTGTTCGCTGACCCAGTAAATGCGATCCGACTGGGGATAGGGAAGGGGCCGCAGCAGGATGGAATTCACCAGGCTGAAGACGGTGGTGTTGGCGCCGATGCAGATAGCGAGCGTGAGGGTGGCAGCCTGCGCCAACAGGGGATCGCGGCGCAGGCTGCGGGCAGCGTAGCGCAGGTCTTGCAGGAGGTCGCCGAGCATGTTATTCCGCCTTGGCGCCGGCCAGCGATGCGGTGGCGAGCGTGCCGCCCAGCCCCATGGTTTCGACAGCGGAGGACGGCACGATCACCATCGAGCCGCGCTCCTTGATGGCTTCATACAGCATGTTCATGGCGCGCAGATGGAGGGCGGTGGGGTTGTTGATGTAGACCTGGGAAGCCTTTTGGAATTTGTCGGCGATCTCGGTTTCGGCCTGGCCGAGAATGATGCGGGCCTGGCGTTCGCGCTCGGCCTGGGCCTGGCGCGACATAGCGTCCTGGAGGGCGGGTGGGATCTGCACGTCGCGGATTTCGACGGACTGCACGGTGATGCCCCAGGGGTTGGTCTTCTCGTCGAGGATGCGCTGCAACTCGTGGCCCAGCAGCTCGCGCTCGGCCACCATCTGGTGCAGCTCGTGGCGGCCGATGGATTCGCGGAGCGCGGTTTGCGCGCTGAGAGTGATGGCCTGGGTGAAGTCCTGGACCTCGAGGATGGTTTTCTCGGGATTCCACACCAGCCAGAAGACGATGGCGTCCACGTTGACGGGGACGGTGTCGCGAGTGAGGGTGGATTCGGCCGAGACGTTGGACACGCGCACGCGCTGATCGACGTAGCGGCTGAGGCGGTCGACGATGGGGACGACGTGGAAGATCCCGGGACCGCGCAAGCCGGTGTAGCGGCCGAAACGCAGGACGGCCACCTTTTCCCACTGGTCGGCGACGCGAATGGCGTACAGGAAGTAGAGACCGACCAGGGCACCGGCGACCGCGGGCGCCGGGTTGGCGATGGCGGCCGATACGGCGACGCCGGCGGCGAGCGAAACAACGAAGAGCGTGATTCCCACACTGCTGAACCGCATCTCGATCTGATCGGGCTTCATGGAGTCATCTCCTATCCTTTTGAGTATCGTTTTGACGATCATGTAATTGCTCCAGCAGTTCCTCGAGGGTGAAGCCGGCGGAGCCCGCGCGGGAGACGAATTCGCCGATCAACTGGTCGAGTTGCCGCCGGTGTTCGACCTCGTCGCGCTTCACCTCTTGATAACTGATAAACGTGCCGGTTCCTTGCTGGGTCTCCAGGACGCCCCGGATTTCGAGCTCCCGATAGGCCCGAACGACGGTATTGGGGTTGATGGACAGGTCCACCGCGACCTGGCGGACGGTGGGGAGTTGGTCGCCGCCAACGAGCGCCCCGGCCGCGATGCCGCCCATCACCTGGTCGATGATTTGGCGATAGACTGGAACGCCGCTGTGGAGATCCAGCCGAAATGCGAAGGGCTTTTTGCCGGATTGGACCGTTGTGATCATCTAGATAGATAGTGTACTAGT
>Ga0209415_10014347_pt1 | contig 12946 bp, 11 predicted proteins | sample PeaSoiSIISIP2007_FD_187696 | JGI IMG/M metagenome (GOLD analysis project Ga0209415, IMG submission 187696) | Peat soil microbial communities from Weissenstadt, Germany - SII-SIP-2007 (SPAdes) (version 2) | ecosystem: Environmental > Terrestrial > Soil > Wetlands > Peat | place: Germany...
ATGGGAGATCCCTCACCCGGCTGAAGTGCGCCGGGTTTCGGGATGACGCCGCGCGGGGAGTTGAAATCAAACTGAGGCACCAGCGGAAACGGATGCAGGTTTTTCGATGCCAACCATCCAAATTTTGCAGTCCCAGGAACGCCCGTGTGGTGGTTCAATGAAACCAGATCATAAGCAGTAGAGGAGGATTGCAATGAAATCGGAACTACCCGCTTCTCAAGGTTTCCCGGAGAAAAACGATAAAGATAAATTTGTGACGCCCCCGTCGCGGTTCATGGACGAGAAAATGACAGACGAGTTCGACACGGAGTCCACTGCGGACAAAGCCATGGCGCCAGCCGGGCTGAAAAATCCTTTCTGGAATTGAGTTGCGACAAGGCGCCGACTCGTTGCGGATGAACTCTCCCGCGAGTCGGCGCGATTTTTTTGTGCCTCAGATTGTGTGGCGCGGGCACTCTTGCCCGCGAAATGCGGGCAGCTTATGACTGGTTGACCTGTGGCACAAATTCAAAACCCTTGGGCTTTTGGACTCTTGGTGAGTTCGGGTTGTTGTGTGTTCGGGTTTGCTCGTGGTTAGATTTCGCGGGCAGGAGTGCCCGCGCCACACAATCAACACCAGCCGCACAAGCCTTCTTTTTCTAGCGCAGGATGGGAAGGCAGAGGCAGGGACGAATGGCGAAGTCTAACGCTGACATTTCTTCCAGCGCTGGGCGCAGTTGGGAATCGCGGCAGGGCTCGAGCGTAATCACAAACGGAAGCGCGGCTTTGTCGAAGCCAGGGTTCTGCAGCACGGCGTCGATGTTCAGTTGATGGGCGGAGAGAATGTGCGCCAGGCCGGCGACGATGCCAGGACGATCGCGCACCAGGAAACGCAAATACCAGGGAGTTTCGAAGTCGCAACTGGTTTCTGGAGATAACAACGTGGAAACGCCGGTGGCCACGGGCTTGCCGCTTTTTCCGCGAGCGAGGTCCTGGGCGACGAGCATCAGGTCAGAGATGACGGCCACCGCGGTTGGGTCTCCTCCGGCGCCGGCGCCGAGAAAGGCCACGTCGCCGCCATACTGGCCCGAGGTCAAGACCAGATTCTGATTACTCTGCACGCGCCCGAACGGCGAGGCCACTGGCACAAGGCTCGGCCCAACCTCGGCGAACAGCGTGTTCTGACTCGAAAGATGAAGATGTGGCGATGGCCGCCTCGGCCGTCCCGCCGTGGCGAAGCCCGGCGGCGTGCTCGACGGTTGGGGATCCTGTTTCAAATCCGCCCGCGAAATCTGGCGGATGGTGCAGCCCAACTCCCGCGCGTAATCGAAGTCGACAGCCTCCACGGTGCGGATGGTGCGCGCCCGAATGGATTCGGGCTCGACGTAGGCGTGCAGTCCCGCGAGCGCGAGGATAGCAAGCTTGGCGCGGGCGTCGCCGCCGTCGAGGTCTTCCGAGGCGTCGGCTTCGGCAAAGCCGCGGGACTGGGCTTCTTCCAGAGCTTCGCTGAACGGGATGCGGGCGCCCTCGATGCGGCTGAGAATGTAATTGCAGGTGCCGTTGAGGATTCCGGCGATGCCATGCAGCCGGTCTCCATTCAAGCCTGTGCGCAGGGCGGGCAGCACGGGAACTCCGCCGGCCACGGATGCGCCGAATTCGAGCCGGACTCCTTTGGAAGCCGCCAGTTGCAGCAGGTCAGGGCCGTGGCGCGCGATGAGCTGCTTGTTGGCTGTGACCACCGATTTTCCGGCACGCAGCGCGCCGCCCACGATCTCTCCTGCGGGAGACAGGCCGCCGATCAGTTCGATGACGACATCGGCATCGGAGTCGAGCACGGCGTGATAGTCGTTGGTCCAGATCACGTCGCCCGGAACATTGTTCGGGACGCTGTTCGCGACATGGCTCGCCGTCCAGGCCTGCTTCTTGCGTTCCACATTGCGATTGCAGATGTGCGTCAGCCGCAGGGAACCGTCGCCGTGTTCCCCGAGAACCGTTTCGCAAAGAATTTTGGTCACCGCGCGGCCCACGGTGCCAAAGCCGATCAAGGCCACGCGGCATGCGGGTTTTGAGCGGGCGGCGGGGGCCGACACGGCTGACTTCGCGGGCTTCTTGGGTAAGGCTGGCTTCGGCAAGGTCCGTTCTCGCAAACAGGATTAGGTCCTGCTCATCATACTTGCGGGACGCGCTTCTCGGGAACTGCAAAGCAATCGCAACGATCTGCTCATCCGGGCGAGGCGGCATGGCGGGCGGAATTGGCATCAAACTTGGTAATATGGTGACTTCCTGTTGCCAGCCTCGCACTCGCTGCCGCGGGAGACTTGTGGACTCGCTGTTTGACCGGCGCCTTTCGATACCGAGCGCTATGGTCCCTCAACCAAGCCCGGTAGCGGGAGGAGAATGAATGATTGAAAGGTTCGTGAAGTTTGTCGGGAAATCAGCACCGAGAATCCTGGTACCGAGCTTTCTAGTACCTATCCGCCTGGTCATGTTCCGACGGGCAACGATCTGCCTGGCAACGGCCTGCCTGATGATGCCCGGGGTCTCCCGCGCGCAACAACCGGATCCGCAGGCGACGAAGCCGGCTGCTACACAGGAAAATCCCGAGGTGGAGACGCCGACGCGGAAAGTGAAGCCTCGCGAGTTCAGAAAGTGGACATTCAATGCGGGCGGGGGCCTCAATCTGCCGCACGGGCAGACCAACACTTTTGTGAAGGGCGGCGGTCCGGTGGCGGACGCCGGCGTAGCCCGCAACTTCAGCAAGTACATCGGATTTCGGCTGGACGCTTCCTGGACCGATCTTCCCCTGCGCACTTCCGCGCTGCAACTGGCCCAGGCCCCGAGCGGAACCAATCAGGTCTACGGAGTGGGCCTCGATCCTATCGTTTACATTCCGGCCACGAAGCTCTACAGCGGATTCGTCTTCATCGGTCCGGGCTTCTACCATCGCTCGGGAAAACTGGATTCGACAACGACGGTGCCGGGCTCGTCGTGCAACGCGTTTTGGGATTGGTGGGGGACGTGCCTCAACGGCAGCGTTCCGCTGAGTGGAACCTTCCTTAAGGAAAGCCAGAACGAATTCGGTTTCAATTACGGTGGAGGCATCGCCCGCAAGGTGACCGGGCATATTGACCTCTACGCCGAGTACCGGGCGCTGCACGGCAGCCACAACAACAACACCACCGACGCGCGGACGCTGACGGTGGGCGTGCGCTGGTGAGGTTTGTGTGGCGAGGGCACTCATTCCCGCGAAATGCCGGCGGTGAGGAAGAGCTAGAGCGGATTCGTCCGATACTTCCACAGTTCAGCCGTGTCCCGCTGCAGTTGCACGAATGAAGGCGCAGTCTCAGGAGCAGCTGCGCCCGCATCCGCATTCGCATCGCGCACGGCCGATTCGACGATGGCGTGTGCCGGTGCGAGCGAGCAGGCGGGATCGGTTGCGTTCGCGTCGGCCGCGAGCAGAAAAGCCTGGCAGCGGCAGCCGCCGAAATCTTCCGCCCGGCGGTCGCAACTTCGGCAGGGCTCGGGCATCCAGTCTTCGCCGCGAAAGCGGTTGAATGACGCGGATTCCCGCCAGATCCATTCCAGTGTTTTGTTCCGCACATTCTCGAACGCGAGGCCGGGAATCACTTCCGCGGCGTGGCAGGGAAGCACGCTTCCGGAGGGATTGATCAGCATCAATCTTCGTCCCCAGCCGCCCATGCAGGCTTTGGGATATTTCGCGTAATAGTCGGGAACCACGGAATCGATGCGCACCCGTCCGGCCAGGCGCTGCTCGGCTGCGGCAACAATTTCCACTGCTCTGTCAATCTGGGCGCGGGTTGGCATCAGGGCGGCCCGGTTGGCGAGCGCCCATCCGTAATACTGGGTGTGGGCAATCTCCACGCGGTCGGGATTGAGTTGCTCAATGAAGGCGATCATCTCTTCGAGATGGTCGAGATTCTGGCGGTGGACCACCAGGTTCACGGTGAAGGCAATCTTGTGTTTGCGAATCGCATGCGAGAGTTCGATCTTGTGCGCGTGCGCTTTGGCGCCGGCAATCCAATTAGCGGAATCTTCGCGCGAATCCTGAAAGCTGATTTGGATGTGGTCGAGACCGGCTGCGACCAGCGCGGCAAGCCGTTGCTCATTCAGTCCGATTCCCGAAGTGATCAGATTCGTGTAAAGCCCGGCAGCGCGCGCCGCGGCGATCAGTTCGGTCAAGTCCTGCCGCGCTAATGGCTCTCCGCCGGTGAAGTGAGCGTGCAGCATGCCGAGCTTGCCCGATTGCTGGAACACGCTCGTCCACTCTTCAGTCGAGAGTTCCGATGCCGTTCCCGCCAACTGCAGCGGATTCGAACAATAGACACAGTGCAGCGGGCAGCGGTGCGTGACTTCGGCGATGAGAGCTAAAGGATTGGGGAGCATACGGTTCCAAGGTGCCTGGTGTCGCGACCGATTCAGCTCGTGGTCTTAATAGTCGTCGTCATAATAGTGGCTGCGGAAAAACTCCTATTGCTTACCGGAAGTACCCGCAGCGGCTAAAGCCGTTGTTGAATGTGCGACACTTACGGCGCGGCTGGAAGCCGCGCCCTTTCAAAACGGGGCCACACATCGAAACCTCTTAAATATTCGTCGTCTTCATAGTTACGGTCTCAGTAGTCAACGATCCGCTTCTTTTGCAACTGCTCTAAGAACTGGGTGATGTCGGCGCGAATCTTGGCTGGGTCCGCGTCGGCGAACTGTTCTTGCAGTTCGCTGATAATCTCGCCGAAGGTACGCTGGCCGTCGCATTGCTCGAGCACCTGGCGTCCGGTGCCTTGCAGCTTGATGGCGCCTTCGGGGAATAGGATCACGCGATCTTCTTCGGTGCCGCCCCAGCGGCAGCCGGCGGCGAGGCGGGGGTGGCTGGAATCTTCGGGTGGCATGTTCAGCGTCCTGCCTCAGAAATCTTTGGCATGAATAAAGTTAAGTTGACGGGCGCGAGAGCGGGCGAAGAAACAGCAGGTCCCTCCACTCCGCTACCCATTCCCTTCGGGAATGGGTAGCTCCGGTCGGGATGACAGAATTTTATAGCGGGATGACAGAATCTTATAGCGGGATCACAGAGCTTTATCTCGGGATGAGAGAGTTCTAAGTCGGGATGACAGGTTTGGGAGATCGTCATGCTACGCGGCCTCGATGCGAAATGCGCCGGGCGGCGGCCATCCCGGCTGCACGTAGGCGAAGTAGAGGGCGTCGAGCTGGGCCCACAGAATGTCGCACTTGTCGCGCAGCGCTTGAATCGCGAGTTCCTGCTCGCCCCGGGTCGCGGCATTTTCGTAAACGTAGTTCACGGCGAATGCGGCGTCTTCGGGAGCCTGGGTCAGGCGCGCCTCGAAATAGTCGAGACCTCCCGATAGCCAGGGATAATGCTGGCGCAACTTCTCCATGCGCAGCGAGATCAGGTCGCGCGAGAAAAGTTCGGTAAGCGATGACGCCACGGCTTCGAGCAACGTACGGCTGCGCACGATGTTCAGGTATTCGTTCACGGCGAACCGGGTTGCGGGAAGAATTCCCTTTCCCGCGCGAACGTCGTCGGGGTTCAGGCCGGTGGCTTCGGCGAGTTTGAGCCAGCGCTTGATGCCGCCTTCGTTTTTGTTAGCCTCGCCAGCGGCATCGCCGTCGTGATCGATGACGCGCTTGCGCCAGGCGCGCCGGAACCCGGGATCGAGACCGCGCGAGAGGATGATCGAGTCCTTGATGGGAATGATGCTCTGGTAGTAGTAGCGGTTCAAAGCCCAGGCCTGCAGCTGGCCGCGCGTGAGCCGGCCTTCGTGCATCATCAGGTGGAAGGGATGCTGGTGGTGATAACGTTCCTCTCCGACGGCGCGCAGGCGAGCGCGTAGGTCGTCCAGCGAAAGCAGGCCGCCGGCTGCGCCCGGTGCGATGGTTGCCGGGTCTACAGGTCGAACTGACATCCATCCTCCGCGATCTCCCAGCCTGCGTCGCGAACTTGCCGATGCTCGGGATTAGCCTCATTCAGCATGGGATTGGTGTTGTTGATGTGCAAATAGATTTTACGTGGAAGGCGCAGTCCAGCCAACTTTTGCAAGCTGCCTTCCGGCGACGACACCGGAACGTGACCCATCTGCTGCGCGGTGCTGCCGCTGCCCTGGGTGCGAATGAGTTCGTCGTCGCTCCAGAAAGTGCCGTCGAATAGGAGAAGGTCGGCAGAGTCGAGTTCGTGGAGCAGCGCGGCGTTAATCTCCGGCACGGCCGGCATAAACGCGAGGCGCTTGCCGGAGGCGGACTCGATCAGCAATCCCAGCGAAGATTCCTGCGGGTTGAGTTGCGATTGGTCGAGCTTAGATTGGCTAAGCTGAGACAGGCGCTCGGCGGAAACATAGGCAGGGAAGTGCGTTCCCAGCGACAGGGCGCGGCAGCGTATGCCGGAATCTTCTTCGTCCGGACCAAGAAGCGGGAATGGTTCTCCCGGTGCGAAGTCGGTCCAGGAAGCCTGATTGGCGACGCGCTCCAGCATGCCGAACATCGAGTTGCCTTCGCGGAGGATACGGCGGATCGAAGCCGTGGAATGAATGCGCAGCGGTTGCAATTCTCGCAGCAGCAGCAGGCCGAGCACGTGGTCGACATCGGCGTTGGCGAGAACGGCTCCGGCAATCGGCGACTGGCGCGGAGATTCTCCGCGACCTGGTGCTCGGGGATGCAGTTCCGGCGTGGCTTCGATTTGCGCGCGCAGGTCGGGAGAGGCTCCCAGCAGGAACCAGCGGCGGCTATCTTGCGTGATCGCTACTTGAGTCTGGGTGCGTGGCTTTCCCTGGAAGGCGCCGGAGCGCACGGCGCGGCAATTGGGGCAAGCACAATTCCATTGCGGAAATCCGCCGCCGGCGGCCGAGCCCAGAATCTTTACGCGCATCTTTGGGAGTTTAATCCATGTCGCCGAGGGAGCAGGCGCCGGGGCCGCGCGCATCGCCGCACGAACCGCAGGCTCCCGACGGTGCCACGGCGCTGGACGAACCTTTGGCGGAAACCGCAAACACGGAAAGCTGCGGGTCGAGTTTGGTGGCATCGCACTTCGGGCATTTCGCCCGTTGCTTGCCGAAGACGAGCGCTTCAAACCGGTGCTGGCATTCCTTACAGACGTATTCAAAGATTGGCATAAGAAAACAGGGGCATCCGAGCGGCCCGGGCCTTTCGCGGTGCTGGCTCCATTAGAATCAATTTGTGGCAACTTCGCAAACTCAATCTGCAGCGGTGAATTGCCAGATTCCGGCGTTTCGTCCGCACCCGTGGTTTCGCGGCGGACATGCGCAGACCCTGGCCAGTTTTTTCCTGCCTCGCCGCATCCAACTGCCGACGCCAGAGGAGCGGCTGGTCGAAGTCGCTCCCGGGATCCATCTTTCAGAGACCCGAGCCTCAGAGACTCAAGCCGCAGCAATCAGGCTGCGCTGCCTGTGCTATTGGCAGAGCGACCGTCGCGCAGCGCTCACGCTCATCGTGGTGCACGGCCTCGAAGGTTCCACGGATTCGCAATACATGCGGGGAGTGGCACGCGACGGCCTCGACGCGGGCTTGAACGTGGTGCTGATGAACCAGCGCAACTGTGGCGGCATGGACGCCGCGGCGCCCACGCTCTACAACTCCAGCCTGTCGGGCGATGTGGCGGCCGTGGCGCGGAACGTGGTTGAAAATGACGGCGTGTCGCGATTCGCACTGGTCGGGTTTTCCATGGGCGGCAACCTGGTGCTGAAGCTGGCCGGGGAGTGGGGACGCGATGCGCCACCGCAGTTCCGCACCGTGGTCGCGGTCTGCCCGTCGATGGATCTGGCGGCTTCCGCCGACGCGCTGCACGAGCCTGCTAACCGGCTTTACGAGTATTACTTCCTGTTGCAGTTGTTCCGGCGCTTCCGGCGCAAAGCCAAACTGTTTCCCGCGGACTTCGATGCCTCGCGCCTGAAGGGGATTTCCAGCCTGCGCGAATTTGACGACCGCATCACGGCATTCTATTGCGGCTTTACCGGCGCCGATGATTATTACGCCCGCGCGGCGGCGTCGAATGTGGTCGATCGCATCGCGGTGCCGGCGTTGATTGTGCATGCGGCGAATGATCCGTTCATCCGGCTGCGAGCTGAAACCCGTCAGCGCATCCAGGCCAATCCCAACATCACTTTCATTGAGACCAGCGACGGCGGACACTGTGCCTTTGTCGGCAAGCGTAACGGCCACGAGCGGGATGACGGACGCTGGGCCGAGCGCACAGCGGTGGAGTTTGCGAAGAGATTTGCGTAACGGCGGTTTCCCTGCGATTGTGTGGCCCTTGTGATTCTGTGGCGCGGGCACTCCTGCCCGCGAAATCTAACCACGAGCACCACCCCCGACCCTACCGCAGAACTTGCCAGCAGTCCAAAGCCAAAGGTTTTGAAGGTTGTGGCAGACGCCGGCCCCCCATAAGCCGCCGGCATTTCGCGGGCAAGAGTGCCCGCGCCACACAATCCACCAACGATCATCCCCGCACCGCCGCTCCCTTGCCCTTCATGCGCGTGCGCAGATACGCCAGCGCCAGCATTCCCAGAGAGATTGCCAGCAAGCCCACGGATGCTGCGGGAATCCCGACCGCATGTTTGTGCAGGATGGAAAGCCGTCCGTAGACAAATTCGATGTGCACCCAGTAGACCAGCAGCGAAGCTTGTCCCAGCTGAATCAGCGGACTGAATCCCCACTGCCCGGCGCCCCAGCGGCACCAAGCGTAACTCGCCGACAGGATCCCCATGAGCATGCCGAGGCGGATCAGAAAAAAGCTGGGACTGGTATGCCAGAAATCGTCTACGGCATAAATGTGCCACGGTTGGGCGTAGAGCCAGCGGGCGGCCTCGACCACGGCGATCCCTGCCGCGCCCACCGCAAGGACGACGCGCGTCTCGTGCCGCCGGACCCACTCGCTCTGCAGCACAAATCCCGCGGCCAGTCCGGCGAAGGCGAACGCGCTCCACGGAAATACCGGAAACAGCCAGGATTGCGGCGTGCCCAGGTTGTGCACTCCGTCGATGTAGGACTCGATCGGCCAGGGCAGCCAATGCGGACGCCACGTCGTCCACAGCGGAGGGGTTAGCAGCGAGATCAGTAGGGCCGTGGAGGACGACGCCAGCACTAGCGCCAGGCGGGTCCGCGGACTGCGCCGCGAATTCGCCGCTTCACTTTCCGCCCCATTTCCCGCGCCATCTTTTGCTAAAGATGACATTAGCCAGAAGACTCCGCCCGTCATCATCCCCATCAGCATCATGGAGAGGCCGATGGTGTTCAGGATGTCCACGCGCAGCAGGTCGGTCCAGGGCGACCAGCCCATGCCGATGACGAACTCCTGCAGGCGAAAGAGCAAGCCCAGGGCGAAAATCTCTGCCCCGCGGCGAATCGTGGTGCCGGCAATCTGGGCCGGAGAGAGATTTTTCTGCCGTAGCTTCTCCGTGACCAGGGCAAACGAAATTCCGGCCAGAAAAAGAAAGAGCGGCGCCGGAAAAGTGCCTCCCAGCTGCGAATACATGAAAAACCGGCTCTGGCGCGCCCCGGGAGACAGCCAGGAATCGTAGCAATGAGTCTGAAACATCAGCACGCAGGCCAGCCCGCGCATCCAGTCGATGTAGGCGAGGCGGGATGGTCCGGATTGAGGTGTGGGCATGGCCAGCGAGAACGTTAGGCGGCCGGTACAAGAAACGGCAGCGGCAGTATACGGCAGGCGGCGTTTAGGCGGGGGTCCGGTTACTGCGGTTACTCTTTTAACTCGTGCTTGTAAATTTTTCCCCCAAGACAACCCACAATGGAACAAACTTGATCCAACCGGAGAATCCTTGTGTAAGCTAGACGGACAAGCCAGTCCACATGGATCCCGTCACGGAGCGTGTTATGCGCATTGTTCGGTCCTTGCTTGCCTTCCTCGTCGCCTCAACCCTCTTAACCGCTATTTGTTTTGCCGAAGCTCCGGACCGCATTGGCACGATCGACTCCAGTAAGGTGGTCCCGCTGCCGAGCCAGGTGCAGCGCAAAGCGAAGCCGGAATTCGACCTGGGCCGCATGGATGGTTCGCTCCAGCTCCACGTCACGCTCCTGACGGTCCCTACGCCCAGCCAGGCGAAGGCGCTGAAGCAGCTACTCGAAGAGCAACAGAATCCTCAGTCCCCGTACTTTCACAAGTGGCTCACGCCCGCGCAGTTTGCCGACCGTTTCGGCCTCAGCCGCCGCGACATTCAGAAGGCCGCGGCGTGGCTGAATTCGCAAGGGTTCAAAGTCGAGCGTGTAGCCAACGGGCGCAACTGGATCGTATTCAGCGGCACCGCCTCCCAGATCGAAAGCGCCTTCCGCACCGAAATTCACCACTACAACGTGAACGGCGAGATGCACTTCGCCAACTCCGCGCCGCCTTCCATCCCGGCCGCGTTGTCCGGCGTCGCCACGGGCTTCCTCGGCCTGAGTGACTTTGGCCCGAAGCCGATGGTTCGCAAGGCCCTGCCGCGGGCTCGGAATGTTCGCCCCAACTACTATGACGCCAACACCGGCGACGGAAATTTCCTGGGGCCCGGTGACATCGCTACAATCTACGATCTGACGCCGCTGTACTCCGCCACCACCCCGATCGATGGCACCGGAGAGAAGCTGGTGATCGTGGGCCAGACCGACGTTTACCTTGCCGATCTGGTTAACTTCCGTGCGGGTTTCACGCTGCCAGCGATCTTCAGTGGCTGCACTGCGACCAGCGGAGTCCTCACCGCATGTACTGCCAGCAGCACGGCCAACTTCCAGTATGTGCAAAACAGCGCAACTGATTTCGGGGTTTCTCTCAACGATCTCACGGAGGCGGATCTGGATCTGGAGTGGTCCGCGGCCACGGCACGCGGCGCCCAAATTATCTACGTCAATACCCCAGCTCCCCCGAACGGGAACGGCGTGACTGGGTCTCTCAACTATGCGATCGACAACTCGCTCGCGCCCGTCATTAGCATGAGCTACGGCTCCTGCGAGTGGGGTGACGGTGGCTACATCGAAGTAACCAGCGGAGGGGTGACCGTGCCCGGGCCAGGAGAGATCGAACTGATGAAGGCCAACAGCGAGGGGATTACCGTCCTTAACTCCAGCGGCGACGACGGCGCTGCGGAGTGCGATGGCGGTCCTACACTTGCGACCGGCGGCCTCGGGGTCAGCTACCCCGCCAGCAGCCCGGAGGTCACAGGGGTGGGCGGAACGGCCATCCCTTACGTCGACCTTACCACCTCGGCTTCCACTTACTGGAACACTTCCAACGGCGCGAACGGCGACTCCGCGAAATCCGGCGTTGTCTTTCCAGAAACGGCGTGGAACGAAGACGAGGAACTCTCGACCTCTTTTGGCAACACGCAACTCTACTGGCAGACGACGGGGTACATAATCTCGGAGACCGGCGGCGGGGTAAGCAATTGCGCCCTCCAGAATGCCGCCTTCACCCTCTGCGTTTCTGGTTTCCCCGTGCCAGCCTGGCAGTCGGGGCTGTCATTCCCCACCCCGCCCCCTACCACTGGTCGCTACTCTCCCGACGTTTCTCTTCTGGCCTCGCCGGACTTTCCCGGCTATGTTTACTGCACGCCTCTGGAAGAGCTTTCCACTACGAGCCCCTACGACACCGAAACCGCCAGCAGTTGTGCCACCTCGATAGCTGCCGCCGTCAACGGCGTTGTTAGTGGCTCGAATTACGTGGTCCAGCCGTCGGTTGTGGGCGGGACGTCAGCTTCCGCTCCAGTGTTTGCGGGCATGGTGACCATGCTGAACCAGTATTTGAACGCGACCGGGCTGGGCAACATCAACCCCACTTTGTACAAGCTGGCCGCAACCCCGGCCAACGGCGCGTTCCACAAGGTCATCACCGGCGACAACATGGTTTACTGCTCGGGTGACACGCCTAACCCCGACTACGAGATAAACTCCGCATACCTGTGCCCTGGACTCACGAGCACGACAGATTTGTTTGGCTGGACTGCTTCCAATGCTGACGCGACTACCGGCTACAACCTGGTGACCGGCCTGGGCTCGGTCGACGGCAGCAAATTCTTTACCGCGTGGCAGAACAGCCTGGGCAGCTTCACGCTGGCCGCGGTTCCTGCCGCCCTCACTGCTGTCGCCGGGCACGCTACTGCCACCTCGACCATCACCGTAACGCCTGTGGGCAGCTTCAGTGGCACGCCCGCGTTCACTTGCCAGGGGCCGCCTGTGGGGGTCTCCTGTGCCTTTAACCCCGCCAGTTCGGCAACCTCGACGGTGTTGACCATCACCACGTTGGCAAACACGGCGACCGGAGCCAGCATCCCGATCACTGTGTCAGCTAATGGCGGCGGGGTCACGGCGACCACCGCGGTCAACCTGACCGTTACGGCCACCGACCAGACCTACACGTTGGCGGCTCAAACGGGCACGGTACAGGTAACGCCGGGACAGCCGGGGAACTTTACCATCGGCATCAGCGGCATCACGAACGGCTTGGCCCTTCCGCAATATCAACTCTCGTTTACCTGCAGTGAAAGCCAGCCTGCGGCTGCTCTCTTATTGGCCTCAGGGTCAACCTGCGCGGTATCGCCTTCCGTCCCGACGACGATTTCGACCACGGGTACCTTCCCGGTTTCGCTGAGTGTAACGACCGTCGGGCCCACGGGGCGGCTGCGCACGCCGTTCGGAAACAGCCGGGGAATATTCTATGCGGCCCTGCTACCGGGACTGCTGGGGATCCTCTTCACCGCGGGATCACGCAAGCGCTCCTTGCGCGGGATACGCTTCCTGAGCATGATCCTGGTGCTGGGCTTCTCCACGCTTTGGCTCGGTTCCTGCAGCAGCAGCGGCGGTAGCCACAGCACTCCTGGTACGCCTGCGGGGTCGTACCCCATCGTCGTCAACGCCACTACGGGAGGCGCGGTCCCGGTGACCAGTTCCGTTACGGTTACACTCACCGTCCAGTAGGGGCAACGGTCACGCGCCGGGC
>Ga0209415_10014348_pt1 | contig 12946 bp, 13 predicted proteins | sample PeaSoiSIISIP2007_FD_187696 | JGI IMG/M metagenome (GOLD analysis project Ga0209415, IMG submission 187696) | Peat soil microbial communities from Weissenstadt, Germany - SII-SIP-2007 (SPAdes) (version 2) | ecosystem: Environmental > Terrestrial > Soil > Wetlands > Peat | place: Germany...
TCGGCTCTGAGCCGCAGCGGCGCGCCGTGGGCGACGGTGAGTGGGGCGCCGTTCATCGCGTAGGCCAGGATGGTCTGGGGGTGGTGGGCGTCGACCACGTCGAGCGTCTCGTAGTACTTCCGCCCGCCCAGCGTGTCGGCGCAATAGAGCACGATGTGCTTGGCCTGCGGCTTCAACCCCGCCAGGTCCATCAGCGCGCCGAACCTCGCCCCGGTCCACTCGCCGATGCAGCTCCAGCCCTCGACGCAGTCGTGGCGGGTGATCTGGGTGCGGGACGGCAGCGCTTTGATCTGGTCCAGGCTCAGCGTCAGTGGCCGCTCGACCAGGCCACCCACCACCAGCTTCCAGTCGGCGAAGTTGTTCGCGACCATGGCCTGGTAGTCGGCGTCGGGCGGGTTGACGGTGCCGTTGGCCTTGAACGCCGGGGTGATGTCGGCGCGGGTGAACTCGCGGGCCAGCGCGCCGCGGCCCAGCAGCCGCTGCACCCGCCGGTTCAGCACCTCGGCGCCGGAGAGCGCCTTCACCACCTGCGGGTTCTCGGCGATCTGGTCGCAGCCGGAGAGCCAGAGGGCGCCGAGCGCGGCGCCGGCGCCTTGCAGCAGACCGCGGCGGGCCAAGACGCTTCTGGGGAGGGTCATGGCGCATCTCCGATCGGTTCAGGCAGCACAGGCGGTGGCGGCGTGACCTCGATGGCGTAGCGGCCGGTGATCATCGAGCGGACGTTGTTCCAGGTCCCCGACAGCACCACCATCACCATGTGCACGAAGAAGAACAGCACGATCAGGCTGGCGGTGATGAAGTGGATCGAGCGGGCCGACTGGCGCCCGGCGAAGAGGTCGATCAGCCAGGGGAAGTCGGCGTCGAGGCTCGGTGACATGGTCATGCCGGAGAGGATCATCACCGGCAGCAGCACGATAACGACGCCGAGGTACGCGCCCTTCTGCAGCACGTTGTAATGCCGCGCCTCCTCGCCCTTCGGGAACCTCAGCCGCATGTGGTCCCAGATCTCGTGCAGCACGTGGCGCGGCTTCAGCTGGCCGAGCGTCGGGGCCAGGTCGCGCTTCAGGTGGCCGCCGATCACCGCGCTGGCCAGGTAGAGCGAGAGGTTGATGGCGAACACCCAGGCGAAGAAGAAGTGCCAGCGCCGCCCCAGCGCCAGGTAGCGCACCGACGGGATGGTCAGCCAGGCGGGGAAGCCACGCGAGACCACGACGCCGTGATCGCGCGAAGCGCCAAGGAAGCCGGTGGTGTCGAACGGGTGGCCATTGATGAGCGTGACGCCGTGCAGGCTGCCGTGGCTCTGATAGGCGCCCAGGCCGAACCAGGGATGGCCGAACTGCGACTGCTGGCCGAAATAGAGGTCGGGGTGGGCGTTGAAGATCTGCAGGCCGGAAAGCAGCAGGAAGCAGAGGCTGATGGCGTTGATCCAGTGCGTGATCCGCACGAGCGCGCTGTGGCGGCGCACCAACACCGTCTGCGGTCTGGGCGGCTTCGGCGGCGGCGGCGGGGCGGTCATGGCGGCGATCCCTTGAGATCGGGCGCACTTTAGCGGCGCCACGGGCTCTAGTACGTGGCAAAAGGGCGGTTGGTTACCCGGCGGTTCGCCGTAACCGATGCCAGGGGCGGCGCGAACTACGGAAGGTGGCTTGGCCGACACCGAGACCGTGCTGAAGGAGCTGATGCTGCGCGGGCTGGCCGGTGACGGCGCGGCGCATGCGCGGCTGCTTGGCGCGTTGGCGGGCCACCTGCGCGCCTACTTCGCCCGCCGGGGCGCGGACGCCGACGCGGAGGACCTGGTGCAGGAGACGCTGCTGGCGATCCATCTGAAGCGCGACACCTATGACACCCGCCAGCCGTTCACGCCGTGGGCCTACGCGGTTGGCCGCTACAAGCTGCTGGACCACTTCCGCCGCCAGGGCGTTCGCCGCGCCGTGCCGCTGGAGGACGCCGGCGTCCTGCTGGCGTCGGAGAACCCGGAAGAGGGGGCGGTTCGCCGCGACCTCGACCGGCTGCTGGGCGAGCTGGCGCCGCGGCAGCGCGCGCTGATCGAGGACGTGAAGCTCGCCGGCCACTCGATCGAGGACGCCGCGCAGCGCCAGGGCTTCACGCCCGGCGCCGCCAAGGTCGCCATCCATCGCAGCCTGCAGAAGCTGGCCGGGAAGGTGCGGTCATGAGGACCGACGCCCTTGTCGCCCTGCTCGCAGGGGACGCTGGCCGGGCCAAGGCGCGGGCTTTCGGGCCACGGCTGCTGATCGCCGCCCTGGCGGGCGCCGCGATCTCGACCGCGGTCCTCGCGGTGTGGCTTGGCTTTCGGCCGCTGATGCCGGCGATGCATTCGTCGCCGTTCTGGATGAAGGTCGCCTACACCGCGCTGCTGGCCGCGGCGGCGCTGATCGCCGCCGTCGGACTGGCCAGGCCGGGCGGGCGGATCGGCGCGGCGCTGCTGCTGGGCGGCGTCACGGTGGCCTGGCTGGCGATGATGGCGGGCCACGAGACCATGCGCGCGGCGCCGGGCGACATGCCGCGGCTGTGGATGGGCGTCAGCTGGAGCGTCTGTCCGTTCCGCATCCTCGCGCTGGCGGCCCCGGTCTTCGCGGTGGTGATCTGGGCCATGCGCCGCGCCGCGCCGACCCGGCCCACGCTGGCTGGCGCCGCGGCCGGGCTTTTCGCCGGCGCGGTCGGGGCGACGGTCTATGGACTCTATTGCCAGGAGGCGACGGCGGCGTTCGTGGTCACCTGGTACTCGCTGGGCCTCGCGGCTTGCGCCGCGATCGGCGCGGCGGTCGGGACGCGCCTGCTGCGCTGGTGAGCGCTTCTCGCGGCTGACGGCGTAACCCCTCACCTTCCCACGATGCTGACGCATCGCGGGAAGGTGAGGGGTTACGCCGCCGGCGGAGTGTTGGCGCTAGGGCTGGCGCACCGCCCACAGGATCGCCTCGCGCACCAGGTCGGGGCGTTCCATCGGCAGGAAGTGGGTTGTGCCGGGGATGGTGTCGATGCGGATGCGGCCGCTGGCGGTCAGCTGGTCGATCTGACCTTCGATCCGCCCGGGCGACTCAGCGTCGGCGCGCAGGATGTGGATCGGGCAGACCGAGCGCTCGAACGCCGCCCAGCTGTCGTGCTCCTGGTTCACGTAGTTGGAGACTTCCCACTCCGGCGTGCAGGCGAGCTCGACCGTCCCGCCGGCGGCGTCATGGAAGCCGGCGGCGACGTAGTCCTGCAGCATCGCCTCGGTCCAGGTGCGAAAGGCGCCGCGGCCGCGATAGGCGTCGACCACCGCGGCGCGGCTCGGGAAGCTCCGCCGCCGCCGGATCGCGCCGGCGACCATCGGCGAGGCCCGCATCGCGTCAGCCTCCACGCGCGTCGCCGACGGGGGGCGGATCACCGGGTCGAGCAGCGCCAGCGCCTTCACCCGCAACGGCGCCTCGGCGGCGGCCAGCAGCGAAGCCGTGCCCCCCATCGAGTGCCCGGCCAGCGCCACGCGCCCCAGCTGCATCGCGTCCAGGAACGCCAGCAGGTCGTCCTTCAGGTCGAGCCAGGAGGTGCGCGGCCGGTCGGTGGGTAGCGTCGTCGCGCCGTGGCCGCGCTGATCCGGCGCCAGGATGCGCATTGAGAGCGCCAGTGGGGCCAGGATGGTGCGGTAAGCCCGGGCGTTGAAGCCGTTGGCGTGCAGGAACACCAGGTCCGGCGCGCGGTCCTCAGGTCCGTAGTCGAGATAGGCGAATTCGCCCGGTCCGGTCGGCGAGCCCATGACGAGGCGGCGGGCGCGGGGCTCGTAGGCGAGATCGGCATCCAAATCGGCGGCTCCGGGTTGCTTTCGGGTGCTAGGCTGCGCCCCTAAGGTAAGTCCACCCCAAGCGCGAAGGCGGCGCGGCATGAAACTGTGCACCATCGGCTACGAGGCTGCGACGCAGGCCGCGGTGATCGACTGCTTGAAACACGCCGGGGTCGAGGTGCTGATCGACGTGCGCGCGGTGGCGTCGTCCCGCCGCGCCGGCTTCTCCAAGACGATCCTCGCCGCCAGCCTCGCGGCGGTCGGCATCGACTACGTCCACCTGCGCGCGCTTGGCACGCCGAAGGCCGGGCGACAGGCCGTGCGTGCTGGCCACATCGCCGAGATGGAGCGGATCTACGCGGCGCACCTGACCGAACCGGAGGCGCAGCTGCAGCTCTCCGCGGCGCTCGACATCGCCAAGGAACGGCCAGCCGCCCTGCTTTGCTACGAAGCCGATGCGCGGCACTGCCACCGGCGCATTGTCGCTGGGCGGCTCGAGCAAGCCGCAAAGTTCGAGGTGGATGACCTGACGCCCTGAGAGGGCGGGACGAGCGCGTCTACTTGGCGTCCTTGTTGTCCGGCGGGGTCTGACCGGTCGCGGCCTGGATCAGGGCGGCGATGTGGTCGGTCGAGTCGGCCGCTTGGTTCAGCATCTGCATCGGCGCCGAGCCGGGACGGACAGCGGCGGCCACCTGGCTCGCCGCGGACTGGGCCATGGCGACGGCGGCGTCGGAGGCCGCGGCGATCTTGGCCGAGGCGGCGGTCGCGGCGTCCTGATAGATGAAGCCGTAGGTCGGATAGACGGTGGTTCCGAGGTTGTGGGACGGGTCGTTCCACACCTTGACCTGGCTCCAGTCGCCGTTGGGGGACACGTCGACCACGGTGACGTTGCGTTCGACCTGGCCGCGCGAGCCGTTGATCAGCGACCAGTTGGCCTGGCTGATCTGAATCACGCGGTCGGTCAGCACCTGGCTCACCACCGCGACGTGGCCGAGCCGCATGCGGCCGGTCGGACGGAAGCAGAGCACGGCGCCGGCCTTGGGCACGAAGCCCGTTTCGTACTTGCCGGCGGCCTGGCTCCACCAGGTCCACGCGTCACCGAAAATCTGGATGCCGGAAACCAGGCGGGCGAAGGGCACGCATTGCCAATAGTCGTCGGCGAAAGCGCCACCGGGCGCGAGCACGACTGCTACAGCTACAAAAAGGGCGCCGAGAGCGTTTCTCGCTCGTCCAAGCATGCTGCCGATGTCTCCCGCCGCCGATAGGTGAGGGGATAACCCTGACTTACGGCAATGAAAAGAGTCTTTACCGCGCATGGGCGGTCGCAAAGTTGTGAGGGTGCGCCGCCGCACGCCAAAGTTTGATGCGTTCGCGCGCGGGTCGTTCGATCAGGTGATGCGCGATCGCCGCCACCGGCACTACAGAAACGAGGAAGATCAGCCACAGTGGAAGCGGCAACTGTTTGCCTTGGAGGTGCAAGGTCTTCACCGCGAGATTTACGAAGAGCACCTCCCAGGGGATACAAACCATATAGACCGCGTAGCTCACCTCGCCGAGATAGACGAGGAAAGGGTGCGATCCCAACCGACCACCCGCCTTGGAAACTTGCGCCAGTGAAATAATCAGCCCCCCGAATGCTGAAACGGTGAGCATGTCAGGCGCCCCAAATTGGGCACAGGCGAGCGCGCCGAAGCCGAAAAATGCGGCGCCCGCGAGCGCTTTGCGGCGATCCGCCGCGCCGGCGCGCCAGGCCAGATAAAGCGCGCAGCCGAGCGCGAAACACGGCACGATTCGCAGCGCGCCCCAGGCGATGGTGGCCTGGGTGAGCGGAAAGCCGGCGAATCGCTCGAAGCCGACGTAGAGCGCCGCCAGCAGCGCCAAGGCGCCCGCCACGGCGACGCCGGGCCAGCGCCGCAGCGCCAGCGTGGCGGTCGCGAACACCGGAAAGGTGAGGTAGGCGAACCACTCGGCCGAGATCGACCAGGAGGGATGGTTCCAGCCGGCTGCCGGCGCGAGCCCCCAGGCCTGCACCATGGCGAGGTTGGCAGGCAGGGCGGGCAGCGACAGCACGTTGGGGTCGACCGTCAGACCGAGCGCGACGGCGGCGGCCGCCATCAGCCCGATGCCGATCATGGTGGCGATATGCAGCGGATAGATCCGCGCGATCCGGGCCCAGATGAAGTCGCCGTACTTGAACCGGCCGGCCTCGAACGGCGGCAGGTAGACGTGGCAGAGGATGAAGCCCGAGAGCACGAAAAAGCACTCGACCCCGAGATAGCCCTTGGCCACCAGCGGCGGCGTGCCGGCGACGGCCAGGTGCGGCCAGTAGTGGAACAGCACCACCCACATCGCCGCGAAGAAGCGCAGGGAGGTCAGCGGCTTGATGTTGGCCGGGAATTCCATCGCGGGGAATTGTCTCCCAGCGGGCCAACCGGAAGCCCGCGGGGGCCGCGGCTGCAAATGGTAAGCCAAAAGTTAAGATGGCCCGCAATCGAGGTTACCCTGCGTGCGCCGGGCCTCCATATGCGGGCGGCTCAGGCTCGGAGACACTGCCATGACCGACATCACCACCGCCGGCGCGTTCGGCCTCGGCGACCGCAACGTGAACCGCATGGGCTACGGCGCGATGCAGCTCGCCGGACCCGGCGTGTTCGGCCCGCCGAAGGATCACGCCGCCGCGCTGGCGGTGCTGCGGGAGGCCGTGGCGAGCGGGGTCAACCACATCGACACCAGCGACTTCTACGGCCCGTTTGTCACCAACCAGGTGATCCGCGAGGCGCTCCACCCCTATCCGGACGACCTGATGATCGTGACCAAGGTCGGGGCCGTGCGCGGCGCCGACGCATCGTGGAACCCCGCGCACGCGCCGGACCAGCTTGTCAGCGCGGTCCACGACAACCTGCGCAATCTTGGGGTCGAGGCGCTCGACGTGGTGAACCTGCGCGTCATGGGACACGGGCCCACCGAAGGTTCGATCGGGGAGGGATTCAGCACGCTGGCCAAGCTCCAGCGCGATGGTTTGATCCGACACCTGGGGCTCAGCAACGCGACCTCCGTCCAGGTCGCCGAGGCGCGCCGCATCGCCGAGGTGGTCTGCGTGCAGAACCTCTACAACCTCGCCAATCGCGGCGACGACGCCTTGGTCGATGAGCTGGCGGACATGGGCGTCGCCTACGTGCCCTTCTTTCCCCTGGGCGGCTTCGCGCCGCTGCAGTCCTCGATCCTGTCGGACGTGGCGGCCGAGCTTGGCGCAACGCCGATGCAGGTGGCGCTCGCCTGGCTGCTTCGCCGCGCGCCCAACATGCTGCTGATCCCTGGCACCTCGTCGCTGGCGCACCTGCGCGAGAACCTCGCCGCGGCGGAACTCAGGCTGCCGGACGAGGCGCTGGCCCGCCTGGACGGGATCGGCGGCGACCAGGCTGCATGAACGTGCGATTGCGGCGATGGCGCGCCTTCTCGGGCGCATTCGCCAGTATGCGATCGCTACGCCCGCCAGAGCGCCATGATGTTTGGGCGCAGGTGTCTAGGCTATCGCTCCCACTCAGGCGACGAGCGCGACCGTCCGGCGCCGGCGCAGACCCGCGCCAATCGCGCCAAAGCCCATAATCATCAGAGTCCACGATGCCGGCTCTGGCACGCCGCCGGCCACAGGGCCGTGGTCCACCGTACGGGTGAAGGCGCAGGCCGCCGTCTGCGAGGCGCAGGTGTCGAAGAACGCCACGTCGCCCAGGTGGTTGTTCTGGGCGTCCCAGTACTGGGCGAAGATCCCCGCGTCGTAGAAGGTGTAGGTCCCGTAAGGGGCGATGCCGCCCGTCGGATTGAAGGTCCCGAACAGGAAGTCGGTGGAGCTGCCCGGCTGGAGGTCGAGGTTTGTCGAAAACGGCAGGCCGCTGGGGGGGAAGGCGAAGTCGAAACCGTACGGCGGGCCGCCGCAACCGGTGGTGAAGGTTCCGCTGCAGGAGAAGTACACGTTGACGTCCGAATGGCTTATCAGCGCCGGGTCGATGCCTGCGGCGATGAGGTCCGCGTTGTCGACGCCAGACGTCACGTTGCCACTGCCGTCGGTCATGATCGCCTCGGAGCCGCCGTCGATGGCGACGGTGATCTCGACCGGGATGCTGTCGGTGCTGCCCGCTGTTCCGGTAGGCTGGGTGAAGACGACCGATCCTGTCGCCGCCGCAGACGCGGGCGAGGCGCACAAGGCGCAAATCAGCGCCCCGATCGACGCAAATGCAGAAGTCCGAATAAAACGAAGCATGTCCCCGCCAGCACCCATGTTTAAGCCGGCCTTAACCCCACCACAGCTGAGCCTGCGGAATAACCCTCCAAACAGAGGGGTCAATTACTCGCCCGCCGGGAGTAATCGTTAGATTTCAATGATCCCCAACGAAACGGCGAGGGCTACGGTCTCGGCCCGGGAGTCGGCCTTCAGCTTTCGCTTGGCGTTCTCGACATGCTCATGAGCGGTGGCGGCGGCGATCGACAGCGCTTGGGAAATCTCCCGGTCGGACTTGCCGCGCGCAACGAGGGTCAGGCATTCGATCTCGCGGGGCGTGAGGCCGACTGGCGGGGCCGCAAAGCCCTTGTGACTCACCAGGCTGCGGACGTGGCCGTGCAGCACGACGCTGATCAAGCTAAGGAACGCCTTGGCCTCGGGCGCTACCCCGCGATATCGGCCGACCAGGCTGACCAGGCCAACTTTGCGCCCGCTCCGTGAGACGGGAACAACCAAGCCCTCGACCCAGCCGCCGAAGGCCGTCGCCTTGTCTAGCGTCTTGGCGACGGTGGCCGAGAGGCTACCGTCCGCGCGTAGCTCGGACCAAGTGAAGGGTTCGGTGTGGGTGGCCAGGGCATCGACCAAGGGGTCGCGTTCGATCATGCCGGAGGTGATGTAGAAGCGCCGCCACGCATCCGGCCAGTCGATCAGGTAGAAGACGTTGCGCGCGCGGTCTGCCAGGTCAAGTTCGCCGCTGGCGAAGGTGTCGAAGCCGAACGGCGCGATGGTCTCACGGAACAGGTCCGCGCAGGCCGACGTGGCGATCAACCGGCTGAGCGTGCGGCTGAAGTTGAAGGCGGCGGTCAGCGACGGCTCCGGGATCGCTCGTACTGACCCTCCCTTTCCTCATCGCCGCCGACCGAAGCCGGCGCAGAATACGCGGACACGATAACGAAGCTTCCTTCAATCAGTTGCACGGCCAACAGGAGGCCACGGCGCGGCCCGCATGTTCTCCCGCACGGACTAGAGGAAGCTGTAGGGGTCGACGTCGATGGTCAGGCGCACCGAGCCCGGCACCTTCACCCGGGCGCGCCAGGCCGCGAGGTAGGCCTGCAAGTCGACGCCCCGGTCGGCGCGGATCAGGAAGCGCTTGCGGCGGCGTCCGCGCACCAGGCTGAACGGCGGGTCGGCCGGCCCATACACGTCGACGCCCTCGGCGTTGGGCGCGGCGGCGGCGAGGTCGTGCAGGAACCGGTCCAGCACCGGTGGATCGACGCCGGAGACGATCAACGCCGCCAATCGGCCGTAGGGTGGCAGCCCTGCGGCCTCGCGCTCGGCCATCTCGACGGCGACAAAGGCGTCGCGGTCCTGGTCCGCCAGCCGCTGCATCACCGGATGCTCCGGCGCATAGGTCTGCAGCAGCGCGCGGCCGCGCTTGGTCTTGCGCCCGGCGCGTCCGGCGACCTGGGCCAGCAGCTGGAAGGTGCGCTCGGCGGCCCTGAGGTCGCCGCCGCGCAGGCCAAGATCGGCGTCAACCACGCCGACCAGGGTGAGGTTAGGGAAGTTGTGCCCCTTGGCCGCGCCCTGGGTCGCGATCAGGATGTCGATCTCGCCCTCGGTCATCGCGCCGATCAGCTGCCTCGCGGCCTCGGCGCTGGGAATGGTGTCGGAGGAGAAGACCGCGATGCGGGCGTCGGGAAAGCGCTCGCGCGCCTCCTCCTCGACCCGCTCGACCCCGGGACCGACCGAGACCAGGCTCTCCTTGGCCCCGCAATAGGGGCAGCGCTCGGGCTTGAGCATCGAGAAGCCGGTCAGGTGGCAGACCAGGCGGCCGGTGTAGCGGTGCTCGACCAGCCAGGACTCAGTGTCGGGCGCCTTCAGCCGTTCGCCGCAGGCGCGGCACAGCACCAGCGGGGCGTAGCCGCGGCGGTTGAGGAACAGCAGCACCTGCTCGCCGCGGGTCAGGGTCTCCTTCATCGCCAGGACCAGCGGCGGCGAGAGCCAGTGGCCGGGGTCCGGCGGGGTGGCGCGCATATCGATCAGCGTCACGTCCGGCATGAGCGCGCCGCCGTGGCGCGAAGCCAGCTTGAGCCAGCGGTAGCGGCCGGCCTCGGCGTTCCACAGCGTCTCCAGCGAAGGGGTGGCCGAGGCCAGGATCACCGGCGCCTCGCCGATCTTGCCGCGCGCCACCGCCAGGTCGCGCGCCTGGTAGATGAAGCCGTCCTCCTGCTTGTACGAGGCGTCGTGCTCCTCATCGACCACGATCAGGCTGAGGCGCTGGAACGGCAGGAACAGCGCCGAGCGCGCGCCGACGACGATGCGGCACTGGCCGAGCGCCGCCGCCTCCCACACCCGGCGCCGATGGGTCGGCGGCAGGCCGGAGTGCCAGGCGGCAGGCTCGGCGCCGAAGCGCTCGGCGATGCGGGCGATCACCGCCTGGGTGAGCGCGATCTCCGGCAGCAGGATCAGCACCTGGCCTGTCGGATCGCGGCGCAGCGCGGCGGCCACGGCTTCCAGATAGACCTCGGTCTTGCCGGCGCCGGTGACGCCGTCGAGCAGGGCGACCGCGAAAGCCCGCTCGGCGAGCATGTGCTCGAGCTCGGCGAGCGCGGCGGCCTGGCTCGGGTTCAGCGTCGGCGCGGCGTGGTCCGGATCCGGCTCGGGAAACGCGATCGGCGCCGCGCGGATCTGCTCGACCAGCACGCCGTCGGCGATCAGGGCGTGGACGACGCTGGCGCTCACCCCTGCCGCCCGAGCCAGCGGCGCCGGGGCCAGCGTCGATGCGCTCACCGCTTCCAGCACCTTGGCGCGCGCCGGCGTCATCCGTGTCGGCGGCTTTCCGGTGGCGACCACCACGCGTTCGGCCTTGGCCTTTGGCGCCCCGGAGCCGCGCAACGCGATCGCCAGCGGCTGGCCGGGCTGGTCGACGGCGTAACGCGCCGCCCAGTCGATGAAGGCGAGGCTCTGCGCCGGCAGCGGCGGCGCTTCCATCCGTCCGGCCACCGGTTTCAGCGCCCGGTTGCCGCCGGCGCCGTCGCGCAGGCCGGTCACCGCGCCGCGCACCAGCCGCGGCCCCAGCGGCACGGCGACCACGTCGCCCAGCGCCAGCGCCATCCCCTCGGGCTCGGCGTAGTCGAAGGCCTCGGGCAGCGGCAGCGGAATCAGGACGGAGGCGATCCTCACGGCTGATGGTCTCCAAGCGCCGCGGCCCGATCCGTCATATGGCGGTCATCGCCGAGATTTGCCGCGCCGTCGAGGCCCGCCGCCGGCGGTTTTCATGCATCCCTGCAAGGCTGCGTTAACCGAGTGGGGTCTTGATCTGTTCCACAGCGGAGACGGGGTGAGACATTGACGGACGTGCTGCGCGCCGATGCGCATGAATGGGCCCGGGACGAGGCGATCCGGATGTTCCTGAAGACCCGGCCGGAGTTCGTCCGCGACGATCCGGAACTGATGCAGGTGCTGGGCGTCAGGCCCGACGCCGCCAACGTGATCGACTTCGGCCCAGCGGCGCTGTCGCGCGCCGCCAGCGCCCACCGCAAGGAGAGTAGCGTCCGTCGCCGGCTCGAGGCGGTGGCCCAGGCCAACTTCGACGCCCAGTCGCGCACCCACGAGGCGGTGATCGAGCTGCTGGGCGCCCGCAACCATTCCGACCTGGCGGTCCGGCTGGACGCCCTGGCCAAGGCGCATTTCGGGCTCGCCGCCGCGGTCATCGCCCTTGAAGGCCCCGATCGCACCCCGGCCGGGTGGCGTGCGCTGGCCGAGGGTCAGTGCGACCTGACGCTCGGCCGCGGCAAGCCGGCCCGGCTCGGCGTCGCGCCGACCGCCCTCGGGCTCTTCACCGCCGGCGATGCGGTCGGGAGCGTGGCGCTGATCCGGCTGTCGATCTGGTCGCCGGCCCGCACCGGCATCCTGGCGTTCGCGGCGGCGGACGACACCGCCTTCTCGCCCGACATGGGCCACGAGCTGATCGACTTCCTGGCGCGCGTCGTCGAACGCACGGCCGAGCGATGGCCGCTGCCCTGAGCTCAAAGGAAACGCTGAGCCCGCACGCGGCGCTCGTCGCCTTTCTCGAACACCTGGCGAACGAGCGGCGCTCCAGCCCGCGGACCGTGGAGGCCTATCGCGCCGCCGGCCTGAGCTATCTCGGCTTCCTGGGACCGCACTTCGGTGGGGGCCTGGCGCTGGCGGATCTCGGGACCCTGAGCGCCGGCGACGTCCGCGCCTTCCTGGCGCACCGTCGCAGCGGGCCGCATCCGCTTTCGGCGCGGTCGCTGTCTCAGACCCTATCGGCGGTGCGCAGCTTCCACCGTTTCCTCGATCGCCGCCTCGGCGTCGCCTGCCCGGCGCTGGCGCTGGTGCGCGGCCCCAAGGTAGTCCCGCCGCCGCCGCGTCCGGTGACCGAGGACCAGGCCATGGGCCTGCTCACCGAGGCGGGTTGCGATCCTGACCGCGAGGACTGGGAGAACCTGCGCGACGAAGCGGTGCTGGCGCTGCTCTACGGCTGCGGCCTGCGCATTTCGGAGGCGCTATCGCTGAAGCGTTCTGACGCGCCGCTGGGCGACTCGGTCCGCATCCTGGGCAAGGGCTCGAAGACCCGCATCGTGCCGGTGCTGCCCGAGGTGCGCGGCGCCGTCGACGCCTACGTGGGGGCGCTGCCGTTCGTGCTCGATCCCGAGGCGCCGCTGTTTCGCGCCAAGCGCGGCGCCCCGCTGCCGCCCAGACGGGTGCAGGAGCTGATGGCGCTGCTGCGCGCCCGGCTCGGCCTCTCGGAACGGGCGACGCCACACGCGCTGCGCCACTCCTTCGCCACCCACCTGCTCGGCGCCGGCGCCGACCTGCGCTCAATCCAGGAGCTGCTGGGCCACGCCTCGCTCTCGACCACCCAGCGCTATACAGCGGTCGACGCCGCAGGGCTGCTGGCGGCGTACTCGAAGGCGCATCCGAAGGGTTGA
>Ga0209415_10014349_pt1 | contig 12945 bp, 10 predicted proteins | sample PeaSoiSIISIP2007_FD_187696 | JGI IMG/M metagenome (GOLD analysis project Ga0209415, IMG submission 187696) | Peat soil microbial communities from Weissenstadt, Germany - SII-SIP-2007 (SPAdes) (version 2) | ecosystem: Environmental > Terrestrial > Soil > Wetlands > Peat | place: Germany...
TCCTCCTCTCAAGAGAGTGAGAGGAGAATACCACAAATTTACTTAAGTGAACAGTATTGGGCTTCAGCCCCGCCACGTAAAACGGCTCGTCAGGGGGCTTTAGCCCCTGAAGGAACGTGGCTTCAGGGCCTGAAGGCCCAACTCATTGGGCTCCCGGAGGCGGCGGGGCTGAAGCCCCGCCCTTCCAACGCGCCACGTTATCACGGCGACTTCCGTCATTAAGCACTGGGCAGAAAGGCGGCAGCTACGCTGCCGCACTCCACACTGACAAATTTTGTCCATCGCGGACAGTTTGCGCGTCCCGGTTGCGCAGACTTCTGAGCTGCGAGGTTTCTAAGTCCTTGTATTTCAACATCCGAACTCGCCAAGATGCCTTTGCGTCCCGGCATGAAACGTGCTCTGCAAGAGCGCTGGCGGGTGAAGTGCCGTAGTACGCTTATTTTTCCCTTGCTGGAGGGAAGGATTAGAGTTCATGTCTGGGCGTGAAGACGCATTCAGCTTAATCGAACTGATGATTGTGGTAGCTATCATTTTAGTTATCGCGGCTATAGCTATCCCCAGCCTCTTGCGGAGCAAGATCGCGGCAAACCAAGCCTCAGCCATCGAAAGCCTGCGGGTGATAGGGACTTCCGAGGTCACTTATGCGGCGACCTACGGGGACGGCTACTCCACCACTCTCGCCGCCATGGGCCCCATCCCCTCCGGGTCTGTGGCTGCCGCTTCTACGGCTGGGCTGATTGACGACCCCCTGGCGAGCGGGGCCAAGAGCGGCTACACGTTTACTTACACCCCTACTTTGCTCGATTCCACCGGACGGTACAACGGGTACACAGTCCTGGCCAACCCGATCATTGCGGGCACAACGGGCGCCGACTACTACTACGAGGATGAAACACACCTTATCCGCATGAATACCACCGCCCCGGCCGGGTCCACGGACAGTTGCGTGGCGGAGTAGGCGGCGAGGCGCAGTCGAGAAGTCAAGAAGTTGAGGAGTCGAAAGTTGAGCGTCAAACCTCAAACCCCTCAAACTTGGCTTTTCGGTTCTCGACTCCTTGATTTCCGATCCGCCTGAGCCGCTTTCTTCCCTCCTCAACTTCTTGACTTCTCAACTCCTCAACACAGTTCTGGTACTATAAACATGTCCGGGCGTGACAGGACACGAGGGACTAGCGAATGTTTTCCCGCCATAATCGCATCATCGGCGTCTTTTACGTGTGCGCCGACATGTTGCTGGCGTTACTCAGTTTCTGGTTGGCGTGGGAGATCCGCTCTTATCTCATAACTCCCCGGCCGTTGTATTCGGTTTCCAACTATCCCTGGGTCGTTCCCCTTTCCGTTGGGATCTGGATACTGGTGGGCCTGCTGGCCGGGGTTTACCGCGACATCAGGGAAGAGGAGTTGCGCCGGGCTTTCACGGACCCTCTGAAAGTCGGGCTGGGAGCGATGGTCCTGCTCTTCGCAGCCACTTATGCCATCAAATTCCAATATCTCAGCCGCTTGCTGCTGGTTCTCTACGCGGCGACGGACCTCGTGGCGGCGACGCTTTTCCGCCTGGTGGCCCGGCAGTTTGCGGGGCCTTTGCGGCGAAGCCTGGCTGGGCTGCGCAGTTTCCTCCTGGTCGGGGGCGGGCCGGAGGTTATTGACATTGCGCGCACCATCGAAGCTCATGAAGCTCACGGCATGCGCCTGGTGGGATTTGTTCGCACCGGCGCATCTCTCGCAACCTTGCTCGAACAGGCTCCGTTGCGCGGTTCGTACTCGGTTTTCGACTTGGCCCAGCTTCCGGAGCTTCTCCGCCAGCAGGTCATTGATGAGGTGATTTTCGCGATTGCCAAAGACGACCTGGAAAGACTCGGGGAGTCGTTTCGTGCCTGTGAAGTGGAAGGCGTGAAGAGCCGTGTCCTGCTCACCTTTTTCCCGCACGAGATTTCGAAGGTTTATTTGGAGCATCTGGGCGAGAAGCCGCTGCTTACCTTCGCCACGACGCCCGAGAACGAATACCTGCTGCTCTTAAAACGCGTCCTGGATTTCGTCCTGGCGCTTCTTCTGCTCGTGCTCTTGTCTCCGCTGATGGCCCTCCTGGCGTTACTCATCCGCCTGACCTCCGGAAGTCCGGTGCTTTTCCGGCAGACGCGCTGCGGGCTGAGCGGCAGAAAGTTCACCCTATATAAATTCCGTTCCATGCGTCCGGACGCCGACCTGGGCCGCGACGAACTGGAAGCGCTGAATGAAGTGGACGGGCCGGTCTTCAAAATCAGCCGCGACCCGCGCTGCACGCCTATAGGACGCTTCATGCGCAAGTTCAGCCTCGATGAGCTTCCGCAGTTGCTCAACATCCTCAAAGGAGACATGTCGTTCGTCGGTCCGCGGCCGCCACTCCCGGAGGAAGTGGTTAAGTACGAGAGTTGGCAGCGTCGCCGCCTGCGCATGCCGCCGGGTCTGACTTGCCTTTGGGCGCTCGAAGGGCGCAGCCGCTTGAGCTTCCGCCGCTGGATGGAGCTCGACCTCGATTATATCGACCATTGGTCGCTGGCCCTGGATTGTAAGATCCTGCTTAAGACGGTTCCCATAGTCCTGCTGGGCCGGGGCGCAAGCTAAGAAGGCGGGAGTCAGGAGTCTCGCACTGCCCTGAAAACGTGTAGGGGTAGGGCTTGCCCTACCCTGTTCACCAGGGGACGGCAAGCCGTCCCCCTACATGTGCGTGAAGGAAGGGAATTAAACGGAGCGACATGCGACTGTCCATCAAAGCGGCAACAGTTCTGCTTCTCTTGCCGTTGGGCGCGTTTACGCAAGAGATACCGAACTTCTCTGGCGCCTGGGTACTGGCCTGGCCGGAGCCGGAAGTGCGTCACGGCAGGAAACTGAGCCCCGCCGAACTCAGAGTCGTGCAGAAGGAACGCACACTTCACGCCACTTTCATCGAGCATGGGAAGGCTCGAACCTGCACTTACTATCTGGACGGGACCGAATCGAAGAACCTGGCGGCGGGCGGAGCGCCCAGCAAAGACACGGCCACCGTGAAATACGCGAAACTGCTGATCAAATCTACCGTCGAAGTCCCCAAAGCTACACTTCAGATGGAACAGAAATGGCAGTTGTCGGCCGACACCCGGCACCTCATCGTCCAAATCACGGCGAATGCGAGTTCTGCGGCCGTGGCGGGCTTTCCCCTCGGGTCGTGGGAGAATGTCTATAACCGGAAGGCGCCGGCGGAAGTTCGTAAGCCAGGAGCCAGGAGTCAGAAGTCAGGAGTCAGAAAAACTCCTCCATCCTCCCCTTGAAGAACAGAAATTGCTAACCCCGAGCGTGGCCGGAGCGTCAAAAGAGGGTCCATCGATCACGCACCAGTGTCTGAGCCAGAGATTCGTTAAGAATGCTTTTCTCATGCGCGACGGTTTTTCGAAGCCCCGTGAGGGGCGGCATAAAGTAGCCCAGTGCGCAAGAAGCTGTGAAAAAACCAACCGGCTGTCATCCTGAGCGAAGCGAAGGATCCCCGCAGTTTCTTATGCCTCAGCGGCTTACGAACAACTGCAGAGATCCTTCGCTGCGCTCAGGATGACACATTCCGAATTTCTTCACACGTTCCAAGCCCTGGGTTGAATGGCCCTCACCCCGCCTTTGGCACCCCTCTCCCGCTTGGGCGGGAGAGGGGACGGGCGAGAGGGGGCGGCCTGCTGACCCACGGCTTGCGCCGTGGGCTACTCTCTGCCGGCCCTCCGGGCCTGTACAAGCAGTCGCTGAAGACCAGTTTGTTTCGCGGGACTATTGCGTTAGAATAGGCGCCACTGAACAATTGGAAACTCCGCAGGTTGGAGGCTCGCATGAAAACTCAGAAAGCTCTCCCCGCCATTCGCTGGGTGGTTTCGCTGTGTTTCCTGGTGCTGCTTATGGGTTCCGCGCCGCGCCAGATGTGGGCGCAGTCGGGAGCCGTGTGTGGCCCCGCGCCGGACGTTAAGCTGGCCCTCGATGGACTGCCCCAGCAAACGCCGGCGCAAACCGACCGGCAGTATCACGAGCAGCGCGCTGCGGCCATTCAAGCGCTGCTGCGCCAGTACCCCGGCGACGTGTTCGTGCAGAAAGCTGACATTGGCTCGACGTACGGCATATCGGACAGGCAAAAGGTGATTGCCGAGTACAAAGCCCGCTACGAGCAGAGCCCCGACGACGCGCAGTTGGCGTACCTTTACGGTCTGACGCTATTGGGCCGCCAGTCAGCGGAGGCCATTAAACTCTTTACTGGCGCCCTCCAGAAAGACCCGAACTTCCCTTGGCCACATCTGGAGCTTCTGACCATCTATAGCTCACCGGTGTTCATGGACAAGGTTCAAGGCAGCGCGCACCCGAAGGCTTTCCTCGATGCTTGCCCTACCTCCTTTGAAGGTTACGAGTCGCTGACCCGCATCGACGACAAGGACCTCGCGCGCCCCTACGCCGCGAAGTTGCGCACCCTGCTCGCGAGTCGTAGCGACCCCGTGGCCGTCGGTGCTTACACGACTCTCTGGTCGCTCGAGTTCAAGGTGCATCCGCCGTCGGAATATGAGCCGCTGCGCAAGCAGGTGGCTCAGGACCTCGAGCGCGTCCGCCAACTCAAGCTCGAGGACAAGCGCCAGTGGTACTCGGCGCTCGAAGAGGGCTACAAGCTGGTAAACGACCAGAAGCAGTCCGACTGGGCACAGGAGCAGGCGCAGATACGTTTTCCAACGCCTTGGTCGTCGCCTGCGATGTCAAAGTGGGGCAAAGACCACCACTATCCGGGCGAGGATGCGCCCCCGGACAAGATACGGGCTTATTACGGCGGTCTGTTGCAGCAGACCGCCCAGTGGCTCAAGGATCGCCCCAACACAACCTTCATCTGGAGCGAGCGCGTGGATGCGATGGAGCATTTGGAAGACGTGCCCTTGGCTGACGTGAAGGAGGCCATCGATCAGACGATCAAAGTCATGATGAGCAATTCCGGGCCGGAGGGCCCCGGCTCCTACGATTACTTCGACATAGCCGAGGCGCTCTCCAAAAAACACCTTGAGCCCGAACGCGTCGTCGAGATGGCGCAGAAGGGACTCGACGAATGCGAAATTGAGTCCAAGCAGCCGTATTACGATCTCTACGCCTCCAAGGAGAACGTCGAGCAAAACAAGTACGATCGGGCTTACTACTGCCTTCAAGGGATGGGATTCGAGACGGACGGCTATCTGCAACTAAAGCAGCCGGACAAGGCCCAGCTCCTGCTTACCCAGATGGACGAGCGGCTCGATGACTTGAAAGCCCAAGTTGGCGATAACCAGCGTCACAAGAAGAGCTATGGCCGTCGTCTCGCCGACTATTGGGGGCTGATGGCCCGGGAGGCGGAACTCCGTGGCCGCAAGCTCGACGCCATGGCGTTCTATGAAAATGCCTTGCTCGCGCGGCTCGATGCCGAGCAGAAGCCCGAGACCGGAATGAAAGACGAACTCGCCGACAACGCACGCCAGCTTTGGACCGGCCTCGGCGGCTCGGATGAAGGCTGGAAATTGTGGTATGGGCGGCGCGCCGACGCCTTGGCCAACCTGGCCGCGCTGACTTGGGAGGACGTCAATCAACCTCTGCCTACCTTCGAACTGGCCGACCTGAGCGGCAAGACCTGGAACTTGGCTGCGCTCAAGGGCAAGACAACGTTCCTGAATTTCTGGGCGTCCTGGTGAGGGGGATGCCGCGAGGAGTTGCCTCGCTTACAAAAACTCATCCAACAGTGCAAGAATCGCTCCGACGTTCAGTTCATCACTATGAACTTGGATGAAAACCCCGGGGTTATCGAGCCCTACCTCAAGGAGCATCAGCTCTCCTTCACCGTGGTCCCCGCCTTTAACTACGTGTGGCAGACGCTCAAGGTGACTGGAATCCCGGCAAATTGGATTGTGGATTCGGGCGGCGTAATACGCCTGAAGGGCGTTGGCTATGACTCGACGGAGAAGTGGGAGGCAGGCATGCGGGACGCCATCGAGAAAGTCAAGCCCGCCGCGTCTGGGTCCTCTTCCGACGCCTCGAAGTAGCACCCTTGTTGAGAAGCCCTCTCCCTTGGGGAGAGGGTGGGCCGCGACGGCGTTTTCATCAGCCGTCGCGAGCCGGGTGAGGGGTCGTTGTCCGGGAACTGCGGAGATCCTTCGCTTCGCTCAGGATGACAAGCCAACTTATTTTATTCCTGCCTGCGCCAGCATCTTCAGGAACTGCCCCCGCGTGCGCATGTCGATCGCTTCCGCCACCAGCTTGCCGTTTCGGTCGTAAACGAAACTCTTCGGGATTCCTTCGACCACGAACAACTGGTGCACCTTGCTTCCCGGATCCAGCAGGATGGGATACGTATAGTGATGCTCGGTAATGAACGGTTGTACTTTGCTTATCTCTTCATCAGAAATAGCAAGGATTAAAAGGCCCTGATCTTTGAATTCCTGGTACAGCTTATCCAGATCGGGCATTTCCTTGCGGCAGGGCGGGCACCACGTGGCCCAGAAGTTCACCAGCACCACCTTGCCGTGCAGAGCCTGTAAGCTCCAGGACTTTCCTTCGACATCAGTCAACGTGAAATCCGCATGCTCGCGGCTCCGGTCGTCGTCGGCAAGCTTGGACATCGCCGCCGCGAATTGGGGAGAGTCCGAAGCGGCTTGCACGTGTTCGTACCGGACGAGCGTGGCCAGTTCGACATACGGTTCGGCGGGCTGTTTGCCGTTCCCGGGGGGCGGCTGCTCGGCGAGCGCCGTGGCCAGAGTCGTGGCGACTTCCTGCAGCGTGTCGTGGCCGAAGTCGCCTTCGGTGGCGAGATTGGCGAGGCCGTTCGCCAACGTGAGCTTGTTGGACGCCGCCGGCAACTTGCGGATCTCGAGCGCCAGGTCCTTCGTGACCTGCCCCCGCTTCTCATCCGGCACCTGGCGAAGGCCGCGCAACTGCTGGACGATGGGCTTTTCTTGCTCCGTCCAAACAATCTGCTCCCTCTGGGCGCGCGCGGGATGAGCAAAAAACACAAATGCCGCGAAGGCCGCGGTAAAGATTCTGGATCTGACCGGCGCCGAGCGAATGTAGCCATTTACCATCATGATCATACCGCATTTCTTCTCCGTGCCCTCCGTGGCCACGCAAAGATGAAACACAGAGAGCACTGAGAACCTCCGTGCCCTCTGTGTTGATGCTTTGGAGGCACTGAGCACACGGAGACTTCCTTTGTCGTCACTCCCACACGGGCCGCCCACCGCTCACGCCACCGGCAGCCGAAGAATCGTGCGCAGGCGCTCCGGCGGCACACGTCGAGGGTCGGAGAGATAGATCTCGTGATGCAGGCCGTGGCAGGACAAGCCCTTTTCCTCGGCCAAGGCGAGCATCTGCGAGATCGTTTCGCACTCATTCCCGTAAGGCCCCACGTGCAGCATTTGCACGCACTGGCCTTCATCCAGGGTTTCCAACTTCACGTCCGCGGTTTCCTTGCCCTTTTCTTTCAGCGCCGCGATAGTGTCTTTCAAATCCTTCGCACTGATGAAGTCCGGCACGCGGATGAGGAGCTTCCAGTTCCAGGTGTCGGGCGGCTGCAAGGCAAAATTCTGGGCTTCTTTCTCTCCCCACCAAAGGCCCTCGAGGTTGCAGACTTTGTAATCCTTCCCGGCGAATTTCTTGGCCATCTTGAGGGTGTAGGCGACGTTGTAGAGCGCGCCGACGGCTTTCTGGAAGGCTTCGCCAGCCGGCGCCCCGCGGCCGGTGAATACCAGGTACTTGGCGCGCTTGGTTTGAATCAGCACTGGTTGTTTGGGCGTAACGTATTCGGCTTTGTGAACTTTGTAGAGATCGAGTTTGGGTGTAGCAGGCATCGGAATGATTCCTCCCGGAAACTTGAACCTGTCGTTCTGAGCGGAGCGAGGAATCTCGCCCTGAATCAATCCACACTGACCAGAGCGAGATTCCTCGCTCCGCTCGGAATGACAACTACCAAAACCGGCGGTCAGGGCTCCTTTAGCGTTCCTACAATTCGTTCGACAAGGTTTTGGTCCGCCACCTGAAACTGATCTTCGGGAGGATAGAGCGCCCCGCCAAAGGTCACAAAGGGCCTCCCGCGCACAGAAAGATCGAGCTGAGTCTTGAAAGCCGTGAGGTGTATCTGTTTGCAGCCCGTCGCTTCGACCACCTGGCGAAGGTTGTAGAGTTTTATTCCCCCGCCCGGCAGTATCTCGATTCGATCGCCGGCATATTCGATCAGCCGCTTGATGAGCGGCACGCCCTCCGGGACGGTATCTTCCTGGCCGCTGGTGAGCAGGCGGGTGAAGCCCATGTCAACCAGTTGATGGAGAGCCCGAAAAGGATCGGGCGTTACGTCGAAAGCGCGATGGAAGACCGCCTGGCGATCCCCAATCAGTTTCCGAATGCGCCGGCACCTTTCCTCGTCGATGCTACCGTCGGCGTTCAGTATTCCAAACACAATTCCGTCCGCGCCGTGCTCTTGAGCCGCCACGGTATCCTGCTCCATGACCGCCATTTCAACGTCGGTATAGCAGAAGCCTCCGCCGCGCGGCCGGACCATGGCCACGAAAGGTATCTTCAGCCGCGCCTTGGCTTCGACGATCGTTCCCATCGAGGGCGTCAGGCCTCCCAGGAAAAGCGCCGAGCAGAGTTCAACGCGGTCCGCGCCCCCCTTTTCCGCCTCGATCGCATCCTCCAGCGATCCACAGCAAATCTCCACTAGAATTTTATTTTCTGCCATCGAATTCCCCCTGTATTGGAGACTTATCATTATAGCCAACAGACTCCGCAGAGCAACTGCAGAACGGTAGGGGCACGCCATGGCGTGCCCCTACCCGCGATATTCGGTGGGCTGCAAAAATGGGATGCAAAAGAGATGGTTGGGTGTATCCTTGCAGGGGTCCGGTTTCCACGATCGAGATCCCGGCTGAATCCTGATTGGGAGGGTCCCGCGATGCGGTTGCGAGTTATATGCACATTCTTTTTGTTGATCATCAGTGTGGCGCCTGCGAGCGCCCTGGACAATGGCCTGGCCAAGACGCCGCCCATGGGTTGGAACAGTTGGAATAAGTTCGCGTGCAACGTCTCCGACCGGCTCATCCGCGAGACGGCCGACGCCATGGTGTCCAGCGGCATGAAGGATGCCGGTTACCAATACGTGGTCATTGACGACTGCTGGCAGGTGAAGCGCAACCCGGACGGCACGATCGTCGCCGACCCCGAGCGTTTCGCCAACGGCATCAAGGCGCTGGCCGACTACGTGCATTCCAAGGGGCTGCAGTTCGGCATCTACTCGGACGCGGGCCGGCAGACCTGCGCGGGCCGTCCCGGGGCGCGTGGGCACGAGTTCCAGGATGCGTTTACCTACGCTTCCTGGGGCGTGGACTACCTCAAGCTGGACTGGTGCCATGCCGAGGACCAGAACTCCCTCGAGTCTTATTCCCTCATGCGCGACGCGCTCAAGGCCGCCGGCCGCCCCATCGTTTTTTCGCTTTGCGAGTGGGGCTCCACAAAGCCCTGGCAGTGGGCCAAGGATGTCGGCAACCTCTGGCGCGCTACGGATGATATCGTGAATTGCTGGGACTGCACGGAGAAGTGGGGCGGGCTGGGGGTTGTCCGGATTCTCGACAAAGTCGATGGCATCGAGTACGCCGCCGGGCCCGGGCATTGGAACGATCCCGACATGCTGGAAGTGGGCAACGGCAAGCTCTCCCCGGACGAGTCGCGCGCCCACTTCGGCATGTGGTGCATGCTGGCCGCGCCCCTGCTCTCCGGCAACGACCTGCGCCAGATGGATGCGGATACGCTCGCAGTTCTTACCAACAAAGAGGTGATTGCCATCGATCAGGACCCGCTCGGCAAGCAGGCTAGCCGGGTGCGCAAGGAGGGCGACAAAGAAGTCTGGGCGCGCGAACTGGCGGGCGGGAACCGCGCCGTGGCCCTGCTGAACCGCGCCGCCACGCCGCAGGAGATTACCGTAAAGTGGGAAGACATCGGATACCCAGCGCACCTTTCCGCCGCACTCCACGAGGTCTGGCAACATAAAGACCTGGGCACGATGACGGGTTCGTTCACGGCCACCGTCGCGCCCCACGCCGCCGTCATCGTGACCGTAAGGCCGTAGCCATCGGGAGATCGGTTGACCGGAATTTCGGGGGGGCGTCGCCAACCCCATTGCAGATCTCAGATTCCAGATTCCAGATTTCAGATTGCAGATCTCGGTCGTGTGTCATTCTGAGCGAATTCTTGTGTCATTCTGAGCGTCGTATGTCATTCTGAGCGTAGCGAAGAATCCCTGTAGTTGCTCTGCGGGTTTCTGAGCGCGTGGCGAACTGCGGGGATTCTTGGCTTCGCTCAGAATGACACATGTCTGAAATCTGGAATCTGAAATCCCGAGACGCCCGGCTGGCGAACCAGTTCCGCCCGATCTCCCGATCCCCCCGTTTAAGCCGGCAACCTTATTACCTGATAAAACGTCGATAGATATGGACAGTTGGTATATAATCCCCCCAGGAGGCCGACCGTGAGATACGATCAGTTACGACGTGTACTCGTGGTTTTGGTCGCGGGGTTGCTCCTGCCGGCAACTCTCTTTACTCAACAAAAACCTTCGGCCATCGGGGCGCGTCTGAGTTCTTTCACGGGAAGTGTGATGGTGAAGGGCCCAGGCGCCGCCGAAGTGGTTCCAGTTCAGGTGAATATGCCGATTGAGGAAGGGGCCGAAGTGTCGACCTCGGCGGCGAGTTCAGCGAGCCTGCAACTGGACAATGCCTCGACCATTCAACTCAGCGAACTCAGCAAAGCCAACCTCACGCCAAGGGAAGCGGGGCAGGGCGGCATACGACATAATGTCATTGTCTTGGAGCTAGGTCAGGCCAGCTTCCATTTCCTACCAAGCATGCAAGATAACTACTCAGTCCGCATTGCCGACGCCACCATCTCCCCGAACGGCAAGGCTGCCTTCCAGGCGGGCTTTACCAAAGGGAAGATGGACTTGCGAGTGTTGGGAGGCTCGGTTGTTGTCTCAGCTCAGTCTGGCTCGCTGACTTTGGAAAAGGGGCGATACTTGGAGTACGACCCCTCAGCCCAACCGATGGCGGCGGCATCTCACGCGCGCGTGGTGCGGCTCAGTTACCTGAGCGGCACGGTCATGCTCAAGCGGCCTGGCTCGACGGAAGACGAAAAGGCGCTGCTGAACACGCCCATCCAGGAGGGTTTCGAGCTCTCAACTGGCGGCAGCAGCTATGCCGAGGTGGAGTTCGAAAACGGCTCGACCGCCCGCGCTGGCGAACGGTCCAGATTGCTCTTCGATCAACTGGCGCTGGACGCCAACGGCAACAAGCTGAACGGCATTACCTTTGAGGTGGGATACGGGACGTTCAACTTCGTTCCTGAACGGCGGCCCGCGAACCAACACGAACGCAATGCCGCTGTCAGCTTGCAGTCTGGCGGCCAGGACGTCTATCGCGTCAAGATTGCCAACGCCACCCTGAACGCTCAGGGAAAGTGCGAGTTCCGGACGGACTTGGCCGAGGACCGCTACCGAGTGGAGGTCTTCAAGGGTTCGGTGGACGTGGCCGCCGATAATCAGTCGATGAGGCTCGACGAAGGCAAGGTCTGGGTGCAAGAAACCGCCAGCACCACCTTGGCTTCCAATGCCGAGAAGGGGATTACCAAGGACGATTGGGACCAGTGGACGGAGGCTCGTGATCGCCAGGCACAGCTAACTGGTAAGGATGAGTCTGTCCACCCCGTTGGACCGGCCTACGGCTGGAGTGACCTTAACACCTACGGCGAGTGGGTAACCCTTCCCGGCAACAGATTCGGCTGGTCGCCCTACGCGCCGGCGGGTTGGTCGCCCTACACATATGGCATGTGGAATTCGTACGGCGGCATGGGCTGGACATGGATTTCCGGCGACCCCTGGGGTTGGGTGACCGACCACTGCGGTATGTGGGACTTTGACCCTACCTTCGGCTGGTATTGGATGAACCCGATGTTTGGTTGCGGCCTCTGGTACCCCTCGCTTGTAAATTGGTTCGGCGGGCCGGGCTGGTACGGCTGGGCGCCGATTCAACCTGGCCATCCCAAGGTTCCTCCCGGACGTCCTCCTCTTCCCGGCGTGGGTCCTCTCACCAGCCATCGTTCTCTGCAGATTGTTAAGGTTCCTGCTAGTGTGCTTCAGAAAGGGCAGATGGTGACGGCCCAGGTGGTGACGCGCGGTCCGGCGACGGACGCGAACAAGATTGAACAGCCGCCTGCCCAAGCAAGTCCCCGGACCACGTCTGCCAGCACCGCAAATGCGGCGATGCCTGGTCGGCCCGCTCCGCAAGAGGCGCCCTCCGGCTTCGGCCATGCAACCGCGCCTGCCACCGTTTTGATGGGCGGCGAGGTGGCCACGGAAGGCTCGCTGCTGGCCCACCATGGGCTTTTTGGCGCCAGTGCCCACGCACCTTTGCGTGCTGCTCAAGGCACAACCCTGGGTGGACGCTATCCAGTCTCCGGCTCAGCAGGTGAGTTCCGAGGCAGCGCTTCCGCCGGCGGCGGATGGCACGGCCACTTTGGCAACGCCGGGGGTCATGGGGGTGGCCCTGTCATTTCCGGCCGCTCCGGTGGGTCCGGAGTTGTCATGGCTTCGCACGGATCAAGTGGGGGCGGTGCGAGTGGTGGTGGTGGCAGAGGCTCGGCCTCCGGCGGCGGGGGTGGCTTCTCAGGTGGCGGCGGCGGCGTTTCAGCCAGCGCAGGGGGACACTCGGGCGGCGGAGCGGTCTCTTCAGGCGGCGGAGCCAGCGCGGGCGGTGGCGGCGGCGGGCACCACTAGCTAAAGAAGATTGTTGTTTGACGATTGCCGGGGCGGCCCTTTTGGCCGCCCTGAGTCCACCCAAAGAAGCGAGAAGAAAAGCAGATCCTTCGCTTCGCTCTGCAGAAAGTCGGCGCGTAAGCCTTTTGGAATCAACGGCGGCTCAGACT
>Ga0209415_10014352_pt1 | contig 12945 bp, 13 predicted proteins | sample PeaSoiSIISIP2007_FD_187696 | JGI IMG/M metagenome (GOLD analysis project Ga0209415, IMG submission 187696) | Peat soil microbial communities from Weissenstadt, Germany - SII-SIP-2007 (SPAdes) (version 2) | ecosystem: Environmental > Terrestrial > Soil > Wetlands > Peat | place: Germany...
CTCCCTTATCCAGTTGGGAAGCAGCGTGATGCCGCCCCAACTCCCGATCATCATCGTCGCCGCGACGGTGATGCCGACGATCGTGGACCGCCGTAGGCCGGGTCGAAAGATGTCCGCAATGGACCCTTGCTTCCGGGCGCTAACCGAGATCCACCGCTCGGACTCCGGCACCTGCCTGCGGACAAACAGGACCCACAATGCCGGCAGAACCCCGAACGCCAGAACCCAGCGCCAGCTGTACGGTCCGAGACTCCAGTTTACGATCGCGGCCATGAGGAAGCCTATCGCGAACGACGACTGCACGAAGCCCATCGCGCTGTCCCTCTTCTCGTCCGGCAAGGCTTCGGCGACGAGCGCCGCGCCCACGGCCCATTCGCCGCCTATTCCAAAGGCGGCTATGCCCTGCAAACCCAGGAGCTCCTCCCAGTTTCGCGCCAGCGCGGAAAGACCGGTGAAGACCGCATAGATCAAAATCGTCGAGACGAGCGTTCTTGCTCGTCCGAAGCGATCGGCGACAATTCCGAACAGCACGCCTCCAACACCCCAGCAGACGAGCTTGACGGCGATGACGATGCTGCCGGCTTGTTGGACCAGGTCTCTATCCGTGGTCTGCAACAGCTCTCGCATGCTTGGAACCAAGACCAGCGTGAAGATGTTAAGGTCCATGCAATCGAAGATGTACCCGAGAAAGGCCGACCAGAAGGCCAGCCTTTGATACTTCGTCAATTCTACGGTGAGACTTGGCGACCCGGTCAACGCCGGTTGATACGCAGGCATGAAACTACCCCCCACGATGTTGATATTTGCAAAGCGAATCGTTTCACCGACGGCCCACAACTTCGAACCGAACGCATTTGAACAGTTTAAGGACGGAAGATATTCCGACGTTCGCTAAGCCGGCATACTCCCCCCCGCACGTGCGCCCCTGCGCGAATGAATCCATGACTGTTGCATGCGGCGGTTTTACGGTAGCTGCGAGGCCGCGGGGAGATAAATGCGGAAGCGTCATGTCAAGCGGTTCGGCGATTTTGCTGAGTGATTTTGGTCGATCATGGCAAATTAGGTGCAATTCTGCGCCCACCATACGGACAGCCCCGATGCATTTTTGCCGGAAAAGGTCCGACGCGAACGGGCCCACGCGCCGGGCGGCGCGGGCGACATCACGTGCCCGACGGATCAGAGGACTGCCGCGGGGCGGGCGACCGACGCTTCGCGTTGCGAATCGCCTTCCTTCAACTCACGCGTGACGTGTCGCCGATCGCTTCGCGCGCGGAGATTCTGGCGAATGGACGCCAGCAATCACGTACGACAGCAGAAATTCTGGAGATTTTCTGTTATTTTCCGGATCGGAACGGAATTGATAGACTCTGCCGGAAGTCGACTTCCGCCCAAGGAGTGCCGATGGCCGAGAAATCCGAAACCGACATCACCGGCGCGCAATGGGTTCGCGCGCTCGCGCTGGCGCGCGGCCTCGACCGCGCCCATGCGCTGTTTCCCGCAGCCGTCGCGGCCGCCGTTGCCCGCGGCACCAGCTCGCTCGGCCCGCAGCCGGCGAAGTTTTCCGCGGTGACGGAGCCGGCCGTCACGTTCGATCCGGCCGAGTTCGGCGACGGCAGCGGGGAACCCACATGAGCGAACTCGCCTATCTCACCATTGCGGAAGCCGGGCGGCTGATCCGGGCGCGCCAGCTGTCGCCGGTGGAGTTCACCAAAGCGCTGCTCGCGCGCATCGCCGCGACCGAGCCGACCTACCACGCCTACATCGCGGTGACCGAGGAACTCGCGCTGGCGCAGGCGAAGACGGCCGAAGCCGAGATCATGCGCGGCGACTGGCGCGGGCCGATGCACGGCGTGCCGTATGCGGCGAAAGACATTTTCGATGTCGCCGGCATGGCCACCACCTGTCACTCCAGGCTTCGCATCGACCATCGCGCCACAGCCGACGCCACCGCGGTCGTCAGGCTGCGCGAAGCCGGCGCCGTGCTGCTCGGCAAGCTCGCGTTGCACGAGTTCGCGACCGGCGGGCCGACGCTGGAGCTGCCGTGGCCGGCCGCCCGCAACCCGTGGAATCTCGATCTCCATCCCGGCGGCTCGTCGAGCGGCTCCGGCGTCGCGGTGGCGATCGGCACCGCCCCGGGGGCGCTCGGCACCGACACCGGCGGCTCGGTGCGCAATCCCGCCACCTGCTGCGGCGTCATCGGCATGAAGCCGACCTACGGCACCGTCAGCCGCGCCGGCGTGTTCCCGCTCGCATTTTCGCTCGACAATGTCGGGCCGCTGACCCGCACCGTCGAGGACAACGCCATCCTGCTGAAGGCGATCGCCGGCCATGATCCGGCCGATCCCGCCAGCGCCCACCGCAAGCCCGCCGATTTCACCGGCACGCTCGACGCCGGCGTCAAAGGCCTGCGCATCGGCCTGATCGCGCACTTCTACACCGAGGACATGATCGCCGCGCCCGAGCAGAGCGCTGCAATCGCTGCCGCCGCCGACGTGCTGCGCCGGCTCGGCGCCGAGGTGAGAGAAATTCGCCTGTCGTCGCTGCAGCGCTACACCGAATGCGGACGCACCATCCATCTCGCCGAAGCCTACGCGGTGCACGAGCGCGACCTGCAGGAGCGCCCACAGGACTACGCCGAGATCACCCGCAAGAAGCTCTTGCCCGGCGCCTTCATCCCGGCGGTCGACTACGTCCGGGCGCAGCAGCTGCGCACCGTGCTGTGCGCCGAATTCGCCGCCGCGATGCGCGATCTCGACGCCGTGATCACGCTCTCGAGCCTCGACCTACCGTGCCGCATCGACGATGCCGAGACGATCGCGAAAACCTACGAGCGGCAATGCCGCATGCCGTTCAACGTCACCGGCACACCCGCCATCGCGGTGCCGACCGGCTTCACCGCCGCCGGCCTGCCGACCGCGATGCAGATCGTGGGGCGGGCATTCGCGGAGCCGATGGTGTATCGCGTCGCGCACGCATATTGCGCGGCGACGGGCTGGTGCGAGCGGCATCCGCCGGTGAAGGCGGCCGAGCGGGAGAAGAGTTTGGTGGAATAGCGCATCGCCCCAATGGCCCTCCCCCGCGACCGCCTTGCCTACTCCTCGCCCTTCACCCGGCCACCGCTGCGGCTGCCCGGCGCCGCCCGCATGGTGGTGTGGTCGGTGCTCAACGTCGAGGAGTGGGAGATCACACGGCCCATGGCGCGGCAGCTGACGCAGCCGCCCGGCGGCCACCAGCCGGTCCCCGACATGCCCAACTGGACCTGGTACGAATACGGCATGCGGGTCGGTTTCTGGCGGCTGTTGCGCGCGTTCGCCGCGGCGTGCGTGACGCCGACCATGTCGGTCAACGCCAAGGTGTGCGAGACCTATCCGGAGATCGCCGCCGCGGCGCGCGACGCCGGGTTCGAGTTCATGGCGCACAGCTATGTGCAGATGCCGCTCCACCAGATCGAGGACCAGCGCGCCAATATCCGCCAGTCGATCGAGGTGCTCGAACGCTTCACCGGCAAGCGGCCGACCGGCTGGCTCGGCCCCGGCCGCATGCAGACCTTCGACACGCTCGACCAATTGACCGAGCACGGGCTCACCTGGTTCGGCGACTGGGTGCTCGACGATCAGCCGCTGTGGGTGAAGACCGCGCATGGTCCGATCCTGTCGGTGCCCTACAGCGCCGAGATCAACGACATCACCATGATGGTGTCCCACCATCATGAATCCGACGTGCTGATGAAACGCACCATCGATGCATTCGATCGCCTCTACGAGGAATCGGCGGAATCGGCGCGCGTGATGGCGATCGGGGTGCACCCTTACGTGTCCGGCGCGTCGCACCGGATCAAGTATTTCGAACAGCTCTACGACTACATGCGGCGCAAGGACGTGGTGTTCTGGACCGGGCAGCAGATCTGCGACTGGTACAGCGCGATCGTGCCGCGGCCGACGGGTCCGTAGGGTTGAGCGCAGCGAAACCCATCATTGGGCGATGCCGTTTGAGAAGACGCTGATGGGTTTCGCTGCGCTCAACCCATCCTACGACGCCGTAACCGCCGGCACTGTTCAGCCTCACAGCCGCCGATAAACATACTCCGCATCCTCGCGAGCAGCCGCCCGCTCCTCGACCACGTGATGGTGCGGCGAGAGGTGGCATACCGGGTCGGTGGCGCGGGCGTCGCCGGTGAGCGCGAAGGCCTGGCAGCGGCAGCCGCCGAAATCGACGTCGCGGCGCTCGCAGCTCTGGCATGGCTCCGGCAGGAAGTCCGTGCCGCGAAACGCGTTGAAGGCGGGATTGCGCTCCCAGATGTCGCGCAGTGAATAGTCCTTCACGTTCCAGAACGCGAGACCCGGAATCGATTCGGCGGCATGGCACGGCAACACGCGGCCGGCCGGCGTGACGTTGAGGGAGCGGCGGCCCCAGCCGCCGACGCAGGGCTTGGGGTAGCGCGCGTAATAGTCCGGCACCACGGCGTCGATGACGATGCGGCCGTGATGCTCTTTGCGCAGCGGCTCGATGCGGCCGACGGCACGCTCGACCTGCTCCCGCGTCGGCATCAGGGCGGCGCGGTTCGTCAGCGCCCAGCCGTAGTACTGCACATGGGCGATCTCGACCCGCGACGCACCCATGTCGAGCGCCATGGCGACGAGGTCGTCCACGCGCTCGATATTGGCGCGGTGGATGACGATGTTGGCGGTGAGCGGCAGCTTGAGGGCGACCACGGCGGCCGCCAGCGCGCGCTTGCGGGCATAGGCCCCCTCGTAGCCGGCGATGCGGTCGGCCGATTTCGGCTCTGCGTCCTGGATCGAGATCTGGACGTGGTCGAGGCCGGCGTCGGCGAGGTCGTTGAGCCGCTTGTCGGTGACGCCGACGCCCGAGGTGATCAGATTGGTGTAGAGGCCGGCACTGCGCGCCGCCGTCATGATGTCGACGAGATCGCGCCGCGACGCCGGCTCGCCGCCGGAGAGATGCACCTGCAGCACGCCGAGACCGGCCGCCTCGCGGAACACCCGCGCCCAGGTGGCGGTGTCCAGCTCGTCCTCGCGCTTGTCCATCTCGAGCGGATTCGAGCAGTACGGACAGCCGAGCGGGCAGCGGTGCGTCAGCTCGGCGAGCAGGCCGAGCGGATTGTGCAGCGGCTTCGCGGCGGCCCCGTTGGGCCGACCGTTCGCGGCGGCGTGACCGTTGGTCGTCATTTGCACCGGTCCCGGCATCACAATTCCAACAGCCTCTTGTCGGCGAGCCCCTGCAGCAGCGCGGTGACGTCCGCAGCCACGCGCTCGCGCGGCGCCCCGAAGGTCGTGGCGAGATCGTCCACGATGGCGGCGAAGGTCGCCTCGCCGGTGCAGCGCTTGACCACCTCGGCGGCGATCTGATCGGCCTTGAACACGCGCTCGGGCGCGAGCAGCACCCAGCCGCCCTGCGCCTCGTTGTGCGCAAGCCGCACGCCGCGCGGCAGGCGCGGACGGGACTCCGGCGTGATCGACGGCGCCGCCGCGGGGGTATTCACGTGGACGTCTCCTTTCTTTTTCTTCCTCCCGTCTTCGGACCGAAGACGGGAGGGATAAGAAAAGCTACTCCGCCGGCACGAAAGCGCCGGGCGATACGTGCTTGGGCGAAACGTATGCATAGGTGAGCGCATCCAGCATCACCCACAGCACGTCGCACTTGAATTCGAGCGCCTTGAGGGCGAGCGCCTGCTGCTCCGGCGTCTTCGCGTTCTGCTTGACGTAGTCCAGCGCGAACTCGCTGTCGCGGCGCGCCTGGGGCGGCCGCGCGGAGAAATACGCCATCGTCTCGGCGGTGACGAAATCGTAGTTCTTGAGCATGCCCTCGATGCGCTCGCCGATGATGGCGGGCGAGAACAGCTCGGTGAGCGAGGAGGCGATCGCTTCGAGCAGCGTCTTTTCGGCGACGAAATGCACATAGGCTTCGACCGCAAAGCGCGTCCCCGGCAGCAGGCCGCGAAGCGACGTGACGTAGTCGCGGTCGAGCCCGAGGCCGTCGGTGAGCTTGAGCCAGCGCGCGATGCCGCCCTCGCCCGCCGCGGTACCGTCGTGATCGACCAAGCGGCTGCGCCACTCGCGCCTTATGTCGGTATCGAGGCAGCGCGCGATCAGGCTCGCATCCTTCACCGGGATCATGGCCTGGTAGTAGTAGCGGTTGAGCGCCCAGGCCTGGACCTGGCCCTTGGTGCACTTGCCGCCATGAAGCAGGTGGTGGAACGGGTGCAGGCGGTGATAGCGCCGCGCCCCGATGTCGCGCAGCTTCGCTTCGAGCTCGTCGGGAGTCAGCAGTGTCGTCATAGCTCGATCCTCATTCCATCCTCGGCGACCTCGAATCCCGCGGCTTCCACGGCGAGGCGCTGCGGCGAACCGTCGATCAGGATCGGGTTGGTATTGTTGATATGGATCAGGATGCGGCGCCGCGCGAGCCCGGCAAGCGCCGCCAAGGTGCCGTCGGGTCCGGCGACCGGCATGTGCCCCATGCGGCGCCCGCTCTTCGTCCCGGCGCGAGCCTCGATCATCTCGTCATCGGAGAACAGCGTGCCGTCGAACAGCACGACGTCGGCATCGGCGAGCCGCGCCGCGATCGCCGGCGTGAGCTTGGCGGCGCCCGGGATGAAGACCAGCCGCGCGCCGGCGGCGCGCAGTTCGATGCCCACATTGGCTTCGGTCTCCGCCTCCAGCGCCGGATGGTCGCCTTCGAGATAGAGCGGCGCCTTGCCGGGCACCAGGAACAGTTCGGCCTCGATGCCGCCCGGCAGCGCGAACGGGGCGTCGGGGCTGATCGCACGGCGCGGCACCACATCGGCGGCGAGCACGTTGAAGATCGAATTGGCGGCGAGCGTCGCCAGCGTGCCGGCGGTGCCGTAGAGCCCGAACGGTCCACGCTCGCGCAGCGTCAACAGCCCGGCGGTCTGGTCGACCTCGCCGCCGGTCAGCACAACAGCCGCGATCGGGCTCATGCGCAGACCGCGCGGCTGCAATGCCGATGTCGCGATGATCTGCTGACGCAGATCCGGAGACGCGTTGATGAGAACGAAGCGCGTGGCGGACTCGACCGCACGTCCTTCAAAGTGAGCCTCCGCCGTCACCGCAATACTCGCCTGCGTGCGCGGCTTCACCCGCGGATCGCCGGCCCACGCGAGGCGGCACACCTCGCAGCCGCAATTCCATTGCGGAAAGCCGCCGCCGGCCGCCGAGCCCAATATGATTGCGCAAAGTCTCATAAATGCGGAAAGACGCCCCATGAGGCGTCAATCCTTTTCCAGAATCCGGGGATTCCAGTGCCGGACCGCTGCGGTCCGAATGGCGAAATGATCAGAACTCGGCCGGCAGGTAGCCGTTGATCTCGAGGCCGATGCAGATTTCGACGAGGGTCGGGGTTGTCCAGGCCATGCTTTCCTCCTTGCGTGCCCACTGCGGGCGACGTTGTGAAGCTTCGCGATCTAGCCCGATCGGCGAAATCTTGTAAATAAGGCGCGGTCCTATACGTATCATTGCAAGAATCGATAGCAACGAAACGCCTATGATTACTATTGTGATAACCGATAGCGCTGCGACCATCGGGCCCTTGCGCTCCGCGCATCTCGCTAGCGCGGATCAATCACGCTATGGTGCGGTCCGTTCCAAGCGGACGCGTCGCGCCCGCGCAAAGCCAGCCGAACAATGACACTCCATCAGCTTCGCATCTTCCTCGCCGTCGCGCAGTCCGCGACGCTCACCCGCGCCAGCAAGCAACTCGGCCTCGCACAGCCGTCGCTGTCCCAGCAACTCGCGCGGCTGGAGGAGAGCGTCGGCACCCGCCTGTTCGATCGCGCACGCAATCGCATGGAACTCACCGATGCCGGGCGCGTGCTGCTGCGCCATGCGCAGAGCGTCATCAAGGAGATCAACGAGGCGGAAGCGGGCTTGCGCGAATTCGCCGCCGGCAAGCGCTCCATCATCCGCATCGCCGGCCTCAACTCGGTGGTGAAAGCGCTGCTGCCCGACGCGCTCAGGCGCCGCGGCGGCCCCCGCTCGGGCCTTGAGATCGACATCCACGAAGCGGCCCCCGGCGAGGTGCTGGAGATGCTGTACTCGCGCCAGGCCGACATCGGCCTCATCGCCGCGGACTCGGTCGCGCAGTCCAGCATCGGCTTCCGCCAGGTGCCGATCGTCGAGGACCCTTATGTGTTCGCGGTTCCAAAGACTGTGCGCTTCGGCACCATCAAGGACATCGAGGCGGCGCCGGAGGATGCCGCGCAGGTGCTCAACAGCTGCATCCAGTTCAATTTCGGCTCCCAGCACACCCTGCGGGTCCAGCAGTGGTACCAGCGCGTGCTGCCGTCGCACCGCATCGTCGCGCATTGCCGGACCTACGACGTGGCGCTCGAGCTGGTGCGCGCCGGCTTCGGCGTGTGCCTCGTCCCGGCGCTGACGGCCCTGCAGGTGGCGGGCTCGCTCGACGGCATCGAGCTCTACGCCACCGACCACGGCGATCGCCGCACGGTGGCGATCCTGGCGGACCAGTACTTGCGGCTCGAGCCCTACAAGGGCCTGGTCGAGGCGCTGCAGGAAGCCGGGCGCGGATTGAAGCTGCCGGCGATCCTGCCGGTGCCCAAAGTGATCGCGCGGGCCGCGGAGGCAGCAGAGGTTACGGCATGAGGGGGCGGGATAGCGCGCCGACAAATGGTCGATCGCGACCCGCCGACCGCGGACGTCCGTCGGTCGCCTGCATGTCGGCCGCGCGCGATCCGCGCTAGGCTCAAGGGCGCGCGATTCGCGCAACGTCGCCCCCAGGAGCCCGCCATGCCGCTCGACTTCTGCCACCCGGAAGCCCCGCACAAGAAGCTCCGCATGCCGGAGTGGTACGTGTCGAGCCTGATGATGGACCGCGCGCTCGATGCCGTCGTGCGGCGGGTGAAGAATTTCGACCGCAAGCACGACATCCCGTATCTTGCCGGCTACAGCCGGGACGGCAAGACCATCTACATCGACCGCCACATGCCGCCCTCCTTCCGGTTCCGCGGCCGCACCATCGAGACCGATCGCTTCCTGGTGCTGCACGAGGAGGTCGAAAAGACGCTGATCGATCGGCTCGGCCTGCACTATCTGCACGCCCACCAGATCGCGACCCGTGCCGAACAGGCGGCGGTGCGCGCCGCCGGGGTGTCGTGGCGCGCCTATGACCGATTCATGCAAAAGAACGTCAAGCGCGCCGGCGACGAGCGGCTCACCAAGGTGCCGGTCGATCTCGACACCAAGCCCTATCGCGACGAGCACGACGTCGAACTGCTGGAGCGCATGGCGGCCGCGGTCGAGCGTGGATACCTGCCGCCCGGGCGCAGCCGAGCCGCGGTGCGCAGCGCCATCGACAAGGTGAAGCGCGACATCGCGGCGCATCGGCATGAAACGCCCGCGCGTGGGGCCGGGCGCGGACGCAAGAAAGTCTAGCGCAGGCTGGAAACCGCGCCCGCCCGGTCGTATCGTTCGGCGGGCGGGTGGCCGTGACGGGGACGGCTTTCGTGCCGACGACGGGAAGCGGGGGGCTCCCATGTCGACGACAGATACGGCCAGTGTGGCCGGCGTGTTCAAGCGCGCGATGACGGCTTACGAGGCGGGGCAGTTCGCCGAGGCCGAACGCCTTTGCGTCGTCTTGCTGGCATCCGAACCGGAGGACTTCGATGCGCGGCGCCTGCTCGCGGTGGTGCAATTCCGCAGCGGCCGGCGCATCGAGGCGCTGGCGAGCTATGACCGGATGCTGGCGATCCGCCCGGACTATGCGGAGGGCCACAACAACCGCGCCGTCGTGCTCGCCGACCTCAAGCGTTTCGAGGAGGCGCTGGCGAGCTACGACAAGGCGCTGGCGATCCGCCCGGACTATGCGGAGGCGCACCACAATCGCGGCATCGTGCTGCTCGATCTCGGCCGCGCCGGGGATGCGCTGGCCGATTTCGACCGCGCGTTGGCGCTACGCCCCGACTACGCCGCGGCGCTTCACAACCGCGGTGTGGCGCTGGTCGCGCTAGCGCGCTTTTCCGAGGCGCTGACCAGCTTCGACCGGGCGCTGGAGCTCCGCCCCGACGATGCCGACGCTCTCCTCCGCCGCAGCCAGGCACTGGTCGGGCTCGACCGCTTCGAGGAGGCACTGGCCAGCTACGACAAGGTGCTGATGGTCCGCCCCGACCTGGCGGAGATTCACGACAGCCGCGGCATGGTTCTCGTCGAGCTCCGGCGCTTTGGCGAGGCGATCGCAAGCTTCGAGAAGGCGCAGGCTCTCGCGCCTGAACTTGTCCAGGCTCACGTGCACGACGCCGCCGCGAGGCTCCTGACCGGCGACCTCGCCCGCGGCCTGGCGAAGCTCGAGTGGTGCCGCAAGGCGCAGCCGGCACCGGGACGCAACTTTGCAAGGCCTCAATGGGACGGCCTCGATTCGCTCTACGACAAGACGATCCTTCTCCACGACGAGGAGCGGTTCAGCGACACGATCCAGTTCTGCCGTTACGTCCCGCAGCTGGCGGCGCGCGGCGCTCGGGTGATCCTCGAGGTTGCCCCGCCGTTGCGGCGGCTCATGAGCAGCCTCTCCGGAGTGTCCCTGCTGCTGGCCGAAGAGGAGCCGCGGCCCGATTTCGACCTGCACTGCCCGCTCGCGAGCCTGCCGCTCGCATTAGGCACCAAGCTCGACACCATCCCGTCCGGCACCCCCTATCTGCGGGCGCCGACCGACCTGATGCTGGCCTGGGAGACGCGGATCGGCACCAGGAAACGGCCGCGGATCGGCCTTGCCTGGGCCGGCAATCCGCGCCATGAGGGTGACGGCAGACGGTCGATCGGGCTCTCCGCCCTGTTGCCGCTGCTCGACGCCGACGCGACGTTCGTGCGCCTGCAGAGGGACCTGCGCGCCGGCGAGGAGGCCATGCTCGAGACGCGGGACGACATCTTCGATCCGACCGAAATGCTCACCGACTTCTCCGACCTGGCGGCCCTCATTGCACGTCTCGACCTCGTCATCTCGGTCGATACCAGCGCCGCGCACCTCGCCGGTGCGTTGGGCCGGCCGACCTGCATCCTATTGTCGTACACGCCCGATTGGCGGTGGCTCCTTGGCCGCAACACCACGTCGTGGTACCCGGCGGCGCGCCTCTACCGGCAGGCCGCACCCGGCGACTGGGGCGAGGTCGTGGCACGGATCAGGTCCGACCTGCCGAACCTCACGGGCCGCAGCCCCAGCGCGGCCGCGCCGGCGCGGAAGCCTTCGTAATGCCGGGTGCTGCGGAGACCGACGCCCCGGAACCCGCGAAGGCCGTGCCCTCTCGTGGTGACGCGCGATGCGGGCGCGCGATTTCCCTGCGAACAGGGAAATCATCAGGGAACTATCAGAATTTCCGCCGATTTTCGGCGATCTTGGCGTGACGGACGTCAGATCGCGCAGCAATTTGAGGAGCTTGCGACCAATTCCCTGCATTTTGCAAAACAGCGAATTTTCATTGCCGGAACAGGGAAGCCTTCGATGGAGCAGGGAATTGTCGGACGGCGCGGCGGAGGCTTTGGCGGCTTTCGGGTTGCGGGCCGCCGTTTCGGCCACGGCAGGTCGGCCGAGCCGGCGGGTGTTCGCCGCGAACCGAGTGCGGGAGCGCTCCGGAGACAACATGGCTTTCGTAGCCTCGTCAGATCACTTTACCTGTTGGATAGGCTTTTTATATCATAATAGTCCTATTCCTGTAAAGCCTGAAAGTCGGCGCGGAAGCCGTCCGAAACGCATCGGCGTCGCGCGGGACCGTCGGGTTCCAAGACGTACCCTGGCGCACCGCCACCATGACCGGCGACCGACTCCCGCGATCAAGGCCTCAAGCCATCGTTTGTATCGGCTGCAGAGACAAGGCAAAATGCGAGACGGCAACGGCGTAGCTGGGGACAGCAGGACTCATGCTTGAAGTGCGGCTGGAAGGGCTCACGTTGCGCGTCGCGGACGTGCGGCGGTCGATCGAATTCTACGGCGACAAGCTCGGCCTGCACGTCGAGATCGACAAGGCACCGCAATTTGCCATGATCCGCGTGGGTGGTCCGACGGGCGGCACGATCGGCCTGCTCGTGCATGATCATGCAAATCCCGCAGGATCGGCCAGCATGACCCCGCAGCAGCGGGCGGGCATTCACGTCGAACTGAGCACCGACGACATCGACGCCCTGTATGAACATTTGAAGGCCAGAGGCGTCGTGTTCTTCGAACCGCCGCACGAGGAGCCTTGGGAGCGTTCGATGCGAGCCCACGACCCCGATGGCTATACGGTCGAATTCGCCGAAGGCCGCAGGGGGCATCGCGGCGTGACGTAGGCGATGCGCCATGCGCGCTGCAACGAGGCCGATCGCAGGTTCCGGCTGGCGCCGGCCCCGGAATGACGCCGTAAGAACGTGGTATCGTTCCTTTGATACGACGCGGGGCGTGTCCGGAGCCTCACGAGGACCGACGATGGTGTACCCCCAATGAGGCGGCGCGAATTCATCACCCTCCTCGGTGGCGCGGTGGCCGGTGGCGCAGTGGCGTGGCCGTCCGCCGGGCGCGCGCAGCAGCCGATGCCGGTGATCGGATATCTCACCGCCGGTACGCCCGAGGTGAGCGCAAATGCCCTGATCGCGTTCCGCAAAGGGCTGGGCGAAACCGACTTTGTCGAGGGCCGGAACGTGACGATCGAGTATCGCTGGGCGCAAAATGAGCTCGCTCGTCTTCCGGACCTGGTGGCTGATCTGGTCCGCCGTCGCGTGGCCGTCATCGCCACACCGGGCAGCGTGCCGGCGGCAGTCGAGGCAAAAGCCGCGACCACGACTATTCCGATCGTCTTCAGCACCGCAGGGGATCCGGTTCGACTGGGCATCGTGGCGAGCTTCAGTCGGCCGGGCGGCAACGTCACCGGCGTCGCCTCCATGAACCACGAGCTTTTGGCGAAGCGGCTGGAGCTTTTGATCGAGGCGG
>Ga0209415_10014353_pt1 | contig 12944 bp, 13 predicted proteins | sample PeaSoiSIISIP2007_FD_187696 | JGI IMG/M metagenome (GOLD analysis project Ga0209415, IMG submission 187696) | Peat soil microbial communities from Weissenstadt, Germany - SII-SIP-2007 (SPAdes) (version 2) | ecosystem: Environmental > Terrestrial > Soil > Wetlands > Peat | place: Germany...
ACCCCAGGGATTGACCCCAGAGGTGACCCCGGGGATGAGCCCCGAGGCTTTGTCGCCCGAAATGACCACTCTCCAGGGCGGGCTTCGGCCGGCTTCAGCCCGCCAACGCCCGCTTGGGGCCCAATCTTCCACTCCACAGCTTCCGAGGTAGCGGAGGTTGCTTGTTGGAGTGGTTGTTCCATTAACGAGCCCTTAGTTAGGCTGGTCCAGTCGCCTGGGGACACGCGGCATGGCTGAGGATTTCCTCAACAATCGGCCGCGTATCAGCGGCGAGTTTGCCCAGGGCGGCGCGATCCGGCACGCGGACGAATTCCAGAGCGCGGCGCAGGTACAGGAAAGCGTCGTCGGAAGCCTCGTGGGGTGTCACTGAATCCAGGAAATCCAGGGTGGCGGGGCTCATGGCTTGGGCTGCCAGGGCGGCCATGGTGGCATGGTTGCTCTCCGAGGCCAGCAACTGGCGCCACACCACCCGCGCTTCATCGAAAGCGCCCACTCCGAGCAGATAGCGCAGCAGGCTGGCGGGTTGCCTGGCAATCTCGCGCAGGCGCAGCACCACCTGCAGAAACGCCGCCACGCCGGGACTCTCGGCGGCCACCAACTGGGCGCCGCCGATGGCTTCATCGAAGCGGCCGGTGAAGGCCAGGCACAAGGCCCGCAGGCCGAGCGCTTCCAGGCTGTGCGGGCTGTTGCGCAGCGCCTCCTCGCAGCTCTCGATGGCGCGGTGGTATTGGCGCAGGTCCACCAGGACGTCGGCGCGCTCCAGAGCCGCTTCGTGGTTAGGTACAATCGCCAGGAAGCGGTCGTAATCCTGCAACGCCTCCCGGTGGCGGCCGAGCTTGTGGAAGGCCAGCCCGCGCAGGGCCCACAGGCACGGCGTAATCTGCGGCTGGTTCTTCATGGATTCCAGTACGGAGACCACCTCCTGCCAGTTGTGGGTGAGAAAGAGGGCGCTCAGAAGCTGCCCTCGCACGGAGCGGTCGATCATGCTGCTGCGGAAAGCCCGGTCCATGGCGGCCGCCAGGTAGCGCTTGAATTCAATGGACTTGTTCAGGTCGGGCTGACCCTGTCTCAGCAGTTCACGCAGGCGGCCGGCGAGCAGCCCGGCCGGTTCGCCGCTCTCGCGGTTGGCATACCAGCGCTTGAGGAATTCGACCAGACAGTCCACGTGCAGGCAGCCCTCCCGGCCGAAGCGGGTCTGCCGCCAGACGGCGTAGAGCGGCTCGGCCACCGAATAGTAGGAGTTGCGGCCAGGCAGGTTGGCTACCCGCACGTAGCCCAAGTTGGCGAGCCGATTGAGCTGTGCGCTGATCTGATTGGCAGGCAAGCGGGTTTCCTGAGCGATGCGTGTGGGGGTGAGAGCCTCGCCCGTGCGTCCGCCCACGCGGGCCAGGACGTCCAGAATCTTGCGCTGCTGCGGCGGCAAGGCGTCGGTTTTGCCTTGGTAATAGGGCGTGATCTCATCCAGCAGCCAGTCCAACCCGCGGCGGACGTCAACCGCCTCCGCATGCGTAAAGATGCGGTAGAGCATCAGGGTGTGGCGGGGGTTGCCGCCAGTGAAGTGGCGGAGCACGTTGAGCCGCGCGCGGTTCTGTTTGAGACGCTCTTCGAAATCGCTGCGCCCCTCGAGCCACGCGCGGCGGCGCAGCAGCTCTTCGGACTGCGCATCGTCCAACGGCTCCAGGCGCCAGGTGTTCAGGGGTTGCTGGAGGGCGCTGGTGAAATCGCGTAGAACGCCGGATTCCGCGGTGGCGGTTCCCACCACGGTGAACGCTCCGTCGCGGCTGAGCATCTCCGCCAGGCGGACGCGGTCCTTGGGGGCGGGAATTTGCAGCAGGTACCGATCAAGATTGTCGATCAGCAGTACCAGCCGCCGGCGGTGGCGCCGGCACCAATCACGGATCGACGCGGCGGCGCTGTCGGCATCGTGGGCGTGGGGCGCCAGGGCAGGATCGGAGCTGGCATAGGCAAGATGACTGGTTGTCTCCTCCCAGAAGTCTTCTAAGCTATTGATGGAATATGGTTCTTCCGGAAAGCGGACGGGGAACCAGGTGTGCGCAGGCAGGGCCTCCCGCAGCGCCAAACGGAGCATCAGCAGCAGGGTGGTCTTGCCCATACCGCGGTCCCCCAAGAACAGCAGATGTTCGTTGGCCGCGGTGATGGCGAGGCTGGCAAGCCGGGAAGTCGCCTCGTCGAGCAGCGGCTGGCGGGCCACGAAGGCGCTCTTGACTTCGGCCTCATCCATGCGCTCGGGGCTGTAATAACATCCCATCCGGCGTTTTGAGACCATTATACAACATACACGTTGTATAATGTCTATAAAGCACAACAGTCCTGTTGTCAGTATTAACTTTTCAATGGAATTAGACTACACTAGCCGCAAGTCTTTGCGGGTGGGTGTGAGAATCTGGCAGCCGGTCGCGGTCACCAGCACCGTGTCCTCGATTCGGATGCCGCCGAAATCCTCCAGGTACACCCCAGGCTCGATGGTGATGGTCATGCCGGCGGCGAGGCGGCTCTTGTCGCGGCGGCCGATGCGCGGGGGCTCGTGGATCTCGAGGCCCAATCCATGCCCTGTGGAATGCAGGAAGGCGGCCTCCAAACCATAGCCCTTCAACACCTTGCGCGCGACGGCATCCACCCGCGCGGTGGCCGCGCCGGGACGCACCGCGTCAATCGCCGCCAGTTGCGCTTCCAGAACCGCCCGATAGATGCGCTTGACGCGGGCACCCGGTTTGCCCAGGAACAACATGCGCGTCATGTCGCTGGAGTAGCCGTTCTGTAAGGCGCCCATGTCCACCACCACCAGATCCCCGGCGCCGAAGACCGCGGAAGTAGGCTGAGCATGCGGCCAAGCGGATCGGCGGCCCGCCGCCACGATCGTCTCAAAGGCCGGCTTCTCCGCTCCCAGGCGGCGCATCCGGTATTCAATCATGGCGGCTAAATCCTGTTCCTTCATGCCGATGCGAACGCCTGCCAGGGCCTGCTCGAAGGCCCGCGAGTTGGTCAGGACGGAGCGCCGGATCAGCTCCACCTCACTGGCCGATTTGATCGTGCGCAACGATTCAATCCAGCCGTTCACGGGTTCCAGCGAAGCGCCCAGGGGCAGCCGACTCTTCAGCGACTCGAACCAGTCGCAGGTCATGCGCGCCGGTTCGTAGCCGATCCGCTTCCACTTGAACCGCTTGATGGTGGCGGCGAGATCCGGCACCAGGGGGCCTTTGGCAATCTTTACCTCGCAATCGGTCTCTTGGCGGGCCTGCGTCCGGTAGCGCGGGTCGGTGAAGAGCATGGCGCGTTCGGGCCACAGCAGCAGGTTGCCATGGCTGCCCGTGAAGCCCGAAAGATAGCGGAGGTTGGGGCTGAAGGCGACCAGGAAGGCATCCAGTTTGCGCTCGCCAAGGCCTGCTGCCAGACTCCGGCGGCGGGTTTCGAAGGTGGCGTCGATCACTGTTGCAGTTCCTTGGCGAGCACCGCGGCGCGGCCCGCCAAGTCGCGCGCCTGCCGCAGATCCCCGCGCCCTTCGGCATCGTTGGACAGTTTCAGAAGCGATTGGACGTTGCTTCTCAACTGCTGCTTCTGGCGGGTGAGCCGGCGCCCACTGGTCAGATTGAAGATCCGCAGCGCCTCCTGCCGGTCGCGCTGGGTGTCCGCCTGCAGTTGCTTCTGCTCTTCGGGGGAGACCAGTTCCTGCACCTCGGGGCGTTTGGCCGGTTCGTTAGCCGCGGAGGCCGGGGGCCCCTGAACGGTCGTCTCGCGCGGCGGGCCAGCGGTCTGACGGTTGCGCGGCGGTGGTTTGGGGGCGGCCGGGGCAGGCGGTGCCGCGGAATCCACGGGCGGTTCGGTAGTCAGCCGGGCTTCGTCGCTAACCGGTTGAGGAGGAGGCAATTCCACCTGGGTTTGGGGTACCGAAAGAAGTGCTGGGGGCGGCGCTGGTGGCGCGGGGGCCACCACCGGTTTGGGCGCGGGCGGCGCCGCCTTGGCGGTTTGCGGGTTTCCGCGCAGCGCGCACCCGCCCAGCCAAATCGTAATCCAGGCCACCAGGATTGCTTCCGGTTTCATCGAAGGACGCCTCTCACAATCAAACCACAATCGGGAGCCGGATGAAGAAGGTTGTGCCCTTGCCCGGTTCGCTGGTGAAGTCGATGGTGCCGTCGTGCAACTGCACGATGCGGAATGTGGTTGCCAAACCGATTCCCGATCCCTCTTTGCGAGTGGTGAAATACAGCCGGAAAATCTTCTCCCGCAATTCCGCCGGGATGCCGGGTCCGGTGTCGGAAATGCGCACCTCGGCGGTATCTTTGGCGGTCGAAGCTCGAAATCGCAACTCGCCGCCCTCCGGCATGGCTTGAATGGCGTTGACCACAACGTTCAGCATAGCCTGTTTGAGCAGGTCCCGATCCACCCGGACCTCGATCCCTTCCACCTCCTGCTCGACGTCCACCGCGATCCGGGCGGCTTCGGCCTGCGGGCGCGCCAGTTCCACCACTTCGTACATGATTTCAGCCAAGGGCGTGTTGGCGAAGTTCAGCTCGAGCGGGCGGCTGAAGTCCAGGAAGGTCTTCACCACCCGATCCAGACGCAGGATCTCACGCGCGATGATTTCCATCTGGGGGCCTATGTCGGTGTCGCCCGAGGCCAGCTTGGCCTTGGCCACCTCGACGTGTAACAGCATGGCATTGAGCGGGTTTTTGACCTCGTGCGCCACGCCGCCGGAGATCCGGCTGATGGCCGTGAGGCGGTCGGCGGTCTGCAGTTGGCGCCCCAGCTTACGCTGCGCTTCGGGATCGCGCAGCCGGACCAGCAAGCCCGACCCGCTGTTCGGCCCCCCCGGCAGCGCCTCCAATATGTCCACCGAAAGCAGCACAACGGCGGGCCCGGCAGGCGCCACCGTGGAGCCGTCCACGGAGCCGTTCACGGTCGCGTCGGTCCCGTCCGGGCTCCCGCCGGCCGACCCTCCCGCGGGCCACTCCAGCGGCACCCGCCGATTGCGAATGGGACGCCCGGTCTGGGCCACCTGCGCGATCAACAACCCCAAGGTGGTGGACGCCGGAAAAATTGCCGCCATCGGCTCGCCCGGCAGCTCCGACCGCCGCTTACCCACGAACTTTTCCACGGTGCCCGTGGCGAACACCAGGCGGCCCTCCAGGTTGAAGATAAAAACCGCGTCTTCAAGGTCCTGCAGCAGGCGGTCGATGTTGCCGCGCAGGTCGGAGACTTCGTATTGCGCCCCCCGCAACCGCTGGCCCAGCAGGCTCACCTTGGAGGCCATCACCGAAACCTCGTCGCCCGCGGGTTTCGCGGCCCACAGTTTGTCCGATTCGTATTCTCCGCGAGCCACCAGGTCGAGTTGCCGCGCCAGGCGCCCCAGCGGCCGGAAGGCCAGCGTGGAGAACAGGAAAGTCACGGCGATGGCCCCGACCACCGACAGAATGGCCACCTGGAGGCTCCGCTCCAGCGCCGGTGCGATATCGCTGCGAATCAGCGCCGGCGCCACCACGATGCGCAGCGAGATGACCGGCGGACCCAGCAATGCCTCCAGCTCATAATTGTCCGGGCCGAGGAGCGCTTTCAGCTTCTGATACCAGCCCGTACTCCTGACCAGGGCGCCGAAAGCCGGGAGGGTCTCGTACTTGTCGCCCAGGCGGCTGGGCAGGCTGTCGGCCAGCACATCGTTGCTGGGCGGATCCACCACCGCGATCTCCAACACCGCGTGGGAGATGGTCATCAAGCCGACCAGGCTGCGGGTCAGCGACGGATCGCCCAGCGCGGCCCTCAGGGGCTGGGCGCGCTCCGCGTTTAAGGTGTCGCTCACGTACTTGCTGGCCACGTTTTTGAGCATTTCGGCGCGTTCGAGAGTGGCGTCGAACTCGCGCTCCATGTTGTTCACCAGGTCCACCGCCGAAATGATGCACGCCATGAGGGTTGCCAGCAGGACATACCACAAGGTCAGCTTAGCCTGGAGCTTCATTCAGCGTTCTCGGGCAGCCCGGCTGGGCGCGAGGTCATTGCCAGCCTCTCAGGAAGAAACCGTAAGCACCAGCTTGCCAGTGGTGTGGCGGCCCTCCAGATCGCGGTGCGCGGCGGCGACTTCCGCGAGAGGATAAGTCCTGTGGATGCGCAGTTTGAGCCGGCCGTCGGCCACCCAGCGGAGGACCTCGCCGGCGCGCCATGCCAATTCCTCCCGGGTGGCCGCATAGTGCGCCAGACTGGGCCGGGTGAGAAACAGCGATCCCTTGGCGTTGAGGATGCCGGCGTCAAACAGCGGCACTGGACCGCTGGATTGTCCGAACAGCGCCAGCAGCCCGCGCGGCCGCAAGCAATTCAGACTCTTCTCGAAGGTGGTCTTGCCCACCGAATCGTACACCACGTCCACGCCACGCCCGCCCGTGAGGCGCTTCACTTCGGACTCGAAGTCATGCTGGGTGTATAAGATAGCCTCGTCGGCACCGTGTTCCCGGGCGATCCCGGCCTTCTCTTCGGTGGAGACCGTTCCAAAAACCCGCGCGCCCAGTATCTTGGCCATCTGCACGATCAGGCCGCCGGCCCCGCCCGCCGCCGCATGCACCAGGCAGGTCTCCCCCGCCTTGAGCGGCCAGGTGGAATGCGTCAGGTAATGCGCCGTCATCCCTTGCAGCATGGCGGCCGCGGCGGTGACAAAGTCCAGCGAGCCGGGGATCTTCACCAGCCGCCAGGCGGTCACCACCGCGTATTCGGCGTAAGAGCCGCGAGCCATGGCATAGGCCACGCGGTCGCCAGGCGCCACTTCGGTCACCCCGGAGCCGACCGCTTCCACCGTACCCGCAGCCTCGTTGCCGAGGGCCACGGGGAGATCGGACTTATACAGCCCGGTCCGGAAATAGACATCAATGAAGTTGACTCCACTGGCGGCGATGCGGACCAGCGCTTCGCCGGGTCCAGGCGTGGGCGTAGGCACATCCACAAGCTGCAACTTCTCGGGGCCGCCAGTCTCGCGGACCAGGATACACTTCATCGATCAACCTCCGCGCAGGGATCTGCGGACATGCACAACCGTTGCATAGAGTAGCAGATAACCCAAAGTAAACGGGAAGGAAACCAGGCGCGCCAGTGTCCGAACAGCCCCCGCTCCCGCCAGACCTGAGCGATAAAACACAAATTCGCGGAGTGGGGTCAGGTGGCCCCGGTCCAGCCAGAAGTAATCGCCGTTTTCATTGATGATAAACACCTTGGCGGGAATGCGCAGAGCCAGCGCCCATTTCCACTTGGTCATTAACGGCTCGGCCGAGCAGACCATGCCGAGCAGGCCGTAGCGGTTGGCCGCGAGCTGGCGATAGAGCTTGCGCCGGCCCTCCCTCCCGCGATAGTCGGTGACCCGGTACAAGCGCGTGGTCCCGGCCGCAAAGCCCCGCGGCAGAGTGGGATAGCAGGTGACCAGGTCAATGGGGATCTCCTCGCCCCAGGTCTCCCTAAGACCCGGGATAAGGCCCTCGAGCAGACTGCGGGCCCCGCTCTCCACCAGCAGGATGGCACTGGCCTCAGGCAGCCGCCGGCTGAGAAAATAGCGCACCTTAATCTGACTATAGCGCGCGGAGGAGTGCGCAATTCCGAGCCACGTGGCAACCCGGCTCGGGATCTGGCGGCACTCTGTACAATTCAGGACGTGAGCGGATGGCGGTTCGGACTGGCCGCGGTGGCAAGCGTGGGACTGCTGGTTGGGCAAGGCGACACTTCGCCTTCTCAGCGGCTGCTCGCGCCGTATGGACCCGCATTTTTTCGCCGCTCTACCGCCAGTCCGTGGATCCCTTCTTCACCGCCTACGCGGAGTACCAGCGTGGCGATTACCGAGGCGCTTCCGGTGTCCTGGAGACCTTCTGGAAGGCGCACCCGGTCGGCGGCCCGGAATGGGCCCAGGCCGGCGAGGCTGGCGACGAAGGCGAGCGCATCGCCCGCACGGTGGGCGTCGAGTTCGGCACACCACCCTGCTACTACGCGCTCCGCATGCTGACCGAATGCCTTGCCTGGAAACAGAAGGCGGTACCGGCGCGTCCCGCCGCTCCGCCCATTCGCTTCACCGTGATCCTGATCGGCCACTCCCACGGAATCCAGCCCACGACGCTCGAGGAATTGCACGAGCAGCGTGGCCGCTTGGTGCGCAACACCCTGGACCCACGCTTCCGAGAGGCGCCCGAGAAGATCATCGACGACTGCTTCGGCTTGCTCTTCGAGTATCTCCGGGCCCTCACCGATGGGAGGCTGGCGGTCGAGACAAGTATCCTGCAATATCCGCATCTCGATGTGCCGATGCGGGTTAGGGACGACTCATGGCAGCCTGCCGCGGAACTGTCACCCGAGACCCTGGGTGAGATCTGGGGCGCCATCGGAGAGGACGTGAAGGCCTCGGTGGTACATCCTCTATCCGTCGCACCGGCCGGAACAATACCCCGAGTTCGCCCAGACCGATTTCAGCAATGGCGGCGGCATCGGCATGGGACCGGACGGCGCTTCGCCGGCGCTGACCGGCGACGAGCGGGTGCTGGTCGCCAAACCGCCGAAATATGGCGGAAAGCCGGTCACGCCGGAAGAGCGCATCGCCTTCTTCTCGGCCGTGATGCAGCATGAGTTCTTCCACCACCTCTACTGCAGCTATCCCGAATTCAAGCTGGAGGAACGCAGCCACCAGTGGTTCAACCGCGCATCCTGGCCGCGCGATTTCGAAGGCCTCATCGAACCGGACTATTACGCCGAGTCCCTGCACAAACTTTGCTGCTGCCCGAGCTGCCCGAGTCCCGTCCGCCGCTGTGGGAGAAGTTGCGGTATGCTATCCCCGCCAATGTTTTGAGCCAGATCACGCCAGCGCGGCTGCGCGGCGCGTACCGCCGCGGACCGGTGGAGAGTGGATTGCAGCAGGGGTCCATCACGGCCGATTCCCGAGGCAAGCTAAGGTGGACCAACCGTGCCGGAAAATCCTGGGGGCTGGAGCTGTATGGTGACAAGCGGCTCCTGCTGACCGGCCCCCGACAATCCCTACCTCAAGTTCGCTCTGGAGGGCAGCCAGGCCTTCCCGATCGTCCTGCGCCGCGGCCCGAGCGGGGAATAGCTGCCGGAAATCGCGGCTTTCAATTTCTGGGCGATTTCCAGGCACTCTTCCCACCCGTCCGATAAACCGGATCTCGGCGAGTTGTTCGACGGACGCCAGTATCCGGCCGGCCACTCGCTCAGCGGCACCAGGACTATCGCTGCTGATGTAGTCGCGAATCTGGGAGAGGTTCCGGAGGGCCCTGCGCGACCAAATCAGTGTCATGCGCGAGGCGGCTTGGTCTCGTCCGCGCTTCCCCAGGAGCGCAGCCACCGTGCGACTTGGCGATGGCCCGCGAAGCGGCCCGAATCGAGGTCGTCAATCCCTTGCCGGATTTCTTCAAGCTGAGCCTCCTCCGCCTGGAGGTAGGCTTCGATCGCCTCGGCAGCCAGATGGGACTTTGGCCGCTTGGAGCGCTTGGCAAGCGCCTCCAACCGGCTCTCGGTTTCGGGATTCAGACGGACAGACAACATCTGCGGCATGCGCCATTCTCAAGGTAGCACATGGATGTTAGCCTGAAAGTGCGGAGGCCCGCTGGCGCTTGGCGCCCTCAACCATGCTCGAGAATCTTCTCACGGAACAGTCCAACCCCGCGTCGGCGTCGATTGACGCCCTGCCGGCGGAAGACGCCCTCCGTATTATCAACGCCGAGGACCGCCAGGTGGCGCCGGCCGTCGAGCGCGAAATCCCCGCCATTGCCCGCGCAGTCGACGCCATTGCGGCGGCCTTGTCCACCGGCGGGCGGCTGTTCTACATCGGTGCGGGCACCAGCGGGCGCCTCGGCGTCCTGGACGCTTCCGAATGCCCCCCCACTTTCTCGGTGCCGCCCGAGACCGTGCAGGGCATCATCGCCGGCGGGCCGGCCGCTCTGAGCGCCGCCACCGAAACCACCGAGGACGATCCGGCCATCGGCGTCCGCGACCTTCTTGCCCATGGCTTCACCTGCCGCGACGTCCTGGTGGGAATCGCCGCCAGCGGTCGGACCCCTTACGTGCTGGGCGCGGTCGCGGAAGCCCGCCGCCTGGGCGCCGTCACCGTGGGGATCAGTTGCACGCCGAACTCCGACCTGGCCCGCGCTGTCGACATTCCCATCACCCCCCTGGTCGGTCCGGAGGTGGTGACCGGATCGACCCGCATGAAGGCCGGCACGGCTCAGAAACTGGTATTGAACATGCTTTCTACAGGGGCGTTCCTGCGGCTCGGATATGTCTACGGGAACCTGATGGTGAATGTCCAGCCCAAGAACACCAAGCTGTTGGACCGCGCCCGCCGCATCGTGGCCCAGGCGGCCGGCGTTTCGTATGAGCGCGCCGGGGAACTGTTGGAATCGGCCGGCAACAGCGTGCGCGCGGCCATCCTGATGGCCAAAACCGGCGGCGGCCGCGAGGAAGCCGAGCAAAGGCTGGCCGCCGCCGGGGGAAGGATTTCGAAAGCTCTCCATGGATAAGTTCGTGATCAAGGGCGGAACCGCCCTCAACGGCGAGATCCCCACCAACGGATCGAAGAACTCGGCCCTGCCGGCGCTGGCCGCGGCCCTGCTCACCGAGGAACCGGTGACCCTACGGCGCATCCCCAAGGTGCGCGACATCCGCACCATGCAGCGCCTGCTGGTGGATATCGGGACGCAAATCGAGATTTCCGGCGAGACGGTGCGCCTGGAAACGCCCAAGATCGTGTCACCGGAAGCGCCCTACGAGCTGGTAAAGACCATGCGCGCTTCCAGCCTGGTGCTGGGCCCGCTGGTGGCGCGCTGCGGGCGCGCGCGCGTATCGCTGCCCGGCGGATGCGCCATCGGCGCCCGCCCCATCAATCTGCATATTCAAGGCCTGGAACAACTTGGCGCGCGGATTCAGCAGGCCCACGGGTATATCGAGGCGCAGGCCGAGGACGGCTTGCGCGGCGCCATCGTGCAGTTCGACCGCATCACCGTGACCGGTACCGAGGACCTCCTCATGGCCGCCGTCCTGGCCAAGGGTGAGACCGTCCTGCGCAATGCCGCCCGCGAGCCGGAGGTGGTGGACTTGGCCGCGCTGCTGAGCAAGATGGGTGCGCGCATCGAAGGCGCGGGCACTTCCGTCATCCGCATCGAGGGAGTCGACCGGCTCCACGGCGCGGATCACGAGATCATCCCCGACCGCATCGAGGCCGGCACCTTCCTGATCGCCGGCGCGATCACCGGCGGCGACGTGACCGTGACCGGCTGCCGCCCCGACCACCTGGACGCGCTCGTGTCCAAGCTGCAACAGGCCGGGGTGGAGGTGACACAGCCGGACTCGGCCATCCTGCGGGTGCGCGGCGGCGGGCCTCTGCGGTCGGCCGACGTCACCACCGAGGAGTACCCCGGGTTCGCCACCGATCTGCAGGCCCAGTACATGGCCCTGATGACCCAGGCCGAAGGCATCGCCATCGTCACCGAGACGATCTTCGAGAACCGCTTCATGCACGCCCAGGAACTGGCCCGCATGGGCGCCAACATCCGCCTGGAGGGCAAGCAGGCCATCGTGGCCGGACCCCGCCTGCTGACCGGCGCGGGGGTGATCGCCTCCGATCTGCGGGCCAGCGCTTCGCTGGTGCTGGGCGCGCTGGTGGCCAAAGGCGAGACGGTCATCGACCGCGTCTACCATATCGACCGGGGCTATGAGAGAATCGAGGCGAAACTGGCGCTCGTCGGCGCCCAGATCCGTCGTGAGGAGTAGAACAGCGTGGTGCACAATCCCGGATTTCTCAATTTGGTGAACGACGCCAAGTCGCGCGTCAAGCAGATCGATATCGAGGGCTACAAGAAGATGCTGGAAGCCGGGGTGCCCCACCAACTGGTGGACACCCGCGAAGAGAGCGAATGGGCCGCGGGCCACGTGGCCGGCGCGGTGCACATGAGCAGAGGCATCATCGAGAGGGACATCGAGACCAAGGTGCCGGACCGCCAAGCCACCCTGGTGCTCTACTGCGGCGGCGGCTACCGTTCCGCGCTGGTGGCCGACAATCTGCAAAAGATGGGTTACATGGGCACTATCTCGCTGGACGGCGGCTGGCGGGCCCTCAAGGAGTCCGGACTGCCTCTGGAGAAGTAGGCCGGCTACCGCGCGTTGAACGGGGAGTTGGGTGTCAGGTAGGGGAGCAGGGAGATGCGCCGGATATCGGAGGCGGTCAACCCGGGAACCCACACCTGGTACTCGCCGCCGATGAAGAAGACCTTTCGGGTCGGCCTTGGTTTTCAGTTGGCCGGCCGCTTTGCCGATGTATCCCCAGGCGCCTCTGACCAGTTCGATCGCCACCGGATTGGTCATCTTGTTCCACTCCTCCGTCACGGCGGCGCGAACCCGGGCGAAGTCGCGATCATGCACCCCGAGCCGCGCGGCGTACTCCTGGAACTCCTGAATCCCTGGGCAAACCGCACCGTTGGCGAGGGTCCTGGATTGCAGGAATTGCCACCACGGGCGGACCCCTCGCCGGCTAGTGACCGACTGCGTCCATTTGAACAGCTTCGTGCCGGCGTCGAGCCAGGCCGCGATTTCGGAACGCCCTCCCACGAAGGCGCGTGCGGTATCGGCGTCGGCGATGACCGCGAAAGCGGGTGGGCGCGGCGGATCCAGACGCGGCCCTGCGCGATGAGTAGGAAAGCTAGACTAGGATAATTGCGCTGAAACGTCGGAATATAGGGCTGCTGTTTCTGGCGCACTCAAGCGGGGAGTAGCAAATCTACGCCGGCTAGGCCGGAACAAACCGGGGCTCCGCCACGGCTATGCTGGCGGTTCCGCGATGATCCTGGCGCGAATCCACTGGCGGACAGCGCGCAGCCAGTCGGTCGCCTTCTCATGGCGATCCGCTTCGACGAACACGGTGGCTTGGCCGGCGGTCATCGGCGGGAGAACCATGCTCTCGTCAATCG
>Ga0209415_10014354_pt1 | contig 12943 bp, 16 predicted proteins | sample PeaSoiSIISIP2007_FD_187696 | JGI IMG/M metagenome (GOLD analysis project Ga0209415, IMG submission 187696) | Peat soil microbial communities from Weissenstadt, Germany - SII-SIP-2007 (SPAdes) (version 2) | ecosystem: Environmental > Terrestrial > Soil > Wetlands > Peat | place: Germany...
GCCCGTGCAGGGGGCGCCGGGAGTTAGCGTACAGCCCGTCAGCTTCAGGCTCAGCGCGCTCGGCTGGATACCGTTGGCTACCAAACCGGCGATGGCATCCGGGAGGCTGTTGCCCGGCCCGCCGCCGGCTTGCGCCTCGGGAACGTTAGCAGTGAAAAGATTTCCGATCTGGTAGCGCTCGCCTTCGTAACCCCCAAAGAAGAAGAGTTTGTCTTTTATGATCGGACCACCCACGGTTGCGCCAAATTGTTGCAATGAGACCGATCTCTGAAGCTGCGGTGGTGGGTTGAAGTAATTGCGCGCGTCCATGGCGCTGTCGCGTCCAAAGGCGTAAGCGGTGCCGTGAAAACCGTTGGTGCCGGACTTTACACCGATGTTGACATAGGCGCCATTCTTCCCTCCGTATTCGGCGGGGGGATTTTCCTGGATGTTGAGCTCCTGGATGGCATCGAGCGGCATGACAGTTGCCGCATCGCCTGCTACGCCGGGTCCATTAATGATGGTGAGACCCTGCAAAGGGTTGTCGTTGGTCAAACCTTCCAGGACGAAGCTGTTCTCCTCGGGACGGCTGCCATTGGTGCTCATGGTCCAGCCTCCGCCGCCCGGATAGATCATCATTCCGGGCAGCAAGACCAGGAGGTTCTGATAACTCCGGCCCATCATGGGCAGCTCATTGATGGTCTCGTTGCTGAGAGTTCCGCCCAGAGTAGCGTTCGTGGTTTCGATCGCCGGAGCTTCTCCGGTTACCTGGACTGTTTGGGTTTGCTCGCCGGGCTGAAGCGTGAGATCAACTCGAAGGTTCCCGCCGACCTCCAGCAAAAGACTCGAGTGCTCGATCCTCTTAAAGCCCGTGGCCTCTGCGCGTACGGTATACGTTCCGGGAAGCAAGCTGGGCGCGAGGTACTCTCCAGATTGGTCCGTGGTCAAGGTTCGGGGGATGCCTCTCTGGACATCTAAGACGGTCACCATGGCGCCAGCAATCACCGCACCGCTTTGGTCCGTGACGGTTCCCAGAATGCGGCCCTGCGTGCCTTGCGGAAACGCTGGTAGACACAGCAGAGACGCTCCCATAACAGCGGCGAGCAGTCTGTATTTCGAGATGAAACAGAACATGGTCCACTCCCCTTTCGATCTACTCCGGCGCTTAAAGACACCAACGCGACGATGCGACGAACAATATCTCAAGTCACCACCGAAAGTCAATCGTCAGGCAAGGTGGTCCAGCAAGACAGTGAGTCTTAGGGTGTGAGTCTTGGAGCTACCCGCCTCTGGGCACCTATCCGCGGGTTGCGACCGGCTTGCCGGCGAGCACGGTGGCGCTCGGGAAGAGTCTCTGGCGACCGGTCCGTTTATTCTCGTAATTGTCCACGAATTCGAAGGTCCCTTCCCGGAGTTCCAGGACCGCGATGTCGGCCGGTGCGCCGACTCTCAGCATGCCGCGGTTACGGAAAACCGGAAAGGCGCGGGAGGCATTCCCGGTGGCGCACGCCACCACCTGGTCGAGCGACATGCCCAGGATCAGGAATTTCGAGATAACGTTCGGAAAATCGATGACCTGGGCGGTGCGGCCTTCGGGAGTCCAGTCGGTGGAGAAAGTGTCCGGCAGGAAGCCGGCCTTCAGCACTCGTTCGGCCATATCCCAGCGCAAGTGGCCGGTGCGCCCATTCCCGAGGTCGAACTGGACGCCACGGCGGCGAGCGGCCTTCACCTCCGGCAGAATTTGCCCGTTGTCGTCAATAATGCTATTCGGCGGCGGCGCAAACATGTGGGTGACGATGTCCCCACGCTTGAGGAGCGCGAGCAGCTTAGGCAGCGGCGAAACCGTCTGACCCATGTGGATCATCACCGGCAGATTGAATGAAGAGGCTACCTCCTGAGAACGCCGGAGCACCTCAAAATCATTCGCGCCGGCGACGTCCCGGGACAGGCGCGCCTTCACTCCGGCGATGATGTCGCGATTGCGCCCAATCGCTTCGCGCGCAGCGCCGACATCGGCGTGGCTGATGTCCATCGTGTCGCCCTCCGGCAGGATACCGGCACGCCCGATGTTGATCAAAACCCGGCACGGTTGCGGCGCCGATTTGGCGACCGCGACGCTTTCGTCGATGTGATCTGCGCCCCGGGTTCCCGCGTCGATGAGCCCCGTTACGCCGTCGGCCAGGCACAACGCCGGCCCATCTTTGACGCGGGTGGCGTGTGTATGGATATCAATCAAACCCGGCACGACCAATTTGCCGCCAGCGTCGAGCATTTCAGTGGCAGCGGCCGACAGGTTGGTCCCGATCGCCGCGATCCGGCCATTCGCGATCGCCACGTCGCGGATGGCGTCGAGATTGCGCGAAGGATCGATGACGCGTCCGCCTTTGACGATCAGGTCGTATTTCTCTGGTGCCGCGAGCAAGTCCGGAATACGGGTAAATGCCCCCGCAACCGTGGCTGCACTGACAAACTGGCGCCGGTTTATCATGTTCGATTCCTTCCCGATTGCCGCGGTATCCCTGCGGCGCAGTGAAGCTCGTCCAGATGGTCTGAGCCTAGGGGTTTGGCTAGACAACCATCCATTCCCGCACAGAGGCACTGTTCCAGATGGTCCTTCATAGCTAATCGACTCCTAACGCAAAATCTCCTTGGCGATGGTCAGCTTCTGTATATTCGTCGTGCCTTCGTAAATGCGGCCGATCTTGGCGTCGCGATAGAGCTTCTCCACCGGATAGTCCTTGGTGAATCCGACGCCGCCGAAGATCTCCACCGCGCGGGAGGCCGTGTCCTCGGCCACTTGCGATGCGAAGTACTTGGCCATCGCAGCCTCGGTCACGTAAGGATGCCCCGCGTCGCGCAACCGAGCCGCATTATACACCAGCAGCCGCGCCGCCTCCACTTCGGTGGCCATCTGCGCCAGCTCGAACTGCACGCCTTGAAATTCGGCGATCGGCCTGCCGAACTGCTGCCGCTGCTTGGCGTATGCGATGGCATGATCCAGCGCGCCTTGAGCCAGGCCGGTCATCTGGGCCCCGATCGCGATGCGCCCTTCGTTCAAGGTCTCAATGGCGATCTTGTAGCCTTTGCCGACCTCGCCGAGTACGTTGATCGCCGGAACGCGGCAGTCATCCAAAATCAGCTCGCACGTCGACGATGCGCGAATGCCGAGCTTATCTTCCTTTTTGCCGACCTGAAATCCGGGGAACTCGCGTTCCACCAAGAAGCAAGTGATGCCGCGATAACCCGCTTCCGGATTGGCGTTGGCGAACAGCAAGAACAGACCGGCCTCGCCCGCGTTGGTGATCCACAGCTTGCGGCCGGTGATGAAATACTCGTCGCCGCGCTTGACGGCGCGAGTCGCCAGCGCGAAGGCATCGGAGCCCGAGCCTGCCTCGGACAGCGCAAACGAAGCGACCATGTCGCTGGCGAGCTTGGGCATATAAAGCTGCTTTTGGTAATCGGTGCCCCAGCGGAGGATCACGTTGTTGGTGATGGTATTCTGCACGTCGACGATGACGGCCGCCGCGGGGTCCACCGCAGCCAGTGCCTCCACGGCCAGCACAGCCTGAAAGAAGCTGCCGCCTTGCCCGCCGTATTGTTCGGGGATCTCAATGCCCATCAGCCCGAGCGCGAACATTTCGCGCAGCAGGTCCTTGCGGAACATCGCCGCTGCGTCCATTTCCCGAACGTACGGACCAATGCGTTCGCGGGCGAAGCGACGGACGGTGTCCTGGAACATCCGCTCTTCTTCGCTCAAGGCGGTCAATGGAGGAGGAGGCCCGCTGGAAGTTTCGGCTACGTTCGACATAATGCCTCCAGTCTACTTGGCCGAAGTTCGCCGTGCAGCGGCAGGGTGTATAATCGCCACCACTGGAGGCGCTATGAAGACGTGGTTGATTGCCATGTTGCCGATCTCAGCTCTGTTGCTCATCGTGCCTGGGGCGCTATCGGCATTTGAAGGACTTCCGAGATGCACGTCGGTAGATCCGGATACCGCTAAGACCGGCGATACCGTCAACGTGACCTGCGAGAACGTCGACAAAACGAGCGTCGCGGACCTGTACCTCACGGACGGAAAGGTGGACACGAAGGTCGATGTCATGGAACAAACCGCCGACAAGATCAAATTTCAGGTGCCGCGCATCAAGCCGGGTCGCTACCATATCGCCTTTCTGACGGCGAACAAGGCATCGATTGTCGAGCAGCCCGTGGTATTGACGGTGGAATAGCCTCGCGATTGGGGTCAGCGCCGCGGCACGGAGAGGGTGATGTTGCGATACTCCCAGCCGTTGGTGTGATCGCCTTGCGGTGGCCGAATTTGCGCGTGGTGCGAGTATTCGCGCCTGCCTGCGTATTGTGAAGCGCGCCGTTCACAGCGATCCAGTGGTTTGCGGCGGGATGGTCCAATTCGGACCCCTTCATACTATTGACCAGCCGCCTGGCCGAAATGCACCAGCTTGGTTATCCTCGGCCAAACCACTCGCCAGAAAGCATCGCCTTTACAGACATTTAGCCATGGCAACGGACATGCTCTACAACTTGCTTGAGAGGTACAACGATTATGAAAACAAAACCTCGATTTGCTCCGCGTCTTGGCCCGAGCTTTCGGATGACCGCCGCTTCCGTCTTCATCCTTGCGCTAGTCGGCACTTTGCCCGGCGTCGCCCAGGACGTGAATCAATCCGGGCCAGCACCGGCCGGGTCGGCACCCTATGGGTCGGGACCCTACGGGTCGGGACCCTCCGCGACGGCACCCTACGGGTCGGGACCCTCGGCTCCTTCCGGCGGATGGCGCAAGTTCCAGCCACCCGATCCACAAAATGCCCAACAGGCCGCCGCTGACCCTGGTCTGCCGCCGCCGGCTGCAGGCGATCCGCAGGATCAATTACAAGGTCCGCCTCCACAGGGTTCTTATCAGCAAGCCCCGCCGCCCCGCTACGCGCCAACTACAATCACGTTGCCCGCAGGCACCTGGGTGACGGTTCGGGTTAACGAGCCACTGTCGAGCGATCATAACCAAACCGGCGACGCGTTTACCGGCACATTGCTGGAGCCGATCATAGCGAATGGATTGCTGATCGCGCGCCGCGGTGAGACAGTGACCGGCATTGTTACCGAGGCGCAGAAGGCCGGGCGGGTATCCGGTGTTTCGCACTTGAAGCTGGAGCTTAGCGGAATCCAGCTTGCCGACGGGCGCCAAATTCAAGTGAAAACGAAATTGATTGACCGGCGGGGCAACACCTCGTACGGACGTGACGCTTTTGCGATAGGAGCCACTACCGCAACCGGCGCAGCCATCGGCGCTGGCGTGAACGGTGGCGTCGGAGCGGGAGTCGGCGCCGCGGCGGGCTTAGTTGTCTCGACCATCGGCGTCATGCTGACGCGCGGCCGGCCAACCGTGGTCTATCCCGAAACTCCATTGACGTTCGCCATGGAAACTCCGCTCACTCTCGACAATTCACAACAAGCCTTCCAATACGCCCAGCAGCAGGATTACAACGCGCGTGTTGGACGCCCGCCAGCTCCGCGCCCTGGATATGGACCCGGCGTCTATGGTGCCCCTCCGCCACCCTATTACGGCGGTTATTACGCACCCGCTTACGCCTATCCTTACTATCCGTATCCCTACTGGGGTCCGTCACTTTACTTTGGATATGGCGGACGCTGGGGGCGTCGCTGGTAACAAGGATCTACTATCTAGTTAGGTGTCGATCAGGCCTCGCGGAATCTATCCGCGAGGCCTTCTTGTCGTGTGCCGAGCATGTTCGACAGCTCGAGGGTGAAAGTCCCTTTGACAACCTGATGGAGGTGAAGTCATAGCGAAACGCAAGGGCGTCATCGTGAGGTGGGGTCTGAAGGAAGCGCGGAGCAAAAGTACGAGCCGATGTACAAGAACCGGATGAGAGGCATACGGTGCTGGACGAGTTGGCAATTGACAACGAAGTCCGTATTTATCAAGAGCACTGGTTGTAAATCCGGCGGCTGCGTGCGGAAGGCGGTCGAACTTACCTCGGGAGATCTGCTGTTTGTCCGGGAATCCGGACTGAGGGCTGAGAGATCGGTCCTGACCGGGCGGCAGAAGTCAGCAGAGGGCGTATTAGTCGGGAAGACGATGAAGGCCCGAACGGTCCCCGTAAGGGGTTGATGGGAACGGCAAGTAAGCGACGCGACTCATGAGCGACAAGCGGCAGAAGAACCAGCTAGTGTTGGCCTTCGACGAGGAGTATAGGAGTGAAGCTCCGAATGGCCTCGCGGGAGGGACCGAATCGCTTGCGGCGAAGCGCGGGACAGAAAGCCTGGCCATTGGCGAACGGTTAATGGAAGAAGTCTGCGAGCGGGAAAACTGCAAGCAGGCATTGGCGCGAGTCAGGGCCAACAAAGGGAGTTCCGGCGTGGACGGCATGACCGTTCAGCAGTTGCCGGGGTTCCTGAAGCAGCACTGGCCAGTAATCCGGGAACAGTTGTTGAGTGGGACCTATGTGCCGCAACCGGTAAAGCGGGTGGAGATCCCGAAGCCGGACGGAGGGGTGCGAAAGCTTGGCATCCCGACGGTGCTGGATCGGTTTATCCAGCAAGCGGTGATGCAGGTACTGCAACGCAGATGGGACCGGACGTTTTCCGATCACAGCCACGGGTTTCGGCCCGGGCGCTCGGCCCATCAAGCAGTGGAGCAGGCGCAGCAGTATATGACGGCAGGCTATCGCTGGGTGGTGGATCTGGACTTGGAGAAGTTCTTCGACCGGGTCAATCACGACAAACTGATGGCAAAGATCGCAGAACGGGTGAGCGACAAGGAGTTGTTGAAGCTGATCCGAGCATTACTGCGAGCCGGGGTGATGGAAGGCGGGCTGGTGAGTCCGGTGGATGAAGGAACGCCGCAAGGCGGACCATTGTCGCCCTTGTTGTCGAACATCGTGCTCGACGAGTTGGACCGAGAGTTAGAGCGGCGTGGACTTCGGTTTGCGCGGTATTGCGGATGATTGTAATGTTTACGTCCGCAGCCGACGGGCCGGGGAGAGAGTGATGGAGAGCATCACGCGATTCATCACGGCGCAGCTCAAGCTCCAGGTGAACCAGCAGAAGAGAGCGGTGGCGCGGCCCTGGGAGCGGAAATTTCTGGGCTTTAGCTTTACGAACGCAGGCATACCCAAGCGGCGGATAGCGCCGAAAGCGGTGGACCGGTTCCAGGGGCGAGTACGGGAACTGACGCGACGGACACGCGGTGTGAGCACGGAACGGATGGCTGACGAACTGTCCCGCTACTTGCGGGGCTGGGTCGGTTACTTCGGGAAGTGCGAAACACCATCTGTGCTGGAGGTGCTTGAACGATGGACTAGGCGCAGGCTTCGGTCTGCGATCTGGAAGCAGTGGAAGCGGGGATCGGTACGATTCGCCGAACTGCGGAAACGGGGTGTGGGTCACGATCTCGCTGCCCAAACGGCGGGCAGTGCTCATGGCCCGTGGAGGCTGGCGAACAGTCCGGCACTCAGCTTCGCGCTGCCCAATGCTTACTTCGACTCGCTCGGGATTCCGAGATTGACTGGCGGCCGATAGCTGAACCCGCCGAACCGCCGTATACGGACCCGTACGTACGGTGGTGTAACAGGGAAAGCGGGCGACCGCCTACCTATGTAAATTGTATGCGAATCTCACTGCGCAGCATTTTACTGGGAAGCGTGAGAATGGCCGCGGTCTTACTCGGAAGCACAGCCCTCTAGGCCCAGGATCCCAAGTTCTCCGCCGACGTCAACGTGGTCACGCTCTTGGCCACGGTCCGCGATCGGGACGGCCACGTCGCAAAGGGCCTCTCGCGCGACGACTTCGTCCTTCTCGATGACGGCGTGCCGCAAACCATCAGCTACTTCTCGCGTGAATCGGACCTCCCTCTGACCATCGGTCTGTTGGTAGACACCAGTCACAGCCAGGCGGGTGTGATGGAACCGGAGCGCAAGGCCAGCTTTGTGTTCCTCGACCAAGTGCTGCGCGAGAACAAAGACCTGGCTTTCGTCGCGCACTTCGATACGCGGGTCGAGGTGGTGCAGGATTTCACTTCTTCGCGCCAGGAGCTCGGGGCCGCGCTCGACCGGCTGACGGTGCCGGGTCGAATCGCTACTTTACTCTACGAGGCCATCCGCAAAACTTCCGAGGAAATGATGCGCCGGCGGCAGGGCCGCAAAGCTTTTATCCTTTTGTCGGATGGCGTTTCTTTCAACGACAAAACTACGATCGGAACGGCCATCGAATATGCTCAGCGAGCCGACACCATCATCTATTCGATCCTGTTTGCAGATCGCCCCAAATTTTATCGGCCCGGCCGCGCCGCTGTCCTGGCGATCACTCGTCAGCACGGTAGAAGCGTGATGCAACGTCTGGTGCGCGAAACCGGCGGCGCCTATTTCGAGATCTCCGCCGCCAACCCCATCGAAAACGCCTATGCCGAAATCGAAGACGCGCTCCGCAATCAATACAGCATCGGCTATACGTCCCAGGTTTCAGGCCAAAGCGCCGAGTATCACAAGATCAAACTCACCGCGAAAAAACCCGGCTTGATCGTTCAAACTCGCGACGGGTACTATGCGAAATAGGGGAAGGAGTTTACTTGGCTTCGGACAAACCTTCGGCGCACGCAAACTCCCGAAGCTCGTCGTTCCCTTTTTCGCGCGACGCCTTCCGATATGTCTTCACGGTCTCCCAAGGTTTCGTCAGCGCCTTCGGATCCGAAACCGTGATGCGATCCTCCAGCAATCCCGGCTCCTTCCGCCGGATGCGTTCATGGACCGTTATCGCGTCGCTATGCGGCGTGAATCCTTCGATGAACGTGTTGTCGCGCAATGCCACCGTATCCACCACCAACGTGTCGCCCTCCCAGCGCCCGGTCGAGTAACCGGCATACGTGGGATCGTCCAGCACCTTCTGCGACGGTTTGCGCCCGTCCAGGTAAACGCGCCGCAAGGCATCGTTCAGCTCGCTGAAGAAGGTGATCTTGTCCTTGTTCTGCATCACCTCCATCCCATAAGCCATCGACATCATCGCGGGCATTCCGGGCGGCAGACACTTGGCCGTCAGATCGTATTCCGAGGAACCGGCGATACGCGTTTTGCTGATCTCTTCCCACTTCGCCATGTACTCGGGCGTGAGCGACGGCTCATCCGGCGTCCTTCCGCGCGATCCATCCGAAAGCGGCGCAGACGCAGTCGGTCGTGCGGGCGGTGCCTGCCGTGGACTTTGAGACTGCCCCGCTGCTCCTGCCGCCGGGCCGCCTTGAAACCGGCCGAACGGCGCAATCGGATAATACACGCCCGAAAAATCGGGAGGCGTGGACTGGGCGTAGAGTGCCGCCACGCCGGCAATCATTCCGAGTACAGTCTTCTCAAGCTTCATACGATCCTTTATTCCGTCGGCGGCGGCGCATTGGCGAGAATCGTGCCGTCTTCCTTCGTGACGCGCGCAATCAAACCTGAGGCAGAATCGTCCTTCGCCGGGCTCAAGTCGATTGTGACCGTTTCGCCTGGCTGCAGCGACTTTGGCGTCCACCCAGCCCGCGCCAAGATTCCAGGCGGTCGGCCTTCCGCCTTCCACTCCACTTTATTGCCCTTCCCGTCGTCCACTGTCAGAATCACCCAGACATGCGGGTTACTCCAGCGGAACTCCTTGACCACGCCCTTGATCGTGATGATTTTGGTGACATAAAACGCCGAGTTGCTGTGGTGAGCCTGTGCCAGCGGAGTTAGCAAAAGCGCCGCCCCCACAGTCACGCAACACGCTATCGTTCGTACCATCATTATTCTTCGCCTCTCTTAAATCTACTTCTTCTTCTCGGCTGCCGCAGGCGCTGCAGGCGGCGGCAGATCGGAGTTGAAAATATCGGCCACTGTCTTCCACTTCCCGTCCGCTTGCTTTTTCCACACTTCGACCAGCTTGCCCCGGTCCTCCTGTGGCTTGCCTTGGGGATTTTTCGCCGTGATCGAATAGACGCCCATCACGTAGGCCAGCTCGCCGGATCGAGCCGCCTCTGCTTTGCTGACCTCCCACGAAACGGTGACGTCCGGACTAAGAAGCGATGCCCACACCGCGCGAATCGCCTGCTTGCCGGTGGCGATGGGGGCGTTGGGAGGCAGTATGGAAGCATCGTCGCTGTAAAAGGAGACCGTGGCCTCCAGGTCATTTGCCCCTGCTGCTTTTGCCCATTGAGCGTCTTGCTCTTTCACCGCTTTTTCATCCTCGGCACGCGTGTCCACTGCCGTCTGCTGATTGCAACCAGAGGCTAGCAAAAGCAGCGCAAGCGAGCAGCAACCAAGAACTCTGTTCATTCGAAAATTCTCCTGGTACAAGGTCGTTATGGTACCACTTTCGCCTGCCCGGAAATCGCTTAGTTTCCTTCACACGTTGCTTCTCTTCACCCTTGTTCGTTAGCATTATGAGACCCGAGCCTTGAAAATGCACCATCAGCGGATGCTCCTCGTTGTTGCGCTTCTCACCACCGGCGCGCCCGCGCAATGGCTGAACTATCCAACGCCCGGGATACCGCGCACGCGCGATGGCAAACCCAACCTCACAGCGCCTGCGCCGCGCGCGCTAGACGGCAAACTGGACCTTTCCGGCGTCTGGCACGTTCATCCCACCCCTCGTGCAGAAATCAAGCTTCTGTACGGCGACAACTTCGGCATCAGCAACGCACCTGGCATGGAGATCGGCACCCAATCCAAGTACGCCTTTAATATCCTCCTGGACTTCAAGCCCGAAGAAGAGGCGATGCGACCCGAAGCGGCGGCAATTTTCCGGCGGCGTGTGCCCGGCGACTTGCCGTCCACCTTCTGCCTGCCCCAAGGCATCCCCCTCACCCTGCTGATCTGGCCGGCCACCCCCACAGCGAAGCCTTGCGGATCACCGAACGCTACCATCGCCGCGACTTCGGACATTTGGATGTCGAAATGACTCTGGACGATCCCCAGATGTATATCCGACCCGTTACCATTAAGTTCACTCAGGACCTTTGGGCCGACTCCGATGTCTTCGAATTCGTCTGCAACGAAAATAAAAGGATCTCGTCCACGCCGGACACAATTGAATTGTCAGATCATGTTGAGGAGGCAGTATGGAAGCTATAATTTCCGATTTAGTGAATCGCTTTGAAAAGGGAGCGCTCTCGCGCCGGGGCTTGATTCAGGGCCTCGCGATGCTAACCGCCGCAGGCAGCACGGCAGCCGTCGGGCAGGCCCAGGAAACAGGACTTAAAGGCGTGAAAATCGACCACATTAGCATTCAAGTAACCGATTTACCGCGCGCAATCGCCTTTTATGAAAAGATTTTTGGGTTGACTGTCTTGAGCGAGGACAAGCCCAACGAGATCTCGCGCCTCGGCGTTGGAAAAATCATCGTCTCGCTCCATCACAAGAGCCCCACCGGTCTGGTGGATCACTTCGCCATCGGCGTTGAGAATTTCAACAAGGAAAGAGTGACCCAACAACTCAATGCACTGGGGCTGAACCCGGAAGAAAACCTCGACGCGGGATTTCACATCAAGGATCCGGAAGGAATGAACGTCCAGATCATGGGCGCTTAAGATAAACGCCAAAACCCGATTGCCGACCCGCGTGGATCAGAAACGCGACTGCGTGTTTGAAGGCGCTTACTGAGTCACGCCCTTAGGAAGCGGTACGCAAGGATTTCTGCTAGCCCTCAACCCCGTGTTGTTTGTAACTACAAAAAGAGTTACAATAGCAAGTGCTATTTGAATGGGACGACCACAAAGCTGCGCAAAACGTCGCCAAGCACGGCGTACCTTTTGAGTATGCGGCGCGGGTTTTTCTTGATCTGCACCGTCTGGAGAGCCAGGATACCCGCCGTGACTACGCCGAGGAACGGTGGCTTGTCCTCGGCAAGATTGAGGAGCGGATTTTTGCCGTGGCCTATACGCCGCGCGGCCCGATTATCCGGCTAATTTCGGCACGAAAGGCGAACGAACGTGAGCAAAGGAAATACAATGACACGCTACCGACTTGACTCGAAGAAACCACGTCAACTGACCCCAGCAGAGGCGCGGCGTTTGGATTCAGCGCCCATCGACTATTCGGATATCCCTCCGCTTGGAGACGAGTTTTTCGTCAAGGCGGCGGCGTCGTGGCCCCCAGCGAAACATCAATTGACTATTCGCCTTGACGCGGACGTCCTCGATTGGCTGAAGTCCAATGGGAAAGGTTATCAGACACGCATCAATCGTATCTTGCGTGCCGCCATGGACAGCACCCCTCCACGCCGTTCGCGTTCCACAGCGGCTCCGAAGGTCAACACCCGCGCACGCCGCGGATCAAAATGACCGGGCGCGGACTCTTGACCCCCACATCGTCAGGCGTCGAGGTAAGCTGGAAAGGGCAACCTTTACAGCCGACACATTTGCGACGATGCCACTTGAGACTCGGGTGGGTCGACGCCAACGATCTGGTCCTGCTATGCATACGGTGCTCTATGCTTTGGCGCGTTAGGAGAATAGATGAAATCAAAGGGACAGGTCTCCGTCATCGTCGAACGCGAAGTAAACGCCTACGCTTATATGTGGCACACGTCATGGTGTCTGCTTGAAAAGGGACAAAAACAAGAAGCGGGGTCCCATCACCAATTTATGGCTAGCTTGGTGTTTACGGCCTTTACGCTGGAGGCGCACCTGAATCATGCCGGGCTCAAAATCTTTCTGTGTTGGGACGATTTGGAACGTTTAGGCCCAAAGGAAAAACTGAATCTCATCGCCGAGCATCTTAGAGTCAAGATAAACTACGGCGTTCGACCGTGGCAGGTCATGAAGGATCTATTCGGCTTCAGAAATGCCATCGCGCACGCCAAATCGGAGACGATTCGGCCAGCCGCCAAGACCGTTGCGGTTGAGGACTACGAGATGAGGACATTTAACCTCGCCCCGACCAAATGGGAGCTGTTCTGCACCGAGAAAAACGCTGTTAAAGCGCGAACG
>Ga0209415_10014355_pt1 | contig 12943 bp, 6 predicted proteins | sample PeaSoiSIISIP2007_FD_187696 | JGI IMG/M metagenome (GOLD analysis project Ga0209415, IMG submission 187696) | Peat soil microbial communities from Weissenstadt, Germany - SII-SIP-2007 (SPAdes) (version 2) | ecosystem: Environmental > Terrestrial > Soil > Wetlands > Peat | place: Germany...
TCCGACCTCAGCGCCGGCCCATTGAGTAATAGGCGTCGACGATGAAATACCTCCGCTGAGGCTGCCCCCTATCGACCAACCCATAGAGCCGTCCCAAGGTGGAGCAGGCGGCTGCGCGGGCGCACTGGGACAGAGCCAGCAGGAATTTGGGGCGCCAAAATCGCCCATCCACCACTCAAAAAGCTCGAGTTGGTCCAGGCGCGGGTTGCCCTCTTCGCGTGCAAGGCGGAACCCCAAATTAAGCTGTCGCTGGTTGCTCAGACAGGCCGCGCTCTGGGCCTTGATCTTGGCCCGGTGCAGCGCCGGCAGCAGCAGCGCCGCCAGGATGGCGATGACGGCGATGACCACCAGCAACTCGATGAGTGTAAATGCTGGACTGCAGGTGAACCTCCTGCCAGGTCCAAAACTGTTGACCGGATCCCATTCCCGATAAGGCTCGTTCATAAATAAACCCCGTGCCCTTCAGATTAAACGCCTCACGAGCCGTAGCGTCAAGAAGAATCCAGCAGCCAGCACCGGCACTGGCGCATCTCACATTTTTCCGTGACGGCCGGCCTGAATGAATCGGAGCGCGGACATTCTTGTCCTCTTCTGGGGGCGACGCAATGCCAAAGCGGACAAGAATGTCCGCGCTCCGGAAAAATGTGAGATGCGCACTGCGCCTTTTGCGCTGGTTTTTCGTTTAAGGTTATGGAATATACTTTTGAATTCATGAGTCAACGTACTGAACGCGAAATGGCCATCTTCAGCGCCGCTCGCCGGCTGGCAGGCGGCGAGCGCACCGCGTATCTCGACCAGGCGTGCGCCGGAGACGCCGCCCTGCGGCAACGGCTCGAGGAATTGCTGAGCGTGGGGGAGGCGGCGGGTGAATTCTTGGAAAAACCGGCCCAAGGCGAGCCAAACCCCGCCGCAATGCCGGGGAGCGCCGTCGGGTTGTCTTTGCCCTTGTCCGAGGAACCGGGCCACCGGATTGGGCCCTACAAGCTCCTCCAGGTGATCGGGGAGGGGGGCTGCGGGGTGGTCTATATGGCCGAGCAGCAGGAACCGATGCGCCGGCGCGTCGCGCTGAAGATCATCAAGCTGGGCATGGACACCAAGCAGGTGGTGGGGCGCTTTGAAGCCGAGCGCCAGGCCCTGGCGCTCATGGACCATCCCAACATCGCCAAGGTGCTGGATGCCGGGACCACGGAGACGGGCCGGCCCTACTTTGTCATGGAGCTGGTCCGGGGGGTGAGAATCACGGATTACTGCGACCAGAACAACCTCTCGACGCGGGAGCGGCTCAACCTCTTCGTGGAGATTTGTCACGCCGTTCAACACGCGCATCAGAAGGGGATCATTCACCGGGACATCAAACCGTCCAACATACTGGTCACCCTTCATGACGGCAAGCCGGTGCCCAAAGTGATTGATTTCGGCATCGCCAAGGCCACCAGCGGCCAGCCCCTGACCAACAAAACGCTCTTCACCGCCTTCGAGCAATTCATCGGCACACCCGCCTACATGAGTCCGGAACAGGCGGAGATGAGCGCGCTGGATATTGACACGCGCAGCGACATCTACAGCCTGGGCGTCCTGCTCTACGAATTGCTCACCGGCAAGACGCCCTTCGACGCGAAGGAATTGCTGGCGGCGGGATTGGATGAGATTCGGCGGACGATTCGGGAGAAGGAACCGGCCCGGCCCTCGACACGGCTGAGCATGATGGGAAGGGAGGAGTTCACCACCACCACGCAGCGTCGGGGCACGGATGCGCCCAGGCTCGTTAGCCTGTTGCGGGGGGACCTGGATTGGATCGTGATGAAGTGCCTGGAGAAGGACCGGACGCGGCGCTATGAGACGGCGAATGGTCTGGCCGCCGATCTCGAGCGGCATCTTAACAACGAACCGGTCGTAGCCCGGTCGCCGAGCACGGCCTACAGAATCCAGAAGGCGTGGCGACGCAATAAACTGGCCTTTACCGCGGCGGCGGTGGTGGCGGTGTCATTGGTGGTGGGCATGACCGTCAGCAGTTGGCAGGCCATCGAGGCCAGCCGGGCCAGGATTGGCGAAAAGCAGCAGCGTGTCGCCGCCCAAGCGGCGCAACGGGATGCGGAGCGCTCGCAGCAAGCGGAAAAGCAGGCCCACTTGCGGGCGGACGCGGAGAAAGCCGAAGCCAGCCGGCTGCTCTATGTGGTCAACATGTACCTGGCTCAACAAAGCTGGGAACAGAGCGACATAGGCCGGCTACGGCAATCGCTGGAAGAAACGCAGACTTACCCGGGCCGTGGTTTTGAATGGTACTACTGGCAGAACCAAACTCATTTGCACCTAACCACGCTCCGAGGCCATCTGGAGACCGTGTTCTCGGTGGCCTTCTCCCCGGACGGCCAGCAGATTGTGACTGGCAGTAAGGATGCTACGGCCAAGGTGTGGGAGGCCGCCAGCGGCAAGTTGCTGGTCACGCTCAAGGGACACCGAGCTGCGGTTAACGCGGCGGCCTTCTCTCCGGACGGCCGGCGGATTGTCACCGGCAGTTTTGACAATACGGCCAGGGTGTGGGAGGCCGCCAGCGGCCAGCCGCTGTTCACGCTCAAGGAGCACCTCTCTCCCGTCAACTCCGCATGCTTTTCCTCGGACGGCCAGTGGATTCTTACGGGCAGTGATGATCATACGGCCATATTGTGGGAGGCGGGTGGCGGCAATCTACGGCGCAGGTTGCAGGGGCACACCGATGGGGTTTCCGCTGTGGCCTTTTCCACGAACGGCCAGCGGATTGCCACCGGCAGCGTTGATCATACGGCCAAGGTATGGGACGCGGCCAGCGGCCAGTTGCTGCTCACGCTCCCGGGGCAGGCTGTGGTTACCTCCGTGGCCTTTTCGCCGGATGGCCAGCGGATTGTCACGGGGAGTGTCGATCCCACGGCCAACAAGGTGTGGGACGCGACCAGTGGCAAAGAACTGTTCACGCTCAAGGGGCTCGACGGGATCGGTTCCATTTTTTCAGTGGCCTTTTCCCCGAGCGGCCGGCGGATTGTCACGGCCGGTTACGCCGGCGCTGCCAAGGTGTGGGAGGCGGCCAGCGGCCAGGAACTCCGGACCATCAAGGCGCACCTGGCGCCCATTTTCTCGGTTGCCATCTCTCCGGACGGCCGGCGGATTGCCACCGGCAGTGATGATCAGACGGCCCGGGTGTGGGATGTGACCGGCGGCAGAGCACGACTTGCGCTTGAGGGGCACATCGGTCCGGTTTTGTCCGTGGCCTTTTCGCCGGATGGCCAGCGGATTGTCGCCGGCAGTGACAGTGGCATGGTGAAGGTGTGGGATACGGCCAGCGGCCGGGAACTGTTCGCGTTTCAGGGGCACAGCAACTCGGTTCTGTCCGTGGCCTTTTCCCGAGACAGCCAACGGATTGTCACCGGCAGTCGGGATATGAGCGCCAAGGTGTGGGAGGCGGCCAGTGGGAAAGAACTGTTCACGCTCACGGGGCACAAAGAAGCGATTTGGTCGGTCGCCTTCTCTCCGGACGGTCAGCGGATCCTCACTGGCAGTGATGATGATACGGCCAGAGTGTGGGAGGCGGCCAGTGGCAAGCTCCTGTTCACGCTTGAGGGGCAAAAGGTTCCGGTTAGGTCTGTGGCTTTTTCTCCGGATGGCCGGCGGTTTGCCACCGGCAACTGGGATGGGACAGCCAAGGTCTGGGACGCGGCCAACTGCCAGCCACTGTTCCCGTTGAAGGGGCACACCGCTGCGGTTTTGTCCCTGGCCTTCTCGCCGGACAGCCACTGGATTGTCAGCGGCAGTGATGACCACTCGGCCAAAGTGTGGGAGGCGGCCAGTGGCCGGGAACTGCTCACGCTCAAGGGACGCTGGGCTGCAATTAAGATTGTGAACAGTGTGGCCTTTTCCCCCGACGGCAAGCGGATTGTCACCGGCAGTCAGGACGGGACAGCAACCGTGTGGGATGCCGCCCGCGGCGGGGAACTGCTCACGCTCAGGGGGCACACCAATTCGGTTACGGCGGTGGCCTTTTCCCCGGACGGCCAGCGGATTGCCACTGGCAGTTACGATGAGAGCGTCCGGTTGTGGGAAGCGGCGCGAGCCGAGCAGGTGGCCAAGTGGCAGGAAGAAGAACGGGCCGCCGACCAGTCTCTTGCCGCCGGACGACGCGAGCGGACCGCCGAACTTGAGCGTCAAGACGTCGTTCGCGCTCGTGATTCTATCAAGCAGTGGCTGATCCTGGCGCCCATTCCCTTGGCCGCCGGCCAGAGCGGGGCCGAGGGATTGGACGTCGAGCAGATTGCGGGCGAAGGCCGGCTCCGCCCCAAGGCGGGTGAGGCGAGCTCCGTTGCGCGCGGCCAATTGAAGTGGCGCGCGGTGGCGCTGGAAAAGGACTCCATCAATTTCAACGCGATCCTGGGGCGGGTGACGGAACATAGCGTGGCCTACGCGGTCTGCTTCCTGCGCTCGGAAACTGAGCAGCATGCGCTCCAGATGCTGGTGGGCAGCGACGATGAGTCGAAAGTGTATCTGAATGGGACCCAGGTTTACAGATTTCCCTTCCCGCGAGGTTTTCTGCCGGAGCAGGATGCGGTGTCAGACATCACCTTGAATGCGGGGCTGAACGTGCTGGTCTTCAAAGTCGTGAATGAAGACGCCGGGTGGACGGGGGCAATCCGGTTTACCGACGCCCAGGGCGATCCGGTCAAGGGGATTAGTGTGACGCTGGATCCCGAAGGCGAGTAATTGCATTGAGGGCCCCGGGCGCAAACCGGCCTCTTGCGGCAAGGCGCCTTGGTCATGGACGTTCGCTCGCCGGAAGAGTTCCAAGCCGGCCACGTGCCCGGGGCGATGAACCTCCCGCTCGGCGAATTGCGGGACCACCTGCCACGGCGCGTCCCGGATAAGAACCAGGCGCTCCTGCTCCATTGCCTGAGCGGCGGCCGCCGCGGCATCGCCAGACACCAGCTCAAAAGCCTGGGTTACGCGAATGTTTTCAACCTCGGTTCCCTCGCCCCAGCGCGCAGGATCGTCGGCCAGCGGCCTTAACCTGGATTTTCACCGGGTTTCTCGAACCGGAGGGCGTAGCGCAGACTTCCAGTCTGCCGTATCGCGGATTTCCAATCCGCCGGCCGTCGGTCCGCCCTGAGTGCCAAAACCGTCGGGCGGGCTGCCGACTGGAAGTCGGTGATACGGCAGACTGGAAGTCTGCGCTACGTGCGCGACGCAGCTCAAGCGGCGGCCCTTTCGACTTGCACTTTGGCAGATCTTGGTGTCTAATATGGATAGTTCCCCGGGCTGATGTTCGCCTCCTCGTGGAGGAAGCGAGCGCCCGGGAAATGATTCATGGCTCAGGCACCGGAACAGGTCACCCAGATCCTCGACGCGGTCGGGGCCGGGGATGGCCAAGCGGCCGAGAAGCTGCTGCCGTTGGTCTATGAGGAACTGCGCCGCCTGGCTGCGGCCAGGATGGCGAAGGAAACACCCGGCCAGACCCTTCAGCCCACGGCGCTGGTCCATGAAGCCTGGCTGCGGCTGGGTCAGGGCCGGGAGCGGAGGTTCGAGAATCGCGGGCATTTCTTCGCGGCAGCGGCCGAGGCGATGCGGCGGATTCTGATTGAAGCCGCCCGCCGGAAGCAGAGCCAACAGCGAGGCGGGCATTTGCAGAGGGAAGAACTCCAGGAAACCACCCTGGTCCTCGAGCGGCCAACCGACGAAATCCTTGCGGTGGATGAGGCGCTGACCAAGCTGGCCGGCGCGGACCCCTTGGCGGCGGAGTTGGTAAAGCTCCGGTATTTTGTGGGCATGAGTTTGCCGGAGGCAGCCGAGGCGCTGGGGATTTCAGCCCGAACGGCCGACCGTGTTTGGGCTTACGCCCGCGCCCGCCTGCACCAGGAGTTGAAGGGCGAACTGGCCTTCTAACCTCAAGGCCAGTCGGAAATTCAACCGGGCTTTTGTCCCGGAGGGACACTGCGACAATAGCCCCAGACCTCCTGATCCCGTGGAAAATGGCTGAACCCATTCGTGGCACCACCAATTGGGTTTACACGCCGTAACTCGTTGATAATCAACGTGCCGCTGAATGGAATGGTGTCAGGATAATTCCACGCCGCCTCGGCTCCAAGGCGCGGGATCAGGAGGTCTGAGCCCAGCGTTTTAACGCTGGGACAGGCCAGTTTTGTGTTGCGCCCGTCCCGAAGGGACGGCTGAACGCGCGGAGCGGAGCCCGTGCTTTTCAGGCCAGGTTTCGGCCGTCCCTTCGGGACCTGGGGTGGTTTAACGACAAAACCCAGCGTTGAAACGCTGGGCTATTCTCGAATGTCCCTTCGGGACAAGGACCGGTGATCGGCCAAGGCAGTTTCCGCCAGGCATTGGGGCTCAGCGTGGCAACGGGCCCGTCCTGTTCCTTGCAACCGCCGGGGCTTCAAAAAACAGTTGGCGTGGTTCGGGTGCCATTTTGCGCATTGATAGATAGAAGCACGCATGAACGACTCGAAGCCAACAGCGAAATCCAGAGAGCAGGAACTGTTCATCCAGGCTCTCGAGCACCCCTCGCCACCGGAGCGCGCCGCCTTCCTGGCTGCCGCCTGGGGCGAGGACCTCGCGTTGATGGAGCGAGTCGAGGCGCGCAAGAAACCAACAGCGAAAGACAAAGATAGGAAAGCATGAAACTTATGAAAAACACATTGTTCTTGAATCGGCCCTTACTGAAAACGGCACTGTTTTCAACGCTTGCCCTCACCTGCCTTGCTCCGCTCCCACAGCTCAAGGCGCAATCAGCCGGCCCTCTGGTGTTCGCAGAGGTTAATGATAAAACGTTGACTGCCACGCTCGGCGTGGGCGGGCCCTCTTACGGGACAGTCACCGGTGGTGGGGCTGGGGACGCTTGGAGTTGGTTTCCGCCGGCGACCGCTAGCATTCCCAGTGTTGGCAATGGCGTGCAGTGGGCCGAACCAGGAAACCCCTCGTCGGTTAATTTGGTTCAGCTTACGGTCGTCGCAATTGGGCCGGGGCCAACCCCCCCACCCCTGGAGATATTCCTATCCATTCAATCCGACGTTCCACCTGCAGCACTCGCCAACAATCCGGCTTTCCCCAACGGATACGACGACCCAGCAGTGTTTATTATTGACCCATCTGTACCAGGAGGACAGGTCTCTGGTATGGAGTTCATCGACAAAGGTGACGCGGTTCCCGACGGTGGCTCTACCGTAATGCTACTGGGCACGGCTCTTTCTGGCATCGCGTTCCTCAGAAGGAAACCGACTGCCTAGTCATTTGGGCACCTCCTGCGTTAGACACTCAGGTCTATAGTAAACGGCCCCGCCCTCTGTGGGCGGGGCTTTGCTTCTGGGCCTCTATACTACACGGCTTCCCTCAAGTTCATGCTTCTCCACTTTACAGGATCTTCTGAAATATATGATTACACATAGGCCGGGCAATTGCTCGACCCGCTGACCGACCGGCCGGGTGGGGCAGCGCGCGAAGTCACGACGCGGTAGGCCTGCGTGACGGCCAACACGCCTCGCGTCGACCACTCACGCGGGGTTCTCAGATCCAGGCAAACCGGGCGCGGCTGAGGCCGCAATCCGGCTAAAGCCGAGCCTGCTTGCGAGTTGCAATTTGGCCGATCATGGTGTCTAATATGAATAGTTCCCCGGGCTGATGCGCGCCTCCTCGTAGAGGAAGCGCGGGCCCGGTAAATGATCCATGGCTCCGGCGCCTGGAACAGCGGACCCAAATCCTTCACGCGGTTGGGGCCGGGGATGTGCGAGCCGCTGAGAAGCTGCTGCCGTTGGTTTATGATGCGCCGCGCGGCCTGGCTGCGGCTCGTTCACGGCCAGGAGCGGAGTTTCCAGAACCGCTGGCATTTCTTCCCGGCAGCGGCCGAGATGTGGCGGATGCTGATCGAAAAAACAGTTGGCGTGGTTCGGGCGCCATTTTGCGCATTGATAGATAGAAGAAGCACACGTGAACGAACCGAAGTCAACGCCGGACTCCCGAGAGCAGGAGCTGTTCATCCAGGCCCTCGATCATCCTTCGGCAGATGAGCGCGCCGCCTTCCTGGCTACCGCCTGCGGCCAGGACCTCGCGTTGAAGGCGCGAGTCGAGGCCCTGCTGGTGCGGTCTGAGGGCCTCGGCGCGTTCCTGGAAAAGCCCGTGGTGTCGCCCGCGGCGGTTGCCGCCACTGGCGCGAACGGCACGAGCGGCGAGCGGGCCTTCACCGAAAAGCCCGGCGACCGGATTGGCCGCTACAAACTGCTGGAGAAGATCGGCGAGGGCGGCATGGGGGTCGTCTATATGGCGGAACAGGAGGAGCCGGTCCGCCGCCGTGTGGCCCTGAAGATCATCAAGCTGGGGATGGACACCAAGCAGGTCGTCGCCCGCTTCGAGGCCGAGCGCCAGGCCCTGGCCCTCATGGACCATCCGAATATCGCCAAGGTGCTTGACGCCGGCGCGACGGACACCGGCCGGCCTTACTTCGTCATGGAACTGGTCCAGGGCGTCCCCATCACCGAGTTCTGTGACAAAAACCGGCTCTCGGCCGAGGAGCGGGTCAAGCTCTTCATCGTCGTCTGCCAAGCCATCCAAAGCGCGCACCAGAAGGGGATCATCCACCGCGACCTCAAGCCGACCAACATCCTGGTCACGCTCAACGCCGGCGTGCCGATGCCCCTGGTCATCGATTTCGGCGTGGCCAAAGCCACGAACCAGAAACTGACCGAGAAGACGATCTTCACGAACTACGCGGCGATGATCGGCACGCCGGCCTACATGAGCCCGGAGCAGGCCGAGATGAGCCGCCTGGACGTGGATACGCGCAGCGACATCTACGGGCTGGGCGTGCTGCTCTATGAGTTGCTGACCGGCACGACGCCTTTCACGGAGCAGCGGTTGCGCACCGCCGGCTACCACGAGATGCAGCGGATTATCCTCGAGGAGCAGCCGCAGCGGCCTTCCACGCGCTTGAGCACCTTGCGGGGCGAGCAGCGGAGCGCGGTAGCGCGGAACCGCGGCGGCAGCGAGTTGACGCTCGGACGGGCGTTCCCCGGGGATCTCGACTGGATCGTGATGAAATGCCTCGAGAAGGACCGGGCGCGCCGTTACGCCACGGCCAACGGTCTGGCCGCCGACCTCAAGCGGCACCTGAATAACGAGCCGGTCGTGGCCCGCCCGCCGAGCACCGCTTACCGGCTCCGGAAGGCCATCCGCCGGAACCATCTCGCCTTCATGGCCGGGGCGGTGGTCGCGGTGGCGGTGCTGGCTGGCACTGGGATCAGCGTCTGGCAGGCGGTGGTGGCGACCCGGGCCAGGGGCAGAGCGGTGGCCGCGCAGCAGGAGGCGCAGCGGGCGCGGGAAACTGAGAAATCGACGCGGCTCGAGGCCGAACACGAGCTCTATGCGGCGAAAATGAACCTGGCCCAGCAGGCCTGGGACGAGAACAACGTCGGCCGGCTGCGGCAATTGCTGGAAGAGACCCACGGCTCTCCGTACCGCGGTTTTGAATGGTATTATTGGCAACCGAAGGCTCACTTGGCCTTGAAGACGCTCCGAGGCCATTTGGACACAGTGACGTCCGTGGCCTTTTCCCCGGACGGCCGGCGGATTGTCACCGGGAGCGGTGATCATACGGCCAAGGTGTGGGATGCGGCCAGCGGCAAGGAACTCGTCACGCTCAAGGGGCACCGCGATGCTGTCGACTGTGCGGCCTTCTCTCCGGACGGCCTGCGGATTGTCACCGCGAGCAATGATGCTACGGCCAAGGTGTGGGAGGCAGCCAGTGGCCGGGAACTCCTCACGCTCAAGGGGCACTTCGGTGGAGTTGCGTCAGTGGCCTATTCCCCGGACGGCCAGCGGATTGTCACCGCCAGTTGGGATCAAACGGCCAAGGTGTGGGAGGCGGCCAGCGGCAAGGAACTCCTTGCGCTGAAGGGGCACAGCGATCAGGTTCATGGCGTGGCCTTTTCGCCGGACGGCCAGCGGATTGTCACTGGCAGTTGGGATGGGACCGTCAGGATCTGGGAGGCGGCCAGCGGCCGCGAGCTGCGCGCGCTCAACGGGCACAGCAGGGTTTTCTCCGTGGCCTTCTCCCCGGACGGCCGGCGGATTGTTCGCGGCAGTGAGGATGGGACCGCCGAGGTGTGGGATGCGGCCAGCGGCGAGGAGCTGCTTGCGCTCAAGGGCCACACCGAGCTGATTCTGGGGGTCGCCTTCTCCCCGGACGGCCGGCGGATCGTCACCGGGAGTACCGATCAGACGGCCAGGGTGTGGGATGCGGCAAACGGGCGCGAGCTGCTCAAGCTCAAGGGGCACGGCGCTCAGATTTGGGGTGCGGCCTTCTCCCCCGATGGGCGGCGAGTTGTCACCGGCAGTTGGGATAAGACGGCCAGGGTTTGGGACGTGGCCGGTGACCTGTCCGCCGGCCAGAGCGGTCGGACCGTGCTCGCACTCATCGGGCACAGCAATGAGATATGGTCGGTGGCTTTTTCCCGGGACGGCCGGCGCATTGTTACTGGCAGCGCCGATCATACGGCGAAGGTGTGGGATGCGGCCAGCGCCGAGGAACTCCTTACGCTCAAGGGGCACAGCGATCGCATCATGTCCGTGGCGTTTTCCCCTGACGGGCAGCGGATTGTTACCGGGAGTGATGATGGGACAGCCAGAGTGTGGGATGCGGCCAGCGGGCGCGAGCTGCTTACGCTCAAGGAGCACGGCGGCCGGGTGCTTAGTGTGGCCTTTTCCCCCGACGGCCGGCGCATTCTTACTGCCAGTGCGGATCGGACCGCCAGGGTGTGGGAGGCGTCCAGCGGGCGCGAGCTGCTCACGCTCAAGGGGCGCAGCCCTGGAATTTACCCCACGAGCTTCTCTCCGGACGGCCGGCGCATTGTCAGTGGCGGTTTGGAGGGGATCGCCAGGGTATGGGACGCCGCCAGCGGCAAGGAACTCCTTGCGGTCAACGGGCACAGCGGTCAGGTTTGTGGCGTGGCCTTTTCCCCGGACGGCCAGCGGATTGTCATCGGCTCTTTAAGTGGGACGGCCAAGGTGTGTGATGCGGCCACTGGCCGCGAACTGCTCGCCCTCAATGGCCACAGCGGTTTGATTGGCTCTGCGGCCTTTTCCCTGGACGGCCAGCGGATTGTCACTGGCGGTGCCGATCGTACGGCCAAGGTGTGGGACGCGGCCAGCGGCCGCGAACTGCTTACGCTCAAGGGGCACAGCGATCGCGTTTTGGCGGTGGCCTTTTCCGCGGACGGCCAGCGGATTCTCACCGGCAGTCGTGACCGGACGGTCAGGGTGTGGGAGGCGCCGCGAGCCGAGCACGTCGCTGCCTGGCAGGAGGAAGAACGGGCGGCGGCCCAGTCTCTTGCCGCCCTTGAGCGCGAGAGGACGGCGCAAGACGAGCGCCAAAGGATCGCTCGCGCCCGTGATTCTATCAAGCAGTGGCTGGTCCTGGCGCCCATCGCCCTGGCCACGGGTCAGAGCGGGGCGCAGGGATTGGACCTCGAGCAACTCGAGGGCGAAGCCCGGCTCAGACCCAGGGCCGGAGAAGCGAGTTCGCTTGGCGCCGGCCAATTGAAGTGGCGGGCGGTGGCCTTGGAAGACGAGGTGATCGACTTCACCACCCTCCTGGGGTACCGGACAAAACCTGCCGCGGCCTACGCCGTCTGCTACCTACGCTCGGAAGCCGAGCAGCGCGGCCTCCGGATGCTGGTCGCCAGCGAGGATGAGGCGAAAGTATACCTCAACGCCATGCAGGTTTATAAAGCTCCCCGCCCGCACGGAAGTATTGCGGTTGAGGATACGGTGTCCGACCTCGCCCTGAACCCGGGGCTCAACGTGCTGGTGTTCAAGGTCGTGAACGAATTCCGCACTTGGAAGGGTTCCATCCGGTTCACCGACGCCCAGGGCAATCCCGTCCAGGGCATTACCGTGACTCTGGATCCCGAGGGCAAGGACTTGCAAAAATAGTTGGCGTGGTTCGGGTGCCATTTTGCGCATTGATAGATAGAAGAAGCAAACGTGAACGAATGGTCATGAAAATACAACACCAGCAACCCCAGACCTGCCGCCCGTCAGACGCTGCGGCGCACCGGCCAGCATCACTCCCGGCTGCCGCAACCGCAACTCGGTTCTTGCCAGGGCCGGAACAACCCGAAGCCCAGGCGCCGGGCCTTTACCCGCCGCCGCGGCGCGAACGAGGCGCACACGCACACGGCGCTAAAGCGCCGGTGCCAACGGGGAACAGTCATTGGCGTCATCGGCATGAGACATGCTTACACCCACGAAAAGATTTCTTGAAATATTCTCTTGACGCCGCTTTTCACTCGTGCTCAATATCATTCAACAGCAATGGTAATAGTCGGAATCAGCAGAAGGGTGGTCAGGTTTTGTTGATTGCGTGGGGAGTTTGCAGGAACGCCCGGCGCCCGCCCTCCGGGGCCGCGCTGAAACTCCCGCTCTGTAATGCCGTCGGAGCAGGCCTAGTGTCCCCAGGCCGCGTTGATTAAAGCCAACTTTGAAAGACTCAGCTATGAAAAAACGTCTGCTCGGATTCGCTGGTTACGTTCTGGTTACGATGTGTGGTTTGGCCCAGTCCGCCCAGAACTCTCCCGACAGCATTCAACCCCGCCTGGGCGAAATATTGGCCCGGGTGGAGGCGGCAACGAAACCTCCCAAGGGCTATCGGGCGGCCGTCCACCAGACCGTTATGAGGGCTGGCGGGGTTGAGTTGTTGGCCGAAGAAGATTATGCGGTAGGCTGCACGGATTCCGGCGAGACGCGGGCGACCAAGCAACTGTCGTCAAAGCGGGCCGCGGAAAAAACACCGGCCGCTGCCAGCCCGGGCGCCGCGCCCACCGTGAGGGGCGGGTTGCTGACGGTGAATCCGCTCCGCGCAATGCAGCATGTCGCCGCAATGGCTTCACAGGAAATCGTGGATGATCTACACCAAGGCGTTCCGTGT
>Ga0209415_10014357_pt1 | contig 12942 bp, 10 predicted proteins | sample PeaSoiSIISIP2007_FD_187696 | JGI IMG/M metagenome (GOLD analysis project Ga0209415, IMG submission 187696) | Peat soil microbial communities from Weissenstadt, Germany - SII-SIP-2007 (SPAdes) (version 2) | ecosystem: Environmental > Terrestrial > Soil > Wetlands > Peat | place: Germany...
CACCCCAAACACAATGGATGGATCCCAAAGGCTCCGCCTTTGGTGGGGGTCCAGGGGGCAAAGCCCCCTGGCGGGTTCCAGGGCGGAGCCCTGGTCTTCCTTTGGTTCGCCCGATTGCCCTGGCCGAACCGATCGCAAGCCGGTTTACCAACCGTTCATGACCGCCGGGGTAGGCTCCGTGGTCAGGCCCATGTCATGACATCGCCCTCCGCTTCGACCTCCCTGCGCCCAGGCCGGACGCCCTCGGCCGACACCGGTTGGCGGGTGCTGCTCGCCGGTTGCACCGGGCTGATCATCATGGTGCTGCTCGGCGCGACGGCAGCCGTGATTCTCAATCTGCGCGAAGCCGCCTTGCGCGGGGCCGAGACAACGCTGCGCAACCTCACCGTCGTGCTCGCCGAACAGGCGGATCGCTCGCTGCAAGCGCTCGACGTCGTGTTGGGCGGGATCGTGGAGATGCTGCCGGCGCAGGGTGTGACGGATGCCGACAGCTACGCCCGCGAGATGGCGATGGAGCGTTTCCATCGGCAGTTGCAAGACAAGGCAACCGGCATGCCGTTTGTGAACGCGATCACGATGATCGATGCGCACGGCAACCTGATCAACTTCTCCCGCTATTGGCCGATTCCCACGGTGAACGTCGCGGACCGCGATTATTTCCGCGCCATGCGAGCCGATCCGACGCTGGACCGCTTCATCAGCGCGCCGGTGCAAAACCGTGGTGATGGTAGCTGGACTGCCTACCTGGTCCGCCGCGTGCGGGCCACCGACGGAAGTTTCGCCGGATTGGTGCTTGGGGCGATCGAGCTGCACTACTTCGAGGACCTGTACCGCTCGGTTTCCGCTGGCCGGGCCGACAACCTCGCCCTGCTGCGCCAGGACGGTGTGCTGCTGGTGCATTATCCGCCGAACGAGGCGATCGGTCAGTCCCTGCCGAATGGTGGGATACGGGCATTGAACGGGGGCAACGCCGGCATCAGCCGCGACGTGGGCTCGTTCGACGGTGCGATGCTGATCAAGGCGGCACAGCGGCTGGCCAACTTTCCCCTGGTGATGCTGGCGACCGATACCGAAACGGAGGCGCTCGCCGCCTGGCAGAGTACCGCGTGGGTGCTCGCCGTGGTCGCGTTGTTCTGCTGCATATCCATCTCGGTCGCCGCCCTGGCCATCGGATTGTGGTGGCGACACCAGCAGGCGCTCGGTCAGGCACGCGCCGAGCAGGCGGAGCACGAGCGCGCGCGCGCACAGGCGGAGGCGAGCCTGATGCGCGAGCGGGAACGGGTGGCCGAACTCGCCAGCAGCGCCAAGTCGGATTTCCTGGCAGCCATGAGCCACGAGATCCGCACGCCGCTGAACGCCGTGCTCGGGCTCGCCGGGCTGTTACTCGATAGCGATCTGGCAGAGCAGCATCGCAACCTTGTCCTGACGATCCACGAATCAGGCGAATCACTGCTGGTGATTTTGAACGATATCCTGGATTTCTCGAAACTCGACGCCCGGCGAATGCAGTTCGAGGCGACGAGCTTCTCGCCTCGAACGTTGACCGAGGGGGTCGCCAGCATCCTGTCTCCGCATGCCGCCACCAAGGGGCTGGACCTGCGGACTGAGCTGGATCCGGCATTGCCGCCGGCGCTTGCGGGTGATGCTGGGCGGATTCGCCAGGTGCTGCTCAACCTTGCGTCCAACGCCGTGAAGTTCACCGCGCACGGAGTGGTCGAGATCTCCGCGCGCGTGACCTCCCGTGAAGCAGATGGCGTAACGGTGGAATGGGCGGTGCGCGACACCGGTATCGGCATCGCGCCGGAACGAGTCAGGTCGCTGTTTTCGCCCTTCGCCCAGGCGGACAGCTCCATCACCCGCCGGTTCGGCGGATCGGGCCTGGGACTGGCAATATGCAAGCGGCTGGTCGAGCAGATGGGCGGTGCGATCGGCCTGGAGTCGCTGCCCGGCGAGGGGAGCACATTCCGCTTTCAACTGACGATGCCGCTCGCGGAGGCGGTTACCACCGCCGTCGATCCGCCCGACGCCTCGGCCGCCCTGGCGGCGCATATCGCGCGATCGGGCCGTCGCATGCGGATCCTGTTCGCCGAAGACAATCCAACCAACCAGTTCGTTGCACTTCAGTTGCTCAAGGGTTTCGCACTGCAGGTCGACGTCGCGGGCAACGGGCTGGAGGCTGTGGCGGCGGCGTCACGCATCGCCTACGACGTGATCTGCATGGATATGAGCATGCCCGAAATGGACGGCCTCGCCGCGACCCGTGCGATCCGCGCGCTGGCGGGGCCGGCGCGAAACGTGCCGATCATCGCGCTCACCGCGAATGCGTTTCCCGAGGATGTGCGCGCCTGCCTCGATGCCGGGATGAACCTGTTCGTTGCCAAACCGGTGAGCAAGCACGTCCTCATCGGCGCCGTCCTGCGCGCGGTCGGCGGCGACGCGGAAGCGGGCCTCGGGTCAGGCACCGATGCGCACGACGCCGCCTGTGACGAGGTCGCACTGACCGCCCTGGCGCAGGATCTCGGCACCGTGGACGTCGCCGAACTGGTGAACCTGTTCATTGCCGAAACCCGGTCACGACTGCAACGTCTGGCGTCTCCGGGCGCCGAGCCAGCTCGGCTCGTCCACGAGGTCCACACCCTGAAGGGAGCTGCCGGCACAGTCTGCGCGGCCCATCTGGCTGGTCTGGCGGCAGCGCTGGAAGCTCGATTGCGGGCCGGCGGATCGATGGCCGCGACCGAGGTGGATGGTCTGGCGGCAGCGTTCGATGCCTACGTGGCCGAGGTGCGTAGCGTGATCCAATTGGAGCAAGCGGCTGCGTAAGCCGGCGATGTCGCTTCGAGCGTGGCCGAAACGATTGCCATTGCCCGGCGGGGCAGGGAAGGCGACACAGGCGTCATGTGCCCGCGCATCCCTCGCGACAATCAGTCCCCCCAGGATGGTCAGTCGTTTCAAGACGGGCAGCCCCTCCGGGATGGGGAGTTCACTCTGGGTTGGCCGGTGGTGTTGGCCTGCTTTTGCCTCGCCGTTTTCGCCTGGGGCTTCGGCTTCTATGGCCAATCGGTCTATCTCGCCGCGCTGCGCGAGACACGCGGCTGGTCGACCGCGCTGATCTCCGGTGCCACCACGACATACTATCTGTGGGGCGCGGTTCTGCTCGCCTTGGTGCCGCGCGCGATCGAGCGGTTCGGCGTGCGCGGCGTGGCGGTATCCGGCACGCTGCTGCTGGGGGCAGGGACAATCATCCTCAGCCATGTGAGCGCGCCGTGGCAGCTCTACGCCAGCGCGCTGATTATGGGCGTCGGCTGGGCCTGCACCTCGACCACGGCGATCGCCGTCATCCTGGCGCAGCGGTTCGACCGGCGGCGCGGATTGGCGATCAGCCTGGCACTGAACGGCGCGAGCGTCGGCGGGTTGGCGGTGGCCCCGGCGCTGGTCGGGCTCAGCCACGCGCTCGGCCTGTCGCGCGCGGTCTGGCTGCTGGTCGGCGGCGCACTGCTCGCCTTGCTGCCGGTGCTGGCCATCGGTCTCCGTCCGGCGCCGCATCCGGGCAGCGTTCCGGGCGTCGGTCCGCAACCGCCGACCGATGCCCAGCCGGCGTTCGACGACCGCGCAACCTTGCTGCGGGATGCGGGGTTCTGGTCCGTCGCGCTGCCCTTCGCGCTCGCCCTGATGGCGCAGGTCGGCTTCATCGTGCACCAGGTGGCGTTCGTCCTGCCAACCCTGGGCGTCGCCGGTGCCGGCCGCGCCGTCGCGCTGACCGCTGGAGCGGCCACCACGGGACGCCTGGCATTGTCGACCGTCATCGACCGCCTGCACCAGCGCCGCGCCACCGCGATCAGCTTCGCCAGCCAGGCGGGAGGCTTGGCCCTGATGCTGCTGTGGCCCGCCAGCCCGGCGGCGCTCTACCTCGGCAGCCTCGTGTTCGGCCTGTCGGTCGGAAACGTGGTCACCTTGCCGTCGCTGATCGTGCAGCGCGAGTTCGCCGCACGATCGTTCGGGATGGTCATCGGGCTGTCGTCCATGATCGGCCAGCTTGGGCTGTCGGTCGGCCCGGCGCTACTCGGCACGGTGCACGACGCGACCGGCGTCTATGCCGCCGCGGTCGGCCTGTGCATCGGGCTGGAGCTGCTCGCCGCGCTGCTGATCCTTGTTCGTCCGCGGGGGACGCGCCGCGCAATGGCCGAACGCTGCTGCCGCGCCGGCGTCGCGGCCGCCGTCAGGCGCTGAGGCGCGGCAATTGCCCCGAAATGGCTTCGCGACTCCGGTTGCAAGTGGCGGAATACGCTTCGCTTTTCCGCTCTGCGATGATCGCCGCCGCGATCGCCCGCCGCCGTAACGCAGCAGTCGCCAATCCCGCCGTCGCAGAAACCGTTCGAATGCTGCCAGCGTCGCGTCCGAGACGTGGTGCTCGATCCCCTCGGCGTCCTGCTCAGCGGCCTCGGCCGGCACGCCGACCGCCATCAGCAGGTCCACCACCACGCGGTGGCGCGTCCGCACTCGCTCGGCCAGCCGCTCGCGCGGCTCGGTCAGGAACAGCCCGCAATAGCGCCGCGCCACCACAAGCCCTTCGCGCTTCAGCCGCGAGATCGTCTTGATCGCGGTGGCGTGTGAAACGCCGAGCCGCCGGGCGAGATCCGTCGGCCGACCTCGCCGCCGGACGCCAGCAGGTCGGCGATCCGCTCGACATAGTCCTCGCCGAGCGCGCCGTGCTGCGCTGAGCGTGCCTTGCCAAAGCGCCGCGCCTGGGTCGGTTAGGCGGGCATCTCCCCGGGCGCCAGCTTCGACGTGATGGAGGTCAGCAGGACGGTCATTCCGGACTCGCGGGTACAGTCGAATGGCGGAACATTCACCCGGATGCCGGCGGTCAGCAAGAACAGGACCGGATACACTGCCGGCACCACGGCCGCATACACGCCGGTCGCGTCGTGCACGGCGCCGAGCAGCGCCGGGCCGGCGAACGCAGCATCGCGCGCGGCTCGCCGCCGCCCCGGCCAGTACGCCCTGTCCGGCGGCAATCGCGCATCCCGCGGTGCTCCGCGGGGAAATCAGCGCCCCGCTCATGCAACCTCGCTCATCCGCAGCGGCGGCCCTATTGGGCGGACGCCGGCGCGGCGCGTCGGAGAGTTTGCCGCCAGACGGCGAGCACCTGGGGGCCGAACAGCAGCACCGCGAACACCACGGGCGGCACGACCGTCTCCGCCCACAGCAGCGGCACCGTGGCGTTGTCACGCGCCGCCAGGGTCTGCAGCGCCAGGCTGAGCGCCAGCAGGACCACCACGCCCCCCACCGAGATCAGCGGTCGCAGGACGCTGGCATGGCGCCTGAATGTGCCGGTCAGCACCGACAGCAGCGCAACCAGGGCAAAGCTCACCGCGGCGATCGGCGTGGTCATCCGCTTGTGCGCCTCGGCGATCCAGCGCGCGTAATCGATGCGCGACAGTGTTCGCGGCGGGTGCAGCAAGGCGTTCAGCGAGACCTCGCTCATCCCCATGACACGCTCGCCCTGGGTGCGCGAGGGGCTGCTCAGGTCGACCAAATTCTCGTGAAAGGTCAGGATGTTGAGCCGCCCTGTCTGGGGTTCGACCTCCTGCCGGCTGCCGTCGTACAGCAGCACATTCAGGCCATCCGGGCCTTCCACCAACTGGCCATGTTCCGCCAGGATCGTGGCGTGCGCCGACTTGTTGCGCGCGTCGTCGATCAGCACGCCGCGCAGCGTGCCGTCCGGGTCGCGCGAGCGGACATAGACCGTGACATCGTCGGAGATCGGTGTGAATACGCCGTCCTGCAGCAGGAAGGCGGCGATCCGGTTGCGGATCTCCCACTGGAACTCGCCGAACGCGGCGAGGCTCGCGGGCACCACCGATAGATTTAACGCGTAGCCGGCCAGCACGACCAGCACGACCACCGCCAGCACAGGGCGCGACAGCGCCGCCGGCGAGAGGCCCATGGCCCGCATCACCGTCAGCTCCCGATCCCCGGCCAGGCGCTGGTAGGTGAACTGCACAACCACGAAGGTGGTGATCGGCAGGATCACCGCGATGAAGCTTGGAATAAGCAGTCCGGTCAGCTTCACGAAAACCCAGAGCGACAGGCCGTGGTTCACCACCAGATCGACGAAGCGCAGCGACTGCACCAGCCAGATCAGCATGGTGAGGCCGGTGGTCACCGCCAGCAGCGCGAGAATGAGCTGCCGGAAGATGTACCAGTCGAGGTGCGTGATGATCGGGGCGCGCCGCATGGCGTGCAATTCTAGCACCATCGGGATCGCCGGTGGAGCCGGGCAGGGGAAGCCGAGCAAGCTGCGAACCGCTCGGTAGTGGAGCGCGCCACCCGGCTGGGCCAAGCGGTGGTCGGCCATCCGCGCGGGCGCATCACGACCGGTCCGGCCCGACACGTTCCGTCCGTTTCACCTGCTGCCAAGCCGCCTCCATCTCCGCAAGTGATGTTTCAGCTAATGTTAGTTGTTTAGCTTCAATTAATTGTTCCATTGCACCAAAGCGTCGCTCGAACTTCTGGTTGGCCTGGTGCAGGCAGGTCTCGGGGTCCAGATTGAGCTTTCGCGCCAGATTGGCCAACACGAACAGCAGATCCCCCACCTCGTCGGCCAGCCGCGTCGGATCGCGTTCCGGCAACTCGGCGCGCAGCTCACCGATCTCTTCATCGAGTTTCTCCAGCACCGCGGCCGCATCCGGCCAGTCGAACCCAAGCCGGGCCGCACGGGTGGTCAACTTGGCGGCGCGGGTCAGGGCAGGGAGGCAAGCCGGCACTCCTGCGAGGCTGCCGGTCTGCGCGCGCGCCAGGCGCTCCGCCCGTTTCTGCTCCTCCCAGGCTTCGGTCTGCGCCCCCACGTCGCGCGCCGTATCACGCGCCGTGGCACCAAGCCTGCCCCCCGGCCATGCCCCCGCGCTCTGGTCCCTGGGGTTGACCCGGGGGAATACATGCGGATGGCGGCGCACCATCTTGTCGGCGATGCCGCGTGCGATGTCGGCAAAGGCGAAGCTGCCCTCCTCCTGGGCCATCCGCGCGTGGTAAACTACTTGGAACAGCAGGTCGCCCAGTTCGTCCGGCAGCGCGGCGAAGTCGCGCCGCGCGATTGCATCCGCCACCTCGTAGGCTTCCTCGATCGTGTAGGGGGCGATGGTGGCGAAGCTCTGCGCACGGTCCCAGGGGCAGCCATGTTCCGGGTGCCGCAGCGCGGCCATGATGTCCAGAAGGCGGCGGAGCTCGGCCTCGGCGGTGTCGGGCATCGGCGGCAATCCCTGCTGGCGGATAGTCGGCGATAGGCCAGCGGCCGGGCCGGTGCAACCGGCACGAGGGCCGCGCCGCCACGGTTCGCCGGCGCCGGATGCCGATCCTCACGTTGTCTTGGGTTGGCAGCCAAACCATGCGAGCCGCAACCGCCGATCGTCCACCGGCCGTCGCCCTGCGGCATGCACACACATCTCCCGGACTCGCCGGGGTGAACGCACCCCGGCGGCTCATGCGGGCCTTTTCAACAACTTATCGCACTGCCATTTGGCAATCCAATGCTGGACTCGACACAATTAACGATGGACGGGCGCGCTGGGGCGGGCGGTGCGTCAGGCGAGGGGCGGCAAGCCGTCGCGGCGCGCCCGGAGCACTGCGTCGAACGCCGCGTGATTCGGCGCCGGCACGCCTGACGCCGACGCAGAAACCACTGCCGTGGAACGTGCCCAGCATCGCTCTTTCTCCCACGAACAGTCAGTCGCTCGGATGATTCTCGATCCCTGAGAATAAAATTCTAACTAACTCTGGATATTCGCGGCCGAGTCACCAGATGCACGCGGCGCGAACAGGAGCTGCGCCAAGATGCCGACATCCCGCACACCACGCCCGACAAAGCAACAGATGGCCGCGGTGCACGCCCTCGGGCACCCAAATTCGCCACCGCCGCAGACAAGATGGGTCCAACCGGCCCACGGCCGGGCCGGCGAATCAGTCACAGCGGCGACAATCGCACCGCCAACGTCGTACATACCGAACACGCCGGGCGCCGCATTACTGGCACAAGGCACCGGCAGCACCCTTGTCGTGACCTGGACAGCTCCAGCAATCGACAGCACGCACAACGCCGCCACCGGGTTCAACCTGCAATCCAGCCCCTCTGGCGCCGGCACTTGGACAATCGTGTCAGGCGTCACCAGCCCGTACAACCTGTCAGGCCTGGCAGCCGGCGCGGCGATCGATGTGCAACTCCAGAGCTCGAATGCCACCGGTACGAGCGCATGGTCAACCATCAATACGCGCATCACGGCCACAGCAGCACCGAACGCGCCGGGTGCCGCATCATTGGCACAAGGCACCGGCAGCACCCTGGTCGTGACCTGGACAGCTCCAGCAGCCGACAGCACGCACGACGCCGCCACCGGGTTCAACCTGCAATCCAGCCCCTCTGGCGTTGGCACTTGGACAATCGTGTCAGGTGTCACCAGCCCGTACAACCTGTCAGGCTTGGCAGCCGGCGTGGCGATCGACGTTCAGCTCCAGAGCTCGAACGCCGCCGGCACGAGCGCATGGTCAGCCACCAGCACACTTACCACCGCCACAGCCGCACCGAACACGCCGAGCGCCGCATCTTTGGCACAAGGCACCGGCAGCACGCTTGTCGTGACCTGGACATCTCCGGCAATCGACAGCACGCACGACGCCGCCACCGGGTTCAACCTGCAATCCAGCCCCTCCGGCGCCGGCACTTGGACGATCGTGTCGGGTGTCACCAGCCCGTACAACCTGTCAGGCTTGGCAGCCAGCGCGGCGATCGACGTTCAGCTCCAGAGCTCGAACGCCGCCGGCACGAGCGCATGGTCAGCCACCAGCACGCTCACCACCGCCACGGCCGCACCGAACGCTCCGGCGATCGCCGGCGTCGCGCCGCCATCGGACGGCACCAACACCAAGCTCACCATTACCTGGACCGCTCCGGCAACCGACAGCACCCACGGCGCCGCCACGGGATACAATATGCGCTCCAGCCCGCACGGCGCCGGCACCTGGACGACTGTGTCAGGTGTGACCAGCCCGTACACGATCACCGGTCTGACCGGTGCAACCGCACTCGACGTCGAAGTCCAAGGCACGAACGCCGCCGCAAGCCCGGGCGCGTGGTCAGCCGTCACGACGGGCACGACCTGGGGCGCCACTGTCGCGCCGGGCACCTGGACCGCCGCGGCCTCGCAGGTTCACAACACGAACGTTGCTCCGAACGGCGGGGTGCAGATGTTCGCGACCGCAGCGCCCACCGCCGTAACCGGAGCCGCGTTCGCATGGTCGGCCAGCAATTCCACAATCCCGACCACAGGCCTGATCGCGGCCGCCGGCGACGGCCAAACCAACGGATGGGCGCAGTACTTCAGCGCACCAGCCACAGCGGGTACCTTCTACCTCTGGAGTCTGGCTCAAGGCACCGGCGCCATCACGACCGGCGCCCTTGTTACGTCAGCGATCACGGTGTCCTAGCCTGTGGTAGGCACCAGCACCCGCGGTGATCGGTCCGCGTCCGCGGCGGACTGCACCAGCACCGCTGCGCACGCCGCACCCAGCCGGCCGGCGCTGCTCTGCCGAAACGAGCAAACCGACGCCGGCGCACCCGACCGCAGCGTCCCCCACACCAGGTTGCTGAGGCGGAGCATCGTGGTCGACGACGCACGTCCGCAGGTCGTTCGAGAGTCACGCGGCCCCGCAGTCCTGCGGGGACTCCTGGCGCTACCGGATGCCCTGGCAGGATCGAATTCGGGCCGCTGAACCAAAGCGAAATCGCCGTTCAGCTTGCGATCAGTCCCGCGTCCGCGTCCCGGCAAAGGGGGAACCTACCGAATAGCCACATCGTCGAGCGCCCGGCCATGACGACTGCGCCTGTCCGATGGGGTGTAACTCACGTTGCATGGATGGTATGAAGGGGAAGGGGGTCCCCGGATTTGCCCCCTGCGGGCCAGCCGCACGCGCCGGGCAGAGCGGCTGGAGCCTCGCCCAATTTCACCAGCAGGCCACCCTGGTAGCAGCCGCCCCCACCCGGGCCACGATCGCGATAGGCATGACATCCACTCCCGCATCGAGTTCAGCGATGCAGCCTTAAAGCCGGTCGACATTCTGGAGGGGTCATCACTTCGGGCCGCTGATAGTAGCAGAACTGGCAGCAGGGATGGACGCAAATGGGCTTCGGGTGCGCATGTCCGGATAACTATTCTGGCGCAAGGGTCGCAAGCGCCCTGCCGACCGGATATGATTTCTCCTCTAACTATCACATAATCTCGATCGCCGAAGATATTATGTACCACAAGAGTGAAATAGATAACTAACATCTGGACAACGGCCTTCGGGTCCCCACATGCACGCGACGCCAACAGGAACCGCAGCAAAAATGTCGAGATATCCCGCAGCACCCGCGACACCAAACCGGCCCCGAGCCACGATGCGGGCTTTCGGGCAGCCAAACTCGCCACCGTTAACGCCAACGTCGTACATACCGAACACGCCGGGCGCCGCATTATTGGCACAAGGCGCCGGCAGCACCCTTGTCGTGACCTGGACAGCCCCGGCGGTTGACAGCACGCACAACGCCGCCACCGGGTTCAACCTGCGATCCAGCCCCTCCGGCGCCGGCACTTGGACAATCGTGTCAGGTGTCACCAGCCCGTACAACCTGTCAGGCCTGGCAGGCGGCGCGGCGATCGATGTGCAACTCCAGAGCTCGAATGCCACCGGCACGAGTGCATGGTCAGCCACCAATACGCTCACCACTGCCACAGCAGCACCGAACACGCCGGGCGCCGCGTCACTGGCACAAGGCCCCAGCAACACCCTTGTCGTGACCTGGACAGCTCCAGCAGTCGACAGCACGCACAGCGCCGCCACCGGTTTCAACCTGCGATCCAGCCCCTCCGGCGCCGCTACCTGGACGATCGTGTCGGGTGTCACCAGCCCGTACAACCTGTCAGGCTTGGCAGCCGGCGCGGCGATCGACGTACAACTCCAGGCCTCCAACACCTCCGGCTTGACTGCATGGTCGGCCACCAGCACGTGCGCCACAGCCACCGCCGCACCGAACGCGCCGAGCGCATCACTGGCACAAGGCACCGGCAGCGATCTCACGGTGACCTGGCTGGCCCCAGCGACGGACAGCACGCACGGCGCCGCCACCGGGTTCAACCTGCGATCCAGCCCCTCCGGCGCCGGCACGTGGACGGTCGTGTCAGGTGTCACCAGCCCATACGACCTGTCAGGCCTGGCAGGGGGCGCGGCGATCGACGTTCAGCTCCAGGCCTCGAACGCCGCCGGCACCAGCGCATGGTCAGCCACCAGCACGCTCACCACGGCCACGGTCGGGACATACGCACCGAACGCCCCGGCAATCGCCGGCGTCGCACCGCCGCCGGACGGCACCAACACCAAGCTTACCGTCACCTGGACGGCCCCGGCGATCGACGGCACCCATGGCGCCGCCACGGGATACAATCTACGCTCCAGCCCCCACGGTGCCGGCACCTGGACAACAATCTCTGGTGTCACCAGCCCGTACGCGCTCACCGGCCTGACCGGTGCAACCGCGCTCGACGTCGAAGTCCAGGCCACGAACGCCGCGGCAAGCCCGGGCGCGTGGTCAGCCACCACCACGGGCACAACCTGGGGCAGCACTGTCACGCCCGGCACCTGGACAGTCGCAGCCTCGCAGGTTCACAGCTCGAACGTTGTTCCGAACGGCGGGGCAAATATGATCGCGACCCCCGCACCGACCGCCGCGACCGCGGCAGCCTTCGCGTGGTCGTCAAGCGGCACCACCATCCCGACCACCAACCTGATCGCGGCCGCCGCCGACGGCCAAACCGACGGATGGGGGCAGTATTTCACCGCACCAGCCACAGCGAGTACCTTCTACCTCTGGATGCTGGCGCAAGGTGCCGGCGCCGCCACGACCGGCGCCCTTGTTTCGTCAGCGATCACCGTGTCCTAGCTGCGGCAGGCACCGGCACCCGCGGTCGCCGCTTCTTGCGCGCGGCGAACGGCACCAACACGGCCGCGCACGTCGCGCCAACCCGCCGGTGGGTAGTGCGTCAGTTTGAATTTTGGAATAGCCTGACACAGAAGGAGGTAGGCACATGACGCTGTACCGCAAGACTGCCCCGGTTGACGCGCGCCGCCATACCGGCTCGGCATCGTTGGTGATCGATACTTTGGAGGGACCGCTCATCGCCCAGCCCGGTGACTGGATTCTCACCGGCCCTGAGGGCGAGCAGTGGCCCTGCCGCGATGATATATTCCGGCAGACTTACGAACCCATGGCAGCGAAAGGAGAGGCTAAGCGGAGTCCACCGCTTTCTTGATTGCGTCGAAATTGAACGACAACGCCCACGTAGCTCCCTTAGCCAACATGGCGGCAGGCGTCGTGTGATCCTTTTCGATCTTGACGCCGATTAATTTCTTACTGGCGCCGTTAGCAACCTCAATCTCCCAGGCGATCCAGGGACTCGCTGCACTCTCCTTGCCGATTATGCAAAGAAGATGAGTAGCCGCAAGAATTTTTGGCCGTATCACACTCTTGATGTAGGGCGCATTCTTGCTGTCTATCTTGTCCCTCAGCGACCCATCATAGAACGAGAAATCAAACTCCTTGTTTGCATCCCAAGCCAACAGCAAGCGTTTATAGTGCGCGTCGTTGTCGTAGTCGAAGCTGATGAAGACATTCTTCTTAGTGGCCACGGTCTTTCTCCTTCTCGGGTTTCATCATGTATTGCGCCCAGTTTGTATTCTCCTGGGAGACTAGTGTCTCCACCCTTTGGACTAGGATAGGGAGGACATCTTCCCCGTCGTAGGGCTCGCCTCTGGTCAGGAATAGGTACTTCTCCTTCTTTAGCCCATCTTATTCACCGAACCAGCTGGCCGCAGTGTCATTACGTATACACAACCGACATGTACACACCCCGCCGC
>Ga0209415_10014358_pt1 | contig 12942 bp, 8 predicted proteins | sample PeaSoiSIISIP2007_FD_187696 | JGI IMG/M metagenome (GOLD analysis project Ga0209415, IMG submission 187696) | Peat soil microbial communities from Weissenstadt, Germany - SII-SIP-2007 (SPAdes) (version 2) | ecosystem: Environmental > Terrestrial > Soil > Wetlands > Peat | place: Germany...
TGAGCATCATTGTGCGTCCGCAAATCTTCGCCAACCCCGTTACCGTTCCCGCTGAGGGCGCCCCGCCCCATTCCTCGTACATTTCGTAGCCGGCAAAAATTCCCAACTCGAAAAGTTGCGAGCCAGGATCGATCAACTTCGCGATGCGCTCGCGAGCCGTGAGGCGGCCCTTCTTGTGCTGCGATTCGATGGCTTTCGCGCCGCCGCCCTGGCGAATCTGTTCTTCTTCGTTTTTTATTTTGGTGAGGAGGTCGATGAAGCGGCGATGATTTTTTTCGAAGTCGGGCGACTTCGCTTTGAGATTGGTTTTCAGAACGGACGCAGCCACTCGCGGACCTCGCGCTGGGGTTCACAGCCAAGCGCCTGGGCGCTTGCCTTGGTGAGGCGCGCTGAAGCTCCGTCGCGCGCCAAGAGGAACAGTATACGGTCCGCCGTCCGTTTCCGCGAGCGCGCACCGAGGCGCGTGTGCATTGACGATTGTTCGACGAGTGTCTACAATTTAACGCGACAGTGCCGCAAGGGCACTGAATCTTTTTTGCCGGAGGCGCCTGTGAATACCTCGATGGAAGTTGTTGCGGGCGGGTGTGTCTCCGGCGAGCCTTCAAATTAATCGAACGTTCACGCCGAAAGACCTTCCCGTTCCTGTTTTTCCGCTCAGAACTGAATCAATGCGGTTGCCAAACGAAGGAGACCCCTTGTGTGGACTTTCGTTTGAGCGAACGCGCGGCCGTGTTGCGCCGGCGGAATTCTCCCGGAGCGCACGCGCAATGCTGCTTGCCGGCGGCGGAAGGATTTTCAAGTGCTGATTCAAGAACTAGGTTGGGATGCGTATTTTGAGGCGATATGGGCCGACGCCAAGAGGGATGAGTGCGTGGCGGCGCGCGTTGTTTCGCAGCAACGCGGATTGTGGCGCGTGGCGGGAGAATTTGAAGAATGCTGGGCGGAGCCTTCGGGGAAATTTCGCAAGGAATCGGAGGAGGGCGGCGATTGGCCGGCGGTTGGGGACTGGGTCTCGGTGGAGATGCGTCCCGAGAAACAGAGCGCGCTGATTCAGCGAGTTCTGCCGAGGCGAAGCCGGTTTGTGCGCAAAGTTGAGGGAAAGCAGATCGCCGAGCAAGTGATTGTGGCGAATATTGATGTGGCATTGATCGTGGCGGCGCTGGACGGCGATTTCAACGTGCGGCGAGTGGAACGATATTTGACGCAGTGCTGGGAGTCTGGCGCGCGGCCGGTGGTTGTGCTGAACAAGGCGGATGCCTGCGCGGATGCGAGCGAACTGGCCGCGCAGATCGAGGGAATCGCCAAGGGTGTCCCGGTTTTACTTGTCAGCGCAAAAACGGGAGAAGGACTAGAAGCGTTGGAGACGTATTTCAAAAGAGGGCAAACGATTGTCCTCTTGGGATCTTCGGGGGTAGGGAAGTCCTCGCTGGTAAACCGACTGTTGCAGGAGGAACGGCAGTCGACGTTCGCGGTGCGGGAAAGCGACAGCCGCGGGCGGCACACGACGACTTCGCGAGAATTATTTGTGCTGCCGAATGGGGCGATGCTGATCGATACACCGGGTTTGCGCGAGCTTCAGTTGTGGAACGCGGGGGAAGGATTAGCGCAAACCTTTGCGGATGTCGATGAGCTTGCGGCGGAATGCCGGTTTACGGATTGCAAGCACGTAAACGAACCTGGGTGTGCCGTTCAGGAAGCGATTGCATCCGGCAATCTCGACGCAAACCGGCTAGAGAGCTGGAGAAAATTGCAGAAGGAACAGGAGTTTCTTCAGCGAAAAGTGAGCGCCGAAATTGGCGCTGCACATAACAAACGTATTAAAATATTAATGCGTCAAGTGCGACAGAACTACCGGGACCGGGACAAGGGGAAGAACTAAAAACCAGAGATGAGAGAGTTACTTTTAAATTTGGAGCTGGCGCGGCGTGTGGAGCTTGCGGAAGCGCAGGCCGCAGTGGAATGCGCGGAGGCGCTTGGTCGATTCCGGCCTGCGAGCGGCGCAGCCGTGCGCCGTGTGGCAGGCGGATTTGCGGTCTATTGCGGGAAGGATTCTCCGATCACGCAGGCAGTGGGAATGGGGTTGGACGGGCCGGTGAGTGCGGAGGAGTTTGATCGACTCGAAGAGTTTTATCGCAGCCGTGGTGAGCCGGTGCGCGTCGAGACGTCTCCGCTGGCGGATGCTTCGTTTGTGGAACTGTTCGGCCAGCGCGGGTATCGCGTGACGGAATTTTCGAATGTGATGGCGCGGCAGGTGAGTCCGGAAGAGACTTGCCCGGAGCCGCCGGAAGGCGTGGCCATCGAAAAAATCGGGAAAGACCAAATCGATGTGTGGACCGAAACGGTGGCGCAGGGATTTGCGGAGACATATCCGGTGTCGCAGGAGTTGCTGGAGGTGATGAAGCTGTTTGCGTTCGGGTCGAAGACGGAATGTTATCTGGCGCGCGTGGATGGAAAGATTGCGGGCGGCGGAACGCTGGCGCTGCATGATGGAGTTGCGGGATTGTTTGGCGCGAGTACGTTGCCCGTGGCGCGGAAGCGTGGCGTGCAGACGGCGCTGCTGCAGAGGCGGTTGGCGCGGGCATCGCAGGCAGGGAGCGATCTGGCGGTGAGCATTGCGCAGCCTGGGAGCATTTCGCAGCGGAATATCGTGCAGCAGGGATTCCGGGTGCTATATACGCGGGTGAAATTCGAAAGAAAGTGGGCGTAAGAGGACGCTGGCTGGAGTTTCAGCGCGCCAGGCGTTTGTGGATGAACTCGACGATGTCTTGCGTCGATGTGCCGGGCAGAAAAATTTCGGCAATGCCGGATTTTTTCATGGCGGGAATGTCGGCTTCCGGGATGATGCCGCCGACAAGCACGGTGACATCCTGCATGCCTTTTTCGCGCAGCAGATTCATGAGTTGCGGGCAGATGGTATTGTGCGCGCCGGAGAGGATGGAGAGGCCGATGACGTCGGCGTCTTCCTGGACGGCGGCAGTGGCGATCATCTCGGGGGTCTGGCGCAGACCGGTGTAGATCACTTCCATGCCGGCGTCGCGGAGGGCGCGGGCGATGATCTTAGCGCCGCGGTCGTGGCCGTCCAATCCGGGCTTGGCAATTAGAACTCTAATTTTTTTCTCAGGCATATTCGTTGGAGAGTTTAGCTCAATTCCTGCGGGCAAATCATGTGATGGCGACTTCTTCGTAGGTGCCGAAGACTTCGCGGAGGGCGTCGCAGATTTCGCCGACGGTGGCGTAGGATTTTACGGCGTCGAAGAGGAACGGCATCAGGTTCTCCTGGCCTTGGGCGGCTTTGCGGAGGGCGTTCAGGCGGCGGTCGACCTCGGCTTGAGAGCGGTCAACGCGTAACTTTGCGAGGCGTTCGGCCTGGCGGTGGGCCACGGTCTCGTCGATTTGTAGAGTGTCGAGATGCTTTTCGTCGGAGACGTAATCGTTGACGCCTACCATGATTTTTTCTTTTTTGTCGAGTTCGCGCTGGTAGCGGTAAGAGGCTTCGGCGATTTCGCGCTGCGGGTAACTGCGCTCGATGGCAGGGACCATGCCGCCCATGGCGTCGATTTTTTCGATGTAGTCCCAGGCGCCGCGCTCGACTTCGTTGGTCAGCGATTCCACAAAATACGAGCCGCCGAGCGGGTCGACCGTGTTCGTGACGCCAGTTTCGTGCGCGATGATTTGTTGCGTGCGCAGAGCGATGGTGGCGGCGAATTCGGTAGGCAGAGCCCACGCTTCGTCGAGGGAATTGGTGTGTAGAGATTGCGTTCCGCCGAGGACCGCGGCGAGCGCTTGGATCGCGGTACGAACAACGTTGTTGTAAGGCTGTTGCGCGGTGAGAGAGCAGCCCGCGGTCTGCGTGTGGAAGCGCAGCGCCCAGGTGCGCGGGTTTTTTGCGTGGTAGCGCTCGACCATGGCTTTGTGCCAGATGCGGCGGGCGGCGCGGTACTTGGCGATTTCCTCGAAGAAATCGCTATGCGCGTTGAAGAAGAAAGAGAGTTGCGGGACGAACTGATCGACGTCAAGGCCGCGGCGCATGCCATATTCGACATATTCCATACCGTCACGCAGAGTGAACGCCAACTCCTGGATGGCGGTCGAGCCGGCTTCTCGGATGTGATAGCCGCTGATGGAGATGGGATTGAATTTCGGCGTGTTCTTGACGGCGAATTCAAACGTGTCGATAACGAGACGCATCGACGGCTCGGGCGGGTAGATGTATTCCTTTTGCGCGATGTATTCCTTGAGGATGTCGTTCTGTAGAGTACCGGAAATTTTCTTCCAGTCCGCGCCTTGCTTTTCGGCGACGGCAAGGTACATCGCCCAGATCACCGCGGCGGGCGAATTGATGGTCATCGAAGTCGTAACGTTAGCGAGCGGAATTTTGTCGAAGAGCACTTCCATGTCGGCGAGGGAACTGATAGCTACGCCGCATTTGCCGACTTCACCTTCGGAGAGGGGATGGTCGGAGTCATAGCCCATCAGAGTGGGCAAGTCGAACGCGGTGGAGAGGCCAGTCTGACCTTGTGCCAGCAAATAACGGAAGCGAGCGTTGGTATCCTCGGCGGTGCCGAAGCCGGCGAATTGGCGCATGGTCCAGAGGCGGCCGCGGTGCATCGTGGAATGAATGCCGCGGGTGTAAGGAGGTTCACCGGGGAAGCCCAGGTCGCGATTCGGATCCCAACCAGGGAGATCAGCGGGAGTGTAGAGACGACGGATGGGGTGTCCAGAAATTGTCGTGAATTCCGCTTGGCGCTCGGGACTTTTTTCGAGAGTGGGGCGAAGCGTGTCTTCTTCCCAGGCGCGCTCTTTTGACGAAGGGTCGCGCGGCACTGCAGGAGCGTCGCCGGTCGTGATGGTCATTGCCGATCCTTTGACCTTATCGCTCATGATCTGGCGCTCCCCAATGCTGCGCGTTGTGATGCGAGTTGCTAGAGCTAGACCAAACTATGCTATGCGAAACCGAAAAACGGGGCAAGAGTATGCGACGAAGCGGTACGTGAAGAAAGTACTAAACAGAGAGATAAGCGGGGCAGAACGATGAGGATGTCCTCAACCTGCCCCGCATTAGAAATTAGCGGCTTCCCCCAGAGGGGAGGCTCTTAAAGATTTCGTCCACGCCGACGACTTTTCCGTGGAGCGTTCCGGGGATGAGCGTCTCGTGTTCCACTTCGCCGTTCTTGCCGTCCGCGATGGTGACGTGATTCACGTCGAGAGTGCGGCCAATGGCGCGTTCATAATTGGCCTTGGCTTCCACGAGGTTGGCCAGTGCGCGAAGCTCGGTCCCCTGAGCGGTGATCAGGTCGCGCTGCGTCAAGATGACGTTGTAAACGGTAGAGGCGCCAAGTTGATACTTTTTCTGCTCGGCGTCGAAAGTCTGCTGCTGCAATTCGCGTGCCTTGCTGGCTGCCGCGACTTGAGCACGGTCTTGCGTGAGCGCGATGTAACTGTTGCGGACGTCCAGAAGCGCGGCGTTTCTCAGTTGCCGTTCCTGCGTTTCCAGTTGCCGTTGCACGAGAAGGGCCCGAGCGTGGACAGCCTGGGCCGAGCGGTTGCGGAGAGGGAGCGTCAAGGTCAGCTGGCCGGCATACTCCGGGAAGCGATTATGAAAGATTTGGCTTTGCGCCGTGCCGAAGCCCTGCTTCGAGATACCCGTGCTAGGCGTGACGGTTGTCGATTCGAAGATCGGCGTCCCGTTCACGCTGATGGGGTTGCCGATCGCATCCACGATGGGCACGCCGGTGCTGATAGTGGTCGTCGTGTTGCCGGGGATGGGGCTGTTTCCGGCCAGTCCGCTAGACAGATAGAACGCGTTCGCGGTGAGCGAAGGCAGAAGGGCGTTCTTGGTAGCTCGCACGTCGATCTCTGCGTTCTTGAGATCGTAGATCTGTTCCTGAAGTTCAGGGCGTTTCGCGAATGCTTCCTTAATTGCGTCCTCGAAGGACGCCGATTCGATAGCAGCGGGCTGCGTTGGCAGGTCCGTGGGAATGATCTCTACGTTGATGAGATTCGGAGCGAGCGGATCTTTGGAGATGAAGTTCTTCAGGGTTTGCTCGTCTTGCAGCTGGATAGTCTGCGCGAAGATAAGATTCTGAGTGTCCGTGGCGACTTCGGATTCCGAGCGTGTGACATCGAGGGGCGCAAGGCTGCCGATCTCGAGCTGTTTTTTGTTGTCTTCGTAGAGTTTCTGAGCAACTGCAACAGCTTGCTGATTTACTTTGACGTTCTCCCGAGCGTAAGTGAGCTCCCAATAGGCAGTGATGGTATTCGTGATAGTAGTGATGGCCTGCTGCGCGAAAGCCCAATCGGCAATTTGGCGATTGTTGTTGGCGATGCGAATGTTGCGAGTCCAGATTTCCTTGCCGAAGCCGTTCAAGAGGGGCTGAGAAATAGAAACGGAAAGAGACGAACTGACGTCAGGATTGAAGAAGTTGGCGATGTTTTGGCTTTGGCGCGAGTTGTTCCAATTTACGGTGAGGTTTGTTCCGGTCTGAAATGTTTGCGAATACTGGTTAGTAAATTGAGTGGAGTGCGTAACGACGGAGGCAACGCCTGTAGTGCCGGTGTTTCCGGCGCCGGAAGTAAACGGGTTGTTGATGGGCGTTGTGATATCGGCAACACTAGCGTTGCTCGTGATCAAGGGATCGAAGTTCTGAATGTAGAAGGCGAACGGGTTAGGGCTGGTCGAAGAGCTACCAATCGCTACTCCGGGCGTGCCGAAACCGGAGCCGCCAGCCTGCGCATTGAGTAGGCCAGCGTCGGAGATCCACGGGTAGTAGCGCTGGACGGCGATGTCCAGGCTGTTTTCAAGCGCCAGCTCGACTGCGTCCTGGAGGCTGATCTGGAGCTTGCCGTCACGAATAAGTTGATCGATGCGCGGTGAGTTGGTAAGCATGGGCGGATCGACGTGCTGTGATTGGTAGGGCTTGAAAATGTTTGGGAAGGCCCGTGCACCGTGGGAGTAATTGTGGCTTGCCACGCCGAGAGAAGCGACCGGGGCGATGGACGAGCCATCCGATGCCGCCGTCGCCGCTGGGGCAGGGTTCGCCGGCGGGTCTTGAGCAGGAGTTTGCGCGAAAACCGGAGAAAGCGGTCCCCCGGCAAGTAGGCACGCCAGAACGATTGCAAACAGAGATCGGGCCCATTGCGAAGCGATCTTCCTGGTATTTGCCCCGAAAATGGACCGCTTCAAGGTCCCCCTCAGCGTCTTCATAATGATCTTTACCCTCTAGATTCTGTCCCTTTGGGACGTTTTGAATTTGACCTAACTCTTTAAAACGCTCGAACCATGGATTTTGTTTCAATAGCGGGGTGGAATTGGTGTCACGGGAGCAAATAAACCCAGTGCTGTGAACCAGAAACACTGCCGCGTTCCATGCAACGAGGATAATGGAGCTACAGAGGCAAGACAAGGATTTGACGCGATTCAACAGCAGTCCAATGGGCTTAGCTGCCGCTGCTTGGATCGTTTGGGTAGAGCGGACAGGGTGCCGAGAAAGATGACGAAGCCGGGCGCGACCGGAATTGCGCGCGGCTTCGTCCTGGAATCAGCGCATGCCGCCGTCTTTGAAGAGGGCTTCGGTGCCGACGACTTTGCCGTGGAGCGTGCCGGGGATGAGCGTTTCGCGCTCGACGGCGCCGGTTTTGGCGTCGGCGACGGTGACGTGATTCACCTCGAGAGTGCGTCCGAGGGCGCGTTCGTAGTTGGCTTTGGCTTCTTCGAGATTGGCAAGGGCACGGAGTTCCGTGCCTTGCGCGGCGATGAGATCGCGCTGGGTGAGAATCACGTTGTAAACAGTGGAAGCGCCGAGGCGGTATTTTTTCTGCTCGGCGTCGAAGGTTTCCTGTTGAAGCTGGCGAGCTTCGCTGGCGGCATCGACCTGGGCGCGGTCTTGCGTGAGCGCGATGTACGTGTTACGGACGTCGAGAAGCGCGGCGTTTTTCAATTGCTGCAGCACAGCTTCCTGTTGGCGCTGGGAGAGGATGGCGCGGGCGCTGTCTGCCTGCGCGGAACGGTTACGCAAAGGAAGGCTCAGAGTCAATTGCGCGGAATAGTCTGGGAAGCGATTGTGGAAGATCTGGCTTTGGGAAGTGGTGAAGCCCTGGTCGTTGGTGCCCGTGACTGGGGAAGTGCTGAGCGGTTCAAAGATCGGAGTGGCGACACCGTTGATGTCCACGGTAATCGGTTTCCCGTTGCCGTCGACGATAGGCACGCCGCTGCTCGAGAGTACCGCGGCGCCTTTGATCGGAGAATTGCCGGCCAAACCGACAGAGCTGTACTGCCCGCTTAGCGTAAGGCTGGGCAGCAGCGCATTGCGGGTAGCCTGGATATCGATGTCGGCGTTTTTTAGATTGTAGAGCTGCTCTTGAAGCTCTGGACGTTTCGCAAAGGCTTCCTTTAGGGACTCCTCGAACGAAGGATTTTCAATGACCGCGGGCTGTGTCGGCTGATCGGTCGTAATGATCTCCACGTCCACCACGTCGGGTGCGAGCGGATCTTTTGTGATGGCATTTTTCAGGATTTGTTCGTCTTGCAGCTGGACGGTTCGCGCGACGATCAGATTCTGGCGGTCGGTAGCTAGTTCGGACTGGGCGCGGGTTACATCGAGAGGCGCCATGGTGCCGGCGTCGAGCTGCTTCTTGTTGTCGTTGTAGAGTTTTTGCGAAACGGTCATGGCTTGCTCGTCGACTTTGACGTTGGCGCGTGCGTAGACAAGTTCCCAATAGGCTGTAATCGTGTTGGTGATCGTGGTGATAGCAAGCTGAGCGAACGCCCAGTCGGCGATTTTGCGATTGTTATTGGCGATGCGGATGTTGCGAGTGTTGACGGCGATGCCGAAGCCATTCAAAAGAGCTTGGGAGAAGCCTATTGTGAGAGTGGACTGAACGGCAGGGTTGAAAAGGTTTGCGGTGGAAGTCGAACTCGTTCTCGAATTGTTCCAACTCACCGTGAGGTTGGTCCCCGTTTCGAAGCCGCGAGTCACTTGGTCGTTAAACTGAGTGGTGTGGGTCTGCAGTGTGGCGAGGGTGGAGACGCCGGAAGCGCCGGTGCCGGAGATGAGAGGATTGTTGACAGGCGTAGAGCGATCATCGATGAGAACTGTGCTTGTGACTGTCGGGTCATAAGAGAGACTGGGAAGAAAAGCCGTCGAGGAAGCAAAGTTACCCCCGGGGGTTGCGTAGCCGGAACCGCCAGCTTTGGCCTTGAGAATCGAGGCGTCTGCTATCCACGGATAATAACGTTGGACGGCGATGTCCATGCTGTTTTCGAGCGCGAGCTCCACCGCATCCTGCAGAGTGAGCTCGAGTTTGCCGTCGTGAATCAGTTGCTGGAGTCGTGGCGAATTAATGATAACGGGCTCATCGATGTGAATCTGTTGATAGGGTTTGAGGAGATCGGGGAAGGCGCGCGGACCATTGGTGAAATTATATTTCGCGAGGCCGAGGGAGCTGACTGGAGCGATGGACGAGCCCTGTGCCGTCGCGGGCGGCGTTGGAGCAGGGTTCGACGGCGGGTTCTGCGCAGCGCTTTGCGCAAAGGCGGGCGAAAGCGGGCCCGCTACAAGCAGCGCGGCAAGGAAAAGAGCAACCACGGACTTGGCTGCCTGCCATCGGGGCCTTCTCTGGCCGGAGTGGAAACTCGACCGCTTCGGATTCAGCAACAAAAGGCAAGACTTCGCGGTCTCATAGAACGTCGTCATGATAATTTTTCCCCTCAAGATTCTGTCCCATCGGGACGCATTCATTAGCTTCTGACAGTGTGGAACGTGCCCTGAACAGGTGTTGTTACACTTGGTTGGCCGGTTTCTTGCCACGCGGTAGGAAAACTCCGGGAGCGTGGCCGCGAGACGGGGCTATTCAGGGACTTCCCACGCACTTTGACCCAGAAAGCAGCCAGAAAGTCTTGGCGCAACCCGGAAACTAGCCTTGAAGTCTAGCAGGGGCTCCATTCCTTGACAACGCGGCGCACGGCGGCTAGGCTGCTCACGAATCGATGTTTAGATGCAGTTTAGGGCTGGCGAAACAGGATGCTTTCACGAGAAGAACTGCTACGGATTTTCGAGTCGGCCGGAGCGATCCGGCACGGGCACTTCGAGCTTTCTAGCGGGCTGCATAGCGGAACGTACGTGCAGTGCGCCCTCGTTCTGCAGTACCCCCGCCTGGCTGAAAAGCTTGGGCAGGCATTGGCCGCGCTGTTTTCCGATGCGGTGATTGGAGCAGTTGTTTCGCCGGCTTTGGGTGGCGTGATTATCGGGCAGGAAGTCGCGCGGGCTCTGCCAGAGCCAAAGGGCGCTGCTGTGGGCAGGGGAGTGTCGGCCATTTTCGCGGAGCGCGATGCCAGCGGTACGATGACCTTGCGACGCGGATTTTCGCTGCAGCCGGACGAGCATGTTCTCGTAATTGAAGACGTTTGGACGACGGGCGGCTCGACTCAGGAAACGATCCAGGTGGTTGAGGAGGCCGGCGGGCGAGTTGTTGCTGCGGGAGCTCTGATTGATCGTAGCGGCGGCACGCTGGAACTAGGTGTCGAGACCCAGGCGTTGCTGGACCTTCCCATCGCGAAATACGAGCCCGAGGAATGTCCCTTGTGCCGCGAGGGCGGGGCCGCTATCAAACCGGGAAGCCGCTTCGCGCGCACCGCTCCGTGACGCGCCCTACTCGCTTGCCAAATCTGAAGCCTCTTCTGAAAATGGATCGCTGAACATAACCCATTCCCTTCATGCGCCATTTCAAGATTACGATCGCTTACGACGGAACGGACTTTCATGGCTGGCAGATTCAGTCCTCCGATAAACCCACGATTCAGGGGGAGATATCCAGCGTGCTGCGCAGGCTCACGCAGGAAAGTATTGCGCTAAACGGCGCCGGTCGCACTGACGCGGGTGTGCACGCGCTCGGGCAAGTGGCCAGTTTTCGTACGCAGTCGAGTCTATCCGCTGGCGAGTTTCAGCGCGCTTTGAACGCTCTGTTGCCGTCGGCAATCCGCATTATGGCCGCCGAAGAAGTAGGGCCAGATTTTCACGCGCGATGGTCCGCCGTAGGAAAGATTTACCGCTATCGCCTGTATCGCGGAAAAGTTGTACCCCCCTCGCAGTGGCGTTACGTGCTGCACTATCCGTTTCCACTGAATGAAGACGCCATGCGCATCGCCGCCTCGCGCTTCGTCGGTCCGCACGATTTTGCGGCGTTTGCAGCCTCGACGGGCTCGGAGGATGACGATAAGGAACGCTCGACGGTGCGGGAAATTTATGCGAGCGAACTAGTTCGCAGCGACGACGGTGAAGAACTTGTCTACACCGTGCGAGGGCGTTCGTTCATGCGTTTCATGGTCCGCAAAATGGTAGGCACGCTTTTGGATATCGGCCGCGGCAAGCTCGTGCCCGACGACATTCTGCGACTCTATCAACTGCGCGACCGCTCCAAGTCCGGCCCAACCGTGCCGCCGCAAGGATTGTGCATGGTGCAAGTGATGCACGATGAGGCCTGGCGTATCGGTGAGCCTTAAACCGTCGTACCTGGTCTTGGCAAAGGATGCTCGTCCCAACCTGATTGGCCCTAGATGAGCTAGAATTGCACTATGGCGGCCACGGTCATCCCCCTCGAGACGATTCCGTCGATTGATCCTGCCACTGGCAAAACACTCGCCCATTTTGAGAAGACGCCAGCTGATGCGCTGCCGGAGATTTTGGCGAGAGCACGAGCGGCGCAGTCTTTATGGTTCGCTGTGCCTATCGATAAGCGCTGTGCACAACTGCGTGTTTTGCGCGAACGGATGATGGCTTCGCGCGATGCGCTGGCGGATGCTGTTGTGGCGGAGTCCGGCAAGCCGCGCGTGGAAGCGCTGTTCGCGGATATTTTTGTCGCGCTCGACACGGCGCAATATTTTTCGAAACATGGCGCAAAGCTATTGCGGTCCGAGCGTGTGCCGCATCACAGCAGCCCGGCGAAGGCGAAGTCGGGCCGAGTTGTATACGACCCCGTCGGCGTCATCGGCATCATCAGTTCGTGGAATTACCCGCTTGCGATTCCACTGAGCCAGATCATTCCTGCGGTTGCCGCCGGAAATGCTGTCGTTTGCAAAACGAGCGATTTCACTCCTCATTGCGGCGCACTTATCGAAAAGCTTTTCGCAGACGCGAGCTTCCCCAAGGGATTGGTCGCGGTCATTCAGGGCGGCGGGGAAGTCGGCCAGGCGCTGATTGATGCCGCGCCGGACAAGATCATGTTCACGGGAAGCGTGGCGACAGGACGCCGCGTGGCGGAAGCGTGCGCTAGGAAATTGATTCCGACGGTGCTTGAACTGGGCGGCAAGGACGCGATGATCGTGCTCGCAGATGCGAAACTCGACGTCGCGGCGAGCGCCGCGGTCTGGGGCAGCTACACGAATTGCGGTCAAGTTTGTCTTTCCATCGAACGGCTTTTCGTCGAGCAGCCCGCCGAGGAAAAACTTCTGGCACTGTGCGTAGAGAAAACAAAAAAGCTGTGTCTCGGTCCCGGTTGCGATCCGGCTACGGATGTCGGGCCGCTCATTCGACCGCAGCACGTGCAGCGCATGAGCGATCTGGTTGCCGATGCAGTTGAGCGCGGAGCCCGTGTGTTGTGCGGCGGCAAACCGCGTCCGGATGTCGGGGTGAGTTTCTTTGAGCCGACCGTCATCGCGGGCGTAAATGCCTCGATGAAGCTTTTTCAAGAGGAGACGTTTGGCCCCATCCTCGCGATCCAAACTGTGAAAGACGCCGATGAGGCCATCGCTCGCGCAAATGATTCCAACTTTGCGCTCGCGGCGAGTGTGTGGACCAGCAACGCAAAACGTGGCCAAGCAATAGCGGCACGACTGCGGGCCGGCGCGGTGATGGTGAATGATGCGATCAGCTATTTCGGCATTGCCGAAGCTCCGCACGGTGGGTGCGGCGCAAGCGGTTGGGGCCGCACACACGGAAAAGCGGGTTT
>Ga0209415_10014360_pt1 | contig 12940 bp, 10 predicted proteins | sample PeaSoiSIISIP2007_FD_187696 | JGI IMG/M metagenome (GOLD analysis project Ga0209415, IMG submission 187696) | Peat soil microbial communities from Weissenstadt, Germany - SII-SIP-2007 (SPAdes) (version 2) | ecosystem: Environmental > Terrestrial > Soil > Wetlands > Peat | place: Germany...
AGGCGACGCCGAGCGGTGTCAGCATGCCGAGAAAGCCGACCCAGGCCCAGACATAGACATAGATCCCGAATTCGAAGCGCCCCATCCAGCGCGCCAGCAGCACCTGGCTGATGTACATGATTGCGGCGCTGCCGACCCGGATGAGAAACGCGGCACCGGCGATGCGTTTCGTCGTCGAGCGGTGGTCACCCCCGCGGCGCACAGCCGCGATCCGACCCAACAGGCCCGACACCAGTCTCGGCAGGCCCACAAAGGCCGTGCGGGACGATCCGCTTGCTGCTTCGCTCAACGCCAACTGGCCCTCCGGCTCCGCCCGGCCGGACCATAGGTGGCCGGCGCTTAATCTTCGGTTCGCCGGCCGGCGGATTAGACGATGGAGGCGTGGTGAGGATTAAGGATTGGTTAACGCAGGCGCGCCCGGCGGGCGGGCGGCCGCCACCTCCTCGAGCGCCGCCGCGACGGTGCGGCGTTCCTCGGCCGTCAGGGCCGGCTGCGGCGGCACCGGATCGCCAACGTTGTAGCCCTGCAACTCGAGGCCCGCCTTGATGCAGGCCGCGAGATTGAAGCGCGCAAACGCCTCGTTGATGCGCCATAACTTGCGCTGCAGCTCCATCGCCTCGCTCCACCGGCCGGCACGGCACAGCTCGTAGAGCGCGACGCTCTGGCGCGGGATGATGCATGCAGGCCCCGCCATCCAGCCGCCCCCGCCGATCAGCATGACGGTCGCCGGGATGTGGGCCGAGGCCGAGAACACGCTGATGTCGCCGCCGCACCGGTTCATGATGGAGAGCAGGCGGCCGGTGTTGTTCGAAGCATCCTTGATGTAGCGGATGCGCTTATGCGCGGCGAGGCGGGCGATGACGTCGAGGGTGAGATCGCTGCGCTGGAATTGCGGATTGGTGTAGAGCACGACCGGAATGTCGACCGCGTCCGCGATGGTGCGGAAATAGCTCTCGACCTGGGCGTCCTTGAGCGGAAAATAGGCTTCCAGGATGGCGAGGATGCCGTCGGCGCCGAGATCCTGATAGTGCCGCGCCTGTGCGACTGCGTCGGCGGTCGACGTCGACGCCACGCCGGCCACCACCGGCACCCGGCCGGCCGCCGCCGCGATGGTGGTCTTCACCACGGCTGTGCGCTGCTCGCGATCGAGATAGGCGAATTCGCCGGTTGAGCCGAGTGGCGTCAATCCATGGACGCCTGCCGCGATGAGGTCGTCCGCGAGGCGGGCCAGTACGTCGGTCTTGACGCGGCCGGCGGTGTCGATGGGCGATACCAGATAGGGAAAGACGCCGTGGAAGGATGGCATGCGACTCATTCGATTGCTTTCCTGCGGAGCCTGCTGTTGATGGAAGGCCTACCCGGCAAATCCGCCGCTGGCGAGAAATACGTGCTCCTCCGGCGTGGTGACGCGGCCGAGCACCGCGTTGCGATGCGGGAAGCGGCCGAAGCGACGGATGATGTCGGCATGGAGCTCGGCGAATTTGACGCCTTCACCATCGTCTGCCGCCCGGCACAGCTCGCAGCAGCGCTCCTGGTCGGCGAGCGCCTCCGAATGCATGTAGGGCAGATAGAAAAATCGGCGTTCCGGGTTGGTGAACTGCCGGTCGAAGCCGCGCGCAACGGCGCGGCCGGCCACGGCACGGGCGAGCGGATCGGTGGCGAACGCGGCGGCGCTGCCGCGAAACATGTTGCGCGGGAACTGGTCGAGCACGATGATCAGGGCGAGCGAACCCGACGCGTCGCCCTCCCAGTGTAGCAGCATCCCGGCGCCGGCGGCGGCGTGGAGGTCGTGGAATTTTTCGCGGATCTCGGCGTCGACGGCGGCGTCCTTTTCGAACCATCGCTTCGGGCCGAGCGCGCGCCAGTAGGCCAGCACGTCGTGGGCTTCGGGCAGCCCCAGTTGCCGCTCCATCGCTGTCCCCATCATAGTCTCACCTTCCCGGGCACGATCTCCTCATAAAGCGTCCCGTCGAGGGGTACGTAGGCGCCCGTTCGCGGGTCGTCGAAAAAGATCGCGTCCGGGGTGCTCGTCGGGTCGAAGCCGTCTTTCACCAGGCTGATTTTCCGCTGTTTGAAGGTGGCGGTGACGTCGATCTCACCTCGGATGCGCAGGAATAGGGGGCGCGCATAGTCAGGCAGGTGCGCCGCGAGGTACGACCGTAGCGCCACGAGATCCGTATCGCCGGCGCACACGATCGCCGCCATGCCGGCGCGGCCTTCGCGGCCCGGCACTTCCACCCCATAGACATTGACCTCGTGGATTCCCGGAAACGCGCCCATCATTTCCGCCACCTCGGTGGTCGATACGTTCTCGCCCTTCCAGCGGAAGGTGTCGCCGACGCGGTCGATGAAGTAGAAGTAGCCTTCGGCGTCCCGGCGCATCAGGTCGCCGGAGCGGAACCAGGTATCGCCCTTGACGAACGCATTGCGCAAAATCTTGGCCTCGTTCTCCGTTGCATTGGAGTATCCCTCGAAGCGGCCGGCCGGCTTCGATGGATCGTGGAAAATCTTGCCGACCGCTTCGCCGACTTCGTCGGGCGCGGCTTCCTCGCACAGGCCGCGTGCATTGCGGATGGGCTCGTGCCGTTCGATATCGAACCGCACGATCTTGGTCGGGAAGGTCCCCGCCAGGAACCACGGAATGCGCCCGACCGCACCGGTCTTTCCTTCGAAATTGAACAGCGTGACGTTGCCTTCGGTGGCGGCGTAGAATTCGAGAATGAGCGGGATCGCGAAGCGCGACTGGAATTCCGCCCAGATGTCGGGCCGCAGGCCGTTGCCGCAGCAAAGCCGCAGCCGGTGCACCCGCTCCAGCGGATGCGGCGGACAGTTGACGAGGTAGCGGCACAGCTCCCCGATATACATGAAGAGTGTGCAACGCTGGCGCACCACATCGTCCCAGAATTCGCGCGCGGAGAATTTTTCGCGAATGAAGACGGTGCCGCCGCCGATGAGGGCGGCGCCGATCGCCACCACGCCGCCGCTGGTGTGATACATCGGCAGGCAGTCGTATATGCAGTCGTCCGGCCCGGTGTTCATCACCCCCGCGAAGGCATGGCCCGCCAGCATGAGGCGGAAATGGTTGATGTTGGCGGCCTTGGGCATGCCGGTGGTGCCGGACGTGAAGATGAACAGCGCCTTGTCTTCGATAGTGAGAGGAGGACGCTCCGCCTCCGACAGCGGACTGCCGTCGAAGGCGCCGGCAGCTTCATCGAGACGCGGGTATTCGCGCGGACCTTTCGCCTCGCCGTGCAGCCAGGTGCGCGGCGCCATTTTGCGATACGCGTCGCTCGACGCCAATGCGTCGACGAGGTCGCTGGCGACGATCACGTGCTTGGCCGCGACGCTGTCGATGCAAAACGCCAACGCCGGGCCAGTAAGGTTGGTGTTGAGCAGCGCGACGGTGCCGCCGGCGCGGATGATGCCGAGCCAGACCGCCACGTATTCGGGCCGGTTGGTCATCAGCAAGGCCACCACGTCGCCCTTGGAGAGGCCTTGGGCCAGGGCCCAGCGCGCATACTGACGGGACCGCGTGGCGAGCGCCCGGTAAGTCAGGGTCTCGCTATCCGACACGAGCGCCGGCTTGTCGCCATGGCGCGCCGCGAGCTCGTCGACCACCAACGGGAAGACGCGCGTCGGGTTCCGGGCGATCGGCGAGGTGAGCCGGATCGTGCGCAACGCGCCGCGCAGAAACGTGAAGTCGCCCCGCAGTCGCTCGAAAAACCCCATGGCGCGTCCGGCACCCGATCGTTCGGCTGATTCGGGCGCAACATCCGGGAGTCGCGGCGCAGTGGCAAGCCCTGTCAGTAAGCCCCGTCAGGCAGGCCCCGTCAGCGATCGATGCCGCCGAACGGCACCAGCGGATTGTCGGCGATCGCGGCGCGGTCGGGCCGGTCGGGCGCGGCGGCGCCCAGGAAGGCGTTGAATAGCTCGGTGATGGCGCGCGGCTCGATGTCGCGCACGATGAAGACCATGCGGGTGCTGTGGTCGCCGTCGGGCCAGCGCTCCAGCCGGGCGATCGGATGCATGAGGTGTTGGACGGCATGGACCACCGCCGGCGTATCCGGGTGCTCGGCGAGCTTCACCACGCCCTTGAGCCGCAGCAGGTTCGGCCCGTGCATCGAGCGCACCAGCTCCATGAACATCTCGAAGGTGCCGGCCGGTATGGCCTGCGGGGTGGTGAGCGAGAACGCCCGGATATGGGCATCATGGCGGTTCGGATCATGCCGATGGCCATGATGGTCGTGGTCCTCCGCATAGGATTCGGCGGCGAGCCAGCGTTTCACGTCGGGGATCTTGCTGTCCGGATCGTAGAGGCCGCAGTCGAGGAGGTGCGCCGCGTCGGCTTCGCCGGCCGCTGCATCGAGGATGAGGGCGGCGGGATTAAGAGCGCGCAGCCGCGCCCGCAGCTCGGCGAGTGCCCCTTGGCCGGCCGTGGTGGTCGCCATGTCCGTCTTGGTGAGCACCAGCCGGTCCGCCACCGCCACCTGCTTCACCGCCTCCGCATGGGCATCAAGCGTGCCCGAGCCATTGACGGCATCCACCACCGTGACGATGCCGTCGAGCCGGTAGCGCATCACCAGATAGGGATGCATCATCAGGGTGTGCAGCACCGGTGCCGGGTCGGCGAGGCCGGTCGTCTCGATGATGACGCGCGAGAACCCGGCGCGGCCATTGTCGAGGCTGCGCAGCAGCCGTTCCAGCGCGTCGATCAGATCGCCCCGCAAGGTGCAGCACAGGCAGCCGGTCGACAGCAGCACGATGCCGTCATCCACCTGCTCGACCAGGAGATGATCGAGGCCGATTTCGCCGAACTCGTTGATGATGACGGCGGTGTCGGCAAGGTCGCCTCTCTGGCCCGCAGGCGCCTTGAGCAGCCGGTTGAGGAGGGTGGTCTTGCCGGCGCCGAGGAAGCCGGTCAACACGGAGAGCGGAAGAGGTGGCGGCGGCGCACGCGCGGCGTCGCGCGCGGTCATTGCGCCTCCGTCTTGGGCGGGGGTTGCGGCTTGGGCTTGGTGGCTGCCGCTATGGCGGGCTTTGACTTGGAATCGGGATTGGCCGCGTTCTCGCTGCCGGGCCAGGGCTTGAGGCCGTTCGCCGTGGCAGCCGGCTTGGCGGGAGCCGCAACAGTCGTCGCCGCGGGTTTCCCGGCCGGCTTGTCGGCGGTCGCGGGCTTTGTGGTTTGCGCGGGCTTGGTGGCCGGCGGCTTTGCGGCGGTCGCCTCGGGCTTTTTCTTGGTGGTCGGAGCATAGGCAGTGCCGGGTGCGACGCTATTGCGCGTCGGCCCGATATAGACGTCGACCGGCGGTATGGCGGCGGTCAATCCGGATGTCAGCACGGAGGACCCGCGGGGCGTCGGTCCCCGCAAGCTCGAGAGGAAGAACGAGCGCTGCCCGCCGGGATCATCCACCGCGTTTGCGGCCGCGGTCTCGCCGCCCTCTTCGCCGTCTTCCGCCGGGGCACGCTTGCGATTGTTGCCGCAGATGTCATCGCGAAGGTTGGGCGGCGCGGCGGCGATCGGCACCAGCGAATCAACCGTGCCGAGCGAGGGCATCAGCCAGGACAGCGGGTTCGCCGCAAAGCCGCGCTCGAACAGCTGCGCCGCCTTGACGGCGCGCACCGCGGACGACGGCGCGCCCAGCACGACCGCGATCAGCCGGCGGTCGCCGCGGGTCGCGGTCGCCACGAGGTTGAAGCCGGAGGCGCAGATGAAGCCGGTCTTCATCCCGTCGGAGCCCGGATAGGCGTCGAGCATCTTGTTGGTGTTGCGGTAGACGCGCTTGCCGAACCGGATGGAGGCGATGTGCCAGTAGGAATCGTATTCCGGGAACTCGCGGATCAGGGCGCGGGCCAGGATGGCGAGATCGCGGGCCGAGGTGATCTGCTCGTCGGCCGGAAGGCCGTTGGGGTTGACGTAGCTCGTCTGCGTCATGCCGAGGCGGCGCGCCGCGGCGTTCATCTCGTCGGCGAATTTTTCGATCGACCCGGACACGCCTTCGGCGAGCACCACCGCCATGTCGTTAGCCGAATGCACCAGCAGCATCTTGAGGGCATTGTCGGCGGTGACCTGGGTGCCGGTCTTGAAGCCCATCTTGGACGGCTGCTGGGCCACCGCATTGGGCGACACCGTGAACACGCTGTCGAGGCTGATGCGGCGGTCGCGCACGGCCTTGAGCGTCACATAGGTGGTCATCAGCTTGGTGACGGAGGCCGGATACCACGGATAGGTGGCATTCTCGCCTTGGATGACCTTGCCGGAATCGACCTCGACCAGGAGCAGTGCTTCCGCCCGCGCCGGCCGGGTGTCCAGTCCGGCGTCAGCGAGCACCGCACCGGCCGTCAACGCAAGGGCGCATGCCGGAGCTACGAGCAACTTCTGCGAAAACGGCATGCTGTCCAGTATCTCGTTTCGTGGCCTTGGAACGGGTACCCGGCAGACGATAGCGACTTTACCCCAATCGCGCCCGGGAACGCAAAGGTGCTGACGCGAATTGCCACCGGCATTATGCTGAGTCTGCGGCGAAGGTTTCAAGACCGGGAAAACCCGCGCTGCGACCATTGCGGCAGAGCAAATGCTCAAGAAAGCGCCTAAAATTCGGCAGAGGAGACCTCCATGACCGCCTGTATCATAGGCTGGGCCCATACGCCGTTCGGCCGGCTCGACACCGAATCGGTCGAGAGCCTGATCGTGAGCGCCGCCCGGGCCGCCCTCGACGATGCCGGGGTGGCGGCGGGCGATGTGGATGAAATTCTGCTCGGGCACTTCAATGCGGGCTTCTCGGCGCAGGATTTTACCGCCTCCCTGGTGCTCCAGGCTTCGCCGGACCTGCGGTTCAAGCGCGCCACCCGGGTCGAGAACGCCTGCGCCACCGGCTCGGCCGCTGTGCACCAGGGCGTACGCGCGATCCGGGCGGGCGACGCCCGGATCGTGTTGGTGGTCGGGGTCGAGCAGATGACGACGACGCCCGCGGCCGAGATCGGCCGCAATCTCCTCAAGGCCTCCTATGTGCGCGAGGAGGCCGATATCACCGGCGGCTTCGCCGGCATTTTCGGCCAGATCGCGAGCCTCTATTTCCAGAAGTACGGCGACCAGTCCGACGCGCTCGCCATGATCGCCGCCAAGAACCACAAGAACGGCGTCGCCAACCCCTATGCGCAGATGCGCAAGGACTTGGGCTTCGATTTCTGCCGCCGCGAAAGCGAGAAGAATCCCTATGTGGCGGGACCGCTGAAGCGCACCGATTGCTCGCTGGTCTCCGACGGCGCCGCCGCCCTGGTGCTGGCCGACGTCGAGACCGCGCTCGCCATGAAGAAGGCCGTGGTGTTTCGCGCCCTGAGCCACGTGCAGGATTTCCTGCCGATGTCGAAGCGCGACATCCTCAAATTCGAAGGTTGCGGCGAAGCGTGGTCGCGCGCGCTCGCCGATGCCGGCATCAAGCTCGCCGACCTCTCCTTCGTCGAGACCCACGACTGCTTCACCATCGCGGAGCTCATCGAATACGAAGCCATGGGCCTGGTGCCGGAGGGCGACGGCGCGCGCGCCATCCGGGAGGGGCTGACCCAGAAGGACGGTGCCCTCCCGGTCAATCCGTCCGGTGGGCTCAAGTCGAAGGGCCACCCGATCGGCGCCACCGGGGTATCGATGCACGCGCTGACATCAATGCAGCTATGCGGCAGGGCGGGCGACATGCAGCTCAAGGACGCCAAGCTCGGCGGCATCTTCAACATGGGGGGCGCCGCGGTCGCGAACTATGTGAGCATATTGGAGCGGATCAAATAGGCAGCGTCATTCCGGGGCGCGAGCGAAGCTCGCGAGCCCGGAATCCATATCCACCGCCCGCAGGATAGAGCAGAGGCTATGGATTCCGGGTTCGATGCTTTCGCATCGCCCCGGAATGACTGTGCCATCTCACTCAATCGCTCCGCCGATCGCCTGCATCAGCCGCGCGTAGCGCGCGGTGTCGTCGCGGATGAACGTCGCGAATTCCTCCACCGTGCCGCCCGTCATCTCGTAGCCGAGCGCGGCGAAATGGGTCGCGAAATCCGGCTCGCGCACCACCTCGTTGATGGCGGCGTTGATCTTTGCGATCACGTCGCGCGGCGTGCCGCCCGTCGTCATGATGCCCACGTAGCCGATCGCCGCAAAGCCCGTGAGGCCCGCTTCCGCCATGGTGGGAATCTCAGGGAGCGTCGCGGCGCGCTTGGCGCTGGTGATGGCGAGCGCCGTGACATCGCGGTTGCGGATCGGCCCGATCGCGCCCGGCAGATCGCTGCAATAGAGATCGACGTCGCCGCGCAGGAAGGCGAGCATCGCGGGCGCGGCGCCCTTGTAGGGCACGTGAAGCAGATCGACGCCCGCCGCGATGCGGAACAGCTCCATGGAGATGTGATGGAAGCTGCCTTTGCCGACCGACGCGAAGGTCATCGGCTCTTTGCGGGATTTGGCGAGCCCGATGAGCTGCGTCAGCGTGGTGACGCCCAGCGCCTTCTGGGCCAGCAGCACGTTGGGCGAGGGCGACAGGAACACCACCGGCGCGAGATCACGCGCTGTGTCGTAGGGCAGCGACTTGTACAGGCTCGGATTCACCGAAATGCTGGTGTTGGCGAACAGCAGAGTGTAGCCGTCGGGCTGCGCCTGCGCGACCGCGGAGGCGCCCACCACATTGCCGGCGCCCGGCCGGTTTTCGACGATCACCGGCACCCGCCACTTGGCATTGAGCCGGCTCGCCAGGAAACGCGCCACCGCATCGACCGTGCCGCCAGCCTCGAACGGGGCGACGATCTTCACGGTGCGCTCGGGATATTCGGCTGCAGCGACGGGCGCCGCGAGAGCGGCAGCGAGCAGCAACGCCGCAAGGCTGTTCACGGTGACGACGGGCAGGCGCATGGTCGATCGGCTCGCTATTCGGATAATCCCGAAGAGACACAGACTTTTCGGACAAGATCGAGCATAATCCGGCGGCAGTATCTTCTAAAGCAAGTAAGTCGAGGGAGCGAACGATGGATTGCCTTACTGGAGGACGCGGTCCCGCCGCGATGACGCGCAGGAGCGCGCTGCTCGCGCTTTCCGCCACCATGGTGGCACCGGGTTTGATGGCCCAGCAAGCGAGACCCGTCATTCAAACCCGACGCTTGAACAATGTGATGATGTCGGTTTCGAATCTGGAGCGCTCCACGGCCTTCTATGAAAAGCTGTTCGGTCCGTCGGTCCGGCAAGGCGACACCGTGGTATTTCGCGTCGGCGAAGGCCCGCACTTCTTTGGTCTGACGGCGGTCAAGAGCGGCGCGAAACCCGATTTTCTCTCTTACGGCATGACGGTCGCGGATTTCGATGCCGAGCGCGTGACGCGGACTCTCGCCGACTTCGGCGTCGGCGGTGCGCAGATCACGCGGCGCGGCGACACGCCCGAGCTCTTCGTAGCAGATCCCAACGGCATCAAGATTCAGCTCCAGCACACGGCCTACGGATATGGCGCGGGCCCCAAAGGCGACATGTTCCCGCCGGCGCCCACTGCTGCTGGGAAATCCGCATTCCAGATCAAGTCCATCAATCACGTCACGCTTACCATCGCAAACGGGGCCCGCGAGAAGGAATTCTATCAGACTGTGTTCGGTCTCCCGATTCGCGCGATGCAGGGAGACGGCGTTACGCTGGCGATCGGCGAGGGAACGGACGGCATCGTGTTCAACCCGACGGTCAACAATCCCAACGCGATGTCCGGCATCAATCACGCCTGCTTCACGATCGAGAATTTCGACACCGAGAAAGTCATGGCGACCCTGATCGCCAACGATTTTGTGCCGATCGAGACTGGAATTCCGGCACTCGTGAAGCCTTTGACATGCCGCGTGAGGTGGCGTCAGCGAGCCAACAATGGCGGAGGCCCGACCAGTCCTCTGGGAACGCCGGAGGTCTATTTCACCGACCCCGACAATCTTCGCATCCAGCTTCAGGACGTGAGCTATTGCGGCGGCTCGGGACGGCTTGGCCAAATCTGTCCCTGACGGTTCGCAGCTCGTAGGACGCAATCAGCGTCAGCGCATTGCGCCTGGCACGGCCGAGCACAGGAATCTGAGGTGGGCGGAACCATGGCGAGGATGCCGCACATCGCGATCATCGGCGCCGGGATCGGCGGGCTCGCGGCCGCCTGCGCGCTGCGCCAACGGGGCTTTCCGGTTACGGTCTACGAGCGCGCCGCCGAGCTCGGCGAGGTCGGCGCCGGACTGCAACTCGGACCGAACGCCGTCAAGGTGCTGCGCGGGCTCGGCGTGTTCGAGGCGCTGCGGCCGCTCGCGTTCGAGCCGACCAACATCGTGTCGCTGGCCTGGGATGACGCGCGTCTGCGCTTTCGCGAACCGCTGAAGGGCGCGGCGGCGGCGCAATTCGGCGCGCCCTACGTGATGGCGCATCGCGCCGATCTCCATCGCGTGCTGATGGAGCAGTTGCCGGACGCCAGCATCGTCCGCAACGCCCAGTGCGTCGGCGTAGCGTCCTCCGCCGACGGCGCGCGCGCGGATTTCGCCGACGGCCGCATCGTCGAGGCCGACATCGTCATTGGGGCCGACGGCATCAATTCGGTGGTGCGCGAGAAATTGTTCGGCCCCCAGCCGGCGCGCTACACCCAGCAGATGGCGTGGCGCTGCATGGTGCCGATCGCCTGCGTGCCGACGCGCGTCGGGCCCGGCGGTTCGGTTGCGGTCGGGCGCGACGAATATGTCGGGTGGATCGGGCCGACAGGTCACGTCATCTGCTACCCGATCCGCGGCGGCAAGATCTACAACATCTTCGCCGGCCATGTGTCGGAGGATTGGGTCGAGGAATCCTGGTCGGCGCCTTCGAGCGTCGGTGAGTTGCTCGCCGGTTACGCCGGCTGGAACGAGGCTCTTCTCGACATGCTGCGCGCGGTGCCGGAATGCTTCAAGTGGGGCATTCGCGACCGCGATCCGCTGCCGCGCTGGACGTCGGGCCGGGTCACGCTTTTGGGCGACGCCGCCCATCCGATGATGCCGACGCTGGCGCAAGGCGCCGCCATGGCGCTCGAGGACGCCTGCGCGCTCGCCCGCAATCTCGCCCGCCATCGCGACGATCCGGTGCGGGGGCTTGCCGCCTATGACGCCGAGCGCGTGCCGCGCGCCAGCAAGGTGCAGCTCCAGGCTCGCCAGCAGTTCCGGAACAATCGCCTGTCGCCGGCGCCGCCACCGCTCAGCCGCGATTGGATTTTCGCGCACGATGCCACGCGCGAGCTTGTGCCGGCGGTCGAGTGACGCGGGGGTGGTCGGGGGAGTCGAGGAATCCAGTCCGCTTCTTCGAAACCCTCCCTCATGGCCCTTTAAGCGCGGTGTGCGGCGCGGTATGATTGGTCACAGCGAAAACAACAAAAACGCTGATGATGCTTCCTCGGCTGGAAAGGACGCTCCCATGAAATCACTCGCGATTACGGTTGTGGTGACCAGCGCGGTTCTCGGCTTTGGCTCCGGCGCGCAGGCGCAGGTTACCGGCACCGCCAAGCTGTTCTTCGAAGGCGACATGGTGCGCGGCGGCCAGGCGGGCGCCCCCGGCCCGGTCTGCGTGCTGGACAACCAGTTCAAGCACCTGGAAAAGATCGTGTGGCGCTTCCGGGTGCTCGACGACAACGCCAAGGTGCTCGACGACAAGGGACTCAAGAGCCTCGTGGTCGAGATGCCGGACGGCCAGAAGATCGAGGCCCATTACGGCCCGCATCCCAACGCCACCAATCCGACCGATTTTTTCTGGGTCGCGCTCTGGATCATTCCGTCGGCCTATCCGAACGGCACCTTCGTCTACAAGGCGGTCGCGACTGACCTGTCCGGCAAGACCGCAACCTGGGAGCCGTTCCGGCGCACGACGTCGCAGCTGCAGATCGTTGCTGGCGAAATCGAGATCAAGAAGCCGTAACCGAAAGGCGTTCGTGATGGTGCTCGGCGTCGGAGACCGGCGGCTGACGGCGCTTGCCTGCGCGGTCGGCCTCACCCTCGCGTTCCTCCACGATGCGGCCGCGGCGCCGCGCGCTGCCGAGCTCGGTCCGCCGGCGCCGCTCGCTGAGCCGTCGGGCGGCTTTGTCGGGCGGCTCAGGGTCACGCCGGCGCACGGACCGGTCGGCACGCCGATTGCGGTTGCGGGCGAAGGCTTTCCGGCCGGACAGGAGCTCGATCTCGTCTGGGGCACGGTGACGGGAAGCTGGAAGGTTTCGACCGCCGAGTATTTCGGCCGCGAGTACAAGCCGGCGGCCTATCGCATCGCGACCGTGAAGAGCGACGCCGCCGGCCGCATCGCGGCGACTTTCGTCGCCCCCGACGATTTCGGCTTTCAGCACGACGTCATCGTCCAGCAGGGCGACCGCCTGCTGACCAAGGACGCGTTCTCAATCGACATGACCGTGAAGGCGCTGGCCGACAACGTGCCGGTCGGCACGCCGGTGCCGATCGAGGTCCAGGGCATCGGCTGGCGCGAGCTCGAGGGCAGTTGGGTCATGCTCTACGACAACCGCTTCACCGGCTGGATCTCGACGGTGACGACCTCCGGAACTGCGCGTTTCACGGTGCCGGCCGCCGGCCAGCCGGGCCGCCACGTGATCGAGGTCGTGCACTCCGACTTCACCTTCCCGTATCGCAACATGCAGCAGTCGCCGGCACCGGACCGCCCGCAGTTCAAGGTCGGCTTCACCATCTCGAAAGGGCCGGCGGTGCTGCCGGCGCCACCGCCCCAGCAGGCCCAGGCGCAAGTGCGCCGGCTGCCACCCCCGGGCGAGCTGGTGGCGACGCCGGAATTCTCCGGCGTGGAGGAGCCCGTCACGGTGAAAGGGGCGGGCTTCGCGCCCGGCAAGACCGTCGCGCTCAACTGGTCGACCGTCACCGGCAACCGCATCAGCGGCGGCGCTGCGGTGAGCACCATTGCGTCGCGCATGGCTTCCGGCAACGG
>Ga0209415_10014363_pt1 | contig 12939 bp, 15 predicted proteins | sample PeaSoiSIISIP2007_FD_187696 | JGI IMG/M metagenome (GOLD analysis project Ga0209415, IMG submission 187696) | Peat soil microbial communities from Weissenstadt, Germany - SII-SIP-2007 (SPAdes) (version 2) | ecosystem: Environmental > Terrestrial > Soil > Wetlands > Peat | place: Germany...
TTGTCGCTGGGAATGACGGAAACGTTGACCAGGGACGAGAGCTGGTCGATGGCCTGCTGGCGCTGGTCGACGAAGCTTCCCGCACTCTCTCCCGTACTGCCGAGACGGCTGATCTGCCCGTTGAGCTGTGCAATCTGCTGGGAGAGCTGGTTGATCTGGCCGACGGCTTCGACCACGTTCTGGTCGAGGCTGGTCTGCTGCTGGGTGAGATTGTTGGCCGTGGTGTTGAAGCTGGCGGCCAGATTGCCGGCCGCGGTGAGTACACCCTGGCGCACAGACAGGTCGGCGGGGTTGGCCGACAGCTGGTTGATGCTGTTGAAGAAATTCGCGATCTCGGTCCCAATATCGCTGGTGCTGGTAGTGAAGTTGACTTGAGTCTGCTGCAGGGCGGAAACCTGCGCGCCCAGCTGGCCTTGCGTCTGGGTTTCCTGCTGGATGCTGGATTCGAGGATGGGATCGCGCACGCTGTCAATACTCTGGAGGGTGACTCCGGTGCCGAGCGTCAGGGGATCGATCACCACGGGATCGCTCGAAACCAGGTTGGGCACCTGGCGGGAATAGCCGGGAGTGTTGACGTTGGCCACATTGTTGGTGGTGGCCTCGAGCGCTCCCTGTTCGGCAGTGAGCCCGCTTAACGCGATCGCGAGGCTGGCGTTCAGACTCGACATGGATCTGCCTCTTCCTCGTTGGTATTTTCGGCTTCGTGCCCCTGATTCGACGCGGGTGTGGCATCACTCGGTCCGGCATAAACGGGTGCAGCATAACCAGGTGCAGTGTAACTGGCTCCAGGTCCGGCTAACCGGTTGGACACAATTCGCAGCGAGCGCTGGGCCCGCGTGAGCAGCGCCGCCTGCACCCGCCCCAGATACAGCACCCGCCACTGGGCCGCGCGCAACCCGGCAGCCAGCGCGGGATCGAGGAGCGGCACATCGTCTTCCGGCGCCCCATTTTGCGACCACAGGGCATGCAACGACCGGTGCAAACCAATCTGCTCCGAGGTCGCCCGCTCCAGCCCTCCCAAGTCACGGGTGAGCAAGGCCTGCTGGCCGGCCTCGAGGCTGGCTCCCAGTTCAGCCAGCAGCGCGCCTGCCGACCGTGCCATGACCGTGAGGTTGCGCGGCGTCGCTTCGGCGGATCGACGTTCAGATCGAAGGTCAGCGTCAGTGAGAAGTTGCTGTTTCATAAATGCAGGGCAGATCGGTTTCAATCGAAATCGATTTTCAGGCTAAATCATCGAGCCGGTGTTCCGGCTGCTCTCCACTTTCAGTCTCTTCGTCAGAGTTTTCTCCCTTCGGACGGGGGCGGCGGCGGGCGGTTGCGGGAGCATCCTGATTAGCCGCATGGCTCTCCACAGGGCGAATCGCCGAGGCAGGCGTGAGATCGCCGGGGACCAGACTGCCGCGAACCAAATTGCCGGCGTCAAAGCCGGTCGACCAATCGCCGCCGCTCATAAATACGCAACCCTTGTAAGCAACCCCTAATACGTGCCTTGGTCGGTGATTCCTAATGAGTGAACCCGAATCAGTAAACTCCGAATCGCTAGCTCGTGCGCAGGTCCCGACCGGAGCACCCCTACGCCGCTGTCCGCCCAGTCAGCATGTGCGCGACCATGGCGCCGGCAACCGCTTCCGGACTGGTCGAGTAGCCCCCGCGCTCAACCGCCTGCCGCAGGGCTTGGACGCGTTCCTGGCGGACCTCCGGCAGCTGCGCGGCTTCGGCCACCAACGCCTGCACCTGGGCATGCGCTCCGGAAAGATCGGTCTGGTCTTCGCCGCCGAGCACACGGCTGGCGGAAGCGCTCGCCGCCGCTGCGGCGGAGGTGCTCTGAGCGCTGCTCCGGCTGGTTTCGGGTAAAGACTGCGGTTCGTGATTGGCATCGATTCGCATGACTTGGTTCCCTCGTCTTGAATTTCGCTTGCAATTCAAGTATCGACGGCACGTTAAAAGACTTTAATTCTGCTTCGCAAAAGGATGCCGATAGAATGCTTCGGCAGCCTTCATCTTGTTCTATCGGCAGGGGTTGCCAAAACTTTAGGGGCTTCGTCGAAGGTGCTCCAGCTGGCCCCTAACCCCTTTCCCTCCGTACCTTCGTGCCCCGGAAGATGCCGGGAAATCATGGCGGCGATGCCGAAGCCTCCGCGGGCGGCCAGGCCCTCGGCCAGGGCCTGGGTCCCGAGGTAGTTGTAATCGTCGGTGCCGGGCAGGGTGCTTTCGCCGGGGAGGGTAGCAAAGGTTTTCTCCATGGACTCGAGCAGCGAGCCGATCAGGTTGGCCTCAAAATCGCGGGCCGCCTTCGCCCCTCGCCCGGGCCGGGGGCTGGCCGTGGCCAGAAGGGGAGAAAGCGCGGCCGCCGATGTTGGCGGAATGGAACTCATCAGATCACCTCCAGCTCGGCTTCGAGCGCTCCGGCCGACTTGATGGCCTGCAGAATGGAAATCACGTCGCGAGCGGTGGCGCCAATGGCTTGCAGACGCGTGACCAGCTGTTCGACGCTGGCGCCTTCGCTGAGCTCGACATTGCGGGCCGGAGCCTCGCTGGCTTTCAGCTTGGTTTCGGGCACGACTTCAGTTTGTCCCGAAGCCAGCGGGTTCGGCTGCGAAACCGCATAGGCGGTTGTGACTTCAATGGAGAAGTTTCCGTGCAGAATGGAAACCGCTCCCAGGCGCACGTCCTGGCCCAGCACAACCGTCCCCGTGCGTTCGTTGACCACGACCTTGGCCCGGCGCCGCACCTCGACCGCAAGATTCTCGATGCGGGCCAGCAGCGCCGGCACCGGCGTCGCCCCGCTTGCACCCGGCGCCGGAACCTGAATGTCCACCCGGCGGCTGTCGACCACCGTGGCTACGGGCACCGGCGCCGCCCACTCCTGGTTGATGACCGCGGCCACGGCCTCGGCGGTGGAGAAGCTGGCGTCGTTCAGCAGCAGCGACAGGTGGTCGAGCCGGGCTAGATCGAGCGCGCTCGAGCGTTCGACCAGCGCCCCGCCGGGAATGCGCCCCACGGTGGGATGGTTCAAGACCTTGGAATTGGTCGCTGATCCTGCGGCATATCCTCCCAGCACTAGTGGTCCCTGCGCCGAAGCGTAGACCTGCCCATCGGCCGCGTAGAGAGGAGTCAGCAGAAGAAGTCCGCCTTCGAGCGAGCGCGCGTCGCCGGCGGAAGACACCATCACATCGAGAGGCACGCCCGGGCGCGAGAAAGGTGGCAGGCTGGCGGTCACGAACACGGCAGCCACGTTCTTGACCTGCACCGTGGTCTGAATGACCGACTGCGGAATCTCGACCCCCATGCGCTGCAGGATGCTGGCCAGGGTCTGAATCGTGAAATAAGTCTGCTGCTTGTCGCCCGTTCCCTTCAGCCCGACCACCAGCCCGTAGCCGACCAGCGAGTTGTTGCGGATTCCTTCTACGCTGGCCACGTCGCGAATGAGAACCTTGTGGGCTTCGCCATCGGCTGCCGCTGCGGCGGCAGCCAAGGTCACGACGACCGCGACCCGCTGCATTGCCTTCCAGATTTGGGCCATATGCTCTCCTCGAAAAATGTTCGATCTAGAAAACCCGGCTCTCCTAGAACCCAACAATGCGCAGAATCCACTTCACCACCGGATTGGGCGGCCGCGTGCCTTCGCTGATAATGCCTTTGCCTTTCACTTCAACCTCGAGATTCCCGACATTGTTGGAAGCCACCGTGTTGGCCGCATCGAGATCGCCGGGACGCACCAGGCCGCGTAAGATGACGGTTTCGTGCTGATTGTTCATGTCGATCTGGCGCTCGGCCTCGACGACCAGAGTTCCCGCCGGCAGCACCGCCGCCACGCGTCCGGTCAGCGTGGTGATCAACGAAGTCGTCGAAGTCGCCTGGCCCTTGCCCGCCAGCGCCTGGGTTGAGTTCGGCGAAAACAAATTGGCTATGCCAGTGGTCTTTAGCTGTCCCGGCAGAGCGGTGATCCCGGAGCTGGCGGAGAAAGTGCGGTTAGTGGCGACGGCGCCTGTGCTCGAGGCCGACAGGTTCTGCGACACGCTGATCGTCACCAGGTCTCCCACGCGCGAAGCCTTGTAATCGGCCACCATGTTGGCCAGCCGTCCGCTATCGACCCAGAGGCTGCCGGGAGTCGAGAGCGCCGGGTCGGGCGTCTTCGCGGAGACTCGCTGCAGATAGTCCGACAGCCCGTCATGCCGGGCGGCAGCCTTAGTCTTGCCGCGTGCGCCGGCCGGGGAGACCGCGAGCGCTACGACAAGGAACACGGCCATGACCTGCACAACCCAGATCTGCACAACAACGGCCTGCACGGCAACGATGTGTTTTCGAAAGCTCGACAGTGACATTCGCGGCACCCTTTCCACGGCCGGACCTCAGGAAACAGCGCACAGCATGCCCGCGCTCACGACGATGGCGTGCAGCACCGCCCCTCCCCGCACAATGCGGGCCCGCACTCGCTCACCCGGCGCGCCCGCATCGAGCGCGACGGCTGGAATCACCAGGCGAATTCCGTCCTGATCCCAGAGCAGGGTGACGGCCTGGCCGGGGCGCACCAGCGCCCGCGCGCGGTCCGCGCCGGACGCCACTCGGCCCAGAGACGGGGAGGACGCGGTGGCCAGCCTGCCTATCGTGCTTCGCGCTTTGCCCGCTTCGGCTGACGTTTCCGCTTCGGCTCCTTCTCCGGCATCGCGGCCGCGCAGTCGCACCAGAAAGGGCACGCAGTCCGCAGGATGAACGCAGCGGGCGTACAGTCGCCAGCTGCGCAGCGCGGGATCCCAAGCGGGCGGGCTGAATGCGAGCGATGCATCGTGCGGGATACGATCGGCGGCGCCACACTCGGCCGTGTCCCGCGAAGTCATTGGAATCTCGCGGGCGATGTCGGCGCAGGAGGCGCGAGCCCCGGCGCGGCGCACCGTGATCCGCTCGGGCATGAGGAGGGGAGCGAATTCGCCTGCTTCCAGCCCCAGATCCTCCGCCAACTTCTGGAGAATCATTCGCACTTCGCCGCCTGTGAGCACGCGCACGCTCCCGGCTACCGGAGCGCTGCCGAGCGGGACCGATACGGCCGCGCGCCGCATCTTCGAGCAAGTCCCGCTGCCGAGAAGATCCGCCAGCGAAAACTCCCCCGAAACTTCCACGCTCGCCCGCACCGTGACGCGACAACTCGCGTGCCCTGGCAAAACCCCGGCCACGAGCGAGAAACTGGCGATACAGGCAGCGAGCAGAAGCGGTTTCATGAAGCTGGTTCCTTGTTCCAATGAAATATCCTAGTTAAACCTGCTTCATTAATCATAGTTAACGTCCAAGCTGGTTAATGTCCTGCAGCATCTGGTCGGCGGCGTTGACCACGCGCGAACTGGCTTCGTAGGAACGTTGCGCCACGATCATGTTCACGAATTCATCGACCACGCTGACGTTGGACTGTTCGAGCATGCCTTGCACGATCGGCCCCAGTCCTTCTGAGCCTCCCGGCGTTCCGACGATAGGATCCCCGGAGGCGGTGGTGGCGAGAAACAGATTGCTCCCGGTGCTGTTAAGGCCGCCAGGATTGTTGAACAGCGCCAGCTGCAGCGACCCCACCTGCTGCGCCGCCGTTTGTCCCGCCAGGGTCACGCTGACCGTACCGTCCTGCGCTACAGTGACCGAGGTAGCCCCTTGCGGGATGGTGATGGTCGGTTGCACCGGATCGCCGTCCTGGGTCACGAGGTTGCCGGAGGCGTCAAGATGGAAGCTTCCCGACCGCGTATAGGCGGTCTGGCCGTCGGGCAACAGCACCTGAAAAAAGCCCTGGCCCTGGATCGTCATATCCAGAGGGTTTCCCGTCTGGGTAAAGTCTCCCTGGGTCTGAATTACCTCCGACGCGGCTGAGCGCGTGCCCAGTCCAACCTGCAATCCCGCCACCACCGTGGTCTGCTGCGAAGCCGCAGCCCCGGGCATGATCAGGTTCTGGTAAATGAGATCCTCAAACTGCAGCCGCCGGCTGCGAAAGCCGGATGTGCTTGAGTTGGCCAGATTGTTGGCAATGTTGTCCAGATTGAGCTCTTGTGCAACCATGCCACTAGCGGCGGTGTAGAGTGCGCGAATCATGCTGCCTCGTTTCTTTGCTTCCCGTCATTTTTCTTTTCCTGAATTCAGTTCTTGCGTTTTGCTCAAACCCGCGGCAAATCCTGCGCGGCGGTCTGATTAAACTGGGTGTCGAACAGGGTGAGTGCGCGCTGCATCATTTCGGCGTTGCGCTGGATCGAGATCAGCTGCACCACGCCTTCAACCGGGCTGACGTTGGAATCTTCGATCATGCCCTGGCGCACCGACGACGAGGCTGCGGGCAGCGCCGAACCTTTGGGTGCGGCATACATCGCGTTTCCGAGGGCGCTCAGGCTGGTGTCGGGAGAAAACTCCGCGATGCGAATTTTTTCGACCACCGCGCCGTCGACCGAGACGGTTCCATCCGCGCTGATGGCAACCGCACCGCCCGGCAAAATGATGGGACCTTGCTCGCCCAGCACGGCGTCACCCTGAGCCGTGACCAGTTGTCCGGCGGGAGTCTCATGAAAGCCGCCATTGCGCGTGTAGACGATGCCTTCCGCCGACTGCACCGCAAAGAAGCCGGTACCGGCGACGGCCACATCGAGCGGGTTGCCGGTCGCGATCAGACTGCCGGAGGCAAGATCGACACGGCTGCCGCTGAGCACTCCGAAGTTGTTGACCGCGGCATTCAGAGGATTCAAAGTGACCGCGCCCCCACCTGCCACCAGCGATCGAAACGTCGCCTGCTGTCCGCGATATCCTGCAGTACCGAGATTCGCCAGATTGTTCGCGACTAGCTCCAGAGCCTGGGTTTGCGCGGCCAGCCCGGCACATGCTGCGTAGTAGCCACTATCCATAAGAAAGCACCCGCTCGAGACAGAAGCACTCCGCATTCCATTGCAGATGAGAGTTCGGAAATCCTGAGCGGGGGATCCAAGGGACTGAAGAAGCAACGAAAAATCCGCCGCGTCAGTCTCTCAGAGAGTCTTAAGATTCAACCTGGGGAGAAGATTTTGCCGGGCAACGCGCCGAGTCCCCGGCAAAGTCTGCCGGGCGGTGCGGGAGGAAGGGGAAAGCGGGCTTCTAGCGGTGGACTTCGAGGGAAAGCACGACCGGCTCGCCTTCAAACAATAAGACGGTGCGCACCTCGTCGCTGATCATGGCGTGCAAGCTGTAGTCTGCGCCGGTGATTACCGTGGGCGCCGAAAGCATGCAGCCATCGCCGAGGCCCGCGATCTTGTTCTTGAAGTTTCCCGCCACCATGTTGCAGATCTCCCCGAGGGCATCCCATTTTTCCGGGCCAGCTCCTTCCATATCAGTGCCCAGCATGCGCGAAGCCATGCCCGCCGCGGTTCGAGCGTTGCAGCGGATGGTAAGGATTCCGCACAGCTCGCCCGCCAGCCCCACGATGGAAGTAGTGTCGAGCCCCTGGTTGGGGAGTGGTTGGGTAGGAACCTCCAGCGAACAGGCCAGCATCAGTTCGAAGACTTCCTGGATTGCCTGCTGCAGGATGGGCAGCCAGTGCTCGCGTCCCCGGGCAGAGTGCGGGGCGAGATGGGATGGTTTCACAGCTTCGGCTCCAGAGGCTTGGGTTCGAGCGGCTTGGGTTCGAGGACCGGGAGCACATGCTCTTTGACCTGCTCCGGGGTAAAGGGCTTGCGAATGTAGCCGCGCGCGCCCGCCGAAAGTGCCTTCACCACGTGTCCTTCGCTGCCTTCGGTGGTGATCATCACCACCGGAACTCCCTTGGCGTTTTCCACGCCCGCCAGTCTCTTGACGAATTCCAGCCCGTCCATGACCGGCATGTTGATATCGCAGAGAATCAGGTCCACTTGGTTCTTCTGTAGAGTGGCGAGGGCTTCGACGCCGTTGCCCGCTTCGAATACCTGGGCAATGCCCAGACCGGACTGGCGCAGCGACCGTTCCACGATTTTTCGCATCACTGAGGAATCGTCCACGATGAGAGCGCGTAGCTTGTCCATGTCCCCGATCCTCGTTTTGTCGGATCTTGTCTCGGCGATCTTCGTTCCGCGATTTTTCGTTCTGCAGATTCGTATCGGAGGCGATGCGGTCCCGAACTGCGCGCTCGTGCCCCCGACGTAGCTGATATCGGCAGCGGGAGGTGGGACTTTAGAGGGACGCGGTTGAGAGGGAGGACAGCGCGGAGGGACTGCGAGGGAGTCCTGCCAAATGGGAGGAGTCGCGCTTGGAGGCTTCGCGGGAGGACCCGAGCAGCAGATCGAGCGGTGGATGGGAGGGGCGAAGCAGCCGCACCCACAGGTGAGGGCCGCAGGCGGCCAGGCGGATTTCCGAGGCGCTCAACCGGATCGCATAGCTGCGGATGATGCGGGAAAACTCGGCCTCATCGGCGGCCCGGTCAAACACCACTTCGCTTTCCGCGCGCGGCCCGGCGAGGGCCGCGAGGCGCTGGCGCACCAGGCTGGGAACGGCCAGGCAGAATTCGGTGTGACATCCCAGCATCTGCTCAATGGCGTACAGGACGCTGTAGTCGATGCCTTCGCCGAACGCCAGATGCAGTGTCGCCGTGGCCGCCACGTAGTCGAGCGGAATCATGACGAAGGACTCGAGCAGGGTGAGAGGAATCTGCGGAGCGCGGCTGGATCTGGATTTAGAAGATTCGGATTTTGAAAATCCCGGAGGCCAAGAAATTCCCGCCGGCCCCGAGTTCGCGCGCAGCAGCGGGCAGGACCACTGCCGGGCCAGAGCCGCCGTTACTTGCTGTTCGCTCGAGAACCCCAGCGCCTGCAGCCACTCTCCGATGCGGCCGCGGCCGGCGGCGCGTTGCGCGGCCAGCGCCGCCCGCAACTGTTCGGCCGTGAGTTGCTGGCGCGAGAGCAGCACCAGTCCGAGGGGAACGCGATGCGGAGCCAGCACCCGCGCGGAAACCGGACGCATCCGCTCGACGGCGTCGCGGAGAGCGCGCTCCATGCATTCCTCCACGCAGTAACGCAAACCCTGAATCACAATGCCGCGGGACTTCCTGCGGTAGCGCTGCCAAACGCTTTGGGTGTGGCGGCAATCGAGCCGGCCGCAGGCAGGCGCGATCCTTTGCAGGAGATCGTGCCACGCCAGGCCCCAGACATCAAAATGTAGACTCGCAGTTCCCATTGAGGTTTTCCTACGGGGTGGCGGGGGCCACTTCGGTCACCCGCACGCCATAATTTCCGTTCAGAACGACAACTTCTCCGCGAGCCACCAGGCGTCCGTCGAGCAGCACATCGACCGGCTCGTCGACTTTGCGATCCAGTTCGACGACCGCGCCCGGGTTAAGATCGAGCACCTCGCGCAGCAGCAGACGGCGGCTGCCAAAGCGCAGGGTCAAGGCCAACTCAACGTCCATCAGCAAGCCCAACTTGGCGCGGCTTTCGTCGGGGTTCGCGGCGATGGGCGCGGTCGCCGCGGCTTCCGCTTTCTCCGCGCGCAGCCCGGCTACCAGCGCCGCGCTAAGATGCATTTCCAGAAGCATCGCGGTCGGGGAGTCATCGCCAGAGCGCAGCCAGAAGACCGCCGAAGCGGGCCAGGACGGGGCCCCCGGCGCAGGGTCGAGCCGCAGCTGCACTTCGCCCCTATCGGCTTTAAGGGCGCTGGCCACCAGACCCGCTACCTGGCGCAAAAGCTCGGCCACCGCTTCGCGATTTTCAGCGGTAAACTCGGCCGCGGCAGCAGCCGGCTCGCTCATGAAAATCTGCGCCAGGCGCAGGGCGGAAGCGGCAGGGATGCGCAGGCTCATCTCCCCGCGCAAGCCTCCGGAGTTGGCGCACAGGATCCAAGAATCGTTCCCGGCAGATTGCGCCAGTTCCGGCGGCGATTCGGCCAGCGCCGTCCAGGGCAACGGCGATCCGCTGATTTGGGTGAGCACCTGCGCCAGGCTGTCGGCCCAGGCCTCGACGTACGCGGTGGGATCGGGACGAGGGGCAGAAGCAGTGGCTTCGCTCATAGGGTGTTCTCCTGGTCGTCGGCTGCGGAATTCGAGGCTGCTACGGGCGCGAGCACGCGGGCGGCGCGGATGTCGCCGCAGCGCGCCGGGAGGGCGCGAAACATCTCCTGGCCCGCGATCAGCAGCGACGCGGGTTCGGCCACACTGCGGGCAAAGGAGAGAACATCTCCGGGAGCCAGTCCAGCCAACTCGCTCACGGCAACCCGGACTTCGGTGGCTCCCAGTTCCGCCTGAAACGGGCACTCCAGCAGACGGCGCATCAGACGCCGACGGGAATCGCTGGCGGCACGCGCCGGCCGGCGGTTCCAGTCGGCGGAGATCTGGTGCAGCAGGGCATTCGACACCACGGCGGGCACGGCGACATTCAACCCGCCGCGGACTTCCGGCATAGTGACTTCAAAGCTCAGAGACAAGGTTTTCTCCTCCGGAGCCATAAGCCGCTGCGCCGCGCTGGCCTCGAGCCGTTTCTCGAATACGGCTTCGAGCGCCAGCGCCTGCCAGGCCGCGCCCAGTTCCCGGCACACGATGCGGGCGACGCTGTCGAGAATCTGCTCTTCGATGTCGGTAATCTCGCGGGTGGCGGCGATGGTTTTGCCTTCGCCGCCCAGCAGTAAGTCGATGATGGGAAACGCGACCTTCAGGTCCAGTTGCAGGGCCGCGTTCACGCCCATGGGATCGAGCCGGCAGGAGGCCAGATAGGTGGTCTCGGGAATGCGCTGCAGGAATTCGCGGTAGCTCAGGTGTTCGGCGGAAACCAGCGTGGCGGCGAAGACCACCCGCAGGTAGGCGCCCAGCGAATGAGTGAGATTGCGGGCGAAACCCTCGTGCAGCGAAGTGATGGCCTGCAACTGCTCGCGCCCGATCTGCCCGGCCAGGCGCGCGTCCCACAGCTCGGTGTGCGGCGGCGCCGGCAGAGGAGTTTCGCCCTGGCCGCCCGAGCGCGCCAGCCGCACCATGGCGTCGATTTCTTCCTGGTTGAGAACTTTTTCCATGATTGTCGACTCTCCTCTCCGTTTCGATCCCGCCTGCCAGATTGTTCAACGCTCGCCGTTCAGGCGCCCGCGCCACTGGAAGCGGCTCGCACGCGCCCACCTCCGGCGCTCATCATTTCGGCCATACGCGAGCGCAGCCGCACCACCGCGAGGGAGTGAATCTGCGATACGCGCGACTCGCCGATGCCGAGTACCGCTCCCACTTCTTTCATCGTCAGTTCCTCGAAGTAGTAGAGCGACAGCACCTGCTGCTCCTTCTCCGGCAGCTCGCCAATGACGCGGGCCAGCAGGTCTTTCATCTCCGAGCGCAGGCAGCGGAAAAACGGCGTGTCCTCGGGCGCGTTAGGCAGGTAGTCGCACAGGTCTTCCTCCTTGCCATCCCATGGCGATTCGATGCGCAGGCTGCCCACTTCCAGGCTGTCCAACTCGCCGAGCAGGTGCTGCAACTCCTGCAGGGTCATCCCCAGTTCCGCCGCGACCTCGTTCTCGGTGGGAGCGCGGCTCAGCTCCAGGCTCAGCTTGCGGTGAGCCTCTTCGACCTTCCGCGCCTTGCGCCGCAGCTCGCGCGGTCCCCAGTCCATTTCGCGCAGGCTGTCGAGGATGGCGCCGCGAATGCGGAACTTGGCGTAGGAACCGAATTGCACCTGCTTGGAGCTATCAAACTTGTTGAGCGCGTCGATCAGTCCGATCACGCCGGCGTGGATGAGGTCTTCGAGCGGCACGTGCCGGGGCAGACGTTCGTGGATGCGGCGCGCCAGGTATTTGACCTGAGGCAACTGTTCGAGCAGGATGCGGTCGCGCTCTTCTTTTTTGTCCTTATCCTGATCCTGCCAGGCGGTATAGGCCTTCGCGGTGTTCTTGCTCATGGCATTCTCACTTCCCGTGGAAATTCAAGATCTTTCTTCCTCGCAACTCTTTTCATCGATACCTCAGCGCACGACGCCCACCGACTGCACCTCGACCACCGGCGGCACTTCGAGCGGCGAGAGCACGACCAGCTTGGGCAGAAACGGTTCCAGCAGCCGCTTCAGGTGATAACGGGCCGGGGTCGAACACAGAAGCACCGGGCTCGCGACCGCGACTTGTTCTCCGGCCAGCCGCCGCAGGCCGTCGAGAATGCGGCGGGCGAAAGGCGGCTGCAGACCGGCCGCGCCGGGCGGAGGCGCTGCCGGGCCAAAGGCCCGGCCCAGTTCTTCTTCGAGCGCGTGATCGAGTGTGACCACGCGCAGACCTCCGTTGTCGGACAAGAGCGGCCGCACCAGGGCCCGGCCCAGGGACTGACGGACGGATTCGACCAGGGCCACCGGACTCTTGGTGGTGGCCGCGGTGTCGAGCAGAGTTTCGAGAATGGCGGGCAGGTCGCGGATCGATACCTGCTCGCGCAGCAGCTGTTGCAGGACTTTCTGCACCTCGCCCAGGCTCAGGATTTTCGGCACCAGCTCCTCGACTAGCTTGGGATGGCTTTCCGCCAGCCGGTCGAGCAGGCGCTTGACTTCCTGCCGGCTGAGCAACTCGTGGGCATGCTGTTTGACCACTTCCGCCAGGTGTGTGGCCAGCACCGAGGTCTGGTCGACGACGGCATATCCACTAGCCAGCGCCTGGTTCTGCAGCGCCGCCGGAATCCAGACGGCCGCGACGCCGAAGGCGGGCTCTTTGGTGGGAGTTCCGGGCAGCGGCCGGGGGGAGCCCTCGGAACTGATGGCCATCATGTGGTCCTGAAACATCTCCCAGCGCGCCACTTCCACGCCGCGCAGGGCGATGACGTACTCGCGCGGCTTGAGGCGCACGTTGTCGGTGATGTGCACGGGCGGGACGATGAATCCCAGTTGCTGGGCCAGGTTCTGGCGCAGCGCTTTCACCCGGGCCAGCAGCTGGCCGCCTTGATTCACGTCGACCAGCGGAACCAGGCTGTAGCCGACTTCGAGCGAGAGTTCGTCGAGTTTGAGCAGATCCTCGACCGAATCTTTGTCTTTATCTTTCTCT
>Ga0209415_10014364_pt1 | contig 12937 bp, 10 predicted proteins | sample PeaSoiSIISIP2007_FD_187696 | JGI IMG/M metagenome (GOLD analysis project Ga0209415, IMG submission 187696) | Peat soil microbial communities from Weissenstadt, Germany - SII-SIP-2007 (SPAdes) (version 2) | ecosystem: Environmental > Terrestrial > Soil > Wetlands > Peat | place: Germany...
GTTGTGGAAGGTCATCTTCTTCGTGATCTCCGCGAGGCCGTCCCCGGGCTCCACGCAGATGCTGTTGTAGACCATTATGCGCTCCACGGGTATCTCGAGCGACTCGATCACCTCCTTAGTCATGAGGTCGGGCTTGGAGAGGACGAAGTTCAGCGAGTCGATGATGTCCTGGGCGGAAATCATCCCCATGATCCTCCCCTTCTCGTCGACCACGGGGAGGTGCCTGAAGTTCCTCCTCTGCATTATCATCGAAGCCGTGAGGACGCTCTGTCGCGGGGTGACCTTGACGGTCTGCCTCGTGAACAACCACCAGAGGTCTTCGGTCTTGCTCGGCGTTTCTCTAATCCCCCCAACCTTTCCAACGATGCGAACTGCCTATTCTTCCACCGGGACTTCCTGAGGGGGGATGGGCGTCGCGACCTTGTGGTCTCCCGCCCTGAGGATTGTGAACTTCGATGAGAGGACTGACTCTAGCAGCGAGCGCGGGAGGCTGAAGGTCTGGAAGAAGGACTCGAGCACGCCCTTGAGGACCTCTAGGTCGGCGGAGTTCAGGTTCCTGTACTCGCTTAGGAGCGGCTTGGTGTACTTGCTGGTGAAGAAGAGGAAGCGGACTCTTGCGAGGAGGGGCGCTGGCAGCAGGGGCGCTAGCTCGAGCTCGCTCGGATACCGGAGCTTTGAGACCGCCTCGAAGGCCTCCTTCGAGAGGGCGCCGTCCGTGACGCTCGTGCGCAGGTAGGCCAGGATGTCGTCCGGGCTCGGGGGCAGTCCCAACTGCGTGGGGTCTACCTCGCCCCTGATGTATAGCGTCCCGCCCACGAGGCCTGTGGCGGCGAACTTGCCCACGGGCCTGTCGGAGCCCGATAGGTTGAGGACCGCCATCACCCCGCCCGCCATGTACTCGCCGAGGTAGTCGTCCGCGGTCTCCCCGACGACGAAGAAGGGCCTCGCCTGCTTGTACTCGCGCATCTGGATGCCCGCCCTGTTCCCAACCGAGCCCCTGACGAAGATGTGCCCGCCCTGCAGAGTCTGGCCTGCGACGTCCCTCGCGCTCCCGTGGATGACCACGGAGCCCGCGTGCATGGTGTCCGCGAGGTCGTCGGAGACGTTACCGTGGACCTCGTAGGAGACGCCGTCGTTGAGGTTCGCCAGGCAGTTCCCGGGATAGCCGTTGAGCTCCACCTTGAACTTCCGCCTGCTCCCGTCGTCCTGCCTCGTGGAGAAGCTTATCCCGAGATACCTCTGGCCGCTGACGTTGTCTATCCTTACGCTGTCGCTCCCGGAACGATAGGTCCTGCGCAAGAACTCGTTAATCTCGCTGAAGCCCACGCCCGAGGAGTCGAGGACCGCGACCGAGTCTGGTGCGCGGGAGGCGAACGATTCTTGCTGCGGACGAGAGTACGAGCCGAAGGAAGACGCCACGCCGCTCAAGCTCCCGCCCGACTGGAACGAGTAGATCTTCCTCTTGGTGCCTGGCTCGAGGATTCCCTTCTTTACAGAGGCGAGGAAGAAGGAGCCTGGCTCGGGCGCCCAGACGACGGCGTCCTTGGAGAGGTTCCTGATCTGGTTCTCCTCGCTCGCGACGTAGAATCTGTTGCCGTCCTCTCCGATGAGAAGGGGGCGGAACTTGGACCTGTCCGTGAGCGCCAGGAGGTACGTGTCGTTCCCGTCGCAGAAGCCGGCGACGACGGCGAAGGGGCCGTCAAGGCGCGCCCCCCTGTATCTTATGAGGAGCTTGCGCACCTCAGGTGAGAACTGCCTCTCGAAGGGGTTTGTGAGAAGCGTGGCGGCCTCGAAGAGCGACAGGCCTTCGACGCGCACGAGGTGGTCGAGGAGCCGGGCGATGACCTCGCTGTCAGTCCCCACGTGGCTTCGGAGCCCCCAGGAGTTGAGCTGCTCGAGGTTGGCCCCGAAGGAGCTGATGTCGCCGTTGTGGGCGATGGCACAGTCCATCGAGGCGAAGGGGTGAGACCAGATCGGGTAGCGCCCTGGAGAGTTCGTCGGCTGCCTCGTGTGGGCTATCCAAACGTCGGCCTTCTTCGTGTCGGCGTCAAGATGGTATTCCCTTGCGACCTCGAGCGGGAACCCGACCTCCTTGAAGACGTCGAGATACCTCCCGTAGGAGAAGATGCGGCCGTCGATCTTGCCGTCCGAGAGGAGCTCTCCGTTTATGCTATCGATGGTCCTCTCGAGCGTGGGGTTGTCTGAGGTGTTGACGTTCGCCTCCCATATCCCGAAGCGCTCCCTTCCGCTCACGTGGCCCGGCATCAGCAACTGGACGTCTCGAGGAGAGTTGACCGCTGCTGAGAGCTGGTCTTCGAGGTTGTCGGCGATGCCCTGGTTCCTGACGAAGGCCTTTATCTTGTGGGTCTGCCCTCCGCTGCTAAGGGCGGGGTCGAAGAGCGCGAAGCCCGCGCCCAGGTCGCTCCCCCTGTACTTTATGCACGCAATCCCGGTCAGGGCGTCCAGGTTGGAGACTTTCGAGGCGCCGTCCTTCCTTATCACCCCGAAGATGCCGCAGCCGTCCTTGTAGACGGGCTGCCCGAAGGTCGTGTCATAGGACGGATATTCGCTCAAACCTAACTCACGCAGCTCCGGCTGGTTTGATCCCCAGCTCCTTCCGGACCGCAGGGTCGAGCCCCACGGTGCGCAGGATCTCCCTGTTCCCCACCAGCGAAGAGGCGACGCTGCTCATCCCTGCGGCGCCCGCCAGCAGCTTGATGTCCTTCATGAACGCGACGACGAGGTTCTCGAGGTGGTCAGTCAGCTTCTGCATCTCCATCACGACCTCCTGGTCGTCCTCGAACCCGACCGCCACCAGCGCGGCCTTCCCGAACCCGACGCAGTCGGCTCCCATTGCGACGAGCTTGACGATGTCCTCCGAGCCCCTCACCATGTTGCCCTCCGCGAGGATGTCGAACCTCCACCTCAAGTCCTTCTCGATGAGGTCGCGGTCGAGCTTTGAGACTGAGAGCTCGAGCTGCAGGTCGCTCTCCTCCTCGTCCTCATCGATGAGGAAACCCTGGAAGCCCTCGAGGCCCTGAAGGTTGGACCGCACCCACTCGAGCGCGTCCGTCGAGGACGGGATCCTCAGGTAGAGGGCGCCCTGCTTCCCGTTGCCCTCCCTGGGGACTGAGGCTCCGGACGCCTGCCCCTTGAGGGCGACGGCCGCGATCATCGAGCCTGGGCTCGACGCGTGAGCCGGCGCGATCACCCGCCCGGGGTACTTCCCTCCGCCCAGCCGGCCCGTGGAATCGTCGTAGAGCAGCCCCATCGCAGAGGCTGTCCTCGCGAAGATGGTCCGGACGTTGTCCGGCACGTTCTCTGGGAGGTGAGTGAAGAAGAAAGGCGCGGCGAGCCTGATCCGGCCCTGCGCGAGGTAGTTGACGATCTCGATCTCCTCCCGATAGGGGTCGATGCTGGGCCGCGTCACCTGCGCGCCGTCCGTCACGACCCAGTCCGTGAGCCTCGAGGGGGCCTCGACGAAGGGGGGGCCGATGGAGCCCATGCTCGAGATCTGGGCCTCGCCTGGGGACTTGCCCGTGGTTCCCGCCAGCTCCCAGAGCGCCGTTGACCTCGCCGCGTCCCACAGGTTCGCGCCCCGCGGAGGAGCCCTCGAGGGCGCAATCGGCCACGACGAGGGCGAGGAGCCGCCCTGCTGCTTCGCCTCGACGCCGAGTATCTTGAGAGTCTCCGAGTTAAGGGACCCGTTGTGGAAGAGCAAGTCCCGCCGAGACCTCAGCTCCTCCAGGGTCGAGACCCCGGTGAGCTCCATGATCAGCTTCATCTCCTCTGTCCAGCCTCTCACCATGTTGGCGAGCCAGGTCACCGATTGGTCGAACGAGAGCGTCCGGACCGGGCTGTCCGAGATCTTGTTGGTGAGGATCGCCGGGCAGAAGCCGAGGTGGCACTTGTGCACCATCAGGCACCCGATCGCGAGGAGCGCCCCGGTGCCCAGGCTTGTGATGTCCGCGCCGAGGGCGATGAGTTTCAGCGAGTCCTCCGGAGTGCTCACGCGTCCCGCCGCGATGACGGTGAAGTCGTCCCTCAGGCCCTCATGCCTCAGGATTGAGTCGACCGACGCGACCGCCAGCTCGATGGGGACGCCGACGTTGTTCTTCACAATGGAGGGGGCCGCGCCGGTCCCTGCGCCGGCTCCGTCGATGATGATGCCCGCCGCGCCCATCCTCGCCACTCCAGAGGCGATGTATGGGATGTAGTTCGTGGCGCCCACCTTCACGAAGACCGGCTTCTTGGTCGCCTCCTTGAGGCCGAGGATGCGCTGGCCCAGGTCCTCGATCGAGTAGATGTCATGGTGGGGGGCGGGCGAGATCGCGTCCGTTCCCACTGGAATCCGCCTCGTCTCCGAGATCGGTGTCGTTACCTTCACTCCGGGGAGATGGCCGCCGATGCCGGGTTTTGCTCCCTGGCCTATCTTGATGACTACTGCCTGACCTTTTGAGAGGGTGTTGGCGTCTACCCCGAACCTCGCTGACGCCCATTGGACCGTTATCCGGCTGCACTCGGCTACCTCCTTTAGGAGCCCTCCCTCGCCCGTGCCCGCCATTATGCCTGTGAGGTCGGCCGCCTTTGCGATGGCGGCGTTCGGCACCCCCGAGAGCGCGCCGAAGGACATGTCTCCCAGATACATGGGCGAGGAGAGCCTCAGCGGAGAGCCTGCGGCGAAGCGGGTCGAGGTGTCGGCCACGATGCCCTGCCTCGGCGCGTCAGCGTGCTTGAGATAGAGCTGGTCGAGGGCCCTCCCCGTCCTCTCCGCCTCGGGCAGCCAGAGCTCGTTGGTGGCGCGCCCCGTCTCGGAGAGCTGCCTGATATGGAGTATCTTCCACCTAGTCCAGAACTCCCTAGCCCTTGAAGTGGGAAGGGGCATGTAGCTTTTGAGTTCGAGTGTCTTTCTCTGCGCCAGGCTGGAGATCTCTAACCACCTGATACCTATAAAACTAAACGAGTGGTGCTAACCCGATAAAAACGTTGCTTAAAGCGAGACAAAAACGCAATTTTACTTCAATTTCCCGGCCAGTGAGCATGGGGTCGGCCGTCAGACGAACGGGGGGAGGTCTGGGCTTGCGAGGAGGCTCACGAGGTAGAGAGCGGAGAGTATGGCCTCCTCTGACCGCGCCGTGACCACGTTCTGCTCCGGGAAGAGGTTCACGACGTAACCCACCCGGCTCCGGAGGTCCTTCCCGACGGTCTCGAAGAGCCCCCGGGACGGGGAGCCGAAGAGGAGCATCACGGCTCGCGAGCCCTGCAGGTCGATGCGCAGGCTCCGCGCGATGCGCGCGATGGGGTCGCCGTGGCGCGAGGTGGCCAGCTTCAAAGGGAAGGCGGGGTCGGCGAGCAGTGCGCCCGTCCCGGAGACGTCCACTGAGTAGCCCCAGTACGTCTTGATTTCGCGGCGGTCCACCGGCATCGCCTCAACGCCGGACTTGGAGACGGAGGTTATCCTCACGGTGAGCCTCCTCTGCGGGGTCTCCTTTCTCCTCAAGGTGACCGGCGTGTCGAGGCCTGCGTCGACGGAGAAGCCGTCTGCGAGGACGACGCCCTCCCTGAACTCCCCGGCCTGGAGCCTCCCCAGGGGGACCTTCGCCTTGTGCGAGGGGATGCGGAGGGGCGGAAGGAGCCCCGCGTATCTCAGCTCTTCGCTCAAGGGAAAGAGGCGCCGACGCAGGTACTGGGGCGTCTCCAGGTACTCGAGGACCTTCTTGATGAAGCTCGACTCCCCCCTCCCCCGCGGGTCGTTGAAGACCCGTATCGTGTCGACCCCGAACAGCGCGCAGTACCTCGCGATCTGGCCGAGCTTCGCCGTCTTCTCCCGGGTCGAGTCCTGCTCCTCGAGGACCGTGTCCGGGACCGCGACGCAGATTCTCTTCCCCGCGAGTGTCATCGGGCGGTGTCTCCTGGGCGCCCTTCATAAGAGGTGTATGTCTTATGTGCTGGGGCGCGCAGCACCCGGGCGATGGGTGCCCCGGCGCCGTCGGCAGAGGACGAAAAGGCCAAGATCGAGTATGAGCTGCGCGGCAAGACGCTCAAGGTATACCTCTACGTCCTGAGGCAGGGGAAGCCGGTCGGGGTCAGGGAGGTCCAGCGCGAGCTCGGGTTCTCGAGCCCCAGCGTGGCCTACCATCACATCGAGAAGCTCACGAGGCTCGGGATAGTCGAGCAGGACAACATGGGAAACTACGTGCTGACTAAGAAGGTCGACCCCGGGATACTCCAGGCCTTCGTCAACGTGGGGAAGTTCAGCCTCCCCAGGCTCGGGTTCTACGCCGTCTTCTTCAGCACGGTCGCGGCGGCCTACGTGATCGAGGACTATAGCTTCCTGGACCTGTATGCACTGGTCGGGACCGTCGGTGCAGCCGCCGCGTTCTGGTTCGAGACGGCCCGGCTGTGGAGGAGGAAGCCGTTCTAGATGTTGGAATTAAGTAGCCCCGTGAGTGTTGGAGCATCCAGATGACTGGTTGGATGAGGGGAAGGGGGTTCTTCGCGGGGGCGGTCGGAGGGTTGGCCCTCGCGCTGCTGCTCGTCGGAGCAGCATCTCTCCTGCCCCAGTCGAACAGCCCGTTCCAGGCTGCGTCGCAGCCGCAGGGGAATGCGGCTCTTAGCAGCGCCGCCTCGGCTGCGGCCACTAGCACGATTATGGCCTCGGCTACCTCCACGACGACCGCCCGAAGCGCCCAATCCACAACCACCCAGGCCGGGGCTCAAAACGCGGGGATCAGCGCGCCCGTGATTTCCACAGCTACAGCCACGACCACGATCACCGCAAGCACCACCACGGTAGCGGGCGCGACGGCGACGGTGACGATGGCTGCTAGCGCGGTATCTGCGGCATCGGGAGCCAAGGCCCCCGCAGCCCAGGGCGGATTGAGCGCCTCCAACGGGGCGCAGAAGCCGAGCTCTTTGCTCGCCGTGCTTCCGGGAGAAGGCGCGGCGCGCCTGGTGACGACCTTCTCGCCGCTAATCCTAGGGTTCTTGGTCGCCGCGCTCGTGTACGGAGCGTACTCTAGGCGTCAAGACTCCTCGTCATGACACGCGGGAGCTAGGAGACGACTGTCTGAGACTGCTCTCTGAGGAAGGTAAGCAGGTAGCTAGGCCCGCCGATGCCCTTCCCCGTGGAGCCGCTGGCCTTCCATCCGACGAATGACTGGGGTCCTGGCCACGCGCCCGTCGTGGCGCCGCCGCTCCTGTTGGCATAGACGACGCCGAACTGTATCTCGTCCATGAACTTCGCGACCTCCCTCTTGTCCTCGCTGAAGATCCCCGCCGTCAGGCCGTAGTCGGTGTCGTTGGCCTCGTCGAGAGCCTCCTCGAGGGTGTTGAACTCGGCGACGACCAAGAGGGGGACGAAGAGCTCCCTCTTGAAGAGCTCGTGGTCGATGGGGAGGCCGGCCACCACGGTCGGCTGGACATAGTATCCCCTGCGGAAGGCGCCCTTCGTGATTGCGGCTCCGCCGAAGACCACCTCCCCCCCGTCCTTCTTGGCCTCCTTTACCGCCTTGGCGAAGGTCTCCATCGCCGCGGGGTTGATTATCGGGCCCATGAAGGAGTCCTTCTCCCTCGGGTCCTCAACCGCGAGCGAGGCGAGCCGCTGCTTTAGCATCTCGAGGAACCTCCCCTTCACCTCGCTCTGGACGTATACCCTAGAGTTGGCGCTGCACTTCTGCCCGCTGTACCCGTAGGCGGCCCTGACGACCCCCTCGACGGCTTTTTTCAGGTCCGCTTTCGCGGTGATGATGGCGGGGTTCTTGCTTCCCAGCTCCATAAGGACGGGTTTGACGTACGGCTGGTGGGTGAGGAACTCGCGGTATAGGTTCATCCCCACGGCCCTCGAGCCCGTGAAGGTTATCCCGGCGACGTCGCGGTTCTCGGTGAACTCGCTCGAGAAGTTTGCGCCGGGGCCGGTGACGAGATTGACCGCGCCGGGGGGGACGCCTGCGTCCCGGTAGACCTTGTACAGCATCAGCCCTGTGAGCGGGGCCTCGCTCGTGGGCTTCAGGACGACCGTATTGCCGGTCAGGAGGGCGCCCGTTGCCATCCCGTTGGCGAGCATGAAGGGGAAGTTGAAGGGTGATATCACGGGCCAGACCCCGAGGGGCTTTGCGATTATCTTCCCGTGTTCGCCGGCGACTCCCTCGGTCTCCTTCGTGTACCCCTTGTTCTCCTCCATGACCTTCGCGTAGAGGTTGATGGCGTCGATGGCCTCCCACGCCTCTGCGAGGGACTCGAGCCGGTTCTTCCCCACTTCGTATGTGATGGCGGTGGCTATGTCGAACTTCCGCTCGTCAATCAACTCGGCCGCTCGCTTAAGGATCCTGACCCTCTCTCGCCAGGGTGTCCTGCTCCAAGAGGGGAAGGCGCGCTTGGCCGCGTCAATTGCCTGCTTCGCGTGCTCCCGTTGCCCGATCGGGAAGTAGCTCACGACGATCGAGGTGTCGATGGGGCTCCTGTGCTCGAACTCGCCCGCCTTGGAGCTCACCTCCTTGGAGCCGATGAGCATCTTGTGGTGTTTGCCGAGCTGCCCAGAGGCGAACTTCTTCAGGGCCGCCTCGTACTTCGGGTGGACGCTCTCGTCCGCGAAGAGGGTGACGTATGTGATCTTTGGGGGCTTTAGCACGAAATTTTCCGCGCGCCGGCTCCCTTTCTTAATCTTTCCTCAGGCCTGAGAAGGAGAGAGACTTCCCGATGTGAGTGGCTGGAGGTCGTATCCGAACACCTCGGTGAACCTCATGATCACCTCGGCCTTGACGTCCTCGAGCGGGAGTTCCTTCCCTAGGACCTGCTTCATCGACGTGATTTTCTCCGGGTCGAGGCCGCAGGGCTTAATCAGTGCGAAGTAGGAGAGGTCTACGTTGACGTTGAGCGCGAAACCGTGGAATGTGATCCAGTTGGTCACGGCGACGCCGATGGAGGCCACCTTGCGGCCTTTGACCCAGGCTCCCGGGTGCCCCTCGACCCTGGCTGACTCGACTCCGAAGCTGCGGGTCGTTTGTATCATGACCTCCTCGAGGTCCCGGACGAAGCGCTGGACGTTAGGCGTCGTGAGACGGACGATGGGGTAGCCAACGAGCTGTCCAGGGCCGTGGTATGTGGCGTCGCCGCCCCTCTCGACCTTGAAGACCGGGATGTCCTGCGGCTTGAAGTTCTCAGGGGTGGTCTTGCGCCCGAGCGTTATGACGTGGTCGTGCTCGACTAGGATGAGCGTGTCCGCCACGGTCTCGCCGTCGGCCCTCTTCCTGACCAGGTCCTTCTGCAGCTCCCAGGTGTCCTGGTAGGACTCCCGCCCCCGGTCTGATAACGAGAGGGTCATTCTCGAAGGCCCCCTATAGCCCCTTCATCTGGTGGATGGGTCGCCCCGCGGCGACCTCCGCGGCCTCCATCAGCGCCTCCGGGAGCGTCGGATGAGGATGAATCGTGAGGGCGAGGTCCTCGACGGTCGCGCCCATCTCAATGGCGAGCGCCGCCTCGCTGATGAGGTTGGAGGCATCCGGCCCGACGATCTGGACCCCCAAGACCAGCCCGCTCTTCGCGTTCGAGACTATCCTGACGAATCCCTCCGCCTCTCCCGCGGCGAGCGCTCGCCCAAGCGCGGCGAACGAGAACCTGCTCCTCTTGACTTCCAGGCCCGCCTCCACCGCGGCCTTCTCCGTGAGCCCGACGCCCGCTATCTCCGGGTTGGTGAAAATAGCCCACGGGATGCTCTTCCAGTCGGCTGCGCTGGGCAGGCCCGCGATGACGTCTGCGGCCACGGCCCCCTCCTTCATGGCCTTGTGGGCGAGCAGCGGCTGCCCTCGCACGTCCCCGATGGCGTAGACGCCCATGACGCTGGTCCGCATCTGCGCGTCGGTGACGACGTACCCCTTGGCGTCGGTCTCGACCCCGATCTTCGAGAGGTTCATACCGGCGGTGAGAGGCATCCTCCCGACGCTCACCAGGGCGAGGCTTGCCTCGACGACGACCTCCCCGCTCGGTGTGGAGACGCGGGCCTTCACCCCGCCGTCGCCCTTCTCGAGCGCGAGGACCTTGGACTTTAGCAAAATCCGAGCCCCCCTCTTCTCGAGGTTCCTCTGGGGGAGCCTGACGAGGTCCGGCTCGGTCCCTGGTAGCAGCTGGTCGGTCAGCTCGACGATGGTGACCTTGCTCCCCAGCTTCTGGTAGACTCCGGCTATTTCTAGGCCGATGTAGCCGCCGCCGATTACCAGCATGCTTTCTGGCACCCTTTCGAGAGCGAGAGCTTCGGCCGAACTGAGGACGAGCGTCCCGTCGAACTCAAGCCCCGACAGGGAGATGGCTTGCGAGCCTGTCGCGATGACCAGGTTCTTTGTGACGACCTCCTCGGCTCCCGAGCTGGTGGTTACCCTGACTCTCTTCGCGTCCATGACCTCGGCGCTCCCCTTGATGACGTCGACCTTGTTGCCCCGACAGAGGGTCGCGACGCCGGTCTCGAGCGTCGAGACGACGCCCGCTTTCCATTTTTGGAGCGCGGGTAGGTCAACCCTGATGCCGTCGGCCACTATCCCGAAGCTCGCGCCCTCCTTCGCCTTCTCGTAGAGCTTGGTCATAGAGATTAGCGCCTTGGAAGGGATACAGCCGTATGCGACGCATATCCCGCCGAGCTGATCCCTCTCCACGAGGACGGTCTTCAGCCCGAGCTGCGCTGCCCTGATGGCGCAGACGTAGCCTCCGGGGCCCCCGCCTATGACCACGACGTCGGCTTCTCTGGACAAGCAGGTATTCGGTGGCCTGAGCGAAAAATGTTCTGCTTAAACCTTCTCGGACGAGGACACGTTGTAGATAGGAGGCAGGCTCGCGTAAGAGAGCCAAGGCTCATACTTGGCCGTCTTCCCGTGGATTGCGTTCAGGTAGGCCTCCTGTATCTTCCTCGTGATCGGGAAGCTTCCGTTCCCGATCATCCTGTTGTCCACTTCTCTTAGTGGCGTCACGTTCGCGGCGGTCCCGCAGAGGAATAGCTCGTCCGCCGCGAAGATGTCTTCGCGGATGAAGTCCTCCTCCTTGAACGTGATGCCGTTGTCCTTTGCGATCTGGATGACCGAGTCCCTCGTGATGCCCTCGAGGACGCCTGCCGACTTTGTGGGGGTAGTGAGCACTCCGTCCTTTATGCGGAAGATGTTCTCCCCAGTGCCTTCAGCCACGAGTCCGTTTACGGTTAGCAGTATCGCCTCGTCGAAACCGGCCGAGAGCGCGTCCATCTTGGCAAGAATGGAGTTCGCGTAGTTCGCGGAGCACTTTGCGTGAGGTGGCATCGTCCTCGGGTCGATCCTCGACCAGCTCGAGATTGTGGCCCGTATCCCCTTCTCCATGCCTTCGTCACCCAGGTATGCGCCCCACTCCCACGCGGCTATCGCGCCTGAGATCTTGTTCTTCAGGGGGTTGACGCCCATCTCCCCATAGGAGCTGAAGACGATCGGGCGGATGTAGCACTCGTTGAGGCCGTTGATCTTTACCAGGTCGAGGCAGCCCTGGACTAACTCGTCCTCGGTGAACGGGAGCTTCATCCTGTAAGCCTTAGTGCCGCTTACGAGGCGCTTGATGTGCTCCCGTAGGCGGAAGACGGCTGGGCCCTTTGGCGTCGAGTTTGCCCTGATGCCCTCGAAGATAGCATAACCGTAGTGTAAGGCGTGGGTGAGGACGTGCACGTTTGCGTCCTCCCAGGGGACGAAAGCCCCGTTGAACCAAATCTTCTTCGTCGGCTGCAATGCTATTCTCTCTGCCTCTTGCTCGAAGAGTGGTGGATAACCGCTACTTGGCTATTTACTTATCGGCGACAACTCTGAAGCCTTCGGCTATGGCGGTCTTCATGGTCGGATTTTGGTCAGTGAAAGGTCGGCTCTTGGCTCCAGGTATCATCTTACTGGAAATTGCTCATTGAACTTGAGAAAATTCCACGTCTCATGAGCGATTAGCCACGCATTGCCAACGTGGAGGTATGAATCCTGAGCGGCTATCGACATGTTGATGTTGCCAACGACAGAACTGTATGCGTAAACGTCGAACGTCGAGTTGACCACCCAATTGTTTCCCTTGAGTGCTATCGTCTGGCTCTCGTTGGACACGGAGAAATTGACAAATTTCCCCCAAAAACTCCCAATCAAGATGCCGATGTTTGACTGCCCAGTATAGTTTCCGACTAGTCCTGGCGCCGCTCCCCTCCACTCGACCGTCGCATTGCCCTCATACTCGCTTTTGAGCGCGGCCGAATCACTCGAATTGAGCAGAGAGAGGTAATTCGCGTAGCTGCTGGCGACTTGGTCGAAGGCATCTGGAACCGTTGATACTGCGGTTACTGTCGTCGTTGAAGTCACTGTCCTTGTGCTGAATAAGCCGCTGCCGACTAGGGATTGCAGGAAAAGAAGGGCGATCAAGGTGACCCCTGCGCCCACGCCGATTAGCATGCCCTCACGTTCCCTGGTGTTTGCCGTTCGCATGTCCGGTTCGCTCTTGAGCCTAGAACACCGCGCGGCGTATTACCCTTTTTGACGCTTCAGATGGCCTTGGCGACCGCCTCTGCCACCTGCGCCGTGGTCGCCCTCCCGCCCAGGTCGGGTGTCCTCGTGCTCGTCCCAAGGACGCGGTTGACCGCGCTCCGGATTGCGGAGGCGCCCGCAGAGCAGCGCTCGTCTTGCCTCGTCTTCGAGAGCCAATCCAGCATCATCGCGACGGTCAGGATCATCGCGACAGGGTTCGCGACGCCTTTCCCGGCGATGTCGGGCGCTGCACCGTGGACCGGCTCGAAGAGCGCAGAGTCCGCGCCGATGTTCGCGGAGGGGGTCATCCCCAGCCCGCCGACGAGCTGCGCGGCCTCGTCGGAGAGGATGTCTCCGTAGAGGTTCGTGGTGACTATGACGTCGAAGGAGAGTGGGTCGCGGATGAGGTTCATCGCGGCCGCGTCGACGAGCATCTCGCT
>Ga0209415_10014366_pt1 | contig 12937 bp, 8 predicted proteins | sample PeaSoiSIISIP2007_FD_187696 | JGI IMG/M metagenome (GOLD analysis project Ga0209415, IMG submission 187696) | Peat soil microbial communities from Weissenstadt, Germany - SII-SIP-2007 (SPAdes) (version 2) | ecosystem: Environmental > Terrestrial > Soil > Wetlands > Peat | place: Germany...
CACTTTCTCGGGCAACGTGACATGGGTTGGCGGCTGGGGCGTGCAGGTAGAGAACGGCGGCAAGCTCCAGGGCACGACGACCGGCAGCGCCAAGCTGCACGACATGATTCTCACGACCGGCGAGTACAGCGTCGAGGCATGGGTGGCGCCGGATGACGTCACGCAGACCGGGGCGTACATCGTCAGCTACTCTGGCGGTACGACGGCGCGCAACTTCACACTCGGCCAGACGAACGCCAATTATGACTTCCTCCAGCGGAGCACGACGACCGACGCCAACGGCATGCCGCCGCTGTCGACCCCGACCACCAACATGGTCGTGCAGGCGACGCTGCAGCACGTCGTGTTGACGTACGATCCCGTCAACGGCCGCCAGATCTATGTCAACGGCGCGCTCGCGGCGAGCGGCGATCCGCAGAAGGGCGGGTCGCTCTCGGAGTGGGACAACACCTTCGCGCTCGTGCTCGGAAATGAGGTGTCGGGCACGCTGCCGTGGAGCGGCACGATCAAGATGGTGGCCATCTACAACCACGCGATGACCCTGTCTGAGATCCAGACCAACTTTGCTGCCGGGGTCGGCGAACGTTACGTGCTGCTGTTCAATGTCGACCAGTTCACCGGTCTGTCGCAGACCTACGTGATGTTCGAGGTGTCGCAGAGCGACAGCTACTCGTATCTGTTCAACAAGCCGCAGTTCCTGAGCCTTGACCCCAGTACGACGTTCAGCGGCCTGACGATCAAGGGCATGCGCATCGCCGAGAACGGCGTACAGCAGCCCGTCGGGCAGGCGTATGCGACGCTGAATACGGCCGTCAGTGGCAAAGGCTTCGATCCGACGACGAGTGCGGCGACCACCGTCTCCCTGTCCGGCGTCGGAACGGTCATTCCGCTCGAGCAAGGTCCGGCGTACGACCAGTTCTTCCTCACCTTCGATCAGCTGGGGTCCGCCACCAATGCGTACGTGGAGCCGACGCCGGTGGCGCCTGCGCCAGTGTACGCAGCATTGCCGTCCGACATCGGGGTCCGCACGTTCGAGCGGATCAACAACTCACTGTCGATCATGACGAGCGTGCCGATCACGACTCCGGAGGTCGCAACGCTGTATCAGAGCGTCAACGAATCGCTGCCGGCTACGACGAGTCTGCAAAGCTTCGTCGCCTCCGACCAGATGGCGATCGCGCAGCTCGCGATCGCTTACTGCGACGCCCTGGTGAGCAACCCGGCGCTGGCGACCGCCTACTTCCCGGGCTTTAACTTCAGTGCGCCGCCTGCGAGCGCACTGAATGCGGCCGGGTTCAACGCCATGATTACGCCGCTGATCAATAACATGCTGGGCGCCAACGTCGCGGCGGGCAAGTTCCTGGCAACCGAGCCGAGCGCGGCCTCGGTGACGACCGAGATAACCAACCTAGTCGGCAAGCTGTCGCCGGTGGTGTCGCAGGATGCGAGCGGCACTGCCGCCATCGTCAAGGGCTCTTGTGCAGCCATCGCGGGTAGCGCCGCGATGGTCATGCAGTGACGCAATCATCGAGGCAATGACCATGATTATCCGCAAGCAACCGCCGCGCACGCTGCACCTTCGCGAGCCGATCCGGCACGATGGACCGCACAAGCGCCCCGTGACCCGCCGCGACTTCCTCGCCCAAGGCTTCCTGAGCGGCGCGGCCACGCTTGCCCTGCCGGCCGGCTTGAGCATGCTGCTCAATCCGCGCACCGCGCTGGCGCTCGATCCGGACATCCAGGCGCAGAAGGTGGCCTGCGGAATCACCACCGGTGCCGGCAAGATTCCGTTCATCTGCTTCGATCTAGCGGGCGGAGGCAACATCGCGGGCAGTAACGTGCTGATCGGCGGCCCGGGCGGGCAGCAGGACTTTCTCACCGCCGCGGGCTACGCCAAGCTTGGCCTGCCGGGCACGATGACGCCAAACCTAGCGAATCAGATCGAGACCCGCCTCGGTCTGCTGTTCCACGCGGACAGCGCCCACGCGCGCGGCATCATCCAACGCACGGCGCCAGCGACGCAGGCGTTCACGAACGGCGCAGTGATCCCGGCGCTGTCGAACAATGACACGGACCAGAACCCGCACAATCCGATGTACGGCATCGCACAGGTCGGCGCCAACGGTAACCTGCTGACGCTGATCGGTACGCTGCCGACGCAATCCGGTGGTAATTCGATGGCGCCGCTGTCGATGGTCAACCCGGCGCTGACACCCACGGTTGTCACCCAGGCCAGCGATGTGACCGGGCTCGTGAACACCGGCATTCTCGGCACGATGTTCCCGAACGCGGCGGACGCGGTGTCGGTCCTCGAGTCGATGTCCCGCATCACCGGCCAGAAGCTCGCGAGCGTCAGCACCGCACTCTCGCAGGACGCAGCCGTCAAGGCCGCGATGAACTGCAACTACGTCAAGACTGCCTACCTCGCCGAGACCTATTCGAGCCCGGCGGCGCTCAATCCGGACCTCGACCCGTTGATCGTGGATCAGACTGCCACCCGCGGCGGCGGCATCTTCAGCCAGGCCGAGTACCAGGCCAACTCTGACTTCCGCGCCACCGCGGCGATCATGAAGACGGTCATCAGCGGCTATGCGGGAGCCGGCACGATCGAGCTGGGCGGGTTTGACTACCATGGCCAAGGGCGCGCGACGGGCGAGCTTCGCGATCTGAATGCCGGGCAGTGCATCGGCGCGTGCCTCGAGTACGCAGCCCGCACCAAGAAGCCAGTCATGATCTATGTGTTCAGTGACGGCGGCATATCCGCCAACAATATGATTGACACCTCGGTCGACGGGCGTGACAAGTTCATGTGGATTTCGGACAACGAGTCCGCCGCGGCGACGTATCTTCTGGTGTACAACCCGACTGCGCAGCCGCAGCTCATCAGCGGCGGACCGGGCCACCAGATCGGCGACTACACGTCGGACGGGTCGGTGGACGAGTCAGCAAGCCCGGCGGCGACCAGCGTACTGCAGCTGGTGCAGACCGTGCTGCTCAACTACATGGCCCTGCATGGCCAGCAAGGTCAGTTCGCGCAAGTGTTTCCCACCCAAGGGCTCGGCAATTCGACCTCGCTCGATAAGCTGACGGTATTCGAGCCGATCGTGAACGGCACGATCAGCGGCTAGCCGACGGACGGGCTGTCCGCCGGGCAGCCGGTACGGCATGCTTGCCCCATGTCGGACCCGATCTTCCAGTCGTTGCTGCAATGTCCGCGGTGCCGCAGCGACGCCATCGTCGCCGGCCCCGACCATCTGGACTGCCGCGGCTGCGGCGGCCAGTACCCGACGTTGGACGGCATCCCCTGGCTGTTCGCGGACCCGGCGCAGGCGCTCGGCGACTGGCGCAATCGGCTGACGCATTACCTTGAGGAGTTCACGGCCGCCGTGCGGTCCGTGGACGCGGACCTCGCGGTCACGGACCGCGCGGCGACGCGGGCCCGGCTTGAGCGGCTGCGCGACGGTTACCGCGAACAGTTGCGGCTGGTATCCGCCCTGCTCGAGCCGCTGCGACTCGTGATTCCGCCGCTCGCCCAGGCGACCCAGCAGGCGGTCGCGACGCGCCTGCCACTGCGTCAGGATCTGCATTCGTACTATGCCAATGTGCATCGCGACTGGTGCTGGGGCGCCGAGGAGAATCAGCTCTCGGCCGAGCTCGTCGCGGCAGCGCTCGGCGCGGGCCGGGAGCGCGTGCTGGTGCTCGGCGCCGGTGCCTGCCGCCTCGCTTATGACCTGCACCATCCGGGGACACAGGCGCTCACGGTCGCGCTCGACATCAATCCATTGCTGCTGCTGGCGGCGCGCCGGATCCTTGCGGGAGGGACAGTAACGCTGGTCGAATTCCCGCTGGCGCCGCGCCACTTCGACGACGTCGCGGTGGGGCGGGAGCTGCGTGCGCCGGCGCCGGTCCGGCCGGGGTTCCAGCTCGTGTTTGCGGACGCCTGGCAAGCTCCGTTCAAGCCACAGAGCTTCGACGCGGTGATCACGCCATGGCTCGTCGACATCGTCGAGCTCGACTTCGTATCGATTGCGCTGCACGTCAACCGGCTGCTTGCGCCCGGTGGCCGCTGGGTCAACTTCGGTTCACTGGCGTTTCCATGGCGAAGGCCGGCCCTGCGGCTCAGCCCTGAAGAACTGGCTCCGGTGCTGGCCGAAGCAGGGTTCAGCGTCGAGGGGACGCGCGAGGCGACCGTGCCCTACATGCGCTCGCCGGCCAGTCGCCACTCGCGCCTCGAGGAGGCGCTGGTGTTTGCCGCTGACAAGCGCCGGCGCTCGCCGCGCGAACCGGTTCCGCCTGGACTCCCTGCCTGGCTCGATTCGCAGCGCATGCCCGTGCCCCGGCTGCCTCCGCTCGCGCTGGCCGCAGATGCGAGCCGGATCCAGGCCGTCGTGCTCGCGCTGGTCGATGGGCAACGATCGATCGACGACCTGGCGCGCATCGTCAGCGAGCAGGGCCTGCTGCCGGCGGAACAGGCTCGTAGCGCCGTCCGCGGGCTTCTCGAGCGCCTGTACATGGCTGGCGAGCGGGTCTGAGAGGCGTCGGGCGAGCGCGCTTGACTGCCTGGGAGGCGCGTGAGAACTGTCGCCACGAGGCGACGAATTGCCGGCAATTTCAGCGACAAAACAGTTTTGTGAAGCGCCCATCACTCTTGAAGCACTGCGCGCGTTGACACTACCAATCGCCCATGCGAGGTTTACAGAATCTGCCAGAGGCACACTCGTCGCCAGGCGAGGGCGCGAAGCTACCCGTCCCGATCGTGACGGACAGTGGGGTTGCCGCGGGCGTGACTCCCGGCACGGGAGCGACGTGCGCTGCGATGACCACGGTTGCGCGTATGGCGCGAGCCGAGGGCGCTGCCTTGGGCTCAAGTACGTGGAGCGCATCGCCACCGTGGTCCAGGGTCGTCTCCGAATTGTGCGGACAGGAGCGTGGAGTGCAGGCCTGCTCGCGCTGGCACTCATCGACTGCACGCCTGCGGCAGCCGCCGATCGAGCCGCCGGCCATCCGCTGCTCGGTAAGGCGGCACCCGAACTCGTCGAGCGTCTGTTCACCGGCCCGAGCCGCAATTTCCGGTTATCGGAGCGCCGCGGCGAGGTGGTGGTGCTTGGATTTTGGACCAGCTGGTGCGGATCGTGCCGGACTTACCTCGAGCAGCTCGGCAAGCTCGATTCGACCTATGCGAGTGCCGGGCTGGTTGTCGTCGGCGTGAGCCTCGACGACAACCCAGCGAACGCCGCCGAGCTGGCGCGGGCCGTCAAGGTCCGGTTCCGCAATGCGTTTGATTCCGAGAAAACGCTCGGCCGCCGCTTCGCGGTCAACGACGTCCCGCTGACGCTGTTGATCGACCGTGGCGGGATCGTGCGCTATGCCCACGGCGAGCTTGACTCGGCGGGTGAGGCCCAATTGCTGGTCGAACTGCGACAACTCCTGGACGAGTAAGCTGCCGGGGTACTGATGGACAGCCCACACATTGCGTTCGCCATGCTCGGCAGCGGTCGGCGAGCGGCCCGGCACGATGCGCCGGCACGCGCGCCGTTGTTGCCAGCGCTGCTGCGCTGGCTGGCAAGGATTTGCGGCGTGCGCCCGCGCACCGGAAGCAGAAGGCCCTGACGATGGCAACCACCTCGATTCGCATGCTTTTTGCGCAGGCAGCTGCCTGTTGCGCGTTGTTAGTTACGAGCGCCGGGGCGGGTTGGGCCGCGAATCCCGCCGCCCCGGCGCCGACCCAGGCCCCGGCCGATGCGCCGGCCGCCCCGGCCGGCACCTCGACCGGTGACTTCAAGAGCCTCGATGGCGAGGTGCAGGGTCTCAGGAAGGAAGTGCTGGATCTCAACCGGGACCTGTTCCTGCTCGAGGAAGAACTGCTATTTCCGGCGAATACGCAGGTGGCAGTGTTCCTGTCTCTCGACGTCGGCACGTTTTTCGAGCTCGATTCCGTCCAGTTGAAGCTCGATAACAAGGAAGTCGCGAACTATCTGTACACGGACCGCGAGGTCGAAGCCCTGAACCGCGGCGGTGTCCATCGCGTGTTCATCGGCAATCTGAAGACCGGCAAGCACGAACTGGTCGCGTTCTTCACCGGCAAGGGGCCGCACGAGCGCGACTACAAGCGCGGCGCCAACTTGAACTTCGAGAAAGGCGTCGGGGCAAAGTACCTGGAACTACGCATCTCCGACCGCCAGAGCCTTCAACAACCTGAGTTCACGGTCAAGGAGTGGGAGTGAGGCGAGTTGCTCGCGCAGGCCCGGGCCTCACGGGGGCCGGGCGAGCATTCGCCTGCCTGCTCGCGTTCCTGGCAGGCGGCCTTGCGGCCGCGACACCGCTTCCCGCGGCCCCGCCGCCGGGCGCGCTGCCGCCGGTCACGATTCGCGATCTCGATTACGGCGATGTGCTGTTCTACTTCTATCAGGATGACTACTTCACGGCGCTGACGCGGTTGACAGCGGCGCAGCTGAAGGGGCGGGTCAAACACCACGCGGACGACGCGCAGCTGCTTCTGGGCGGGCTGTATCTGTCGATCGGGCAGCATCGCGAAGCCGGACAGATCTTCGCCGAGATACTCAACCGGAAGAATGTGCCGGCGCCCGTGCGCGATCGGGCGCGCTTCTTCCTGGGCAAGGTCTGGTACCAGCGCGGTTATCTCGATCAAGCAGTCGACACGCTGGCGTCGGCAGGCCGGGCGGGGCTCACGCCCGAGATGGAGGCGGAGCGGCGCATGCTGCTGGCCCAGGCTCTGCTCTACCAGGGCAAGTACGCGGACGCCATCCAGGCGCTGGAGAACTGGAAGGGCCCCGTTGTGTGGCAAGCCTACGCGCAGTTCAACCTGGGCGTAGCTATGGTGCGCAGCGGGAGGCTGGACGACGGTGTGCGCCTGCTCGACAGAGTAGGGCGACTCGAGCGCACCAGTCGCGAGCTCGACGCGCTACGCGACAAGGCCAACCTCGCGGTCGGCTACGCGCTGCTGCAGGCCAATCGGCCGCTGGAGGCGCGCGCGGCACTCGAACGCGTGCGCCTCGAAGGGCCGCTGTCGGCCAAGGCGCTGCTGGGCGTCGGTTGGGCGGACAGCGATGCCGGCAGGTATCGCGAGGCGCTGGCGCCGTGGCTCGAGCTTCACGGCCGTAATCTGCTCGACTCGGCAGTTCAGGAAAGCTACCTGGCGGTGCCGTATGCGTTTGGCAAACTGGGTGCGAACCGCCAGGCGGCCGACTACTACGAGACCGCGATCCGCGAGTTTTCGGCGGAGACGGTGCGGATCGACGAATCAATCGCCTCGATCCGCAAGGGCGGCCTGATCGATACGATCGTCAAGAACGAGTCGAAGACCCAGGTCGGCTGGTTCTGGCAGCTGGCGGCCCTGCCTGACGCGCCCGAGTCACGCTATCTCTATCACCTGCTGGCGCAGAACGAGTTCCAGGAAGGCCTTAAGAACTACCGCACGTTGCGCTACATGGAGCGCAACCTCGATGGCTGGGCGTCAAGCGTCGATGCCTTCGACGACATGCTGGCCACGCGGCGCCAGCGATATTCGGAGCGGTTGCCGGCGGTGCTCGTGAAGCTGGAAGGAGTGGATCTCGAGGAACTGCAGCGCCGGCGTACGGAGTACGAGTCGCGGGTGGCAAGCGCCGAGTCGAGTGGCGATCCAGCGGCACTCGGCACGCCGCGCGAACGCGCGATTTGGGCGCAGGTCGAGCAGATGGAAGCAGTGCTGGCGACGGCCGGCGATGACCCGGATTTGGCGGATACGCGCGACAAGCTGCGGCTCGTGAAGGGCGTGATTTACTGGCAGATGAACGATGGTTTCAAGGCGCGGGCATGGGCCGCCCACAAGAACCTGCGCGAGGTCGCGCAGGCACTTCGCGAGACGGAAAAGCGGTGGTCGCTCGTCCAGGAGGCGAAGACCGCGGTCCCCGATCGTAACGGCGAGTTCGGGGCGCGGATCGCGGCGCTGCGGCCGCGGATCGAGACCGCCCGCGTGCGACTGGCGTCGCTGGAGCGCGCCCAGGCCGATTTCCTGGCCGACATCGCGGTTGGCGAGCTGACGGCGCAGAAGGAGCGGATTGCCACCTACACGCTGCAAGCCCGATATGCGCTCGCCACAATCTACGACCGCGCCGCGGAACAGCAGCAAAAGGCGGCGTCACCCGCCGCCCGGCCGACCGCACCGGCGGATGAAACGAGATGAGCCGCCGCCGCCACCGCCACCTGAGCGTGCTGGTCTGCGGGACCGTGCTCGCGACGGCGACCTCGGTCGCGGCGCCGAAGCCCGCGCCGACGATCGCGGACGTGGAAGGCCGGCAGGTCGAGGTGCGCACGGACGAGCCGCTGGAGGCGGGCGCCGAGCGCGCGCGCCACAACTATCAGGAGTTCCTTAAGCTCGAGCGCGGGGACGCGGCCCTGCGTGCCGAGGCCATGCGCCGGCTCGGCGACCTTGAGCTCGAAGCCGGAGAACTCGCGCGGATCGAGAAGGACCTCGCGCAGGGCTCGCCGCTCGACACGACGGACGCGATTATCCTGTACACGAAGCTGCTGGCAGCGTTCCCGAAGTTCGAGCGTAACGATGCGGTGCTGTATCAGCTGGCACGCGCCTACGAGGCGGACCAGCAGGACGACAAGGCGCTGGCGACGCTCGACGAGTTCGTCCGGCGCTACCCGTCCAGTCGCTACTTCGACGAGGCACAGTTTCGGCGCGGTGAGGTCCTGTTCATGGCGCGGCGCTGGCCCGAAGCGCAGGCCGCGTATGCGAGCGTGGTCGCCATCGGGCCGCGATCGGAGTTCTTCGAGCAGAGTCTTTACAAGCACGGCTGGTCGCTCTTCAAGCGGGGCGACAGTGAGGCGGCGCTCGACTCATTCGCGCGGCTGCTCGATCGAAAGCTGGTGGATGCCGGAGGCAAGGAGCTGGACCTGGAGGGATTCTCGCGGCCGCAGCGAGAGCTCGTCGAGGACACGCTGCGCGTCTGCGCGATCACGTTCTCGTTCGAGGACGACGCCAAGGGCGTCGACGAGTTCCTGGCACGTCACGGCAACAAGCCGTACTCGCACCTGCTGTACGCGACGCTCGGCGACCTGTACGTCAGCAAGCAGCGCTGGACCGATGCCGCCGATGCCTACAGAGCGTTTGCCAAGCGCGAGCCGGACGACGAGCGCGCGCCGCTGTTGCAAATGCAGGCGATTGGCGCGTACAAGAGCGGCGGCTTCGCCTCGCTCGTGCTCGACGGCAAACGTGAGTACGTCGAGCAGTATCGCCTCGGGTCCGGGTTCTGGGCGGCGCGCAAGCCGGCGGATGCGCCGCTCGTCGTGCGCGAGCTCAAGATTAACGTGAAGGACCTGGCGGCGTTCTACCATTCGCAGGCCCAGGCCTCGAAGCAGCCGGCCGACTATCAGGAGGCGGCGCGCTGGTATCGCGAGTTTCTCCAATCGTTTCCGGACGACCCCGAAGCCGCTGCGACCAGTTACCGGCTTGCCGACACCCTGTTCGACAGCCACCAGTTTCGTGATGCTGCGCTCCAGTACGAACGCAGCGCCTACAGTTATGTTCTGGATTCGACGTCCGCGACCGCCGGCTACGCAGCGTTGGTCGCGTACGACAAGGCGGAGGCCGACCTCGACGCCGCGGCACGAACCGCGTGGCACCGCCAGGGCCTCGACAGTGCCATGCGGTTTGCGACGACCTTCCCGCAGCACCCGGAGAGCGCGCCGGTGCTGGTGCGGACGGCCCGCGAGTTCTACGACCTCAAGGACTATGCCAAGGCCATCGAAGTGGCCGACATCGTGCTCGCGCGCCGCCCCCCGGTTGACGCGGACAAGCAGCGAATCGCGTGGACGGTCACGGCCAACGGCCAGTTCGAGCTCGGACAGTTCGACAAGGCCGAGGGCGCGTATCTGCAGGTCCAGACGCTGATGCTGCCGAACGATCCGCAGCGCGGAGCCATCGACGAGCGCATCGCCGCGTCGGTGTACAAGCAGGGCGAGGCGCGCAAGGCGGCGGGCGACGAGGCGGGCGCGGTCGAGGACTTCCTGCGCATCGGCAAGCTTGTCCCGGCCGCGAAGATTCGTGCGACCGCCGACTATGATGCCGCGGCGCTCCTGATTGGGCTCAAGGACTGGCCGCGCGCCATCGACGTGCTGGAAGGATTCCGGCGCGACTTCCCGGGCAGCGAGCTGCAGCCTGAAGTGACGCGTAAGCTGGCTGCGGCCTACCTCGAGGCCGGGCGTCCCGGGCTCGCCGCTACGGAGTTCGAGCGAATCGCCACCGCTCCCGGCGGCTCGCCGGGCGTGCAGCGGGAGGCTCTGGCGCAGGCGGCGACGCTGTACGAGAAGTCCGGCGACGTTGCGAAGACCGTCGCCAGCTGGGAGAGCTACGTCAAGCGCTTCCCGCAGCCTTTCCAGCCGGCGATGGAAGCCCGCGAAAAGCTGGCGGAAATTGCGCAACAGCAGGGCAATGCGGCGCGGCGAGCGGCACTTCTCGATGACATCGTCAGAGCGGACGGTGCGGCGGGCCCGGCGCGCACCGACCGCAGCCGATATCTGGCGGCGCGCGCATCACTCGAGCTCGCGCAGCCGGCGCGCGACGGCTTCGACGCGATCCGCCTGACGCTGCCACTCAAGAAGTCGCTCGAGGCGAAGCGCGCCTCGATGCAGCATGCGCTGAAGGTTTACGAGGCGGCGGACGCCTATGCGATCGCCGAGGTCTCGACCGCAGCGACCTACGAGATGGCCGAGCTCTACCGACACCTGGCGCAAGATCTGCTGCAGTCGGAGCGCCCGAAGACCCTGGCTGGCGAAGAGCTCGAACAGTACGATCTGCTGCTCGAAGAGCAGGCGTTTCCGTTCGAGGAGAAGGCCATCGAGATTCACCTTGTTAACGCAGCGCGAGCGGCTCAAGGGCTCTATGATCCGTCGGTGCGGGCGAGCTTCACGGCACTCGCAAAGCTCAAGCCGGCGCGATTCGCGAAGAGCGAGGAGCACGAGGACCTCGTCACGGACGCGGCCGCGCGCGCGGCGCCGATCGAGGCTCCTGCCGCAGTCGGCGCGTCCACCGGAGGGGCGCGCACGGCACCGGCTCCGCCGCCACCCCCGCCTGCGGTGCCGTTGCCAATTGCGGTCCCGTTCCAGGAGGCGATCGCCGCGGCAGAACAGGGCGACAGCGCCAAGGCCGAAGGCCAGTTTGCCGCGCTCCAGGATGCGGCACCGGCGCTTGCTGGGCCCTCGCTCGATCTTGGGATCGTGCGGGCTCGCCTGGGACGCTGGTCCGATGCCGCGGACGCGCTGACCGAGGCGGCCACCCGCAATCCGACCAATGCCGTCGCTTCGGCCGAGCTCGGCGTCGTCTACCGGCAGCTCGGGCGGTTCCAGGATGCGGAGCGCGCCTACCAGCGGGCGATCGAGCTCGATGCGACCGCACCGCGAGCGCACCGTAACTTCGGCGTGCTGCTCGATCTGTACCTGCAGAAGCCCGCCGAAGCGCTGGCGCAGTACGAGAGTTCGCTCGCACTGGCGGGCGGTGAGGACAAACAGATGTCCGCGTGGATCGCGGAACTCAAGCAGCGACTTGGCGCCGGCCAGCAAAGCGCGCGCGCGGAGGCCCGGTGAACGCGATCGGCAGCCTGGTCCTCGCTGGCGGGCTCGTGGCGGCGGGAATCGGCGCGGCGGTCGGCCAGGACGCGCCGACGGCGGCCGAACAGCAGGCGCGGGCCCGGTCAAGCGTCGTGCAGCAGGCGGAGCCGGCCGTGACCCAGCCACCGTCGCCCGCGCCGAAGCAACCGGCGGGCAAGCAGGCGACGCGAGCTCCGGCCAGCAGCAAGCCGGCCAAGGTGATGGACCGCCTCGAGCTCGAATCCTCGCAGATCACCGGCAATCGCGAGCTCCCCAAGGTGATGGTGGTCGTGCCGTGGAAGCGATCCGATATCGGCGACCTCGTCGGTCGACCGATCAATAGCCTCGTCGACGAGGCCCTGCAGCCAGTCGATCGGGAGGTTTTCCGGCGCGAGATCGACTACTACGGCGCCCTTGCGCCGGATCGTCCGCGGGTCGAGACGCGCGTCACAGGCGCCACGGCCGTCGAACAGCCTGAGAAGTAAGCCATGGAATTCGTAACATAAGTTGAGTGAAATAGGTCGGCCCGGCCGCCACACCTCGCAAGATCCAACGGAGCAGCGGAGATGCATGCCTACGACATAATCGTCAATTTCTTCAAGCAGGGAGGTTTCTTCCTGTACCCCATTGCCCTGATCTGGGCGATCGGCCTCGTGATCGCGGTCGAGCGGTTCGTCTACCTGACCAAGGTCGGTGCAGGCAATCGGCGTCACTGGGACGAATTGCAGCCGCTGTTCGAGGCCGGCAATTTCAAGCAGGCGATGGCGCTGGTCGAGGATTCGGATACCGCGCTCGGCCAGGTCATGAAGTACGGCCTCAGCCGTATCCAGAGCGCCAGGCGCCGCGACGACATCGAGAAAGCGATGGAAGAGAGCCTGGTCGAGGTCATTCCGCGCCTTGAGCGTCGCACCCATTACCTGGCGGCGCTTGCAAACATCGGCATGCTGATGGGCCTGTTCGGCACGGTCCTCGGGCTGATCAACGCGTTCGCGGCTGTGGCGCAGGCGAACCCGGCCGAGAAGGCGAGTCTGCTGTCCGCCAGTATCTCGGTTGCGATGAACAACACGGCGCTCGGACTGCTGGTCGCGATCACGCTGCTGCTGTCGCACCTCTATCTCGAAACCAAGACGACCAACATCGTTGACAGCCTCGAGGTCGCGAGCGTCAAGTTCCTCAATTCCCTCAGCGAGCGGCAGCAGGCGGCGACCGCAGGCGGCGCCGGCGCTGCGGCACCGGCCCGGCCCGTTCCCGGGATGCAGGGGGCCCGCGCATGAGCGGATCGACGCTCGCGCGTCGCCAGGCGCGCAACCATGCGCGCTACCGGGGTCGGAACGAGATCAACATC
>Ga0209415_10014368_pt1 | contig 12934 bp, 13 predicted proteins | sample PeaSoiSIISIP2007_FD_187696 | JGI IMG/M metagenome (GOLD analysis project Ga0209415, IMG submission 187696) | Peat soil microbial communities from Weissenstadt, Germany - SII-SIP-2007 (SPAdes) (version 2) | ecosystem: Environmental > Terrestrial > Soil > Wetlands > Peat | place: Germany...
CGGACACCTGGATCAGCCCGCAGATCGAGCGCCTGTTCACCGAGCTGCACCGCATGGGCCACGCGCACTCGGTGGAATGCCGGCGGCAGGGGGATCTGGTCGGCGGGCTGTACGGGGTGGCGATCGGCGGCGTGTTCTTCGGCGAGAGCATGTTCAGCTTCGTGCGCGACGCCTCCAAGGCGGCGCTGGTGCATCTGGTGGCACGCCTGCGGCTGGGCGGGTTCCAGTTGCTGGACACCCAGTTCGTCACCGCGCACCTGACGCAGTTCGGGGCCGAGGAGATCCCCCGCCAAGCCTATCGCGAGCGCCTGACGGCGGGGTTGGCGGCGCCGGCGCACTGGCTGCCGACGCCGGCGCCGGCGTCGCTGCTCGCGGAGATTCGCGCCCTCGCCGGGCAATCGCCCGCGTGAGGCACTGGCGGATCGCTGCCGGCGCGCTGGCGCTATGGCTCGGCACCGCCGCCGACGGCGAGCGCCCCCTGCTGCGCCCGACCCATGATGTCGACGTGACCTATGCCCTGGATGCCGGCGGCGGGACCACCGTGCACGAGCGGCTGCGTTGGGACGCCGCCACGCAGAAACTGCGCGTCGATCCGCCGACCGCCGGCCTGTACGTAATTATCGACCTTGCCGCGAGACGCATGAGCACGGTGCGATTGGCGGAGCGGACGGTGATCGAGATGGCGGCGCCAGACAATGTGACGGGGATGCCGAACAGCGCGGCGGCGGCGGCCGTCCGGCGGGGGACGGACACGGTGGCCGGACTGGCCTGCACCGAGTGGGACATGACGGACGCGGCGGGTGAGGCGGCGCGGCTTTGCCTGACCGAAGACGGCGTACTGCTGCGCGCCGGTGCCGGCGCGCGGACGTTGCTGAACGCCGAGACGGTGCAGTACGGTCCGCTCGATGCGGGCCTGTTCCAGGTGCCGGCGGGCTATACCCGCCGGTCGATGGGGCCCCAGCCGGTGAGCCCACAGCCCGCGAACCCCCAGCCGGTGCGGCCAAAGTGATGCAGCCGGTATGGCGCGATCGGCACGGGCGGCTGGTGCCGATCAAGGCGGCGGTGTTGCCCGCGTTGTTCCTGCCCGGCGCGGTGCTGGCGTTCTGGTGGGCGACCGGGACACTCGGTGCACGGCCGGTGCACGAGCTGATCCTTGGATTCGGGCTGTGGACCGTGCGCCTGGTCATGATCGCGCTGGCGTTCACCCCGGCCCGCACGGTGTTCGACTGGCCGAGGCTGCTGCTGGTGCGGCGCATGGTGGGGGTGGCGGCGATGGCCTACGGGCTGGCGCATCTCTCACTCTATATCGTGGACCAGAATTTCCGCCTGCCGATGGTCGTCTCGGAGATCGTGCAGCGCTTCTACCTGACGATCGGCTTCGTTGCGCTGAGCGGGCTGTCGGTGCTGGGCGCGACCTCCACCGACGCGGCCGTGCGCCGGCTCGGGCGGCGCTGGAAATTGCTGCACCGCACGGTCTACCTGATCGGCGTGCTGGCGGTGCTGCACTACTTCATCCAGTCGAAGGCGGCGGTCAGCGAGCCGGTGATGTTCGCCGGCTTCTTCGTCTGGCTGATGGCCTGGCGCGCCGTGCCGGCGGCGTGGCAGCGCAGGCTGGGCACGCTGTTCGCGCTGGGCCTTGTCGCGGCGATCGCCACCGCCGGGATCGAGTTCGCCTGGTACGCGCTGACCACCGGCATCAATCCGTGGCGGGTGCTGGCGGCGAACGAGAGCCTGCGGTTCGGCCTGCGGCCGGCCCACTGGGTCGCGCTGGTCGGGCTGGGCGTGGTGCTGCTGGCGGGGGTGATGCGGCTGTGGCGGGGTGCGGCGATGCGCCTGGCGACGGCGCGGTGATGGGGCGGTGATGGGGCGTGCCGGGGAAGTAATTGACAGAGCGTGCAGTTGCACCTAATAATGTGCATCTGCACGGTTTGCGCGGGCGTACCCCATGGCGAGACCCGATCACGAGTACTGCACCTGCGAGGCACTGCGCCGCCTGACGCGCCGCATGACGGCGGTGTACGATGGGCACCTGGGCGAGGTCGGCCTGACGGTCGGGCAATACGCGCTGCTGGTCAACATCGGCGCCGAGACGCTGCCGCTGTCGCGGCTGGCGCGGCGCACCGCGACCGACCGCACCACACTCACCCGCACGCTGGCCCCGCTCATCAGGGCCGGCTGGGTGGTGGTGGTGCCGGGCGAGGACGCGCGAACCCGGCTGGTGACGCTGACCGAGGCGGGCCGGCGCAAGGCCGCGACGGCGCACGCGGTATGGCGGTGCGCGCAGGACCAGATCGGCGCGGCGCTGCGGCCGAAGCTGACCGCCGCGCTGCACGGCATGATCGATGAAGCGATGACGCGGCTGCGGCCGTTCGTCGCCAGGAACTGAACCCCCAGCCACTGAGGATCTCCATGCGCCGGCCCGCCCAAGGCTATTGGCTGCTGCTGCTGATCGCCTCGGCGATGCTGATGATCACGATGGGCTCGCGCCAGACCATCGGCCTGTTCATCGCGCCGCTGAATGCCGCGACCGGCCTGGGCATCGTCGCGATCAGCCTGGCGGCGGCGATCGGCCAGTTCACCTGGGGCCTGGGGCAGCCGGTGTTCGGCGCGCTGGCCGATCGGTTCGGCCCCGGGCGCGTCCTGGTGGTCGGTGGGCTGATGCTGGCGGGGGGTATGGCGCTGACCCCGTTCGTCCGCACCGAGTTCGAGCTGATCCTGGTGCTGGGCGTGCTGACCGCGGTCGGCGCCGCGGCCGGCAGCTTCTCCATCCTGATCGGCGCCGTGCTGCAGCGGCTGCCGGCGGAGCGGCGCTCGTTCGCGTCCGGCCTGATCAATGCTGGCGGCTCGTTCGGCCAGTTCGTGTTCGCGCCACTGCTGCAGGTGATCATCACCGGCTTCGGCTGGGTCGCCGCGCTGCTCACCATGGCGGCGTTCTGCCTGGCGACGGTGCCGCTGGCCTGGCCGTTGCGCGGCCGCGCGGGGACGCGGACGGCCACCGGTGCGGGGCAGGCCCCAGGGGAGGCGACCCGGGAAGCCCCCAGTGAAGCGACCACCTTGGGCGCGCAGCTTCGCCTGGCCTGGAGGGACACCAGCTACTGGTGCCTGCATCTCGGCTTCTTCACCTGCGGCTTCCACGTGGCGTTCCTGGTGACGCATCTGCCGGGTCAGGTGCATCTGTGCGGGCTCGACCCGCTGGTCTCGGCCAATTCGCTGGCGCTGATCGGCCTGGCCAATATGGCCGGCAGCCTGGGTGTCGGCTGGCTCGGCGCGCGGCACCGGATGAAGTCGCTGCTGTTCATCGTGTATTTCACCCGCGCCGTCGCGGTGCTGGTGTTCATGGCGGCGCCAAAGACGCCACTGACATTCTACATTTTCGCCGCGGTGCTGGGCCTGACCTGGCTTTCCACGGTGCCGCCGACCGCGGGGCTGGTCGGCAAGCTGTTCGGCGTGCGCTACCTGGCGACGCTGTTCGGGCTGACGCTGTTGTCGCACCAGATCGGCGGGTTCTTCGGCGCCTGGCTGGGCGGCCTCGCGGTGGCGCGGTTCGGCGACTACACCTGGATGTGGTACGCGGATGCCGGGCTGGCGCTGTTCGCGGCGCTGATCAACCTGCCGATCCGCGAGGCGCGGGTGCTGCGGGCGGTGCCGGCGTGATGGGGTGGGACGGCGGGAGCGGCGGGCTGAAGCCGGGTTGGTGCTTTGAGATCTGGCGCGCCAAGTATATATTCCGACCCACCGAAAGAATATAGGCACCGACATGATCAACCCGGCCGACATGGCCCGACCGGCCGAGGCGGCGGTTCTCGCCGGAGTCTCGGTGCGGGAGGCGAACCGGGTCCTCGACGAGCACATTCTGCCGGCTGAACTGGCCACGACGGAGCCGCATCGCGGTATCCGCCGGGATGCCTGCGCCCTGGTCGCCTTCTATTTCCACAGCGCACCGAGCCTCAGTGCCACGGCCCGCCAGCGCGCGGTGCTGAAGCTGGTCGGCGATCTGAACGCCAACCGTCCGCGCGCCGGCGCGACCGCCACGTTGCGCCGCCTGGCCCGGCGCCGCCTGCTGATCCGCGAGGATTATATCACGATCGATATGTCACGCTTCTTCGCGGAGACCAAGGCGCGCGCCGACGATCTCGCCCAGGCACGAGAGCTGGTGGTGCAGGACCCGGCCATTGCTGGCGGCGTGCCGGTGATCCGCGGCACGCGCATCCCGGTCCACGACGTGGCGGCCTCGGCGCGGGCCGGTATCGACGCGACGCGCATCCGCGCGGCCTATCCCACTCTGACGGACGAGGCCTATCGCCTGGCCCTGCTGTACGCGCAGGCCTATCCGGTCAGGGGCAGGCCCCGCCGACCTGGCGACGGTGTTCCGCCCGGCTCCATCCCACGCTCCAGCAAGCAGGTTCGCCGGAAGCGGTCCGGTTGAATTTCTCTTGCCGGAGATCGAAGGCCCGGGTCTCCTTACGAGAATACCCCGATCGCGTCGCCGCCGCTGGCGAAAGCTGACTCGACAAAAAAAGATCGCCCTAGGTTGACACGTATTCGGCCAGCCCGACTCGGTGTCATTGATCTGGATCATGGCCCCGGGGATTCCGGGTGGGCCAATCAAGTGGGCCGATCCTGAGAGGGACGCCCACGTTGAAATTCCTGATTGACGAATGCCTCAGTCTGGAGCTGGTTGGATTGGCCATCGAACGCGGCTATCCGGACTCGCGGCACGTTGTCCGGATGGGCCGCGCCAGCCGGACCGACCGTCAGCTTATGCGACTGATCGTGGATGGCGATTGGACATTCGTCACGCGCAATGCCCGGGATTTTCGCGGCGCGCCGGTCGCGCCTGGTCTGCGCGGCCGTTATGCCGGGACCGAGCTCAATGCCGGCCTGGTCTGTTTGAACGGGCCAGACGCCATGACGATCGACGTCCAGCTTGAACTTTTTGGCATCGCTCTCGATGAGCTCGCCGCCATCGGTGACGCATTCGTCAACCGCGGTCTGGAAGTGACATTGGCTCGCACCGGTGATGCCGCGGTCACCGTGACCATCTATGATCTGCCACCCTTGGGTCCGCCCGCACCAGAGAGCCGGACCCATCGACGTTGAGCTGAGACCAGCCGCCCGAGATGATGGAAGGGTCATCATTTCGGGCGGTTGGTCTCAGTCGCGGTTCTGAACTGATGCCGCTTTCGTCCGTTGCCGTGTCATACCAGCCGTCGAAAGCATTGACTCTCCAGCGTCATGGCCGGCCCCCGGGTCGGCCCAAAGGGCCGCCCGAGGACAGGCTCCGGCCGGCCATCCACGACTTTCTTAACTGGTGCCGGCAAAGTCGTGGATGGCCCGCCTGCGCGGGCCATGACGTGGGTGCAGCGCCGGTGGGTCAATCTTTTCGAGGGTTGGTGTCAGCAGGCGTTCGCGAAGCCGTTCGCGAAATTCGCGCGGCAGCATGCCGTATTCGTACCGACGCGGCGACCCCGGCAGCGGCCGTAGATCGTAGCCCGGCCAGGTGAACCGGTTGAGTTTATCGAGCCGGAGCCACTGGGGATGATCGTCCAGGTCCAGCGCCGCGCGTATGCCAGCGGATATCGCGATCGAGTCCCGTGAATCCACCGGTGGTTCATGGGTGATCGGTGCAACGATGACCCGGACCTCACCGCTCTCCTGACGGGCTGCCACGACGATCGCGGCCGGGCGGTCCTTGGTTGCCGCCTCCTTGCCCGCCGCCTTTTCGTGGCTCCGGAGAAACTTGTAGCTGATCACCAAGCCGACGCGAGGGGTCGGCAGGCTCACCGAGGTTCAGCGCCGTACTCCGCCGCTTCCAGGTCGGCGATCACGTCATCCGGCAACTGCCCGACAACCAGAACTTCGCGCTCGCGCCGCTTCAGGCGACGGTAATGCTGCAGCTCCCTGGCGGAGAGGTAGCCCCCTATGACATGGCCATGGCTTCTGACTTCGATGACCTCGACCAGGTTGGCCTCATGCTGATAGCGGCCGAAGCCCCGTGCGAACTTGGTCGCATCGACGACCATGGTTTCCAAGTCAGGCATAGGTGACACCCTTCGCAGAACGCGCAAGTTACGCGTTCTGCGTGTGCACATCAAACACTTGCCCGTCCCGGTCGCGGGTCAGTTTGAATGTCGTCCCCCACCCATAGCAACGGTAGCCGGGTCGCTTGGCCTGAACCGCCGGATTCGACCCAAAGCGGTCCTCGGATCGAAGCGCTGGTGTGGGCGGGTTAATCAAACTCAGTCGGTAGGGCGGAGTCGCGGCGTGCTCGAACATGCGCCGGATCTGGCTAGGCAGCACTCGGTCGAGCGAAAGATCCTCAGGCAACTCGTCTTCCGCGAACCACCCCACCTCCGACGTTTCCGGTCCGGTCACCGCTGCACTTCTCACGATGTCACATATGAAAAAGAACTTGCAGCAGGAGAAGACACCGGCCGGGTGGCCCTGTCGGGTCCGATCCCAAACGGCCGCCAGCTTGCGCACGCGTATCTCGAAGCCGCTTTCCTCTCGCATTTCCTTGATGACGCTCTCTGCGACAGTAAGGTTCACATCCGCCCAGCCCCCTGGCAGCGTCCAACGTCCGCCGTCCGCCACCTCGCGCACCATGAGCACGCGGCCTCGTTCGTCGAACGCTGCGCCACGAACATCGACCTTGGGAGTCGTGTAGCCGCTCTCGCCTGCAAACAGGGCCTCGATCCGCTCGACCGGCGTTGCCGTATGTGCGGCCATGATCCTGGCCGCCAGGGCACGCAGCATCTCGTAACGTTCACGGTCGTAGGTATTGCGGACGAAGGCGAGGCCCGTCTGGGCGATCGCCTGGAGTTCGCGCGTCCAAGTCAGCCAATCAGGTTCAGCCATTGCCCCGTGGAGCCCCGACGTTGACGCTCCCAGCATGCTCGAGTTGGGGGCGATCGCCAAATGGGTCAGGACTCCGCCGCCCGTTGCAGACATTCAAACTGACCCAATACCCCCGCCACCTACTGCGGCAGCTTCAGGGCAGTCTGCTCCACGTAGGGCCGTAGCAGCCCATCCGCCTGCTGTTGCGCCGCCTCCATCGCCGCGTCAGGCGTCAGCTTGCCGGACAGCACCGCCTGCACGCCGTCCTCCAGCGCCTTGCGCACGGCCACGGTGTTGTAGGTGGCGAACCAGCCGCGCGCATACTGCAACTGATCGAGCGCGACCTTGGCGTCCGGATGCACCGCCAGGTACGTCTTCATGTCCGGCAGGTCATAGGCCGCGATGCGCGGTGCGAAGTAGCCGGTGAAGCGGCTCCAGCCACCGGCGATCTCCGGGCTGACCAGCCACTTGATCAACGTCCAGGCCGCCGCCTGCCGCTGTGGCAGGTTGCCGGTCGGCAGGATCAGGCTGGCGCCGCCGATCGGCGCGGCATTCACCAGCGCGCGCGGCAGGAACGCCACGCGATACGGTGTCTTCATGTTGTCGCGCACGAAGGACAGCGATCCGGTTGACAGGATCATCATTGCCGTGCGGCCCTGGAAGAACGCCGTGGTCACCGCGTTGGCGTCCGTCACGCCTTCCGGCATCACCTGCCATTTGTGCACGAACGCATCGATCAGCCGGACCGCGCCGATGGTGGTCGGCTCGGTGTAGTAGACCTCGCCGCCGTAGCCCGGGTTGTAGTACTCGCCGCCGTTCGACATGACGAAGGCGCTGGTGATCCAGCCGAGATAATCGTAGGTGCCGGGGAACATCAGCCCCCAGCGTGTCGTCTCGTTGCCGGAGCGTTTCGTCACCTTGCGCAGGTCGTCCACCCAGTCCTGCCAGGTCACCGGCGGCCGGTCCGGATCCAGCCCGGCATCCTTGAACGCATCGACGCTGTAATACAGCAGCGGCGTGGAGTTCTGGAACGGCACGCCATACACGTGGCCGCCCTCCGTCGCGTTCAGTTTCAGCGCCGGCCAGAATTCGCTCATGAACTGGTCTGGCGTCTGTCCGTCGTGGCGGATCAGGTCGTCGAACGCGACCACCTCGTTGTTGATGACGTATTCGCGCACGAAATTGGCGCTCATGATCACCGCCGCCGGCGGGCGGCCGGCCTGGATCGCCGCGCGGGTCTTCAGGTTGGTGTCGTCGTAGGTGCCGGTATAGACGGCGGTGGCATGGATGTCGGGATGCGTCGCGTCGAACTGTTCGATCAGCCGCTGCATCTCCACCGCCAGCTTGCCCTGCACGGGCACCGGGAAATACAGGTCGATCTCGGTCGCGGCGCGCGCCCCGCCCGCGGACAGCGCGAGCGTTGCGGTCAGGGCAAGCGGGGCGGCGAAGCCAGGAACCAGGCGCATGACGGAACTCCTTCCCTTACTTGATGCCGGCCTTTACTTGATGCCGGAGAAGACGAAACTTGAGACGAAACGCCGCTGGAACAGCACGAACATCAGCAGCAGCGGCGCCGCGACCAGGAACGTTCCGGCGGCGATCACGCCCCATTCCGATCCCGCCTCGGCGCCCGAGGTGAACGACGCCAGGCCCACCGTCAGCACCTGGTTGCGCGGCGAGGCGGTCGCCATCAGCGGCCACAGGAACTCGTTCCAATGGGTCGTGATCGAGACGATGGCGAAGGCCACCAGCCCGGGCCGCGCCAACGGCAGCAGCACGCGGGTGATGATGGTCAGCGGCCGCGCGCCATCGACCAGCGCGGCCTCCTCGTACTCGCGCGGGATGCTGCGGAAGGTCTGGCGCATCAGGAACACGCCGAACGCCGAGGCGAAATACGGCGCCATCACCCCGGGCAGCGTGTCGTACAGGTGCAGCTCTACCAGGGTGGTCATGTTCGGCACGATCAGGATCGGCGGCACCAGCATGAGCTGCAGCAGGAAGCCGTGGAACAGCAGGTCGCGGCCGCGGAAGCGCAGCCGGGCGAAGGCATAGCCGGCCAGGCTGATCGTCACGCACTGCACCGCCAGGATGCCGCCGCAGAGCAGCACCGTATTGAAGTACCACAGCGGGAAATGCCCCTCGGTCCAGGCGTCGGCAAAATTACTCCAGCCGAACGGACCCGACGGCAGCAGCGAGGCAAGATCCAGCGCGCCGGCCTGGTTCGGGCGCAGGCTGGCCACCGCCATCCAGGCGAACGGGATCGCCCAGACCAGCGCCGCGGCGCACAGCATCAGCAGCACCAGCAGACGCGCCTCACGCCTCATAGTGGATGCCCCGTTCCAGGTTGCGCAGCGCGGTCACCGACAGCGCGAACAGCACCGCCACGCTCACCACCGTGGCGGCCGAGGCCAGGCCGACATCGTAGTTCTGCGCCGCCTGCTGGTAGATGTAGTACAGCAGCAGCATCGTCGAATCCGACGGCCCACCCTGCGTCATCACCACGACGTGGTCCACCTGGGTCAGCGCGTTGAGCACCGCGATCACCAGCACGAACGCCAGTGTCGGCCCCAGCAGCGGCAGCGTCACGTGGCGGAACCGCGCCCAGGCGCCGGCGCCGTCGATCCGCGCGGCGTCCAGCATCTCCTGCGGGATGCCGGCGAGACCGGCCAGGAAGAACAGCATGTAGTAGCTGGTGTTCTTCCACACCGTGATCGCAATGATCGAGCCCAGCGCCAGCGACGGATTGCCCAGCCAGTTGGTCTGCCCCAGGCCGAAGCGTGCCAGGTAGTAGTCCAGCAGCCCGGCGCCCGGCAGGAAGATGAACACGAACAGCGACGCCGCGGCGACCAGCGGGATCAGCAGCGGCAGCACCAACACGGTGCGCAGCAGCGCGCTCAGCCGCGTGGTCTCCTTCAGCCCCAGCGCCAGGGCGAGCGCGAGGACCAGGCTCGGCACGATCGTTCCGGCGCCGTAGATCAGGTTGTTCGCCACGGCGCGGCCGAAGTGCGGATCGGCCAGCAGGCGGGCAAAATTGCCAAGGCCCCAGTGCGCCGTGCCTCCGAACGCGCGCACCGTCAGCGCGCTGGCCAGCACCTGCAGCACCGGCCAGTAGGTGAAGCCGAGCAGGAACACCGCCGACGGCGCCAACAGCGCATAGGCGGTGACGCGAGGGCGGCGAAGGCGGTGGCGGGCGAGGCGCGTCGCCGGAAGAGCGACGGCCTGGGCGGTGGTGCTGCTCACAGGATCCACGGTCGGCTGCGGCAGCACTGATAGAGGCTGGTCTATGAACCGGCCGTGACCGGGCGGCGACAGTTGGATGACATCGGTCCCATGACGTTTTGCGGTCTCGGCAAGTTTTGGGATCTCCTGCCGCCTTGCATCTCATCCCGCCCCGGTCAGCCGCTTGAAGAAGGCGGACCAGCGATGCCGCCGCAGCTCCGAGCGCGCCTTCCGCCCGGTCGTCATGTAGTTGAGCTGCATGCTGTAGCGTTGGCCGTCGAACGCCTTGTGGCCGTGCCAGGCTGTCGGCCCATTCGGGAAGACCAGCAGCGTGCCGTTCACCGGCGCCACCTCCACCGCGTAGTCCTCCAGGTCGTCCGGGCCGCGCAGCAGGCGCAGGCAGCCGTCGTGCGCGCCGAACGCGCCGGTGTCCTGGTTGAGATACAGCAGCACGGTGACGCGCTTGGCGGTGCTGTCGGAATGGATGCGGCCGTCGCGCTGGGTGGTCCGGCCGCGGACCGTCAGCATGGTGGGGGAGCCGGTCAGGTCCAGGCCGAATTTCTCGGCGATCGCCTCGCGCAGCTCGGGGCCCTCCATCGCCTGCATCAGCGCCTGCGCCGCCGGGCCGGCGTGGATCGCGTCGGCCGGGAAGGAGCCGCGCTTGTTCAGCGGCGGCAGATCGGCCAGCACCGAGCGCAGGCTGACGGGCGGCACGAAATGCGGCACCACCACGTGCGGGAACGGGTCGGCGGCCACCGGCGTGGCGCGCAGCGCGGCATAGCCCAGCCTGATCCTGTACTCCCTCGGGCGTGCCACGCGCACCCTCTCATGCGATCCTGGGCGCCGCTTAGCACGGATCGCGCCGCAAGAGCAGCGCCTCGGCCAGGTCGACCACGTCGTCCGGCCACAGCGTGTCCGGCCGCGGCCGGGTGACGCCCAACGCGGCGTCCGGGCGGCAGGCCATCAGCGCCAGGGCCTCGCGCGCGGCGAACGCCTGGCGTCCCATTGCGGCGCCCAGTAATGCGCCCGCCAGTGCGGGATCGCGCGGATCGCCGGCGAGGCGCCGCACCGTGGCGTGGTCGGCGCCGACGATCCCGGCGGCGATCGCGGCGGCGATCCCGTCGCCGGTCGCCCCAGTGGCCCCCGACCTAGTCGCCCCAGTGGCCGCCCCGGTCGCCGCCAACGTGATCCCCAGCGGCACCGCGCCCAGTTCGTCGCCATGCGGGCCAGCCGTGCCCGCGGCGAGGTCCCGCGCATAGGCCAGCGCGGCCTCCCCCGCCGGGCCTGGCTGGCCGGGCAATCCGGCCTCGGCGCGCGCGCTGTCGCCGATCAGCATCCCCAGCATCGCGCCGACTGCGCGGTCCAGCGCCGCGTCCTCCACGGCGCGCGGCCAGCCCAGCTTCACCCGCCAGTCGCGCCGCGGTTCGGTGCTGCCGCGCCAGGTCCGGCCCAACATTGCCGCCACCGACTTGGGCGCGCCGCCGAAGCAGCCGACCGCCTCGCTGTCGCCAAGGTCGGTGTAGGTCACCTCCTGCCCGGCCCCGTCGGTCAGCACCCCGCCGGCGCCGCGCAGCAACGCATGCCCGGCGGCGTAGTCGAGCGCCGAGATGGTGTTCAGCGACATCGTCGCCACCGCGTCGCCCACCGCGATGCGCGCCAGGCGGTAGGCGATCGAGGGCATCGGCACGAACCCGGCCGGCGCCACCCGCCCGCTCGCGGTCAGCGGCCGCAGCCCGCTGGTATGGTTCAGCAGCACGATCGCGCCGGGCGCGAGTTCTGGCGCGGTCAGGTCATGCGCCACCTGCGCGCCGTTGCGCAGAATGGCGGGGCAACCTTCGGCCCAGGCGATCATGTCCGGGCCGCGATCGGGCGAGGTCGGCGCGAACACCACGCCCAGCACCGGCACACCGCGATGCAGCAGCCCGACCGAGACGGCGCTGCCGCGGCGTCCCTCGCCGAACGCCTTGGTGCCGTCCTGCGGATCGACCGCCCAGGCGTACTCGGCGAACCGGGAGCCGGCCGGGGCCTCGATGGTGCCGGCCTCCTCGCCGATGAAGCGGCCCGGGATCAGCGCCAGCAGGCGCGGTCGCAGCATCAGCTCGATCTCGAGATCGATCGGCGCCTTGTGCTCGCCGCCGCGCGGGCCGCCGGCGCGGCTGAATTCCGCCGCCAGCATGCGCCCGCCGTCGTGCACGGCGGCGATCACGTCCGCCAGGACGGCGCGAGGCAGGTCGTCCATGTCGGTCCCTCCGTCGTGGCGGGGAAGTGTAGCACCTCGCGTCGGGTGGCAAAGCCGTGCCCCCGGACCCCCGGATCAAACGCCCGGCGGCATGCTTGATCCGGGGCGGGCTGTTCCGTCCGTTGCACTTTGGCGGGCTTCGTTGAAGCCGGGTGGCGGACGCGCTATGGCGCGCGGCGACATGGACATGATGAACCCGGACGCGCCGACCGCACGCGGCCCGTTGCCGGCCTATCGCGCGCTGATCGTGGCGGGCGAGCTGGCACCCGACCCGTCGCAGGCGCTGGCCGCCGAGCGGCTGCAAGCGCTATGGGTTCGGCTGCGCGGTTACGATCCGCCGCCGCGCCACGCCAACGGGCACGGCCTGCTGGCGCGCCTGCTGCGGCGCCGGCCGCCGGACGAGATGGAGGAGGCCGGCGCCAACGGCCTGTATCTCGTCGGCGAGGTCGGCCGCGGCAAGTCGATGCTGATGGACCTGTTCTTCGCCGCCGCCGACCTGGCGCGCAAACGGCGCATCCACTTCCACCGCTTCATGCAGGAGGCGCACGCGCGCATCCATGCGTGGCGGCAGGAAGATCCGGACGGGGCCTCTGCGGATCGGGCCGATCCGATCCCGCCGCTGGCCGACCGCATCGCCGC